>Ga0315289_10004650_pt1 | contig 20407 bp, 25 predicted proteins | sample YL17G11_40_MG_FD_203452 | JGI IMG/M metagenome (GOLD analysis project Ga0315289, IMG submission 203452) | Sediment microbial communities from Yellowstone Lake, YNP, Wyoming, USA - YL17G11_40 | ecosystem: Environmental > Aquatic > Freshwater > Lake > Sediment | place: USA: Wyoming | collected... | reverse complement strand
CGTTCAGGGATAGCGCAATAAGAATAATTAGCGCGGGTTTCTGGCGCAAGGGAAAGGAGGCGTATGAAAAAGAAAATAAAATACACTGACGAACCGATGGAATTTAAAATTGTTAAGGATTTTCTTCCTTCGCCGGAAAAGCTGGCGTTAAGAAGCGAAAATGTAAAAGTTACCATTCAGCTCAGTAAAGACAGTATAGAATTTTTTAAAAAATGGGCCCAAAAACAGCACAGCCATTACCAAACCATGATCAGAAATATCCTTGACTACTACACCGCTAATTATCAATAGCCCTTTCAGTGGAAGAAGCATAGAAATTAAGAACCCGTTCCAACGTAATGTCGGAACGGGTTTTTTATTATACGCTAAACGTTCAGTTATTCTATTTTCAACACCGAATGTTTGCCGCCAAAGGGGTCGGCCTCCTGCAACACGCAGAGCGGGTCGGCGAACCAATTGTCGCCGGAGAGGAATTTGTACCGGTATTCGCCTTTGGCCAGCGGCAGGTTGATCGACCAGATGTCGTCGCCGGTCTTGACCAGGCGGTAATTGTCGCTTTTCTGCCAGTTGTTGAAATCGCCTACCACGTAGGCTTCGCTGATATCGTGATTTTTGAGGAAAAGCGGGGTCCAACCAGTGCGCATGGTCAGCGATTCTACTTCATCGGCCAGCTGGCTGAAATCCAGAGCGCCCCGGGAAAGCGGGGCGTAGTCAAAGATATGTTTTCCGGCCGCGACCGCTTCGCGTAAAGACGTGTTCAGCCGCACACTGGAACGCAGCAGCATGGGGCCAAAGCGTCTGCGGGCCATCTGTACGAAATCTCTGGCGTAATTGGAGCGCGTGTCCACTTGGTTTAAAACATAAAAGGGCGCCGGAGCCGCGCCTTTGTATTCTTTCAGCATCAACATTATATTTTTCAAAAGCTGGAGGCCTTGGAGCGAAAAACTGCAGGTGTTTAGCGGGATCAGAGAGTAATCGCTGGCCGAGAGCGCGTTGAGGGTTATCAGGCCAAGGTTGGGCGGGCAGTCCAGAAAGCAGTAGTCGTAGGAACCCGCGATTCCGCCCAGGAAGTTTTTAAGTATATCCAGTTTATCGGATCTGGCGGCCAGGGAGTTTTCCAGGGAAGCCAGGCCAAGACTTGAGGATATGAAATAAAAATTATCCTGGACGCGGCTGATAGCGTCTTCAGCCGGGAACGGTTTTCCCTGGCAGGCCAGTTCCAACACATCGGTGATAGTGGGGATCTTTTGCTGACGAAGCGCAAAGCTGGCGTGAGCCTGAGGGTCTATATCGATCAGCAGGACTTTATGGCCGGCCTTGCTTAATCCGGCTGCCAGGTTTACCGCTGTAACGGTCTTACCGCATCCACCCTTCTGGTTTACCACCGATATGGTTTTCATGCTGGTCCTCCTTATCGCTGTCCTTTTAGGCCGCGGACAGCGTCGTTATCGGTTAAAGACAACTCTTTTATCAGGAGCCCCATTTCCTTTTCATTGATCTGCGGTGCAAAATAAAGAACGATCTGTCGTGCCTTGCTGAGGCTTGCGTTTTGAAGATGGCTGTCGCTGCCAAACTCGATTGTGGCCCGGGATTCTTTGGCGCCGAATTCACTTCCGGCGATAGTGACCAGGGGCGCCAGCGCGTTGGAAAAGAAACGAGTGTCTTTTACTACCGTGAATATTTTAACTGAAACGCCGGGGTTTTTCAAGCTTATCGTTAATATTTTTTCGCGCAGGTCCAGGGGGGCGTTGAAGTCTATTTTGATGCCTTGCCCGCCGGATGCGTCCGCATCGAGGTATACCGCGGATTTAAGCAGTTGGGCCTTAGAAAGACCGGCGCCGGCTATATGGTCCAGGCTGCGGTTATCGATCAGGGATAGGCTTTGGGGCCTGCCCGACACTTTTTTGTGCTTGACCACGATTATGTCGTAATTCAAAAATAAGACTGCCAGGATCAGCATTATCGCAATAGGCAGGAAAAGCGTGAATAATAAAGGGTTTTTTTTGATATCGGGAGATTCCTTGACCGGCGGACGCGCGGGGGGGGTGAAAAAGGCTTCCTTGATCCTTTGGGAATCGACATTGGCGTAGTAAGCCAGGAATTCACTTTTTTCGTCTATCACGTTTAAAACCTTAAAAGGAGATTATAATAAATTATAGTAAACAGGCTTTTATAATAACACTGATTTGATATTTTTCAATAATATTTTTTCCCGGTATGCAACGTGGTTGCGTTTTCCAGCCCCGGTTATATAATAAGCCTAATGCAAGAGGCGAGATTTTATAATAAAAACGCTGATGGCACGGTAACTTGTTTTCTTTGCGCGCATAATTGCCGCATAAAAGAAGGTGGCACCGGCGTCTGCCAGGTGCGGCGCAGCGTTGACGGCGTATTGTATTCTTCCAACTACGGCGAGTTGGCCGCGGCTGGTGTTGATCCGGTGGAGAAAAAGCCGTTATTCCATTTTCTGCCCGGCTCTACCAGCTATTCCATAGCCTGTCCGGGGTGTAATTTTCGTTGCGGGTTTTGCCAGAACTGGCAGATATCTCAAGCGAAAGAATTCAGCCGTTTGAACGGTCGTTCGGTAAAGACTGAACCGCAGGCTGTTGTGGCCACGGCTCTGGAACAAGGTTGCCCCAGTCTGTCTTATACTTACACCGAGCCTGTCGTTTATTACGAGTTTGCCGCGGATTGCGCCGGTTTTGCCCTTTCAAAGGGGTTGCGTAACATTTTTGTCACCAACGGTTACATCAGCCCGCAAGTCCTTAAAGACGCAAGCCAGTGGCTCGCCGCGGCCAACGTGGACTTGAAATCTTTCCGGGAAGATTTTTATTCCAAAGTATGCGGGGCGGCGCTTAGGCCGGTGCTGGATACGATCTCGGCCATGAAAGGATACGGCATATGGGTCGAGGTGACTACTTTGATAATACCCGGCTATAACGATTCTTTGTCGGAGCTGGGAGACATCGCCGCTTTCATCGCCGGTTTGGACCAGGACATTCCCTGGCACCTCTCAGCCTTTCATCCTGATTATAAGTTCCAAAAAGCCGAATACACCGATCCTTCCATCCTGGAAGTTGCCCGTGATATCGGGCGCAAAAACGGTTTGCGGTTTGTCTATGTGGGCAACTTGGAGCTGGAAAACGGCGCCAATACTTTTTGTCCGGCTTGCGACTGTTTGTTGGTAGAGCGGCGGGGATTCAGCGTAGTGGGCAACAAGATAAAAGACGGCAAGTGCCAGTTTTGCGGCGAAAAAATAGCGGGGATCTGGAAGTAAAAATGTCTAAACCTAATATCGTCATCATCGGCGCGGGTGCTTCCGGGTTGACCGCGGCTATAGCCGCGGCTCGGGCCGGCGCCTCCGTTACGGTCTGCGAGAGGCTTTCGGGCCCGGGCAAAAAAATATTAGCTTCCGGTAACGGCCGCTGTAACCTGCTTAACGAAGAGCTGGATGAAAAACAATATAACGCGTCTTCACGCACCCTGGTCAAACACGTCCTGGGCCGGTTCAGCCTCAAAGAGCTGGGAGATTTTTTTGGCGGCCTGGGCCTGTTCATGTCGGAAGATGCCGGACGTATTTTTCCGGCTACCAATCAATCGGCCTCGGTGCTTAAAGTCCTGGAGTTGGAACTTGGCCGCCTTGGTGTGACTTTCGAGACGAATTTTGAGGCGGTGAGACTGGAAGATGACGACCCGGGGTTTCGGGTGTTATCCCAGGATCTGCGCAAGATCACTGCCGATCGCCTGATCATTGCCTGCGGCGGAAAATCTTACCCGGCTCTGGGCTCTAACGGCAGCGGTTACCGTTTGGCCGAACAATACGGCCATACTTTGATAAAACCCGTTCCGGTCGCGGTGCCTTTGATGGTCAAAGACCGTTTTTGTCATGTTTTGCAGGGCCAGAAGATAAAAGTCTATGCCGAAAGCCTTATTAACGGTAAAACCGGTGGCCGGGCTTTTGGCGACGTGCTCTTTACCGCTTACGGCTTATCCGGTACGGCGATATTGGATATCAGCCGCCCTATTTCTATAGCCATTAACCGTTCCGGTATAAAAGATATACAAGTGGCGCTGGATCTGGCGCCGTTTATGGAGAAAGGAAGCCTTGAGCGTGAACTTAACCGGCGCCTAAAAGCCGGATGGTCGTCAGGGGATCTTTTGAGCGGTATCCTGCCCGGAAAATTCTCCCTGGCCATGTCGGAGATCCTGGCAGGCCGTAAAGCCACCGATATAGCCGCTATAGTCAAAAACAAAGGATTTACGGTCAATGCTACGCGCGGTTGGAACGAAGCCGAATTTACCGCCGGTGGGATAAAACTGGATAAGATCAAAGAGAACAGCCTTGAATCAAAGCTTCGTCCGGGTCTTTTTTTCTGCGGCGAGGTATTGGACGTAGACGGCGGCCGCGGCGGGTTTAACTTGAGCTGGGCTTGGGCTTCCGGGCTCTTGGCCGGCTCCAGCGCCGCGTCCGGCGTTTGATTCCTTGCGTAAAAGGCTTTTTGCTGTATAATAAACCGGCCTTAAACCATAATTCTCATTTAAAGAGGAGATCATCATGGCTTTAGAATCGTTTCGCAAATTAGGTCTTTCAGAAAGCGCTTTGGCGGCTCTGGCCCAGAAGGGGTTTGAGGAGCCTACCCAGATCCAGGAAAAGGTCATCCCGCTGTTATTAAAAAACGAGGTAGATATCGTGGGCCAGGCCCAGACCGGCACGGGCAAGACCGCGGCTTTCGGCCTGCCGCTTTTGGATATGCTGACCGAAGGCGCGGGACACGTCCAGGTGCTGGTGCTTACGCCTACCAGAGAGCTGGCCTTGCAGGTATCGGAAGAAATAAACTCTCTGCGCGGCAAAAAACGTTTGCATATCGCCGCGGTCTACGGCGGCCAGTCCATTGAGCAGCAGATCCAGCGTCTGCGTCGGGGAGTGGATATCGTGGTGGGCACGCCGGGCAGGATCATCGACCACATCGGCCGCCGGACCCTGGACTTGAGCGGCATTTCTTTTTTTATTCTTGATGAGGCCGATGAAATGCTGGACATGGGTTTTATCGAGGATATCGAGGAGATCTTGCGCGCCGCTCCCGGACAAAAACGCGTCCTGCTTTTTTCCGCCACCATGCCCCGTCCGATATTGACCCTGGCCGAGCGTTACATGGGTAAATACCAGCTGATCCGGGCCACGCCGGATAAGCTGACCGTCGATCTGACCGAGCAGATATATTTCGAAGTCAACGAAAGCGACAAATTGGAAGCGCTTTGCCGGATCGTGGACATGGAGCACGCTTTTTACGGTCTGGTGTTTTGCCGCACCAAGATCGACGTGGATGTTTTAGGCCGAAAGCTTGCCGACCGGGGTTATGACGCCGAAGCTTTGCACGGCGACATATCGCAATACCAGCGGGAAAGGATACTGGAGCGGTTCAAAAAACGCCGGGTCAACATCCTGGTGGCGACTGATGTGGCGGCGCGGGGCTTGGACATCAGCGATCTTAGCCATGTGATAAATTATTCTTTGCCCCAGGACCCGGAATCTTACGTGCACCGTATCGGCCGGACGGGCCGGGCCGGTAAACAAGGTACGGCTGTAACTTTTGTCACTCCCGAAGAATACCGCCGGCTGGTAGTAATAAAAAAAGTGGCCAGGACCGAGATCACGCGCAAGAAACTACCGGACATCTCCGAGGTCATCGAGCATAAAAGGCAGCGGATCAAAGAAGCAATAGCCAGCGCTCTGGATACCGGCGGGCTTGAGCCTTATCAGGATATGGCTACAACGCTTTTGGGGTTGGCTGATTCGTCATCGGTGGTAGCGGCCATGGTGAAACATTCTTTTGCCGAGGAGCTGGACCCGCGCAGTTACCGCGAAATAAGCGACGCTTCAGTGGACACCCGGGGACGTGCCCGGCTGTTTGTCGGCAAAGGCAGTCTTGACGGTATGACCCCGGCTAAACTGGTGAGTTTTATAAAGGAAGAGACTGGTATTGACGAACGGATCATCCGCGACGTGCTGATCCTGGAAAAATTTTCCTTCTTGAGCGTGCCTTTCGAGGAAGCCGAAGTGATCCTGGAGGCTTTCCGGCGTTTATCCGGCGGCAGAAGGCCTCTGGTAGACCGGGCCAAAGAACGCGCGCCCGGCCAGCGGCCTCCCGCTCGAAGCCATCGTCCGCCGGCCAGGCATGGCGGCTACCGCAGATGATCACTGTTTAGTAAATTGAAAATCACAGAAGATTTGAGGCTAATTCCGCAAGCTCGGAGCGCTCGCCTTTTTCCAGATTGATGTGGGTGTAGAGTTTCTGTCCCTGCATTTTATCAATTAAAAAACTCAGGCCGTTGGAGTAAGTATCCAGGTAGGGATGGTCTATCTGGAAAAGGTCGCCGGTGAACACAAGTTTAGTGTTTTCGCCGGCTCTGGTTATGATGGTCTTTACTTCATGAGGGGTGAGGTTCTGAGCTTCGTCCACGATAAAAAAAATATCCACTAAACTGCGGCCGCGGATGTAAGCCAGCGGCGCGATCACCAGTCTTTCTTCTTCCAGCATCCTCTGGATGGTCTTGTGCTTCAGGTCAGAGGCGCCAAACCGGTTTTGGATCACGCCGAGATTGTCATAAAGCGGCTGCATGTAGGGTTCCATCTTGGACTGGATGTCGCCGGGCAAATACCCGATGTCCTTGTTGCTTAACGGCACAACGGGGCGGGCGATGTAGATCTGGCGGTAGTATTTTTTTGTTTCTAACGCGGCGGCCAGGGCCAGGAGGGTCTTGCCCGTGCCGGCTTTGCCGGTGATGGTCACAAGCGAAATCTTGGTGTCCAAGAGCGCGTTGACCGCGAACGTCTGTTCGGCGTTGCGCGGGGTGATGCCGTAAGCCTGGACTTTGTTGACCCGTTTTATTTTACCGGTAGCCGCGTCGTATCGGCCCAGCACGCTTTTTTTTCCCGAACAGATGATGGAATATTCGTTGGGCAAGAAATCTTTTTTGGATTTGAGCCGGGAAGCGTCTATCTCGCAGGCCTCGGTGTAGAGCTGGTTGATCAACTCTTCCGAGGCGTTTTCCTCGACGCGGTAGCCGGTGTAGAGCTGGGAGATGTCTTTGACGTGGTCGGAGGTGTAGTCTGAAGCCGGCAGGCCTACGGCTTTGGCTTTCATGCGCAGGTTGACGTCTTTGGTGACCAGGACCACGCGTTTAGAAGGATTTTCTTTGTCCAGCCAGTAGGCGATGTTAAGGATGTGATGATCGATGTTATCGCTGGAAAAGTTCAACGTCAGGTCTTTATGAAATTCCTGGTCGAGTTTCAGGGATATCCTTCCCAGGCCGGGCCCGATCCGGACCCCGCCGTTAAAAAGCTTTTCGCCGGAGAGAGTGTCCAGGGCGCGCAAGAACGCCCGGGCGTGGAAATTAAGTATCTCGTTGCCTTTTTTGAACCGGTCGAGCTCTTCCAGGACTGGTATGGGTATGACAATGTCGTTTTCCTCGAACTGGTATATGCAGGCGCTCTCGTGGAGGATCACGTTGGTGTCGATCACAAAGATCTTCTTTTTGGACATAAATTTATTATAACCGCAGGCTTGGAGCGGCGCAATAAAATTTTCGTTATTTTGAAAGTTTTTGCTATAATCAATCATCCGCCTTCGCAAGTATTGCTTCGGCGCGATGTCACTGGATAGGGAACCTTGTGAGGAGTGCCATGTCCGCTTTTATTTTAGGTATGGCCGCCGGTACGATCTGCGCGGTGTCGTTCGTCCCGCAGGTCGTCAGGATATACCGCACTAAAAACGTCAGGGACATATCTTTGGTGACGTTCGTGGTCCTTTCAGTCGGGACAGTAGCCTGGTTTATTTACGGAGTACTGATAAAAGAATGGCCGGTGATCATCGCTAACGCCGTGACTTTTGTCCTGGTAGTGTTGATCATGATCATGAAGATCAAATACAGGGAAAGACCATAGACCATAGACCATGGACCAGAGACCCGGAGATAATATAAATAGAGATCTTAAGTTGATGGTTTATTCCCAAAGGTCTATAGTCTATGGTCTTAATTCACTTAGCTTGGCAGTGTTGGATTATGGTGATAAAATAACTTTTACATGGCAAAGATCATACGAGTCGGCATAGTAGGGTACGGGCATATGGGCGCGATAAGGCGCCGGGTCATCGAAGGCGATCAGCGTTTTAAACTTGCCGGTATCTGCGACACCAACCCCCAGAAGCGCGCCAATATCCATGATTGCCCGGTGTTCGCTTCTTTCGAAGAGTTGCTGGGCCAGGACCCGGACGCGGTGTTTGTCTGTACGCCTCCTAATTATTCCGCGGCTATATGCGTGCAAAGCCTGCTGATGGGCAAGCACGTTTTTTGCGAGAATCCGCCGGGTAAAAACGTCGAAGACATCAAAAATATCCGCAAATCCGAGCCAGGCAATGCTAAGCTTGTGTTTAGTTTCAATCTGAGGTTCCATCCGGCGGTTGCCGCGGCCAGGGCGGTGGTGGATTCCGGCAGCCTGGGAAAGATCGTCAGTCTGCGCGGGTCTTACGCTTGCCCCGGTCCGGGCGCGGATCGTCCGGTCCTGGAACAGGCCGTAACCGGCGGCGGGACCCTGCTCAACCAGGGCATTAATATGTTAGACCTGTTTTTGTACTTCTGCGGGGATTTCGATTCGGTCAAATGTTTTACGTCAAATAGTTCCGGCAGGCTTAATGCTGAGGATAACGCCAGCCTGATCATGAAAAATAAAAACAGCCAGACCGCGCTTTTATCCGCGGGCACAGTCGCTGGCGGCGACGTTTTCCGGTTGGGTATAAGCCTTGAGCAAGGTTACCTGATCGTAAGCGCAGGCTCGCCTGATGCCGGCGGCCGCCAGCGTTCCTGTTTGATCGCCGGCCGGCGCGCAGGCTTCGAGGCGGCCGGCGGACCGCTTCAGGAGGCGGCTTATTTTGATGAGGATATTTCCCATCAGAAAGAACTTGATGAGTTTGCCGGCTGCGTACTTGAAGATAGAAAAGTTATCTACGGAACGTCCGCGGACGCGCTTAAAGCCATGGAATTGATCGAGCGGGCTTATCTTGATTCGTATTCAAGCGACCCCGCGCCGCACAAAGCCGTCCAGCCTCCCGAGGCGTCGGGCGAATCGGGCAATTACGGGATACGGCGGGATTATTAACGCAAGAAATGTATTTATTCTAAACGCACATCTTGGTTTACAGCCTAAAGGATAGCGGCAAGCGTTCTACAGAAAGAGTTTTTGAAAAACTTTTAAGATAAAATGTTTAACGGTACGCCGGATATTTTTGGAGGATAAATGAGAAGAAAGTTAATAGTGTTATTTTTGATCGTTTTTTTCCCTTTGTGTTCGTATGCGGCCGACAAGAAACCAGCAATAATACCAGCAAATAATAATGCCGCCAATGATATGACACCGAGGATGGAGAATGCTGTTTCACAATTGAAAGGCCAAGTCACAACTATCGAAGCGCACATGCAAAACACGGATTTAAGGTTTGAGTCTTACGACAAGGACTTTGATCGGGTCGTGCGAAGCCAATCGGACGCGTATAATCGCACTTTAAATTTCTTATTAGTGCTCGTTACTACGATTATAGCGTTATCTGCTTTTAATAACTGGTATCTTATACGTCATGAAATAAAAATGGCTAAAAATGAATTGCGTAACGAGCTTGCGGCTAAAATAAAAGAAGTTACCCATAAAATTGAAGATTCTAGTAAAACGACATTTAATAAAATAGAAGACGAGCATGCGCGGAAGTTTAACGAACTGGAGGCTAAAATTTACGATGCGTTGGGTAGAATATATCAAGAGGCTGAATCGTTTGATACGGCAGCATTATGGTATGCGAGGGGATTAGAGCTATTTTTAGATTCTGGTTCCCCAGAGGGATGGGTTGCGAGTCGTATTAATGTGCTTGCACGTTGTCTAGAAGAAAGCGAGTCCATTGTCGAGCCAAAATATATTTCTGAATTATACGGAATAATTGAAGCCATCCCGGGGGGCAAGTTCAAGGATGGAAAAGAACGCCTCATTAAAGCATTGCAGGCGAAAATTACCGGGGAAGATTCCGGAACGCAAAGCGCTTAATTTATTGGTGTAGTTTTGAATGTGGCGCGTGGGTGGTTTCGGCTCTTGACAAATGTTAGCAAATATGCTAACCTTTAATTGAGGTAAACGGTGGCTGTCCCCAGGAAGGAAGAATATGTTTTTTACCGGGGGCAGAAATTTCAGGTAGAGTTTTACTTTACTGAAAGCGGCCGGATGCCGGCCAGGGATTATTTGGAAGATACGCCCTTGGAGATAAAGGCGAAGCTTGCCGCCCTTGTAGCATATATTGCCGAATGCGGCAGGTTTTTTGATATAACAAAATTCAGGATGGTTGATTCCAGCGAGAAAATATACGAGTTCAAGCCGTTGGGGCACAGATTTTTTAACTTTTTCTATGATGGCGGGAAAATAATAATCACCAACGGTTATGTCAAAAAATCCCAGAGGGTCAGTGATAAAGATTTGGAAAGGGCGAAGGGATTAAAGCGCGATTATATTGATAGAGTGAAAGGGGGAAGATATTATGAAAAATACTAAGACTTATATGGATAAATTGATGAAGGACCCGAAGTTTCGGGAGAGGTTTAAGGATGAGTACCAAAATCTTTATATCGGAGAACAGATCGCTCAAGCTCGTCTCCGGGCTAAATTGACCCAAGTAGCTTTAGCCAAGCGTATCCATACCACAAAATCGGCCGTTTCGCGTTATGAAAGCGCCGCTTACCGCGGTTATGGTATTGGGCTTTTGTCCAGAGTCGCCGAAGCCTGCGGCGCGAGATTAAGGGTCAGTTTTATTCCCAAAGGGTGATAAATTATGAAAAGCGTAGTGATAAGAGACGAATATAGTGAAGTGGATTTTAGGCCGCCGGTGTTGATGAACAAATATCTGGAGCTGGTGGCCAAAGACGTGGCTGAGTTTTTCGTCAAAAGCGACCGGCTCCAGGACAGCGGCTGCCCGGCCTGTAAATTCGCCGAAGCCCTGGACGCTTTCAAAAGGTTCGGCCTGCAGTACCGCGAATGCGTCAACTGCGGGACGCTTTACGTAACCCCGCGGCCGCACGACATAGACTTGTCTCGTTATTACGGTCATTCCCCGTCGCGCGCCTTTTGGCGGGACGAACTGGTGCCCATGACCGCCAAGAAACGCGAGATAAAGGTGATCAGGCCGCGCGTTGCCTGGATCGTGGATTCTACCCGCCAGTATTGCCCGCAGGCTCAGAGCCTGATGGACATCAACACTACCCAGTACGGTTATGTCGCAGCGCTGGCCCAGGATAAGTTTTTCGCCAAGAAGATATTTTGTAACCCCTTTTTGAGATCCGGCGATTTAAAGCTGGGCCCGGGTCTGGAGGTGGCGGATATCGCCTGGCAACAGGCCGCTTTAAGGGAAAAGGTGGACGTGGTGTCGGCGTTTGAAGTCCTGGACCGTACCGCCGACGTAGAGGCGATGTGCCTGAGCTTGCGTAATCTGATCAAACCCGGCGGCCTTCTTTTTATGACGGCGATCCTAGCCAGCGGTTTTGATCTGCAGGTCCTCTGGGAGAAGGCCGATCATATTTATCCGCCTGACCGGCTCAATGTGTTCAGTGTCGAAGGACTCAAGCTGCTGGCCGAAAGGCACCAGTTCCAGATACTGGAGTTCAGTACTCCCGGCCTGCTTGATCTGGAAGCGCTAGAACGCGGTTTGAGCCGTTATCCGGATATGGGCCTGCCCAGGTTTTTCCAGTATCTGATAAAACGTAAAGACGCCGTGGCTAAGAAAAATTTCCAGGAGTTCCTGCAGGCTAATCTTTTGAGTTCCTACGGGAGGATCCTGCTGCGTAAAAAATAAAGGGAAAGCCTGGATAAACGTGGTTGAAGAAAGGCCGGCCGGCGGTATAATGAAGCCTCCCCTAACTTCCCGGCTTAAAACCGGGGTTTCGGTAAGGCGAATACTGAGCGAAGCCGAAGTATAAAACATGCAGATTTTTAGCAAAGACGAATTGAAGCGTTTGAGGCGGTACTTTTTGGCCGGGTTGGCGGCGCTTTTCCCTATTTTCATCACCGCCTATCTGGTGATGATCATTTTTCGTTTCGCCGAGCATATCGCCGGCGGATACGTCAATTCTTTCATGCGGGCCAACTATGGCTTTACCGTGCCCGGCCTGGGCATAGTCTTTACCCTGCTGATCATAATCTTTATCGGCATGGTGTCGATGCACGTGGTGGGTAGAAAGGTCTTGCCGGTATTAGAGTCGATGCTTTTTAGGGTCCCCCTGATCAAGAACATCTATACCGCGGCCAAACAGCTTTCTGATTTTCTTTTCGGCCAGTCCAAGCGCATGAAACTGGGGAAAGTGGTCATGGTGGAGTATCCCACCGCGGGTTTATACGCCATAGGGTTTTTGACTAACGAGGAACTGTCCGTTTTTAGCGTAAGAGCCGGCCGTGAACTGGTAAGCGTGCTTTTATCCACACCGCCCTCGCCTTGGTCGGGGTTCCTGGTGCTGGTACCTAAAGATAAAGTGATGTTTTTAGATATAACGATGGAAGACGCTGTGGCGTTTTTTGTATCGGCGGGGTTGGCGGCTCCTCGAGCTGCCGGCGGCATAGCCGCCCAGTAAGGCGCCATGCCGGGAGGTATTATTTATGGCTTTTACCAAGGTAGAACTTTTTATTCCCGGACAGATGAAGAACGAGCCGGTATTTTATTACATCATCAAAGAATTCAACGTCATCCCCACCATCATCGAGGCCTCATTTTCCACGGAACTGGGTTGGGCGATCGTGAAACTGGAAGGTAAAGAATTGGATATTGACCGGCTGATAGATTTTTTAAGAGACAAGGGAGTGGAAGTAAATATAAGGTAAGAGGTGATATATGTTCGGACACGTAGGTATAGGCGAGTTGGTATTGATCTTTGCGATAATCCTGCTTCTGTTCGGCGCGAGCCGGCTACCGGAGATCGCCCGGTCTCTTGGTTCGGCCATAAAAGAGTTTAAAAAGTCTCTCAAAGACGACACCGACCATTCCGGTCAACCTAAATGACCTCGGTATTTTTCGGTACCAGTCTCATCGAGCACCTTGGAGCTTTACGCGGCGTACTGATACGTTCTTTTGCCGCCTGGCTCGCCGCTACCTGCCTGGGCTTTCATTACGCTTCCGATCTGTTGACCTGGCTGATCCGGCCTTTGGGCCGGGTAGTGTTTACCGCTCCATCCGAAGCTTTCGGCGCTTATTTTTCCACCGCGGCTTTTCTGGGTATTATGGCGGCTTTTCCCTACATAGCTTACCAGGTCTGGGGGTTTGTCGCTTTGGGCCTGATCAGTAAGGAAAAACGTCTTGTTTTGGGATTGGCTTTAAGTTCGTTCGGGCTTTTCGCGGCGGGATGTGTTTTTGGTTACTTTGTGGTCCTGCCGCAGGCATTGAGGTTTTTTTTAAGTTTCGCGAGCCTTGAGATCGTGCCGATGATCACCATCGGCCGGTATCTTTCCTTTATCATGTCGTTTACCCTGTCTTTTGGCCTGTCGTTTCAGCTGCCCCTGGTATTGATGGCAGCCAACCGCCGCGGAATGTTTTCCGGCCGGCTATTGCGCGCGCGATGGCGGGAAGCGATAGTGGTGATCTTTATCCTGGCCGCGGTCATAACTCCCGGCGCTGACGTGGCCAGCCAGGTGTTTATGGCGGGGCCTTTGCTTTTGTTGTATGTCATCAGCATAGTTTTATGTCGGAGGTAGGGGACGACCGATGTGTCGTCCCGAGGGGCGGACACGTCGGTCCGCCCCTACAAGGATTCCGTTATGGTACAATGTGAACTTTGCCCTAAAGGATGCGTAATAGAGGAAGGCGGCCGGGGTAACTGCCGGGTCAGGGTCAATATTGACGGCAAACTGCGCGCGGTCACTTACGGCCGGCCCTGCAGTATCCACATCGATCCGATCGAAAAAAAACCTTTTTTTCATTTCCTGCCCGGCACAAACGCGTTATCGGTGGCCTGCGCCGGCTGTAATCTGCATTGCAAGAACTGCCAGAACTGGGAGATATCGCAAAGTCTGCCCGAAGATATCGAGGCCTACCGAGTATCACCGCAAGAGCTGGCGGCTATGGCTTTAAAAGAAAAAACTCCGAGTATCGCGTACACTTACGGCGATCCGATCGCTTTTTACGAGTATACCCTGGATACCAGCCGCCTGTCCCAACCGCAGGGTACGCATAATGTCCTGGTCACCTCCGGTTACATCAGGCCGGAGCCGATGCGGACTATGCTGAAAACGGTGGACGCGGTCAAGCTGGACTTTAAGTTTTTTGACGACGCGTTATACCGCCAGATCTGTGACGCTGCGCTTGAACCGGTGCTGGCCACCATGCGCCTGGTCAAGGATTCGGGGGTGTGGTTGGAGATCGTGCATTTGCTGATCCCTACTCTTAACGATTCGCCGGCTCAGGTCAAAGCTTTTTGCGGCTGGATAGCCGACAACTTAGGATCAGACGTGCCCCTGCATTTTTCGCGTTTTTATCCCCATTATCTTTTGAAAAACCTGCCTGAGACGCCGGCGGAGACGTTACTTGCCGCGCGCGCTATCGCTATTAAAGCCGGCCTGCATTATGTTTACGTGGGCAATATTTATTCCGGCGACTGGGAGAACACCTATTGCCCGCAAGATAAGACCTTGCTGATCAAACGCACCGGCTATCTGGTAGCGGAAAACCATCTCAAAGACGGCAAATGCCCTTCCTGCGGCCAGGCCATCCCCGGCGTGTGGAAATAACCACCTGCTTTTATTTTTTTCAAGGCACTTGACAAAAAGACATTTATGCTATATACTCTACTTTGTCAATGGGAATTATAGAAATAGGGAGGCAATATGAAGCTCACATTTAAAGGCGATTACGCGTTAAAGGCGGTTTTGGATTTGGCCTTGCATTATAATAAGGAACTGGCTACCAGCAGTGAATTAGCCCGGCGCATCGACGCGCCGGTAAAATTTTTGGAACAGGTACTTCTGGACCTGAAAAAAGGCGGGTTTATCGAGAGCCGGCGCGGTAACATCGGCGGTTATATGCTGGCCAAGCCGCCGGCCCAGATCAGCGTGGGGGACGTGGTCAGGTTTATCGAAGGGCCGATCGAGCCGGTCCCTTGCGTTAACCCGGGGTATTCCAATTGTACCGACATCCGCAAATGCGTGTTTAAAAAGATCTGGCAGGATGTTTCCACGACCACGTCTGATATCATCGATAAAGTCACCTTTGAAGACCTGGTCTCGCGGGTAAATTCACAGAACCAGGAATTTGTATATTCGATTTAAAGCCTGCCTACCGGCAGGCAGGGAGGAATCCGATGAGTAAAATCGACAGTAATTTAAAAATAGAGACTCTGGCTCTTCACGGAGGGCAAGTCCCGGACCCGACTACCGGCTCGCGGACAGTGCCGATTTATCAGACCACATCGTATCAGTTCAAGAACACGGAGCACGCGGCTGATCTTTTCGGTTTGAAAGAATTCGGCAATATTTACACCCGCCTGATGAACCCGACCACCGATGTTTTTGAAAAGCGTATGGCTTTATTGGACGGCGGCGTGGGAGCCCTGGCGGTAGCCAGCGGGCAATCGGCGATAACTTTAGCTTTGCTTAATATCGCGTCATGCGGTGACGAGATAGTTTCCGCGGATAATCTTTATGGCGGGACCTATAATCTTTTCCATTACACGTTCCCTAAGTTCGGTATCAAAGTAAATTTTGTTAAGTCCAATGATCTAGGGGCAATACAAAAAGCCATAACTTCCAAGACTAAAGCCGTTTACGCCGAGTCCATCGGCAATCCTAAGCTGGACGTGGCTGATCTGGAGGGGATAGCCAAGGTAGCCCATAAAAACGGCATACCCTTTGTTTTGGACAACACGGTCTCGCCTTATTTACTGCGGCCGATCGATTTCGGCGTGGATATCGTGGTCTATTCAGCCACAAAATTTATCGGCGGCCATGGCACGTCTTTGGGCGGCGTGATCGTCGATTCCGGTAAGTTTGACTGGACCAGCGGTAAGTTTCCTTTGATCGCCGATCCTGATCCCAGCTACCACGGGATAAATTTTGTGGAAGCGCTTAAGCCCATGGGAAACATCGCGTATATCATCAAGGCCAGGGTCACGCTGTTGCGCGATCTGGGGCCGGCGGTTTCGCCGTTTAATTCGTTTTTGTTTTTGCAGGGGTTGGAGACTTTGCATCTGCGTATGATCCGGCATAGTGAAAACGCTCTTGCGGTTGCTAAATATCTGGAAAAGCACCCCTTCGTTGCCTGGGTCAATTATCCCGGGCTGGACAATAGTCCGGAAAAAGAAAGAGTTAAGAAATATTTGCCCAAAGGTAGCGGCGCGATCATAGGGTTTGGCATTAAGGGCGGGTTGGAGGCAGGAAAGAAATTCATCAATTCGCTTCAATTAATATCTCATCTGGCCAACGTCGGCGACGCTAAATCCTTGGCGATCCATCCGGCGACCACGACTCATCAGCAGTTGTCGGCCGACGAACAATTAGCCACCGGCGTCACGCCTGATTTTATCCGGTTATCCATCGGCATAGAGCATGTGGAGGACATAATCGGAGATATCGAGCAGGCGCTTAAATAAGGAGGCATATGAAAATATTCGACGACATCACCAAGACCGTCGGCAATACGCCTTTGGTAAGGATCAATAAATTGACTCGAGGGCTAGAGGCGACAGTATTGGCTAAGCTGGAATTCTTTAATCCCATGTCCAGTGTCAAAGACAGGATCGGCGTGGCCATGATCGAGGCTGCTGAGAAACAAGGCAAGCTAAAACCCGGGGCAGTGATCGTTGAGCCGACTAGCGGCAATACCGGTATCGGCCTGGCATTTGTAGCCGCGGCTAAGGGTTATAAGCTGATTTTGACCATGCCGGATACTATGAGCATGGAACGCCGGCAGCTGTTAAAGATCCTGGGAGCGGATATTGTTTTAACCGAAGGCGCCAAGGGTATGCGGGGAGCCATAGAAAAAGCCGAGGAAATGGTGAAAAACACTCCCGGGGCGTTTATACCACAGCAGTTTAATAATCCGGCTAACCCTGATATCCATCGCAAGACTACCGCTCAGGAAGTCTGGAACGACACAGAAGGCAAAGTCGATGTTTTCATCGCCGGAGTAGGCACGGGCGGGACCATTACCGGCGTAGGCGAGGTATTAAAACAAAAAAAACCCTCGGTAAAAATAATCGCGGTAGAACCGGTTGATTCGCCGGTCCTCTCCGGCGGCAAGCCCGGTCAGCACAAGATCCAGGGTATTGGCGCAGGCTTTGTGCCGCAGGTTTTAAACGCAAAGATCATTGATGAGATCATTAAAGTTGCTAATGATGCTGCCGGCGATCTGGCTAGAAAACTGGCCCGCCAAGAAGGGATATTTTGCGGTATTTCCAGCGGAGCGACGATGTGGGCAGCTTTGGAGGTCGCTAAACGTCCGGAGTCAAAAGGTAAGACTATTGTAGTGATCCTGCCGGATACCGGGGAAAGATATTTAAGCACATGGTTGTTTGAGGAATTTTTAAAATAACATGAATAACATTGAGACCCAATATTTTACTTTTGAAGAAGGCCTTAAGCTTGACTGCGGTAAGCTGCTTGAGCCGGTGACTTTGGCTTACGAGACTTACGGAAGACTCAACCTTGATAAGTCTAACGCTGTTTTGGTCTTGCACGCTTTTAGCGGCGACCAACACGCCGCCGGTTTGCATAAAGGCGAGGATAAGCCGGGCTGGTGGGATCCCATGATCGGCCCGGCTAAAGCTTTTGATACCGATAAATATTTCGTCATTTGTTCCAACGTGATCGCTGGCTGTAAAGGGTCTACCGGGCCGGCTTCGATAAACCCGGCGACTAAACATCCGTACGGCGTGAATTTTCCTATCGTGACCATTGCCGATATGGTCAAGGCCCAGAAGCGGCTGATCGATCATCTGGGTATTGAAAAACTATTGTGCGTGGCCGGCGGCTCGATGGGCGGCATGCAGGCTTTGCAATGGGTGGCAACATATCCTGAAAAGGTCAGATCGGCTATCCCTATTGCCTGCGCCCTTAAACATTCGCCTCAGCAGATCGCTTTTGACGAAGTCGGCCGCCAGGCGATCATGGCTGATCCGGACTGGCGCGGCGGGGATTATTACGGGCATAGCGGGCCTCAAAACGGTTTGGCTGTGGCTAGGATGTTGGGTCATATAACCTATATGAGCGATAAGTCCATGGAGTAAAAGTTTTCCCGCCGGCTCAAAGAGAAAGGCGCCCAGTTTAAGTTTGACGCCGACTTTGAAGTAGAAGGATATTTGCGTCATCGGGGGGACAGTTTCGTCAAGCGTTTCGACGCTAATTCCTACCTTTATATAACCAAGGCCATGGACTATTTTGATCTTTCGGATTTTTTGCCCGCGGGCAAAGGATTAGAGACCAGGTTCCTGGTCATCGCCTTTAAATCCGACTGGCTGTACCCGGCTTATCAGTCGCAGGCGATCGTGCGCCGGCTTAAAAACCGCGGCTGCGACGCCACCTATTGCGAAATAAACTCTACTTACGGGCATGACGCGTTTTTAGTGGAAGTGGGAGAAGAGACCCGGTTGATCAAGGGTTTTTTAACCAAAACATATCATGGACTTAAATAAGATCCGTTTAGACCATCAGATCATCTACGACATCGTCGAGCCCGGCTCAAGGATCCTGGACTTGGGCTGCGGCAGCGGCGAGCTTATGCTGCTTTTGGAAAAAGGCAAAAATGCCCAAGTGCAAGGCATCGAGCTGGACGAGGGGGCGATCTATCAATGCGTGGAAAAAGGCTTAAGTGTTTTTCACGGAGATATCGACTCGGGTTTAAGCGAATATCCGGACAAGTCTTTTGATTGCGTTATCTTGAACCAGAGCATGCAGCAGGTCCGCCGGGCGGATTTTGTGATCACCGAGGCTTTGCGGGTAGGCAAGTCAACGATCGTGGGGTTTCCCAATTTTGCCTACTGGCCGGCCCGGCTGATGTTTTTGAAGGGCAGGGCGCCGATAACCGCGTCTTTACCTTACCGCTGGTACGACACCCCTAACCTGCATTTTTTAAGCGTCAGCGATTTCTGGGATTATTGCCGCCGTAAAAACATCCGCGTCCTGAGATCGCAATTCGTTGCCGGTCGTTGCCGGATCAAATTCTGGCCTAACCTTTTTGCCTCCAGCGCCATTTTCCTGATCAGCCGGTTGGAGGCTGATTAACCATGAAAGCTATAGCTTTATTTTCCGGCGGATTAGACAGTACTTTGGCGGTCAAAGTGATGCAGCAGCAGGGTATTGAGGTGGTTGTTTTGCATTTTGTCACGCCATTTGGCTCAAGCGCTAATGAAGAAGAATTAAGACCCTGGCTGGATAAAAACGAAAAACAGTTGGGCGTACAGATAAAACCTATTTTTTTAAAGGATGAGTTTTTGGCAATTTTAGCTAATCCGCGATTTGGCCATGGGAAAAACATCAATCCCTGTATCGATTGTAAAATTTTAATGCTTAAAAAAGCTAAAAGCATGATGCAAGAACTGGGCGCCGGCTTTTTAATTACCGGTGAAGTCATGGGGCAGCGGCCGATGTCTCAGCGACGGGAAGCATTGGATGTGATCGAGAATGTTGCCGGAGTCAGGGGATTGCTGCTTCGGCCGCTTTGCGCTAAACACTTGCGTCCGACTATCCCTGAGACTGAAGGCTGGGTCGATCGCAATAGACTTTTGGGTTTTTGGGGCCGCGGAAGAAACCAACAGTTTAAATTAGCCCAAGAGTTGGGGGTTGTCGATTATGCTCAACCCAGCGGCGGTTGCGCCTTGACCGAGAAATCTTTTTCTGACCGGGTCCAGGAGTTGATCAGGCATAAGGAGCTTAATTATGACAACTGCCGCTTGCTGAAGGTCGGCCGGCATTTTCGCCTGACTCCGGAATTTAAATTGGTGGTCGGAAAAGATGAAAAAAGTAATATCAAAGTCAAGGCGATGGTTAAACCGGGCGATCTTTATTTTGAACCTAAAGAATTAGCCGGGCCCAGCGCTTTAGGCCGGGGCGTTTGGGATGAGGAAGTTAAATCGCTGGCCTGCCGGATAATCGCCAGATATACCGATTCTAGCGACGGTTTTGCTGAAATAGTAGCGCGGCAGGATGATAAGCAAGAGATAATAAGAGCTGAAATTTTGGATAAAGAAAAGGTCAAAGGGTTTTTAGTTTGAGTAAGTACGGTTTTAATTTCTAAAAAAACAGAAACCGCAAAGCTATCTTATTGATCAGCCGTTAAATTCTTCGATTGCATTTTTCCCTCCAAATAGTACAATAGTCCATTTCGTTTGTCCTCAACCGGAAAAA
>Ga0315289_10004649_pt1 | contig 20411 bp, 19 predicted proteins | sample YL17G11_40_MG_FD_203452 | JGI IMG/M metagenome (GOLD analysis project Ga0315289, IMG submission 203452) | Sediment microbial communities from Yellowstone Lake, YNP, Wyoming, USA - YL17G11_40 | ecosystem: Environmental > Aquatic > Freshwater > Lake > Sediment | place: USA: Wyoming | collected... | reverse complement strand
CTCCAAGAAGGAGTTACTGAGCTACTTGCGCAGGAAGTCCAACATCAAAGGATGCAATTTCATCCATCTATCAGGGCACGGAGATCCTGATTCCAGGTCTTTCCAGCTCCCTGCAGGTGACGTTCACCCTGAGGACTTTCCGAAATCCTGTTTCAAAGGAAGAACGGTGACATTCTCGGCATGCAGCCTCTCAAGGAATGATTTCATGAACGATTTTCTGGAACGGACCGAAGCGGAAGCCGTCATTGTGCCCATGAACGACGTCGCCTTTGATGACGCGGCGATCTGGTATGCGTATTTCTACTACCTCGTGCTGCACCATGGATTCACGGCGGAAGGAGCCTGGGATCGTTCACGTAGGCTTCTATGCGAGGCTCCGGGGAAGGGACAAGTGAAAGGAGGGTTCCAGTACTGGAGCTGATCTAATCGGACAGTAGTAGAGATATGAATCTTCGGATAAAGAAAGATGGGGAAATATTAAGAAAGGAATACTCCGTTAACCAACTGGAGGCGAGGCGATTAGAGTAGACTGTCCGAATTGTGGTGTAGTTTCAAACGTTGACCGGCCCGTTTGCGCCGAATGTGGTGCCGAGCGAAGAGGAAGGGCGAAGAATAGAGAATTGTGGGTTTGGAGGAATTCGAAGAACCGATCCAAGCCCTGGATCGCAAAATGGACGGGGAAGAGAGCAAGATATTATGAGTCAAGAGAGGCACGGAATTTCAAAGGACCGACTTTAATTCCGTTTTCAAAGATTACATCGAATTCCGATATAAGCGATTATGAGTTGGAGTTGATTATTCAAGAAATGAACGATGATCTAATCTATGATGGAGTATGGTACGGCGAATGGGGAGACTATATTGGCATCGGCATTGGCAAATCACGGATAAGGAGAATAGCCATTAGAATGGGCAAGAAACCCTGGGAGCCTCCGAGACAGGCATATATAGAATCTCGTAAATGTTGGGCCAATGGTTCTCGAATTCGGATAAAATGCCCATTCTGTGAGAACATTTCATATGTCAACCGATTTGAATGTCCAATCTGCGGGGCGGAGAAAAGAGGCAAGAAGACGTGGATTCGAATAAATCCTGATAATCGAATACGACAATGTACAATAGCAATCGAAGGACGAAAGGAAAGACTTAGAACATTCGCGGGTGTCGATGGTGCAATAGGTTTCATCTGGACTATTGATAAGAAAGAAGCTTTGAGGTTTCAATTACTTTCGGGATTCATAATTAGACCACAAGATTACCCGATGACATGTGATGAGAAGATTAAAAGTCCGGTTTCGACGCCTTTGGATTGTAGTTTGCCCTGGAAAGAAATGGATAAGATAGAGCGAGAGATTAGGGAAGAACGGTTCTTGAGATAGCGTCTGCCATGCTCCTAAACACATTTGAGCATAACAATACAGTAACTTCGATCTACATACTACTTCTCGTTTCTAGCTATTTCTCAACCAGGGGAGGGATGTTCCTCATCAAATCTAATATTAACCTCAGGAGTCTTTTCCTGTTCGATTGATGAAATGACCCAATGCCACCCGTTTCATGAGAGAATCCGAGATATGTTACGAGAAAATGGGTTGGATAATGAGTACGAAATTAAAGAGGATCCGGCATGTGTGTTGCAACCGAGAATTCATGGCAAGAAGAAGATGCTGCCGCTATATTGCGATTGCAATTCAGATTACTTCTTAAATCAGAATATTCATCAATTGGATATCTGCTGGGTTGATATCATAATCAAGAAATGGAAAAACGATAAAATCCCCATCGTGATTGAAATCGACGAATCGATTACTAGTCCGCATCACATCCGCGGAAAATTCCTTACTGCCGCAGTTTCCAGATATTATCATGATGGAGTTGACAGATATCCGTTATCGCCAAAGACCCTGTTCATCCAGGTTGTGAAAACGAAGGTTAAGCCAAGCGTCAAATCACAAATGAGAGCTAAATGGAAAATCCTTGAAGATTACATCAATAACAATCTCCTAATCGAGAATTCAAGAATAAAGAGATATTTATTGTTCTGGGGCTACGAAACGGGAAATGAGCTAGTGAACGAGAATGGAAATGATTTCATCCAGAGCATTCGGGATCATATGAAATCTGCCTGAGTTAGAATCGGTTGCAGGCCCCCATTTCCTTTATTGCATTTTGGAATATCATTCGGACCTGATTTTTCTAACTATATTGATCCATGACCTTCTCTCTCCCTCTCTCTTAGCGTCACAGACGTATGCACTCTCCCCCCGTTCAGCAAACACTTATCTCCTGATGAGAAGATGGCCAATTGGTTATGAGAATATGCAGCAGTTCCAACATCCTGAGATAGAAAGGCTCTTATCGAATTTATTCCAACCCAATGAAATCGAAACGATAAACAAGCTGCATGAACAATATCGAAAGTTATTCGTGGGTTATGAAATAAGAACCAATAAAGATCAGGCAGTCGACGAGCTTGGAAAAGCATTTTCACCTTTAGAAAGAACGATTGGCGGGATAGGATATGATCGTCTATTCTATGGAGCGAATGGTCAAAGATACAGTGGTTATTACCCAATAGAGGAGCGGGACATATACCGTCCCCTTCAATATTCTCTAATGAACCTCATTGGTGGATGGAACAGAAGAGAAGCGGTGAGGGAGAGCTGTGCCCATATCGAATCAATAATGAAGAGGCGGTATGAACATAGAATAGAAAATATTTTGAAAAAACCTCTTGGGACCATTGTAGGTTTGGCTGACCAGAAAGGAATACTCCCTAACGATCTACTTATTAATTTGACTTTGATTTCAGAAATGAACAATATTGCTAAACATGATTATGACATTGATTCGGTGAAATTTGAAGACCGAGATGAATTGAGGTTTGAAATCGATTCCAAGGTCTTCACTTCATTTGAAGCTCTTGCGATGTATTTCATATGCAGAAAGGTAGGAATGGATCTCCTAGGACGAAATGATATGAAATAGGACGTGTCATAGTTGTATTCATTTTAATTTTGTTCAGACACATTTCAGCAAAGCATTTATCTCGGCTTAGAGCAATCGTCCATCGGGGGAAATGAATTGGGTCTGAATAGTCCCAAGCGAACTGGCATTATCGAAATGGCCATGATTTTGGTAATCATATTCTTATTGATTTGCGTGTTCATCGTCTATTATTTTCAAGATACATTCTTACTTCAGGTTTTTGCTCCCACATTTACAATCGTAATTGCCATATTGATTTCGCTCCGGAGTGCCAAAAGTTCAGCTGAAGCAACCGAACAACAGATAAGCGCTATTCAAAAAGCAACCAAAGATCAGATCGACTCTGCAATGAAAGGTTTTAACCAAATGACAGATAATCTTCAAAAAGTCTCCATCCAGCTTAATGGAATCGCGGATTCATTAAAAGCATCCGGAGCAATTCAGCAAGCTTTATTGGAGCATGGGAAGGGCGTGGAAGAGGGCAAAAGGTTGAATGTAATTCCAAAGTTGACCGCTACCCTCCGAATTCACGGTCTGCTTCAAGGCGGGAGGAATATCCCGTATATAGGTGACTCACTGGCAACTTATCAAGTAACAATTGAAAACGAAACGATAGACGCAAGAGATATTGTTGTATCACATTCTTGGTTCGATTCAAAAAAGAATTTGATGACACCAATGTCAGATAAACGGGCAAGAATTGCCAAGGACTGCCCCATGAATTTGAATTGCGGTTCGACCGCTGCTATCGACCGTAATAGGGTTGGTTCAATATCAGTTCATATCGAACTAAGAGATACTGATAATCGACCATACTTGGGAGATATTACAATCGGCACTAACCAGCTCGATTCGAAACTGCCAATTCTTCTGACGCTTATGCAAAGTTAGGGAGATGAAGAAATGTCCACAAAGACACACAACCTGCGATTAACAATTGACACAATTGGCGAGGATGATGTCAGGAAAGCATACATTCGTATTAATGAAGATAATCGAGATAATATCGACTACGAATCACTTGTGGGATTAAGACTTAAAGGCGAAAAGAAATGGGTATACAGAATCATGTTGGGGACAACTAAGATTGACACAATTAGAATGGATGAGACAACAAGATTGAAATTGGGGATTAATAAATCCAAGCTCGGAGACTGGGCAGATCTGGAAGTTGCTGAGTTTAGCTGCCTAAGTGATATTCTGCCTAGAATTCAATACGCACGGAATCATCCTGATCCTTCTTATCGAATATCAATAAAAATTGCGTTTTGGCTCGGTTTCTTTTCCATCGTTCTATCCGCACTAATAACGATTCTTACGGCTATATTCTTTAAATCTTGAGAGATGGTGGTAGGGAGAAAATGAGGGCAGGTGCATTCATTGGAGGTTTAATCTCTTGGTTTGTCGGAGATATTGTGTTGTGGGCTTTCTACCCAGTACTTCAATCGAACCATGTTGAATGGTTTGTGATCCCTTTTGTCGCTTTTGAAATAATTTCATTACTCATGTTGGGTGCTCAGGCAATAAAAGAAGGTTAGTTCGGGTTGAGAGATAATGGTCAAGATAGAAATCATCAAGAAAGAAATGATCAACGAAATCGAAAATTGCTCTGGTTGCAATGGAGTAAAAGCATTCGGGGTCAGCTGTAGCAATCAGGGAAGGCAAGAGAAATGCATTTGCATCAATAATGGTGCGCCAGAAGATAAGATAGGATTAAACCTGATCCTGCTGGGGGAAGCTAATCTTGATGAGAAGAGCTATTTCATGAATAGGAAGAACCCAGGAAGGTTTAGCAATCAAAGTGTCGCATATCCCGTCATAGATATTCTCGATAACTACGGGGATAAACAACTCAAAAAGGATATTGAAGCTTTAAAACAGAAGTCTGATAAGAATTACACAATTAAAAAGAAAGAACTTATTCTAGATGCAATGCAGAACGATGGATGTGCATTTCTCGATGTCTGCCAGTGTCTATCGCCGAGAGATGACACTGATGAGGATGATATAAGAGAATACTTTAAAGGCTGTTTCAATAAATTTTCACTCAACATACTAATGGATCTCTGCCAGATCCCAAAGTATCCTAATGCACTAATTGTGCCGTGTTTTATTAAATTGGAATGGATTTTGGAAGAGAGACCCGATCTTTTCATTAAAGCTGGAAAACTTGGCATACATCAAACGTGGAAAATGAAATCTAAGAAAAAATAAGATTGAAGAGAGTTGGTGCGTTCTCCTAAATTTTCAATAATGCCAAACTGAAATTAGGCCAGTAGTCCAGATTCGAATCTGGGTGAGCCCACTTAATGTTCCCAATCCAATCAGACTTAAAATCGATTCCCTCAAGAATCATGCTCCCATTTACTTTTGAGCAGGAGATAAGGCTCTTTCGGATTCCTCGATTATGGCGATAAAGATTTAGAATGCCTTGGCGTATATCTCTCCGAAGGAGAGTGCAGCACTAACTTAAATGTCAGTGGTTGCGTCATCAACTCTCCTTCACACGATTGAAGACATGTGAACTTTGATCTACTCGTTTCTTGATTTAAAAGTACGAAGTCGAAGGGGACCTCGTGCTTTCCGAGCCAGTATCTCCCCGATAAAGTTCAATCAGTTCGGATTGAGATAAAACCCTTTCCGTCTTTTTCTGTTTCCCTCAGCCTAGATAAATTCTTGGACATACGGGAAAGAGATCGACTAAACGGTTAAGACACAGTATGCATGCGTAGCATCTGATGGGAAAAGAATTATCGTTGACCCCAGTGAGTACATTGCCTTGTTTAGGCTGAATACATCGCCGACAGAGATTTTAAGACCCGAGGCACCAGTTGTCGAATCATAGCTGAATCCATGAGTTCCTGAAGCAGAGCCTAGCCGTTCGGTAGCTATCACAAAAAGACCGCTTGCATTCTTCACCTGCACATATACATCGCTCTTGAGAATCGACGAGCCACCGGATATATACATAACAGTCCAGATTGTATCGGTTGCAGTAGAACTCTTAGTTGTTTGTAAGTAAGGCCCAGGCGGAGGGGTAAAATCATTGGGTGTAAGCAAATACAACAAAACCGAGAAAAAAATTAAGAAGATTACTATAGACGAATAAGCGGTGATGGCAACCTTCTTCTGCTTGCTCCACTTCTTCTTTGGAGCGGTGGGGATTTCCTCGTTCGGCATGATTTCCTCCAATTCGTCAATCCCCCTCAGCCGAGATAAATGCTTTGACGATTACGCCTAAGGTTTTTTCTTCCGCATTTCTTGCCAAGAAGACGCAGCTTTATCGAGGATTTCCGGGCCAAATATAATTGCGGCAGCAGCCCCCGTCACTATCGCAGCCTTTCTTGATTCTATCTCGGCTTTTATTTTCTTGACTGTCTGACGCACCTTCATTCGGAACAGCTTCTTGTCTGTTAGATCGACTCGTACACACTCAATATCGGAGATTGGGCCGGAGGTAGCACCATCATCAATTATGATTGGGAGAATCCTTTTTTTGAACTTTTCGCGAATCCAATCTCTTGATTGACATATGGTGATGCTCCGCTATTCTTACTGATCAACAAAAGGAAGAGATTGGAGGTCTTGATGTGCTTTTCAATTTTTCTTGATATGGAAGCACTGGGATTCTTATCCTCTTCTGCAAGATATGTCCGGACTCCTAATCCCTTTAGGGCCTTCCTAATTTCAACAATAGCCTCCGAGTCCTGAACGGAGTGACTTAGGAATATCTTGAACTCGGTTACCATTTCCATCCAATAGTCATCCTCTAGTCAGGACATAAGCCTTTCTTCTATCAGGAATCCTTATTATTAATTGAGATACGACTGGATTGATTTGTAGACATAAAATTGATACTCGATAAGTATATGTAATCATATTTGATTAAATCGAATGGGGTGGAAATCGAATGAGGCGAAAAATGAGTTTGTTTGATGAAATTGAAGATGCGCTTAAACAACAGCCAAACGATATTTTACATTTTGATAGATTTACTATCATAAAGAAAGTAAGAAAGCGTAGTCAACAAGGAATGGTAGTAATAGCTAAAACAAAGATAAATAAAAAATTTGCTATTAAATTTTATCGGCCTTCTGATAAAGATCCCAACCTTTTAAAAGACAGCATGGAGAGATTCAAACGAGAGATTAGCATATTAGCTTCCTTGAACCATAAAAACATAGTCAAAATACATGCTGGCGGAAAGGCAATATGGCATGATAAGGAGAAACGATGGGAAGTAGTCGATGGTGTGGACTCAAAAGACTTAAAAACTAATGAGATTTTATATTACATTATGGATTTTATAGAGGGCAGTGATGTTACTTCAATATTTTCAAATTTAGAGAAGGAGAGTGACGATAGACTTAAATCTGATAGAACCTCGAATTTTCATGAATTGAAACTTTTCGAGGATATGATTTTTCAGATTTCTGATGCAATGAATTATTATCATTCGCAAAAAATTACCCATAAAGATATTAAACCCGATAACATACGCTTTTCTACAAATGATTCGACTTTTATTATCGTAGATTTTGGATTCGCGCGTCATATCACTTCTCCTCAAGACGGATCCACAATACCAAGGACGGAATATCTCGACATGGAATCTATCGAAGCGAAGAATTATGAATTGAATGACATGGGACAATTTTGTCGTGTACTATTGAAAATATTACCATTCTTCGAAGATGAATACGACCCTACTCGATATGAAGGAATCAAGAATGCCATTGAAAAAGGAAAAAATTCTCACTTAGATGAAAGATATAGAACAATGAAGGAATTTTTTGAAGCAGTGAGACCTTTTTTTATCACATCGCTAGAATGGAGATTTCAACCTAAGTTGAACGAATATCTATGTCCAAATAGATTCGGAAGATTCTCATTCAAGTTAAGGATACCCGTGTCAGGCTCTGTACCATTATCGGAAGAAGTAAAGGAGATTGTAGATACACCTGAATTTCAACGATTGAAAGGGGTAAGGCAGTTGGGTCCTGCTTTTTTTGTTTTCCCAGGAGCAAATAGCACACGATTTGAACATTCTCTTGGAACTTACATTCTATCAATGAAGTATTTAGAAAAAATAATTGATTTACCAACTTTCAGAAGTCTTTGCGGTTCGATTAGTGAAACAATTAAACTAATTGTTCTTTCATCATTGTTGCACGACATAGGCCATTATCCCTATTCGCATTGGGTTGAAGAAATTCATGAATTCCCGAGGGGAATAAAATTTCCCTCTCATGAGGAAAGAGCGAGAGAAATAATTTGCGAAGGAAGAATTGGAGAGCTGATTGAGAATAAATGGGAGGTGGATCCAGAAGAACTCTCCAATATCATTGCTGAGAAGCACATTGGTGGTAGAAATATATTGATCAATTCATTTATCAAATCACCAATCGACGTGGATAAGATTGATTACTTAGTGAGGGACAGTATTCACTGTGGTGTGGAGTATGGAAAAGGAATAGATATTGAGCGATTATTAGATTCCCTGTATATTGACCAAGATACAAAGAAAATATGTCTTACAGATAAAGGAAGATCCTCTCTATTATCAATTCTGACATGCAGAAATATAATGTATCAGGAAATTTATTGGCATAAAACGGTACGGGCATGTAATGCCATGTTTAAACGATTTTTCTATGAATACATTAGAAGGGAATTGGAGGACATTGATAAAATCGAACGACATTTCGAGCTGTCGGATGATTGTTTTATCAATGAATTACTGAATAAAACAAGAAGGTATGCTGATTTGAATAAGCTGATTTCTCCTTTCGCATTCAAAGGACGTTCGCTATATAAACCAGCTTATATTTTTCTTACCTCCGATGCCTCAGAAGAACCCACAGATACAAGGCGCTTCTTTCATAAGATTATGGAATTAACATACGAAGATATGGTCAATTTATCAGAGAAACTGATAGAACGATTGAAAAATAAAATTCCTGGGATAAAGCCACTTGATATTATTATCGAAAAAACGCCAATAAAGAAGGATCATGAAGTATACGACCTTAAAGGATTCAAAATATGGAATATTAGAAAAGAAAGATTTGAGAAATTTCCTACTGAGGAAATAATTCCTTTAAACCAATTCTTAGAAAGAAATGCCCGAGCATATCTCTTTTGTAATCCTAAATATTACGATGATTTGAAAAAAATGAGTCCGATAAGATTGGATGAACTATTTGGAGAAATTTAAAATCAAGGGATCTCCTCGAAGTTAGTCAAACCTTCGTTTTTTCCCCTCAGCCGAGATAGGCATTGCGAGGGAGAGATTACTACGAATCACAAGATCATAACCTACTCATCGATGAAATTTCTTCAGCTCTGATTAACTACATCGATAACGCTCATTGTCATGCCCAGATCAAGTCTCATCGCGTTTACTATGCCACCATACCTCTTATCTAAGCCGATGTTCCTCCCTAGGCTATCAACTTCAGATTTCTCTCCATCAGGGAATGGAATAAGATTCCATGTCTGCTTCAAGTATATTCCGTATGCATTGATGGCCTTTTGAATCTCCTTTGGATCTGAAAATACCAGGAACGATTCGGAGGTGGCCTTATAAAATTTATCGCCGAGAACCGGCTTTGCACATAAATAGGGGGGATTTGTGTGCAACTGGTCATTCTGCACATAAATTCAGTTTTCATATATGTCGAAAGGCTCGAATCAGGAAATGGTAAAATCCAACTCGATTCCGGCAGATTCGTGATCACATTTCTCTATTCTTGGTGATTGAGGTTTATCCGTTCCATAGGATCCCTCGAATAGATCGACATAATCGGCAACATTCCTTTTCATGACACTTCCGATTATGCCCACGAGTTCATTTACAGCCTTCTCAATCGCGACCCCGATTGCCAATGAAGGATTGGCGGAGATTGCAGTAATCAGACTCGCGAGACTGCTGTTCTCGACCTTATCATGAATCTCGACAAGAGTCTCTCCCAACCTGCGAACATCATCATCACATTCGTATACGAGAATCACGATGTTCAGCGCTCCAACGACGGTCCTTGAAGGCCAAAGGCTGACACCATCTCCGATGAATAATCGACGCTTGGTATGCGGTTTGATCGGAATGAGGAATTTCGAACCTCGAGCTCCTTTCGGAGGGTAGACAAACGGAGCGGCTCCACTGTAGTCCCAGGTGATGGAGGTGAAATATATTTGATTGATCGGATTGAACAGGTTTGCTATGAATCCCTCAAAGCTCTTGTAGAGGGCAAGATTCTTGAGATAAAGACCCCATTTGTTCGGAGATTTGGCCAGATTCATAGGCGGAGGTTCTATTCTGAATGATAATTCTTGCAAAGCATAAATAGGAAGAGTCTTTGCTAACTTGATCGTCTTCTTTTGCGATACCTCATATACCGCCCTAATTGCTCTTGGTGCCGCTCTGGCCACCATCGCTGTCTGATCGAATGAAACACCTATCTGATTGAAATTGCCGACTTTGAATACCGGCATGACATTTCCTCCTGCTAGTCTATTCTAAGACATTGATATCGAATATCCTCTATTAAATCATCCCTATCCTTTTATGGAAGAAACGGCGAGACTCTCTCACAAGGCATCGACCTAAGGATTCTGCTTCGTGCTCGCATGTTCCCTTATCGACGTAAGCCATTTCTCCAACCATTCCTTCCCATTGGGCGTTAGAATGATCTCGATGTCCTTGTGGAAGATCGGATGATCCCTATATCTGCCGAGCATCTCGAATGCCTCCTCGGGCTGGATCTTCGTCAGGATGGAGACCAGGTCGGGGAGCATCCCCCTCAGCACATCGATCCTGTCCTCGGAAGGCGGGCCGCCGGCCTTGATCCTGCCCGATGCGATATACGCGTGCCTGACAAAGAGAAATTCCTCTTCTTGATTTAGCCCCAATTCCTCCCCACCAATTGGAACATATCGATCATGTGGCGTAAATACCTTGTCTGCAAAAGCGAGGTGAGGCCCTGCCTATTGATACGATTCTCGCATCAGAAGGTGAGAGGAGCACGGTCTCCTTTTTCGAAAACTTGTGGGTGGTTCGAATCTTGGAGGAAATGGCGAGGTTACGCCCCTCGGCCATCGAAATCAATGTTTATTATTAAAACTCTGTCAATGTCTACATGCAGACCGAGGCAATGACAGCACTCCAAAGGTCGTAAATCTCGCCCACGGACCTATCACACTTCGATTCCTTGCGATTTTCCTATCAGGATCAGGTATAATTTTGCCTGAGGGAGACAACCTCGCGTCTTAAATCGAAATAATCGAAGAAGATACTGAGGGACAATGATTTCAAGGCATAATCTCTCAAAACAACGCTAAGCAATTCTACGCAGGTATTAAGATGCGTTCAGCAATCATGAATTAGTCGAAATGCGCTCAGCTGATTCGAGTGAATGGACAATGAATACGGATAACTGGATTGAAGATGTCATTCGCCAGAGTGAGGAGCTTCATTATGAGCATCCCAAAGAAAGAGAGCTATCAGAGCTACTTGTTGAAGAATGTTACGCGAATAGGTCTCTGGAAGGCATTGGAATCGGGAAACTGCTAGCTGGTGGTTTTGATCTACTGGTCGGAGCACAGTATTACTCGGCCATCTCTCATGCTGGATGGTTATATTGTCCGATGAAAGAACCGAGGCTTTTTTTCCATTATACAAATTGTTGCCCGAGGGACGTTCTATCAAATATCTTTAATTTCAGCCCATCAAACAAGCCTGCATCTGGCAGAATCGGCACCGCGACTTCCAGACTGCTTCTGCTGTACTATCAATCGATATTCAATCATCTGGGTCACTCGGAGAAGTTCCTTAAAGGAACTGAGCCAGTTGACGCAATAGTCGTGAATAGAGAGAGGAAGAAAGTCCTGTTTGCCGAGATAAAAGCATCTCCGTTGCTCACTCTTCCGATCTCAATATCATCTGAGCGACTAACTGAGCAGGCTGAGGGCGGACCAGTTGATCGTGAGCATTCTTCTGTAGATAACACAACTCTCTATGGGTCTGAGATTGAGATTTTCGTGCCAAGGAAAATGAAGGATGGCACATGGTCGGAACGCTATTTCAGGATCGGCCGTCGGAAGAGTGCCGATGACCGCGATTGGGCTTTTCGAGGTCTAATTGAACTTATTCGGCAGGATTCTTCATTCATGAGAGAATATCTTTCATTCTGGAATCAGTCTCTTCTTTCGTACCATCCCAAATCAAACAATTCCATTTTCTGGCTTACAAATGCTTGTGGCTCACCAATTCCTGCTCCTCCTGGTTGGCCCACCCGAAGGAAGGGAGAAGGCTATGAATCTGTATCCGATACGAAAACTAGCGTTGGAATGGATCGAACCGATGACATAAAGAAAGGAATATACCAGGTCCTAAAATTGGGTTCGGTGGGCAAGACCCTGTCCTCAAAATGGGATTATAAGGTAGGGCTGATTTCGAATATCCATGCTGCCCGTCATTTCGAGGAATATCTCGATTCACTCAAAGACATTGTATGGACACTTGACAGCAGTGGCAAAGCAAAGTATGTGGGAGATTTGCCAGACAATCAATCATTATACAACATTTTCGATGGGATCATCGCGCTGACTTCGACATTATCACGAGATGATTGGATCGAATCAACCTTCTCCAATCTGGAGTGAATCAATGTCCGATACTCTCTTCTTGAAACTTCGGTCCAATATAATGATTGAAGATGACGTTGATCTGGCAGAGAGAGAGATTAAATCAATCTTTAGTCGAGTATCACGAGCGCAAGTTGCGAATGATGTTATCAAAAGCATTTCGCTTCCCAAGGAAATCATCAACGGCAACTCTCGAAAATGTGCTCCAATCGGATTCATAGCTACCGAAAACAGATGCAGCCTTTGGGAACTTGCCCTCCGCCTGAGTTTCGTTCAGGAGATATGGTTGGAAGGCTCCTCGAAAGACAATGGGCTTGCCCCAGCCCAATGGTGGATAGAGCATTCATTCAACAATAAGAGATATTGTTGCATCCTACCGATGATGGCCTCGGCGGAACTTCTAAGCTACTTGAAAGGAAAGAGTATCGATAAATCTGATTTTGAGCGAATGATTGCGACGATTGCGAAAGGTACTGATGAAAAATCTCGATTCTTGGAACCATTGAGACGTAGGAATACATCTGCACCCCATGTCCATGGATTACACAGGTACAAAGCGAAATTCTTCCCTCGCATGATAAGGTCTATTCTCGTCTCTGAGCGAAATCAGCTACCGGAGGTGGAAGAAGGTCGAATTGTAATTCTGGACCCATTTGTCGGCAGTGGGACAACGCTTGTTGAAGCTTCATTATTGGGGTTGGAGTCGATAGGAATTGATATTGATCCGCTCTCGGTGCTGATTTCCAAAGCCAAGCTTGATGTCTTGAAATTGGAGAGCCAAACCAAGCTCGACGCAGCTATCAATAAGGTGAAGATTGAAGCAGGTCCACTCTATGCGACGACCCGAGGAGGGGAGAAGTATAGATTCCCAAGCTGGATAGAAAGGAAATTCGAACGAACGAAATCACATGGTCAGCAGAGGAAATACGAGGACGAAATCTCGGCATGGAGATCTGCAATATCAGACATTGAGGAACAACGGGTTCGGGAAATCCTTGAAGTTTGTCTAAGTGATGCAATAAGCCGAAAGTTCAACATACGGATGATGGGGACGGGGGTTGGAAGATTCGCTCTTGAGATTGGAAATACGGATCTCTCTATAATCATGAACTCAAATCTTGATAGGCTGAAACAAATGGCCTCGGTCTGTTCCACAATCAAAAGCATCTATGATGTGCATCCGGCTCCTTCGAAAGTAATTGAAGATACTGCAATATCCATGCCTCTTAAAACTGAGAGTGTGTCGATGGTGATGACTTCACCCCCCTACCTTCCCGCATCCTCTGGACGTGAGAATTACCTTCTCGGAAAGTCCATTTCTATCACGGCACTTAATTTGATGAGCGAGAATGAGATAGTTCATGCAGAGGGGCGAAGCATCGGTTCGATGAAGACTTTTGGTGAGTCCGATCTTGAAAGTCTCCCGCAAGAGGTCAATGATGCATATGTTTGGCTCAAGTCAGACCCACTTCGAAAAATAAAGGCAGAACCAGTGGCATCATATTATAGCGAATTGAAGAAAGCCTTACTCGAAACCCATAGGGTCCTCCTGCCGGGCGGATTAGCTGCCTATGTCATCGGCAAGGAGAGCATCTTCTATGAATTTAAATCAAGAAAGACATTGTATCGGGTTGATTGTGCAGGTATTTTCCAGCAAATTGCATTCGATTGCGATTTCTCTCTGGAAGAACGCATTGATGTTCAGCTTGACAAGAAGAATGCAAATGCTCGCCCGAGGTCGCTTGATTCGTACTATGAGACGATATTCATACTCAAGAAGAACGCTCCTTGAGTGGGCAATCGAGAGAAATCCCTCGGTCCTTCAAAGATTGGATTTCTCGAATAATCTCTTCCTTGTTCCATTTCATTTTACTCATAAGAGTCAATGTTTCCGTTCCATTTCCAAGTGCAAACCTCGATTTGAGGAGACATGCCTTTTTCCGATTCCTCTCCTGAAAAACGGTCTGGGCCCACCCGGATTCGAACTCCGCTTACTGGCTATAATCTATCAGGGCTTCGATAGAAATTTGGGAGGATGCACCCAAACCCCTTACCCTCTTTTTCTTAACCTTTTAATTAAGCGAAGGGGAAAATAACATATCCTCGGAGACCACTCAGAGTCAATTTATTTTGGAGGTGGATGATCAATGGTAAAAGGGGACTTGGGTAAAAAGATTGTTGAAGAAGCAATCAAAATACTTGAAATGAATAGCTCAGGGATAAAGTATACCGAACTTGCGCGATTAATTCAGAAGAGTTTGCCGGGTACTAATTTGAAGACAATATTCTCCAACATTTGGAATCTTCAGAATACGGCACCCAGTAAGGTACTGAAACCAGCAAAAGGTCTTTTCTTACACATCAAATATGCAGGCACTAGTGCACCGTCACCACCGTCAGTGAGTGCCACAACATCAAAGATAATACCAGAGGATGATTTCTATGAACCTTTTGCAATTCATATCGTTGGTGACCTAGAAGATGCTACAAAAGCTATGGTACTGGGACATGATTATCTAAAGGGAAAATGGGGAACCCCAGATGTTATTGGAATTCGTAAATCGGACCCTACTGATATTTTTACCCCCGATATGGAAATAATCTCAGCAGAAATCAAGACTAATACAAAGGAGCTCGTTACTGCCTTTGGTCAGGCCTGCTCTTACCGACTCTTCAGCCATAGATCGTATATAGTTGTCCCCAAACAATCTCTGAAAATGGAAATATCAAAATTGGAAGCGCTATGCGAAATATTCGGCATCGGTCTTATTCTGTTCAACAAGGATGACCCGTCGAATCCAGAATTCGAGATACGTGCTAGAGCAATGAAGGGTGAACCCGATTGGTTTTATGCAAATGAAGTCTTAAAAAAGGAGAAAATTAAAAAGGCTCTGATTGATTGATTTGCCTGTAATGCGGTTCCAAAATGAAAGCCAATATCCGTTATCGTACTAAACAAGGGGTAATGATCCAGGGGGCTACAGAAGACACTCTCTCTTCCCCGCTACTAAGGAGATACAAAGGCAAAGTGCAATTGATATTCACGTCACCACCTTTTCCGCTGAATACGAAGAAGAAATACGGTAACTTGACTGGTAGAGAATATGTGAAATGGCTGGGTAGTTTCGCCCCTCTTTTTCGTGATTTTCTAACAAAAGATGGATCAATTGTCATTGAACTTGGCAATGCGTGGGAGTCAGGAAGGCCGATTATGTCGACTCTTGCCCTAGAAGCTCTTATTAATTTCTTAGATAGTGGCAATCTCTTGCTTTGCCAGCAATTCATTGCATATAACAAAGCAAGACTACCTAGCCCTGCTCAATGGGTCAATATTGAACGGATTCGAGTTAAAGATGCATATACCAATGTATGGTGGATGTCGCCAGTTGACCGACCGAAGGCTGACAATACCCGTGTCCTTAAAGAATATAGTAAATCAATGAAACGACTGCTTTCGACTGGTAAATACAATCCAGGGATGCGCCCCTCAGAACACAATATCGGGGCAACGTCATTCCTTACAAAGAATAAGGGCGCGATTCCATCTAATGTTTTGATATTCAGCAATACTGCTTCTAACGATAGTTATATGAATAAATGCCGTGAGAAGGGCTACATGCCCCATCCGGCGAGAATGCCGAAAGAAATTGCCGAATTTTTCATAAACTTCCTTACGGAGCCGGGCGATATTGTCCTTGATCCTTTCGCAGGTAGTAATACAACTGGCTGGATTGCTGAAACGCTCGGAAGGAAATGGATTTCCATTGAGAAAAAGGCCACCTATGCAAAGCAGTCAAGAATCAGATTTGTGAAAAATGACAAGTCTTTTTCAAAGAAAGTCAAAGCGAAGAGACAGTCAAGACACAACCGAGGGAAACGATAAATGACGGAGGAAGTAAAGACGTGTCAGAAGTCCGGACTTCGTGATTTGGACTTACTACCTGAATATAATCCAGATGATAACGACATCATCGCAGAGCTTTATGCGCCTTGTCTGAGAGTTTCGGAGAGATACGACCGTGCGGTTGGCTTCTTCAGAGCAAGCATCTATCGAGAGCTCGGAGTGAATCTGCTTGATTTTGCAATCAGGGGAGGAAAGACGAGGCTCATCTGTTCGCCAGATTTGCCTGAGCCTGATGAGAACGCTGCAAGAGAGGGGTATGCTCTCAGAGGCAATAGAACATTCGAGGAACAGGAGACGTCTCTCGTTAGTGTCTTTGAGGCTATGTCAAGTAGCCCTGATGAAGCTGAATGTCTGGAAATGCTGCGTCTTCTGATAGAAAAAGGTTCATTCGATCTGTTCATAGCTACGAGACCGGGAGGAATCTTCCATAGGAAGATTGGTTTATTTGCCGACTCGAACGGCGATATGATTGTCTTCTCAGGCTCTGGAAATGAAACACAGAAAGCTGTATCGACTGAAGATTGGGTTAATGATGAAGAATTCGACATCTATCGCAGTTGGGGAGATGATTTTGAGAAGAAAAAGGCTCAACGTAAAGCCGATTATCTGGATAAGCTGCTAAAAGGCGGAACTAAAAGAACTAGAGTCCGCCCATTGAACGAAGTCGAACGTGAGGTCTTGAATCGATTCCGCAAATATAGCAGTCTCGAAGATTGCCGACCGGAAGCAGAAAAACGATTAAAGTTATCAGCTGAACCAGTGGCAATCAATCTTAGATTCTATCAAGAAGAGGCGATTTCTGCTTGGGAGAAAGCGAGCTGCAGAGGAATACTCTCTATGGCTACCGGTACTGGTAAGACCATAACTGCTCTTTTTGCCATTAGACAACTTCTTCTGGAAGGGTACCTGATTTTGATACTTGTGCCAACGGAGGCTCTTTTTAAGCAATGGAAGGAAAATATCGTAACACTCTATCCAGAAATTCCAATACTATTGGCAGGAGCTGGAAATGATTGGAAATCCAATGATTCAAAGCGAATGTATATCTCAGATGTCAGGCTCCCTCGCATGATCCTCGCAACTATGCGTACGGCCTCAAGCGAGGATTTTTTTGATTTTGTAGGACAGAATAAAGAGATTGTATTGATTGCCGATGAGGTACATAGACTAGGAAGCACAATGCAGCGGCGCATTCTTCAATTGAAATTCAAAGCAGCCATAGGGCTCTCTGCAACGCCAGAAAGGTTATTCGATAAAGAGGGAAACGAAGCTCTTGCACGGGCATTTGGAGAGAAATCCGTATATGATCTTCCGATGAATGCGAAGGTGAAATTGAAAAGAGATGATGAAAGAGATGTCCCGGTGATTGGTTATTTCCTTAGCCCTTACTATTATGACTTCGAACTAGTCCATCTCGCTCCTACTGAACTGGAGCAGTGGCAGGACATAACCTTAAAGATCAAAAGGGAAATAGCTAAGAACCCTAAGATAATGGATAACTTTGACTCCTCTGGTGATCTAAACAGACTTAAATTCCTTTTAATCGAAAGAGCAAGGATTGTTAAGAATGCGATTGGCAAAGTCGATGTTGCGGAAAAAATAGTCTCGGAGAGATACCCAAAGGATGGGCGATGGATAATCTATTGCGAAGATGAGAATCAATTGAACATGGTTACGGCAAGATTACGCGCCTCTCATCCGAACATACCTATACTGACATATCATTCTAAAATGCTAGATATCGATTTATTGGGGGTCTGGTCCTATTTCGAGAGCAATCCCAGTATAATTGTTAGCATAAGATGTCTCGATGAGGGTGTGGATTTCCCAGCAGCTGATGGGGCAGTCATTCTTGCATCCTCGAAAAACCCCAGGGAATACATTCAAAGGAGAGGCAGAGTACTGAGAAAGGCCAAGGGGAAGAAGAGCGCTCAGATAATAGATGCAATTGTTGTACCGCCAGATGATATGAATGAAAAGGATTTGCCATTCTCAATCATAAGAAGCGAACTGGCAAGAGCTTATGTTTTCGCACAAGATTCTTTCAACCCAGAAGTTACTCATCGGCTATGGAGGGTGTGCGAGAGTTACGGCGTGACTCTTCAGACAGATATATTACTATCTTTGCAGGATGAGGAGTGGGAGGAATAGGCTTGGCAATCGAAGATGAATTGATGGAACTATTGTGTAGAATCAATCAGGAATCGAAGCACCCAGTTGATGAGGTTATTCTAAAGCAGGTTCTGGCGCTAGTAATCAAGAACCCATTGGATGAAGATAGAGCCGATTGCCAGAAACAGATTGAAATGTTGATTTCTCAGAGAATTGGAGGGGCATAGAATGAGGATTACCAAGATGGAGATACTCAATTTTGGTCCATTCTATGGTAAACATGAGATCACTTTCCCCAAGGATGGAAAAGGAGTGCATATCATCAGAGGGGGAAATGGCCAGGGCAAGACCTCGATTCAAAGAGCCATTCTCTGGAGCCTTTATGGCAAGATATTGGATAGGAAAGGCAGAGAAATACCGCCGACTTCCATAATAAACTGGACAGCGAAGAAAGAAGATCTCTATGAATTCGCCGTTGTTCTTAGATTCAATCATGAGGGAGAGGAATGGATCATAACAAGAAAGATGCAAGCTCAAAGCAATACGGATAAGAAATATCGAGATGGAGAAACACTTCATGTCATAAAAGGTTCTGAGCCGCAGCCAAATCCCAAAAATGAAATTGAGAGACTTCTGCCGCACGATGTGAGTAGATTTTTTTTCTTTGATGGAGAAATGTTGAGAGATTATGAGGAATTATTAGAACCGAGTGCTAGTGCAACCATATTACTTAAAAATTCGATTGAACATGTTCTTGGTATTCCGTATCTCCGTATCGCTAGAGATGATTTGAAGGAAGTGGGTAGGAAAATTGAGAGTGAACGGAGCAGACAAATAAAGAGGCTGGGTGGCAAAGAATTTGATGAAATGCAGGAGGATTTTGATATGGTTTCCTCTCACATCGATGAACGAGAAAAACAGATTGGAAATCTTGAAAAACAGATGGGTATTCTTGAAGGTGAAATCACTGATCTGAAACGCCATGCAACAGACATCAAGGTAATAGCAATCCGCGCCAAAGAAAGACTCAGCTTAGAAGGTGAAATAAAGAGTCTGGAAAGCAAGAAGAATGACCACAACAAAGACATTGGAATCATCTTATCAGATTTACACAAATCCATACTATCTCCAATTGCCAAGAGCATAATTATGCATCTGGAAGAGAAGCACAATGAAAAAATGAAGAAGTACGAGCAAAAAGTTGAGATGGTTCAGCATAAGAAGGAAATTGAATTGACCATCTCAGCAAAAAAGTGCAAGATGTGCGGTGCAACAATCGATGATAAAAATATGAGGAGATTGGAATCAGAACTCAAAGATTCTGAAATTCAAATCGATCGTCTGACAGAGATTCCTGAACCTAATACGGAATATGTAGATCATGCAAATAGGTTGAAAAAAATCCTCACATTGGAAGAATCTGGCCGGAAGAGACTTAAGGCTCTAGAAAAGGAGATTGACGGCATTGACCATAAGATATCTTCGATGAGACAGAAGCTTGAAAAGGTAGTAGAAGAGATTTCAGCATCAGGAATAGATGAAGAGGAACCCAGAAAATTGGAATTCGATATTAATAGTAAGACCAAAGAGCTAGGCAGGCTTGAAGGAATAAAAGAGAATGAAGAAAAGGAACTTCGTGAGGATCTGGATCTAAAGTCAGAGCTTAACCGAAAAATCGCAAGTATCGACAAGAAGGAATTGAAGATTCTTGGTAAAAGAATCGAAACAATTGGGTCCGTTCAAAATGTCTTAGAAAAAGCCG
>Ga0315289_10004648_pt1 | contig 20413 bp, 29 predicted proteins | sample YL17G11_40_MG_FD_203452 | JGI IMG/M metagenome (GOLD analysis project Ga0315289, IMG submission 203452) | Sediment microbial communities from Yellowstone Lake, YNP, Wyoming, USA - YL17G11_40 | ecosystem: Environmental > Aquatic > Freshwater > Lake > Sediment | place: USA: Wyoming | collected... | reverse complement strand
GCCGGGAGACGAGGAGGCTCTCATGTACGTCAACGCCGTCCTCCTGAGCGTCCGTCAACCGTGGGCGGACCTGCTCGTGGACGGGACCAAGACCGTCGAGACGCGACGCCGCCTCAAGCCCGAGACCTTCGCGCCCGGCACCGTGGTCCTGGTGTACGCGACCGCGCCGACGAAGGCGGTGATCGGGCACTTCGTCAGCGGAGGGGTGCTGGTCGGTAACGACCGTTGGGGCGGTCTGCTCAACCAGGTGCTCAAAGGCGGCTATGTCTGTTCGATGACAGGGGGTGATTGGGTAAGGATGCGCCCCCGCTTCGGCCTCATCGCCACCGAGGCGCGGAGGTGGGCGAGGGCGAGACGATTGGATCGCGGCGAGGACACCGGAAGTTGGATACCGCGCCACCGGCTGCGCATAGATCGCCCGCCCCGGTCCTACCAGTTCATCGAGGTGCCCGCCGACCTGCTCGCTGAGAACGGATGGAGGAGACTATGACCGCTATTCCGGGCAAGTTCCAACATCCCTCCGACCAAGCTGACCCGTCCGAACTGCGCCGAGCTTTGCAGAGGGCTGCTCTGCAACTAGCGACCACTGGGTGCCGCCCTTCCGGTAGCGAGGTCTGTCACGAATGCGACCGGAACATCTTCGTGATGCAGTGCTGTTGGGAGCGGCATCTGCTGAGGCCGCCCGATCCCCCGCCTGGGCCAAGACCCAGGAACCGCAAGCCGAGGGTCGAAAAGCCGCCCAAGGTGTACCCGCCCCTGCGCTTCGTGGAGGACGAGTGACCCCATGATCCGCCGACCTGCTCGCCGCGAACGGATGGAGGTACGTATGCCCACCGGCCTCGTGAAGCACTTCGACGCGCGAGAGGGCTGCCCCGGCTTCTGGCACCTGAGGCTGTCGGCGGGCAAGTGCCCCTTGGCCTGTACCTACTGCTATCGTGAGGGCACGACGCCAGCGCGTGTCGGCCGCAACGAGTACCGCGTCTACGAGCAGGCGGACCTGGAGAAGGCGGTGGATCGGTGGCTCCGCCTCTCCGATGAGCGGTTCGAGTGGAGACTGCGAGGGCGACTGCCGGTGCATGGCAATGTCCTCGTCGCCGGCGAGTCTTGCGATGCCCTCGTGGAGCCCGTCCTCCATCACAGCAAGTGGCTGGTGCCGAGGTTCGCGCCGGAGCACAACCCGCACGGCCACACGCTGCTGCTGCGCACCAAGAGCGTCAATGTGCCGCTCGCCGCGCCGCACCCGCACGTGGTGGTGGAGGTGAGCGCGGGAGGGTATGAGGAGTGGGAGCAAGGGACATCGAATACCGCTGATGGCGTCGGGCGCATGGTATGGTTGCGTAACCAAGATTGGCGCGTCCGTTGGCGCATGGACCCGCTCAAGCCCGATAACTTCTCCTTGCGGGGGCAGTTCCTAGCGTGGCGTTACAACGAAGGCGGTTGGCCCGAACTCATCACCCTCGGCACCCTCCGCGCGACGGCGGCGACGTACCGGAAGTGGCCGCCTCAGTTGCAGGCGCTGGTGGAGAGGGAACAACCCGGCAAGGTCTTCGTCCTGACGGACTCCCAGGTCTACGAGGTCCCCGAGAAACCGATGCACCCGTGGCGGGTTGAGCCATGCGCCCGCTTCGATGCCTACCGCGACATAATGGCCGCCCTGCGTTCTGCCGGAGCTACTTGCCCGATTGCTCTGTGCAAGGAAGGTAAGCCCATGTGGGCGGCCGTGGGCCTGACCGCGTTCGAGCACTGCACCTGCACCGCGTAGGAGGAGAGCATGACCGACCTGATTCGATGCTGTATTGTGCTCGCCAATGATCCCGAGCAGGACGAGGCCTTCGCCTTCGACACTCCTGCGGTGCCCCGTGAAGGCGACCGCCTTACTGTGTGGCTGATTCCCCCGGACGGCACTGCCGGGCACAACGAACAAGCCTTCCGTGGCAAGGTAGTCGGCATCGAGTGGTCGCTAGATCAGGTAGGCGTTCGACTTGCGGGTAGTACCCTCTGCGACCGCGTGTGCGCTACCTGCTTCGTTGAGAAGGAGGTGGCCCCATGATCGCGCGCCTGCTCTGCCGCCTGTTCGGGCATCGGTGGGTGCCGCAGCGTTGTCAACCGGGCATGGGCGTAGCGTTGGTGCTCTCATCTTGTCGTCGTTGCAGAGCCCCGGACATCAGACCAGTGGTCCAGGGAGAGGTGAAGTAGTGACCCGCCGCGGCCTCACGCTCCGGGAACTGCGCCAGTTGAACGCACGGAGGAGACCATGACGTTCATCGGACTCGACCCAGGCAAGACCGGCGGCATCGCGGCGTTGTATCCTGGCCTGACCCCCGTTGCCCAACCCATGCCAGTGATCGGCAAGGAACTGGACTTGGGGGCCGTCGTGAAGTGGCTCTATCCTGCGGGCGGGAATAGCATCGACTTCGCTGTTGTCGAGCGCCAGCAGGCGATGCCGAAACAGGGGGTAGCCTCTACCTTCCAGACCGGCTACGGCTTCGGCGTTCTGGTCGGCCTTCTGTATGCCTGCAACACGCCCTTCCAGATCGTGTCTGCCAAGGAGTGGCAGAAGACCTTCGGCATCACTGGGGCGCGAGGAGACGTGAAGACCCAAGCTGCTCAGATCGCCCAGCGCCTCTTCCCTGAGGTTGAACTGCGTGCTACGGCTCGTTGCCGCAAGCCGCACGAGGGGATCGTGGACGCCCTGCTGATCGCCGAATACGCCCGCCGCCTGAGGGCCGGGCAGCAAGCAGCAGCGTGAGGAGGACGGAGATGGACTACCAGCGCGACCGCAGCAACTGGACCGCCGACAACTTCCGGGAGTTCGCCGCCGAGGGCTGGGAGGATAGCGGCAAGGCCATTCCCTACATCGGCGCCTACTGGCGCCCTCTCGACCAGGGGTTCACCATCCGGGATTGTGAGGGCCAGCCCGCTATAGACGTTCACGGGTTCCCGGAGTATGAGTTCCTGGGTCCCGACCACCGCTCTGATACCGAGCAGCACATCCGCCAGTTGCTCGAAGAGATGGGGCGCGTCAAGGCCCACCTGTACGATGTGCTGGACACCTTCCGCCGGGCCTAGCCGAAGGGGGACCCTATGCCGCAGCCGCCATACGGACCCATCCCGTTGCCGTTCAAGCTTGAGGCGCGATGCTCTGCCTCGGCCGTCCGAGGTGACTGCCTCTTCCGCCGGGACAGTATCGGCTTCTGCCACTGCGGGGACTTCTACCCGGTAGATGAGGCTACCGGACTGCGCATCATCGGCCATATCTGGGGCGCTTGGCAGAGCACCAAGAGACCCCGTTGGGCAGTCCCGGTATACCCAGAGCAGTGCGCGAACTACCAACCGCAGCACGGAACGAGTTGGTGGCGGGAGCGGGCAACCACGGATGAGTTGTTTGAGCCACCTCCAGTAGCCGACCTAGTACGAGCCCTGAAAGCATTGCCCGAGCCTGAGTAGGGGGACCCTATGCCGCAACACCAGTACCTACGCGACCGCCGCCGCATCAATGACCGCAACCCCGCCGTCCTCTCCGTGCAGAACCTCTGCAAACAGTATGGGGTAGATGCCGTACTCGAAGCCGTGCTCAAGGACGAGTGTGGCTGCCCGCCGCTACTGGGGTATGCCCGGGCGTTGGTAGCTGCCGTCCTGCTCGACCGCCGCTTCCTCGCCGAGTATGGCCGCCACCTACAGGTGAGCCTTGACGATCAGGAGGGCGACCGGGACAGCACCGACCTGAACTTCCATGAGTTCGTGGTCGGCGAAGAGGCCTCTCTGGACGGACGTATGTGCCGCCTGAATGAGGTGCGGGTCAAGGCTGAGAAGGCCGCAGCGACCGGCGGGGGGTGGGAAGCAGAGGACGAGGCTCGCCGTCAAGAGCGGGCGAACTTACGCCGGGGGGTTGACAACGCCGCCTGAATGGGTATACTGGGGGCAAGTCTGTTGCTGCACCACTAGGCACAAAGCGACCAAACGCACCCTCCGCCAACGCGGGGGGTGTTGCGATTCTAGGGGGACATGATCGGTGGAGCACCCAGACCACGGGCCCTTCTGCCAACTCGACGGCGAGGAACTTCCGGCACTCCACTACCACGGCACGATCAAACCGCCAGCCTCCAAAGGCTTCCCGGTCGTCTGCTGCTCTGCTGCCGAACGCAATGTGCTGCAGAGTCATGTTGAGGCGCTCTGGGAGGCCTCGCGTCGTAGCCGACGCCCCACCTTACCGGCTAACGTGCAGGCTATTCAGCGCGCCTTCCAGGCCATCGGGTTCCTGCAGTGGCTGGAAGGGCATCATGCCGACTCCATGCGCCGCAAGGACGCGGTAGCACAAGCCCTACACGGGCGCTGAGTGTTCCCCTTGGGTCGCGAGGCCCTCTGGGGACTTTAGGCGGGTCACCCCGCCCTTGGACCGAGGGCGCGTCTGGGCCAGAGGCCCGTTCTGCAGAGGACGCGCCCGACACACTGCGGGGTAGCTCAGACGGCAGAGCGCCCGGCTGTTACCCGGATCGTCGCAGGTTCGAGTCCTGCCCCCGCAGCCAAGAACACAGACCTAACGTCTTCCCGGCCCACGCGGGTCGGGAGTGCCTCCCTCCTCCTGGCAACCGGGGCTCCGTCTTGAGAGGCGGGGCCCCGGCGCAGTTCTGCGGCAACAGCAGCCTCGGCCTTACGGTCGGGGCTGTTTGCGTTCTGCCCGGCGACTAGGGTAGCGCCCGAACAGCGGCCCTCCTCCCCGCCCGTCGCCGGGCCAACCCAACCCGAGGAGAGTAGAGAGGAGCTACATGAAGACTGAGAAGGTACGTCTCGCAGACCTGGACATGGTGCAGTCCCGGCAGTTGTGCGTGAGGGTGGGGCTGGATGAGGAGACGGTCAAGGCCTATACGGCCTGCTTCGACCGGCTGCCACCCATCCGGGTGTTCCTGGTGGACGGCGCGAAGGTGGTGGTGGACGGGAACCATCGGGTCGAGGCGGCCCGGCGGCTGGACCTTCCCGAGGTGGACGCGGAGGTCAAGAAAGGCACGACGGACGAGGCCGCTGAGGCGGCTGCCCTCGCCAACGTCGGGCACGGCAAGCCGCTGTCAAACGCCGAGAAGCGGACGGCCGTGGACCGGATGCTTCTCCTGCATCCCGGGAGGGTGAACCGCTGGATAGCCCGGGACGTTAGCGTGGCGCCAAGCACGGTGACGGGACGCAGACACGCTCTTGTCACAGCCGTCCAACTCGAACGGCTGTCAACTTTGTATGACGAGGACGGGAACGAGTGGCCGCAGGACCTTGACGCCGATGTGAAGGAGACCGATGCCCCCAAGGTCTTCCCCGGCAAGGTCCATACCCTCGATGTGCTGGAGGGCCTCGCGCTCCTGGAGGACTCCAGCCTCGACCTCGTCTTCACCGACCCTCCCTACAACATCGGCGTCAGCTACTCCGGCACGAACCAGGACCGGATGCCCGACCAGGCATACCACGACTGGTGCGCCAAGTGGTTTGCGCTCCTGCGGAAGAAGCTCAAGGACACCGGCAGTCTCTACGTGATGCACTACCCCGAGGTCTGCGCCGAGTGGAAGCGGGAACTGGACCGCCTCTTCACCTTCCGCCGGTGGCTGACCTGGGCGTATCCCTGCAACGTCGGCCAATCCCCGACCAACTGGACCCGGGCCCAACGCACAGTCCTGTTCTACACGAAGGGTGCAACCTACAGCTTCAACGAGCATGCCGATCCGCAGGCCTTCCGCAATCCGAACGATAAGCGCATCAAGCGGCTGCGCGAGGGGTATGTGGACGAGGAGACCGGCGAGGTAGTGGCCCCACAGGAAGGCGTCACCCCCTACGACTGGTGGGAGTTTGACCTGGTAAAGAACGTCTCCGCCGAGAAGACGGAGTGGCACAACCAGGTGCCGCTGGCCCTAGTGCAGAGGGTAGTCAAGGTATCGAGCAACGAGGGCGACCTGGTATGCGACCCGTTCATGGGGAGCGGGACCACTGCGGTAGCGGCCGTGACCTGTGGGCGTGAATGGGTCGGCTTCGACCAGGAGCCAAAATCGGCTGCCGTGACTGCCGAGAGGGTGGCGGCCGGGCAGTGAGCGGCGGCAACTATCGCTTCGATCTTGACCTGCCCGAGGGTGAAGTCGCAGAGGGGCTGCTGCGCGACATTCTGACCACGGAAGGCCGCCTCCTGGCGGAGGTGAAGCGCGACTTCCGGGTCAGTGAGACCGAACGCATTGCCGTTGAGATAGAAAGCCGTGGCAGGCCCAGCGGGATTGAGACGACCGAGGCCGAGTGGTGGTTTCACTTCCTCTCGGGCCCTTGTTTCGACGGGTTGGATGAGAAGCCCGAAGTAGTTCTGGGTATCCGTGTCGTCCGGCTCAAGGCCCTATTGCATCGGCTTGAGTCGGAGGGCAGACTGCGGGTCTTCGGCGGCGGGGACGGCGGTTCGTCGCAACTGCTGTGCTTCAAGCCGAAGGAACTCCTGAGGCCTCGGATTGTGCGGGTATCGGACCGGGCGGCCTAGCAACGGCTACCAACAGCAAGCAGACGACGAACGATGGACGTGATGACTGATGCCCGTCTCCTCAATCCCTTGGCCTGACATCGAGGCCGAGTACATCGTAGGCCCCAACAGCGTGACGACCGTCGCACTAGCCGAGAAGTACGGCATCTCCTCCGACCACGTAGGCCACGTCTGTACCCGCAAAGGCTGGACGAAGAAGCGCGAGGAGTACCGCGCCAACGCCGCCCAAGCTGCCACCCAGAAGAGCATCGACCGCATAGCCGACCATGTGGCTGAGATCAGCGAGTCGTTCGCCCGCCGCTTTGCACGGGAAGGCCTAGATGCTCTCGACATGGCGAGGAACGCCAACCCTAACGACAAGCGTAACCTCGTCTGGGCAGCGGGTATCTGCCATAGCAACGTCCGTCTCGCTCTGGGCCTGCACACCGACTCGCAGCGCCTGGAGAATGCAGCGGACGGGAAGCTCGATGAGAAGCTCGCCCAGGTGATAGCGCAGATGATGCCCGAAGCCTCGCCACCCTCGCGCCCCGAGGAACCCGAGGGCAACGGGCACGACAAGCAAGACCTTACAGGCATCACTGCCCTGCCTGAGGGGGAACCTACGGAGGGGGAGTCCTGAGGTGGCAGTGTGGTGATCCTGACGTTGTGCTGTGGCAGGGAGTTGCTGTGGGGGGGGGAGGAGGTCCTGAGGAGGGGCGACAGGAGAGGGAGAAGCACAGAACATGGGCGCGAGGCACACAGGGGCACCCCACCTAAAGCCCGGGCGGGTCGGCCCCCTGGTTAGGCGAGTCTTTCGTGGAAGGGCCGGGCACGGGCGCTCATGGGCGTGTTCACAGGCACCTGTTGCTTATAGTGATTACGTTAGCTACGCCAGCGGGGCTCTTGCCCTGCAGGGGCATCAGCAGGCAGGCAACGCCAAGGTTCGCACACAGACGGCGGCCCAGGCAGGCACGAGCGCCCCGACGTTACAGAAGTCGCGCACAATCCTGTGAACACCTAGCGCGTCTGTTCGAGTGAAAGTGCGAAGGAACGCACACAACCCGGCTGGCGAAGGGGATCGCTCCCTACCCAGCCGAGCGGCCCGGCACCAGGGGGGGCGGGGCTCGAATCGGTTTTCGGGGAGGGGCAGAACTTAGTACCCCCTCTCTTGCAAGTTGTAGTCAGGCAAAGGCCTCCCTTTCAGCGGGGGCCTTTCCCGTTTCTGCCCACCGGCTAGGCTCTGCAGGCCGAAGAGGGATACCGTGCCCGTCCTTGCCCCGCACGTTGACGTGGTGAAGCGTTCGGGGGTTGAGTAGGGTTCCGCCCTTAGGGCGAGGGAAGAAACCCGCAGGATGCGTCTATGGGGCCTGAGCACATTCGGAGGAGTCTGCTCTGACCGAGCTAGCCGAGGCACAAACCTGGTGGGACAAGGCGACGCCCCAGAAGCGGCGGCGGTACCAGTTGGAGGCGGCGCGGTCGTTGGCGGCCACGGGGGACAAGGCGGGGGTGTTCCGGCTGCTGGGGTACGCGCCGGCCTACGAGGTGCAGGCGGCGTTCCACGGTTCCTCGTCGCGGTATCGGGTGTTGCTGGCCGGGCGGCGGGCGGGGAAGACGAAGGCGTGCGGGGCGGAACTGGCTTACGAGCTGCTCAAGGACGGGAAGCGGGCCTGGATCGTAGGGCCGAAGTACGACCACACGGAGCGGGTGTGGCGGGAGGTGCTGCTGTTCCTGCTGCACGGGTTGGGGGTACGACCGACGCGGAAGCAGGAGCGGTTTCCCTCCGATCTGCTGTTGCCGTGGGGTTCGTACCTGGCGTGCAAGAGTACGGAGCCGGGTAGTCGGGACTCGCTGGTGGGGGATTCGCTGGACGCGGTGGTGTGCGACGAGTGGGCCCGGGCACCGGGTGACGTGTGGGGTCGGGAGTTGGCGGCGAACCTGATTGACCGGCAGGGCTGGGCGGTCTTTGCTTCGACCCCCAGGGGGCGGCTGAACCACTTCCACGACCTGTGGACGTGGACGCGGGAGTTCCCGGATTGGGAGGGGTTCCATGCCACGTCGTATATGAACCCCTACCTGCCGCCAGGGGACGTAGAGAAGGAGCGGCGGACCAAGAGCCCGGAGCTATTCGCGCAGGAGTACCTGGCGGAGTGGGTGTCCCTGGAGGGAATGGTGTACCCGGAGTTCCGGGAGGAGACGCACGTGGGGGCGGTGCCGTACCTGCCGGAGCTAGGGTACGGGTTAGCCTTCGACTTCGGGACGACGGACGCTTCACCCTTTGCGTGTCTGTGGTTGCAGCGCACGCCGGAGGGCGTGGTGCGCGTCTGGCACGAGCTGGTGGTGCCGGGGCGTTCGACGTTGGCTTGCTGTAACCTGGTTGAGGAGGAGCACGCGAAGCTGCGGCGGCGGTTCCCCGAGTTGCCGGAGCGGGCGGAGTGGGCCACGGGGGACTCGGCGGCGCGGGACGGGCGGGTGACGCTGACGGAGAAGTGCGCGCTGGTGGCGTCTTCGGGCGTGCAGTCGCGGCAGCAGACCATTGAGGCGGGGATCGAAGTGGTGCGGCAGTTGCTGCGGCCCCTTGACGGGTTGGTGCGGCTGCGGGTAGATCGGTCATGCGACACGTTGATTGACGAGTTCGAGTCGTACTGTCGGCGGCACCATCGCGAGGGGTCGGACGTGCGGGACCGTCCGGTGGCAGAGCACAACCACTGTCTCGACGCGCTGAGGTACGACGTGGTAAGCATGGGGCGGCCGCCGCCGAGCGTGTTCAGTCTGTGAGAGGGTGATGCCTCGCCTCAGCCCTTTGTCCCCGTGACCTTGTTCCCCCGAGATTCAGGGGTGGTACGCATTGACCTTCCTAACCAAGGCTCTGGACCGTCTGCGTGGCCGGCCCGCTGCGCCCGAGGTGGAGAAGTCCATCTCCTCCCAGCAGTGGCTACACGAACGGTTCGATGCCGATAGCAGCGACAACGAGAGTAGCCAACCTAAGCTGCGCTCGAACAACTACGACTCGCTGGGCTACCAGGGGCACGCCTGGACCTACGCCTGCATCTCACAGATCGCGGGGAAGGGGTCCTCCTGCCCGTGGCGCGTGATGGTCAAGGGCGAACCGGCCGAGCAGCACGCGCTGAAGAAGCTGCTGGGGTACGTCAACCCGATCCTGAATGACCAGCGGCTGTTCGGCATCACGCTGCTCTGCCTGGAGTTGTGGGGGCAGGCGTACTGGAAGCTGGAGCGCAAGGGCAAGGCTATCGAGGAGTTGTGGCCCATCCCGCCGCTGCGTATGAAGCCGGGGCGCATCAACAAGGGCATCGTCGAGACGTACATCTACCGGAACGCGCACGGGATAGATAGTACCATCCCCGGCACGGAGATCATCTGGCTCCACTACGAGGGTCCAGGGGGCGCAATGGACAGCGCCTCGCCGATGACCGCAGCGGCCCAGGCCATTCAGGGCGACATCAGCGCCCTGCGCGCGAACCTGCAGTTCTTCGAGGTAGGGGGCCATCCGCAGTTCGGGCTGAAGACGCCGGCCGATGTGGTGCTGACTGATGACCAACGGAAGCGCCTCAAGGAGGACTGGGCGCAGAGCTATGCGGGGCTGCGTCGCTTCTTCAAGCCGGTCGTGCTCGACGGCGGGATGAGCGTGGAGAAGATCGGCGAGCCGCCCGACGGGGCTTGGCTGCAGCTCCGGGAACAGTTGCGGCAGGAGATTCTGGCGGTCTTCCATGTGCCGCCGGCCATTGTGGGGCTGTTCGAGTCGGCGAACTTCGGGGTCTCGATCCGCGAGCAGCGCAAGATGATGTGGACTGATTGCCTGCGCCCGAGGTTGGACGGTATCGCCGCCGACCTGAACGAGCAGTTGGTGCCGCAGATTGACCCGGCAGCGGAGTTCGAGTGGGACTACCAGAAGGTGTCCGACCTGGCGCCTGACTTCGCGGCGTTGATGCCGGCGGCGGTGCAGGCGGTGACCAACGGCCTCATGTTCGTGGACGAGGCGCGGGAGCACTTCTTCGACTTTCGGCCGCTGCCCGATGGTCTGGGCAAGATCACGTACATGCCGCTGAACATCGTGCCGGCGGACAGCTACAACGAGGAGGCGCCTGCCCTCCCGGCGACCGAGGCTCCGGCGGCCCTGCCTCAAGAGGGCGCCACGCCGGCCGAAGGTATTCCCCCCACTCCCAAGGGGAAGGCCCGCCAGGTGGCACCTACGGGGCAGCGGCGGGCCTTGCCTGCGAAGCGCCCTACTCGGCTGTCGGCAGCGGCCAGGCAGAACGTCTGGAAGGCCCACAACCGGCGGCTCGATGCGCGGGTAGTGCCGCTGCGAAAGGCCGTAGCGCACTGGTACGAAGGCCTGGAGGAAGAGGTCCTGGGCAACCTGTCGGCGGCGAAGGAACTGCTGGCCCCCAGGCGCATGAAGGCGCCGTCGGTCACGGTGCTAGTATTCAACCCGAAGCAGGCCCTCGGGGCGCTATGGAACGCAGTGCGACCGGAGTTGACGGAGGCCTACGAGGAGGCGGGCCAAGAGGTCATCGCGCAGGTCGGCGCCGCCATCAGGTTTGACGTGAGCAACCCGCGCGTGCAGGAACTGCTGGCGGATCGCAAACTGCAGATGAAGACCGTCGTAGACACGGCGCAGGAGCGGTGCCGGAATGTACTGGCCGAGGGCCTGGCGAGCGGCGAGACGTTGCCGGAGTTGCGGGACCGGGTCCTGGAGTGGTCGAGCACCGGGCAGAAGTCGCACGCGATGAACGTAGCCCGGACAGAGACCAACATGGCGACCAACGGGGCGGTGCGGGAGGCCTTCCGGCAGGCCGAGGTCCCGGCGAAGGAGTGGCTGTCGGTGGTGGATGATCGCAGCCGCGATGACCACGCCGCCCTTGACGGCAAGGTCGTGGCGATAGACGACACGTTCACGCTGGACAGCGGGGAGTATGAAGGGCCCGGCGATCCAGCGATGGGGCCAGATGATGCGTGCTCGTGCCGCTGTACCCTGGCGGCAGCCTTCGAGGTGCCGGGCGGGGAGTCGGAGGAGTAGGAGGGGACATGGAAGACCGTGAAGAGGCCTACATTATCTTCGACCTGCGGATAGGTGCTCAGGAGGGCAGTCGGGTGTACGCCAAGATGAGCCTTGCCGAGTTGGAGGGGCAACTCTGGGCAAGCGACCTGTTGGCTGCGCTGACGAGGTCCCACACGACAGTGCACGAGGGCGATCCGGTGCAAGCCTTTGAACCGAAGGAAGCAGTCCGGTGCCCCGGCCACATTGATCTTCGGCGCTGTATGCCATGTGAGCACATGCTGCAGAGTCCCCGTTCCACTGTCTGCGGCAAGGAGCTGCAACCTGGTATCATTCACACGTCCGCCGTTGAGCCCGCAGAGTAAGCTGTTCCCTTGTTAGGAGCGCGTCCTATGCCCAAGATCGGCAGCAACACGTTTGTCAAGCTGCTCCCGTTCGACCTAGACGGCCAGCCCGAGGAGGTCGCCGAGGATGGCGGCGTTCCGTTCTTGCGCATCAAGGGCTGGGCCAGCACCGAGGAGGTAGACCGCGACGGCGAGGTCGTGGAGGTCGGCTTCCTGGACGGCAGCATTCCGCAGTTCATGCGGAATGCGCAGATGTTCTGGAACCACGACCCGAAGGAGCCGGTGGGCCTATGGGATGTGGTGACCCCCGTCCCCGGCAAGGGCTACTGGGTCGAGGGCCGTATGTTCCACCTCGGTGCCGAGGAGGATACGCGGCGCTTCAACCGGGTGAAGATCGGCCTAGTGAAGACCCTCTCGATACGGTTTGCCGCCTACCAGAATGCCAAGTGCGGGGCGAATGTCAACGGTACCTGGCACTGGCAGAAGGACGGGGAATTGCTGGAGATCAGCCTCCTGCCCCTGCCCGCCAATCGGCAGGCCCTCTTCACGGTGGTCAAGGGTCTTGGTGGTGCCGCCGGGCAGACCTACGAACAGTGGGAGCAGACGCTGCCGCAGCAGGCCGAGGAAGAGGCCCCCGCTGAGGAGACAAAGGCTGAGGGTGACTGGCACATCGGCGACCCGCATACGCTGCCTGCTGCGGAGGAGAACGCCGACTGGGGCAGTTACCCCGACGCGGCGATCATAGACGCGATCTGCCAGGTGGTCGGCGAGCCGGACAAGGAGCCCAACTGGGATGCCAACAAGCAGGCGCACATCGTCTGGCAGGAGCCGGGCGATACCCGCGACCAGTACAAGCTCAAGGTAGCGCGCCGGGACCCGAACGAGAACGGCGGTACGCTGAAGTTGTTCTGGCGCATGGTCGCCTCGCGCATGGGCATTCTCATGGGAGCGCGTGAGGGGATCAACATCCCCGACGCCATACGCAAGCCCGCCTACGATGAGCTGGCGCGCTGCTATGCCAAGTGGGACAAGCCGGTGCCTGAGTTCAAGGGCGACTGGCCGGAGTCCTACAAGGACGTGACGTGGCACAACGACGAGCCCGACCTCTTCGAGGAGGACCGGGCTGTTGAGGACCTCAAGCGTCTCACGGGCGCTCTGGAGTCCGTCCGTAACATCAGCCGCCACTGGGTCAAGGAGGGCGGAGCCCCATCCGCCGTGATCCTTGATGCCGCCGCGAGCCCTATCGCGGTCTGCGTGGATGTGCTGAAGGAAGGGCGGGTGCTCTCGAAGCGCAACCGCGAGGCGGTGGAGGCGGCCCTCGCCGCGCTGGTCGAACTGGTCAAGCGCGATGACGAGAGCCGTGTCGGACGCGAGACCAAGCCCGAAGAGGAAGGAGAGGAACAGGCCGAAGGGGAGAAGTCCTTTGACGAGGTGCTTGGGCAGTTGGCAGCCGAGGTAGAGGCTGCGGCTGCCGTACCCGCGCCCAAGATCGTCGGGCACCTAAGCCCCGAGATGGCCGCCCTGCTCATCGGGTAGGGGTCCGCAAGACCAGAAGACAGAGACGGCCTCCCTTAGTGGAGGCCGCTTTGATTCGAGAGGATGACTCAGATGGCTACGATTGACGTAGCGAAGCTCGCCGAGTACCTGGAGGTGCCGGTGAGTGAGGACAACCCGCAGCAGGCCATTGAGACCGTCGTGACGGCCCTCAAGGCCAAGATCGCCAACGGCGACGTGGTAGACGAGAGGCTCAAGGCGCTCACCGACCGGCTGGACGTGCTGGTGACCAAGCAGGACGAGACTATCGCCCTCGCGACGGCCACCAACAAGCAGGCCCAGCACGACGGTGACGTGGATGGGATGCGCGAGATTCAGGCCGACCTGGCGAATGCCAAGGCCCACGACCTGCCGGAGTACATCCCTGGTATGGGCGACCCGTACCAGGCGCCCCCGCAGGATGAGCGGACCAAGAACTTCCATCGGTTCTGCGACGCCATGCTGCTCGTCAGCAAACTCAAGGGCTGCTCGGTCGCCCAACTCCCGCGCTGGCAGAACACCCTGGCGCGGAGCGAGGGCCTGCAGAACGTCGTCAAGAGCTACGGCGAGGGTCGGGCTAAGAGTGCAAACGACCCCCTGGTCATGGCCACCTCCAGCCACGGCGCCGACTGGGTGCCGACGGATTGGTCGGGGCAGCTCTGGGAGGACCTGCGCGTCGCGACCGTGATCGCGAATCAGTTCCCCCAGGTCAACATGACGACGCCGACGTTCTACAGTCCGTACATGACCGGCCTGGCGACGGTCTTCCTGTCAAGTGAGGCGACGGACCTCAGTGAGGTTCACCCGACGACGGGCAAGACCACGTTGACCGCCAAGTCGTTCGCGACCGCAATGACGTTCAGTTCTGAGTTCGAGGAAGATTCGATCATCGCCGTCATGCCGATGGTGACCCGCGACCTGGTGACCGCGCTCGCGGAAGGACTTGAGGACGCGATCATCAACGGAGATGAGTCAACAGCGCCACATATGGACGCAGAAACGACCACAACCAAAACGGTGTTTGCTTGGGATGGTCTGCGTCACGACCTGTTAGCCCAGTCCCTGAGCACCGACCTCTCGACCTTCGCCACCAGCACGGTCCTGACCGGCCGTTGCGCGATGACGAAGTATGGCCTCGACCCGAAGCAGCTCATGTTCGTCGTGGGCTGGGTGGGCCAGAAAAACATCATGGCCGCGACGGAATTTCTCACCGTCGACAAGATCGGGACGCAGGCGGCCATCATCACCGGCTCCGTGGGGCAGTACCTGGGGTCCCCCGTGTTCATCAGTGGTCTGATGAAAGATGACGCGCTGAGTGCTACCGGGTACTATTCCTCAAGTGTGTCAAAAAGCTGCATGTACCTCCTCAACAAGAACTGCTGGCTACTTGGCGTCCGTCGTGGGATCAAGATGGACTCGGACCGCTTCATCATGGGGGACTACACGGCAGTCGTGGCGAAGGCGCGCTGGGCGTGGACTGATCGCATCGCCGTGTCCTCGACCTACACCTACGGCCACTGCTTCTACAACATGGACAGATAGTTCGCCGTAGTCATGGCGAACTAGGGTCCATGTTTACCTCCTCCTCGTGGTGGGTATCCTATACCTACTCTTGGGGAGGAGTGCGGTCGGGGCGTTCGCTCGTTCTGGCCGCCACGAACTGACACCTTCGACCAGGCCCCGCATAGAGCGCCCCGGTACTTCTCCCCAGGAGCCGGTGGACCGCAGCGGGGCCTGGTCGTTCCTGGGGAGGAAACTGTGGATACGAAGGTCTGTTGTCACTGTGGCGATGCCAAGCCCGTCTCGGAGTTTGGCAAGAAGCGGTCGGCGAAGGACGGCCTGCAGTCCTGGTGCAAGGCCTGCAAGCACGGGAACTATGTCGAGAACGCTGACCGCTGGAACGACCGCCAGAAGCAGCGGCTCGCCGAAGACCCCGAGAAGGAACGCGCCCGGCAGCGCGAGGTCTCGCGCCGCTGGTATGCCAAGGCCGCGAACCGCCAGAAGCACGGGCGGTTCTACCGGAAGGACCCTGAGGCGAAGAAGGCCTACGCCCGGGCATACTACCAGGAACACCGCGAGGAGTGCGGCGCACGGCAGAGGGCCTATGCCGAGCGGAAGCCCGAGGTTATCAGGCAGTGTAGTCGCCGTCGCAAGGCCCGCGCCCGTGGCGCTACGGGTTCCACATCCCTCACTCAAGTCCAGCAACGTTTCGCCCTCTGGGGCAACCGCTGTTGGATGTGCGGTGCAGACGCGCAGCATGACGACCACGTGAAGCCGGTAGGCAAGGGTGGGGCCGACTGGCCCTGCAATCACCGGCCCGCCTGCCAGCACTGCAACAATGTGAAGAAGGACACTTGGCCCCTCCCCTCTCTCCTGGGGATCGGCTTCCCGCGCCCGAAGTTGCCGCCGGACTTGCCTTCGGCCGCCGTCCGTTTCGGCGTTGAGCTGGGGGAGGAGGTGGCAGCGTGACTAGACTCAGGCGTGCGCCCCGGTGGCTGCAGTGGCTCATGCGCTTCGAGGATGCGCGGGGGTTCATCCCCTGCGGCCACGAGGATCGGGACCTCCTGTTCGCTCGCCTCGCCGCCCCGAACAAGATCTGGGTGGAGTGCTCCCGCTGCCCGGCGAACGGGTGGGTGGCGTTAGACTCCTGGTTCGACCGGCGCTATGGCGACCTCGACTTCTGCGCCACCAAGATCAGCAGGCGCGACGTGCCGGGGCTGCACGAGGCTGGACTTGCTTGCAGCGGCGACCTCAAGGTGAAGAGGCCGGGGATAGAGCCAGTGTGGGAGGGCTGGGTAGCCGTGGCCTGGAAGACTGACGACGGCAGGCAGTTTGAGAGTCACGAGGAGGCCCTGAGGCAAGCGGCTGCAGAGTCGGCTTGACCTCCCTCCCATCTTGGGTACACTGTCCGCAGCACGCGCAGGAGGGGAGACCGTGACCGATCGCTACCCAACGATTGTGCGAACGCCCGATGGTCATGCTTACGAGACCTTTGGCTACCACTTTTGGGAGTGGGAACGCTTGCGCGCCGAGGTGGCAAGGCACTTCCTGCCGTTCCCCATGACCGAGGAGGCGCGTAAGCAACTGCGCGACAAGACCGCGCAGGAGGGGACGCCGTAAGCCGCACCTAGCCTTCCGTCCTTCCCGCCGTACCTCAGCGCCTCACCTTCGGGTGGGGCGCTTCTGTTCGGAGCAGCAACTGGCCACCGTAGGTATCTACCGCGTCGGGCATGGCGACAACCGTACTACGTGCCCCGGCGAGCCTGAGTGGGGTCCGATGTGGAGGATGCTCGGGTGCTTCGTCGGCGGGGAAGTAAACCCGTAACGGTCTGAGCCGCTCTCTTTAGGAGACCCACCCGATAGGCGTCCGGGCAGGGCCAACCCGGAGGCGGGTACGTCAACCCCGCCGCGCGCTACTAGGGAGGCCGGGACCGCCACCGGCCTCCCTCCTGTTTGGAGGTGCCCGATGTCCTTTGGCAATCGCTTCTTACCCGGCATTGATCCCGGCCCCGTCGAGTTGCGCTACATCGGTCCGGGCACCTACCACTCCGCCGACTGTGCGACGCTCAAGACGTACCGGGTCAGTTACGGCGAGACGGTAGTCGTCACGCACCGCGAGATGGTCCGGCTGATGAACGACTTCCCGGGCTTCTGGATGGACGCCACGCTGCAACTGGATACGGCCGTGCGCGAGGACCCGCTGGCTGTGAGGTACACGGCGGATGAGGACCCGGTTGAGGTGCCCCACAAGATCGTGCTCAACAAGGACGGGTCGGAGAGGAAGAAGCCGGGGAGGAAGCCGAGGTTGCGACCCGATGAGTAAGGCCAAGGTCCACAAGAAGCCGGGCGTCAAGGGCAAGAGGCAGAACCAGAAGGCCAAGAAGGCCGGGCGGCTGTGCGTGTTCGAGAAGGGGCCCGTACCTGATGAGTGACAACGCCAAGCAACTCGACGCGCAACTGATGCAGGAGACCTGGAAGGCGCACCTCATAGCCAAGCGCGTTACGAGGAACTGGCCGCACACCGCACAGTCGGTCATGTGCCCGCAGTGCGGGAAGTGGCAGTTGCCGGTAGCCGAGAACTGCGAGGCCTGCCAAGCCCCGCTCAAGGACCCCGAGGGCGAGGTGTAGCATGGCGCTGATTAGCACGGAGGAACTCCTCCTGTGGCTACCCCAGGCGACGGGGAACGAGACCCTCCTGGAGGATGCCCTCGCCCGCGCGCAAGGCCTCGCCAAGGGGTACTGCGGCCACGAGCTGGAGGCCACTACCTACGCGGAATACTACAGCCCCGAGAACGCCCAGGAGGTCGTCCACCTACGGCACTGGCCGATTGTGAGTGTGACCTCCGTTTACGAGTGGCAGCAAAGCTCGGCAACACTACTCACAGCCACCACCGACTATCTGACCGATAACGACGCGGGGCTCCTATGGCGGGTAGACACTACCTGGTCACCGGGCCTACAGGAGGTCCTGGTCACCTACCGCGCCGGGTATACGGAGACGACCTGCCCCGAAGGGCTCAAGCAGGCGCTGACCCAGCTCACGGGTTGGGTCATTGGGTCGCGCGGCGACGTGGGCACGACTGCTGATAGCGTAGATGGGGTGAGCCGGACGAAGGAGCCGCTGCGGCGGGGGGTGCCGGAGAGCATCGCCCAGCAGCTAGATAGCTACTGCGAGGTGCGACTGTGAGTCGTTTCCGGGTGCGCGTAGATCGAGCCGATGTTGACGGGCACGGGACCTACTGGATGGTCTCGGCAGAGGGTGGTAAGTGGCAGTGGGTTGAGTCGCGCGAGGAGGCCCCGGCATATGAGGCCGAGGAGGCCGAACGGCTGGCCGCGTTCGCGACGAAGTACCGGCTGGGCAAGGCGGTAGAGTTGGAGGAGGTGCGGGAGTGAGTGCAGTCACTGATTGGCCTGCTTACTGGCGTAAGCGGTTCTCCGATGACGAGGCGAAGACGCCGCCCTTTCCACATCCCAACCCACGCCTGTTCGGAGATCAGGATACCCGCAATAGGTATCAGCGGCTGCTCGACGAGGGTCTGCCACCTTACGACCAGCCGCCGACCGATGACCCGGCACAGACAACCTCTATCCTGTGGATACAGGAGAGGCCGGCCGAAGGAGAACTGCTCCAACGGCCCACTGAAGTCCTGAGACGCGGGGCGAGACCGCCGAAGCCCCCGCCCATTGAGGTCATCCCGATAGACCAGACGCGGCCGGTCGTGCCCGACCCTCGCCTCGTAGTCGAAGAGAAGGGCCTGGACGTGGGCCTGGTCGCGCTGGTGATCGGCTGCGGCGCGTTCGTCCTAGCGCTACTGGCGGGTCTGCACCGATGACCCTCGAAGGGCGCATGACCGATCTAGTCGAGGTCTGGGAGCGCACGGCGGAGTCGGACACCTGGACTATCGCGGCTCGTGACTGCCCGGCCATGATTACCCTACAGCAGCCAGGCGGGGCGCGGCGGGAGTTCATGTTGGGGACCGACTCCACGGTCACGCACATCGCGCGGATGCAGTACAGCGACAGCGATACGGTCAAGGCGGGCCGTCGGTTGCGGAGGGCCGCCGATAGCTCCCGTGTCATAGCGGAATGGGAGATAGTCGCGGTGCGTCCGCGTGCCGAGCCGAGGCCGGGGTTCTTGGTCGTGCTCCTGGTCGAGCAGACAGCGACGCTACCCTAGTGCTGCGCATACAGGTGCTCGGCGTCAAAGAGGCCGTGGCGGCGCTCGGGAAGTTCAGCGGTCAGCTTGACGCGGCCCTCAAGAAGGGCCTCACGCACGCCGCGATGGTCGTAGTCAAGGCGGCTAAGAAGAACATCCCCGGCTCGGGCAAGGGGAAGGGGAAGAACGCGGCGGCCGTCCCCGAGCACCTGACCTCTCGGACGGGCTTTCTGCGCAACAGCATCACCTTTGAGGTGTCGGGTCTCGAAGCGCACATTGGGACGAACGTCAAGTACGCGCGCATCCACGAACTGGGCGGCACTATCCGACCGAAGGGCCACCCGTTCCTCGCGATCCCCGTAGGCGACTACGACGACAGCCCGAGGGCGCACGAGAACCTGAGGTTCGTGCCGCGCGGAGCGCGAGGCGGGCTACTGATCGAAGGCGACAGTCCCGGTGGCAGGGTGCAGTACGTGCTCAAGCGCGAGGTCGTGATCCCCAAGCGCCCGTACCTGCAACCGGCGCTGGACTCCAGCCAAGACGAGATTCAGAAGCGGATGACCGAGGCCATCGAGAAGGTCCTGCCGTAGGCTTGCCCGACCAGCAGACAGCGCGGCCGTCCTCCCCGAGGGCGGCCGTTTCGTTTGAGGTGCCCGTCGCGAGTGAGAGGAGGCTGGCAGAATGCGCCTAGTTCAACGCGGTGCAGATGGGACATTGCACGACCTGATGTGGCTGGTCGCCAGCACGAAGGTAGAGGGCCGCCAGCAGCAGGTACGCGAGGAACGCCCCTATGCCTCTGCGGCTGAGGCCGAGGCGCACATCCACCAGTTTGTGCAGGGCCTCTTCGCAGCAGGTCCCGTGCAGTACGTCTTCGCGGGCAGTATGCCGCCAGAGGACTTCTCCCTATGACCATGACCGACCTCGTTGGGGAGTTGACTACGCTGCTGCGGGCGGGCACGACCTCGAACGTCGAGCAGTACTGGCGGGACACTCCTCCCGAGGCGCTGACTGCCTACGTGCAACCGAAGTCAATGAGCGGCGAGGGTGGGGTTGACCTCAACAGCGGCGTCTCGGGCGGCACGTACTTCATCCGCTACAACGTAGACATTGTGTGCGAGGGCCCGTGGAAGGATGAGGTCGGCACCTATACCGACCTTGACGGTTTGGTGGAGGAGATTTTCACCGTCATCCGCGCCAACCGAGACATCACTCACAGCGGCGCGGCGAACTGCACGAACGGGCGTCTTGAGGGCGTGCAGTACGTCTATGCCCAGCGACCGAGTACGGCAGCGAAGACGACGTGGGTGGGCATTGTCACCGCCTCGTGGCGGACAGGCAGTTCATAAGCAGACCATTGTCTTGAGGTGAGCGAAGATGGCCGGAACCACTGGTGT
>Ga0315289_10004644_pt1 | contig 20420 bp, 21 predicted proteins | sample YL17G11_40_MG_FD_203452 | JGI IMG/M metagenome (GOLD analysis project Ga0315289, IMG submission 203452) | Sediment microbial communities from Yellowstone Lake, YNP, Wyoming, USA - YL17G11_40 | ecosystem: Environmental > Aquatic > Freshwater > Lake > Sediment | place: USA: Wyoming | collected... | reverse complement strand
AATTTTAATTCTCTAACTTTATCTCTGGCTTGAGTTAGTATTTTTTGCAATTCTGCTACGGGCTTAGTTTTTAATTCTTTTAATTCTTCTTTGGCTTTCATATTGATTAAAAATTCTTATTGTTTTATTAAAAATTTAATTTTTACTGGCAGTTTATGACCAGCCGCAATTAATGCTTCCTTAGCTTTTTCAACATTCAATCCTTCCATTTCAAATAAAATTGTACCTGGTTTAACTACCGCGACAAAATGATCGGGTGCACCCTTGCCTCCGCCCATTGGCACTTCTGCTCCTTTTTTAGTAATTGGTTTATCGGGAAAAATTCTGATCCAAACTCTCCCGCCTTTTTTCAAATAATGCGTGATTGCCCGCCTGGCTGCTTCAATTTGTCTGGCTGTTACCCAACCATGCGATAAAGATTTTAAGCCAAAACTGCCGAAATTCAATTCTAATCTGGAAGCGGCAATACCTTTGCCTCTTTTTCTTCCTTTGTGCCATTTTCGATGTTTAACTTTTTTGGGCATCAACATAATTTATAAATATTTTTACTTAATACCTTTATTAAAAACTTCGCCTTTATAAATCCAAACTTTTACGCCTATTTTGCCATAAATTGTCTGGGCATGACCTCGAGAATAATCAATATCAGCTCTCAAGGTGTGCAGAGGTATCGAACCTTCACCTAAAACTTCTCTTCTAGCAATTTCTGCTCCGTTCAAACGGCCAGAAACATAAACTTTAACACCCCTGGCCCCAGCTCTCATCACTCGGGAAATTGCCTGTTTCATTATTCTGCGAAAGGGAATTCTTTTTTCCAAATCAGCTATAATATTATCTAAAACTATTTGTGAATTTAAATTCGGCTTATCAACCTCCATGATATTAATATTAAAGTTTAATTTGCCGGGAATTTTTGTTTCTTTTTTATCAAAAACCGTCTTGCGCAATTCTTTCTTTAATTCCTCAATGCCAGCGCCCGCTCTGCCGATAATTACACCCGGACGGGCAGCATGAACTATAATATTTATATTTTCAGCTGATCTTTCAATTTCTATTTTGGCCAGACCCGCTTCCTTAATCTTTCTTTTTAAAAATTTGCGTATGGCCACATCTTGCCTTAAAAGTAATGGAAAATTTCGCTTGGCAAACCATTTTGAATCCCAGCTTTTTGTTATACCCATTCTAAAAATTTTTGGATTTACTTTTTGTCCCATAATAATGAATTTAATTAACCTGCCTTGCGGCTAAATATCTTTTTAATGAAACCTTTACTCTTTTTCATTAGTCTTTTTTCTTCTTGCTGCTTATGTCTATGTTTCCCTTCCATTCTTACATCTTCAATTACTTTATCTATTTCTTTTTCATGTTCCTTAGGCACTGCTTCTTTTTTGGTTTTGACTTGTTCAACAAGCGGAGCTTTTTTGATTTCTTCCAGCGAAGCTACTTTAAGCGGCTTGGCAACTTTTTTAGCTTTGGCCTTAACCTTAGCTTTAGTCGGCACCAATTCATCTAAAACTATAATAACGTGAGACAGCTTTTTATGAATAGGCGTAGCTCTGCCATGAGCCCTGGGCTGCCATCTTTTTAATCTGCCTGCTTCATCAACTCTAATCTCCTTAATAAATAAATTATTTCTTTTTAAGCTAAAATTATTCTCGGCATTGCTGATGGCAGAATTTAATAATTTCAAAACTGGTTTTGACGCCGCTTTATAAATAAAATTTAACTGGTTAATAGCTTCTTCTACTTTTAAACTGCGTATAACATTAACAACCAATCTAACTTTTTTGGGCGACATTCTTAAATATCTTAATTTTGCATTGACTTGCATAGATTAAAAATAATTATTAACTGGCAGCTACTGCTTCGCCTTTTTGAATTTCTTTTGCCATTTTTCCGCCATGAGAAACAAATTTGCGGGTCAAAGAAAATTCTCCCAATTTATGACCGACCATATTTTCAATAATGTGGACTGGTATATGCTCTTTGCCATTATAAACACCAATGGTAAATCCCACCATTTCTGGAGTAATCGTACATGCTCGATCCCAAGTTTTAATTACTGTCTTATCGCTTGGCTTTAATTTAGCAATCTTGAATAATAACTTTTCATTTATATATGGGCCTTTTTTTAAACTTCTTGCCATAATTTTATAAAATTAGTAATTCTCTTAGCTCCTTATTTTACCTCTTTTTCTTTGAATAATAAATTTATCTGAATATTTATTTGGCTTTCTGCTAGGCACGCCCAAAGCGTGTTTGCCCCAAGGAGTTTTGGGATATTTTAAACCAATAGGATGTTTGCCTTCACCGCCACCATGCGGATGATCTACTGGATTCATAGCCTTACCTCTGACAGAAGGACGAATGCCTAAATGTCTTTTCCTGCCTGCCTTACCCCATCTGATTGTCATATGTTCTGCATTACTGGCTGTGCCAATAGTCGCTAAGCATTCCTTTAATATTTTTCTAATTTCTCCTGAAGGTAATTTAACTGTGGCGTATCTGCCTTCAACCGCCATTAATTGGGCGCTATTACCTGCGCCTCTGACCAATTGGCCGCCTCTGCCAGGTGTAAATTCTATATTATAGATCATTGAACCAACGGGAATTTTTTCCAAGGGCATGCAATTGCCAGGATGGATTTTTATTTCCTTGGTCTTGCTAGATATTATTTCGCTGCCAACTTTTAAATCATTAGGCGCAATAATGTATCGTTTATCGCCATCTTTGTAAAAAATCAGAGCAATTCTAGCCCCGCGATTAGGATCATATTCAATGGTCTTAACAATGCCTGGAATATCAAATTTATCTCTGTAATAGTCAATAACCCTGATATATCTTTTTGCCCCGCCGCCTCTATGCCTGACAGTAATTTTTCCTGTAACATTTCTTCCGCCAGTTCTTTTCTTGATAAATATTAATTTTTTTTCTGGTTTGGCAATAGTAAGATCAGAAAAATCATCTACACTTGATTCTCTTCGAGCAGCGTCGTTTGGTTTGTATTGCTTAATTCCCATATATTTAAATTTTGAAAATTGAAAATTAAAAATTGATAATTGAATTAAACTCCCTCGTAAATTTCAATCTTATCTCCGGGTTTTAAGGTAATAATTGCTTTTTTCCAATTTTTCTTTTTGCCAAAAGTCCGTCCATATCTGACAAATTTACCTCTCATATTTATTATATTAATATCTAATGGCTCAACGCCATATAAGCCTTCAATTGCCTTTTTTACTTCATTTTTATTGGCTGATTTTGCCACTGCAAATGAATATTTATTTTGTGTTACTAAATGAGTAGCTTTTTCAGTAATCAAAGGTTTAACTAAAATTCTATAGGCCTCCTTACTTTCAGCTGATTTAGCCTTTTTAGCATTGACTGGCGCAGCTTCCGGTGCTTTTTCTTCAGATTTTAATTTTAAAGAAGAATATTTTGTCTTTTTTTCTTCTTTGGGTTCTTCTTTTTTCTTTATAACTTCCTTTTTCACCTCTTTGGTCTTGGCAGATTTCAGGCCGCTTATTTTCTTTTTTAAACTATCAAAAATTCCCATATTTTATTTTTTATAAACTTTAATTATTTTTTTTATCCCTTCTTTATCTAGAATCAAATAATCATGATTTAAAATATCAATTATATTTAAACTATCAGTTAAAATTGATTTTACCCTTGGTAAATTTCTGACTGATTTAGCAATAATCTCGTCTTTATGAGCTAAACCCAATAATATCTTACTGCCTTTTTTAATTGGCAATTTATGCAAAAATTTTACCATTTCTTTGGTCTTAATTTTAGCTAATTCTAATTTTTCTAAAATTACTAAATAATTTTCCCTTACTTTATCAGTTAAAACCATGAAAAGAGCTTTACGCTTCATTTTTTTATTAATCTTTTTACCAAATTCCCGTTCAGTTCTGGGTCCAAAAGTCACTCCACCGCCCTTCCATATGGGGGATCGAATCGAACCATGTCTGGCGCGGCCAGTGCCTTTTTGCCGCCAGGGCTTGCGGCCACCGCCCCGAACTTCGGATCTGGTTTTAGTATGAGCTAACTTTATCCTGGCATTGGCTCTTTGACTTTCAAAAACCTGGTGAACTAAGGCAGGATTAATTTCTACATCAAAAATCGCTGAATCTAATTTCAATTCCTCAACTTCTTTCCCTTCTAAATTGTAAACTTTAACCTTCAACATATTTTACTAATTATTGCTTATTTTCTTTTGCCGCTATCTCTGCCGGCTTCTCTTCCTTTTGAACAGAATCTGAATCTTTAGAAGCAGCACTAGTCTGGGGCTCATTTTTAATTTCTTTATCTTGTAATTTCATAACTCCGGGTGCACTTATTTCAACTAGACCATTTCTGCTGCCGGGGATAGCTCCTTTGATATATAATAAGTTTTTTACTGGATCAATATCAATAATTTCTAAATTACTTACAGTCACTCTATCTACTCCCATATGGCCGCCCATTCTCGTGCCTTTAAAAGTATGAGCCACGCCTTTTGCCCCAACAGAACCAGAATGCCTTAATTGATCTTTTGTGCCATGCGTCTTGGGAGCACCAGAAAAACCATGTCTTTTAACAACGCCCTGAAAGCCACGGCCTTTTGAAGTCCCAACAACTTTAACTTTTTCACCCTTAGTAAAAACATCTGCCTTTATTTCCTGGCCTTTTTTATATTCACTTTTATCTTGGTCTTCAATTATAAATTCCCTCAGATAGCGAGCCGGAATAAGATTTTTTAAATGCCCAAGTGCTGGTTTATTTAATTTTTTCTTTTGACCAAATCCCACCTGAACAGCTTTATACCTGTCTTTTTCTAGGGTTTTTACTTGAGTAATAAAACAAGGGCCAGCACTAACTATAGTAACTGGGACAACATTACCGTCAGCTTTAAATTTTTCAGTCATTTCTAGTTTTCTACCTAATATATATTTCATAAAAATTTATTTGCTAGATCATTATTTTTAGAAATAAAAAATCTGGCTTCACCAAATCCAGATTAAAATTAAAAAAATATACATCTAAAATAAGAGTTTTTCTGGATTTTTAATTTTTAGTGATTTTTTATTTCTCCTTAAACAAATTTTTAAAATCTAAAGGTTTTTCTTAGGAATTTGACCCGAAAGAATCTCTCTTTATATTTTCAAAACTGTTTTAAATTTCAAACTTTCAATAGAAAAATTTTAACAAATACTATAAAATCTGTCAAGTTTACATTTTGATTTCAATATCAACGCCAGCTGGCAAATTTAAGCTCATCAAGGCATCGATAGTGGCTGGAGTTGGATTAACAATATCAATCAAGCGCTTGTGGATTCGCATCTCGTACTGGTCCCGGGAATTTTTATGGACAAAGGTAGAACTCAAAACAGTATACTTCTTTTTCTCTACAGGCAAGGGAATCGGACCAGCTATTTGTGATCCAGTTCTTTGGGCTGTCTCTAAAATCGTTCGAGCCGACTGATCAATAATTTTATGATCATAAGCGCGAATTTTAATTCTAATTCTTTGTTTTTCTTCGGTTTTTTCTTTAGCTTTTACTTTTTCTGGCATGAATGTCGAGGTTAAAAATTTTTTAGTCTATATTTCTAATAAAAGTCCCCTCCCCGAAGGGCGGGGAGAGGACTTAAATATATTATGCAATAATTTTTGTCACTGCGCCTGCCCCAACAGTTTTACCACCTTCTCTGATAGCAAATTTTGATTTTTCTTCCAAGGCAACTGGAGCAATTAATTTTACTTTCAATTGGACAGTATCTCCGGGCATAACCATTTCAGCACCTCCCAAAATCTCAATCTCGCCAGTAACATCAGTGGTGCGAATATAAAACTGCGGTTTATAGCCTTTAAAGAATGGTTTGTGTCTGCCACCTTCTTCTTTGGATAAGATATATACCTGGCCTTCAAATTCAGTATGAGGAGTAATGCTGCCTGGTTTTGCTACGACCTGACCGCGTTCTACCTCTTCCTTTTTGGTGCCACGCAATAACAAACCTGCATTGTCACCGGCTCGGCCTTCATCCAAAGATTTATTGAACATTTCAATGCCTGTCACAACGGTTTTTTGCGTAGGTTTAATGCCTACAATTTCAACTTCTTCATTTAATTTAATAATACCTCTTTCAATTCTGCCAGTCACAACCGTACCGCGCCCTTCAATGGAAAAAACATCTTCCACTGGCATTAAAAATGGTTTATCAGTATCTCTGACAGGATCAGGAATAAATGTATCTAAAGCTTCTAATAATTCACCGATGCATTTTGCATCATCGCCTTTGGGATTTTCTAAAGCTTTTAAGGCAGAACCTTTGATAATTGGGGTTTTATCGCCTGGGAATTCATATTTCTTTAATAGTTCTCTGACTTCTTCCTCAACTAACTTGATCAATTCTGGATCAGAAACTTGATCAACTTTATTTAAGAAGACCACAATTGAAGGTACACCCACCTGCCTAGCTAACAAAATGTGTTCGCGAGTCTGAGGCATAGGGCCATCGGTTGCTGCTACGACTAAAATAGCGCCATCCATTTGAGCTGCGCCAGTAATCATGTTTTTAATGTAATCAGCGTGACCAGGACAGTCCACATGAGCATAATGCCTTTTGTCTGTTTCATATTCAACATGAGCGGTTGCAATGGTAATACCTCTTTCTTTTTCTTCAGGTGCATTGTCAATTTGATCAACGCCTTTGTCAGAAGCTTTTTTACCATGCGCAAGGCAATACTTTAAAATTGCAGCAGTTAAAGTAGTTTTGCCATGGTCAACATGACCGATTGTACCCACATTTATATGGGGTTTTGTGCGTTCAAATTTTTCTGCCATATGAGTTTTAAAACTCCGTCGAAGCGACCTCAACCGCTAAAATGGGTCGAGTTTTATCCAATCGCTTCCCTAAATTTTTATTTAATTAATTTAATAAAATGCAATCTTTATTATAACACAATTTCTAGATATAGCAAGTCTTTTTACTCTTCATCTTCCTCAGGTTCAAAATAATATTTGTCATCTTCTTTTGCTGATTCTTTTTGCTCAAAATTTTTCCAGTCATTTAAAAGTTTCTCGTCTTCTTGCGATGCTTTCCAAACTGCGATATCCTTATTTATTTTATTTAATAATTCTTCTTCGGAAAAATTTTTAATATCACTATTTTTAAAAATCAAATTCTCATAATCTTTCACTGCTAAAATCAAGAATACCTCGCCGTTTTCATCTTCAAATAAATAACGATCCCCTGTTTTTCTGATTAATTCTAAAATTTTCTTTAAATCTCTCATAATTTTCTTAACTTTCAAACTTTTTTTATCTTAGCTTAGATAAAAAAATAAGTCAAGAGCCATTTAACCTGATTTTTCAAATTAAACGGCTCTTCGCAAATTGCTGAAATGGCTGGTTTTAGCATGGGTAAAGCACCTCCATCATTCCTGTCTTACGAGTAAACTCTAAGAAAGGTACATATTTTGTCCCAATACTTCCTAATTCCCGGGGCATTTTATCAATAACCTTTTGATGGCTAAATGTTTCCCGATGGTACTGTCTTTTGCCTCTCATACCATCATAAACATCCAGAGTAGTGAGTATTTCCAGCATGTTTTTAAACTTTTCTTCATAGATCATGTCTTGGAAAAGCTTAATTAAACCATTGTCTGGATAGTGCAGGTTAAGATAATGATGCCCTATAGCCAAAACAGTCACGTTCAAAGGTACGGCAAACATTTCTCCCAAGGGAAAAAACAGAGCTGGATGTGATTTTCGGCATTTTTTCTGAAGCGGTGAAAATTTGCCTGGCGTATCCCAAAAACCAGTGGGATAACCTAATTTGCCAAGGTCGTGGTAATAAGCTGCATTGATAATACAGCCCCAATATTCTTCATCAGGAATTAGCTTATATTTAAGATTAGCAAATTCTCGATTACCAAAATCGGGAAAATTGGCAAATCCTTGACTGTCACAGCCTGTTTGAATCCCAATAATAATTTCCGGAATGCGGATGGAATGGAAATAACTATCAGGATGAAAAGGGTGCAGGCAATCGGATAAGATAATTTGCAAATGGCTTTGCCAAGACCATTTTAAAGGCAAATTCGCCAGTAATCTTTCTCCAGCTTCAATTAAACTCGGCGACCTCCGCAGATTCTGGGCCAGCCAGCCCAAATGCTGTTTCTCTTTGGCTGTTAATCTCTGCTCTTTGCTTAGTTCTGATTTCCGTTCGGTTAGGGCCCAAATTAAATATTGGGTTTCGGGGTTAAAAGTTTTAAAATCTCTTTCTACCTTAAGCGTGTAGAGCTTGGTGCTCACGGCTCCCTCCTTTCTGTAATCTATTGAATTTTTTCTTAATCTTTTTTAGACGCAAAAAAAATCACCCAGAAGGGCAATTTTTTCTAAGCCCCACCAGAGAACTTATCTGATAATCCAGCTCTGTCTCCAAAGCCAAAATTAGCAATAAGTAAACAAGTAGGGTTTTATGTATTAACTTTAAATCATAATCAAATATGCGTCAAGTCAATTTTTAGCTAATTATAAACAAAATTTCAACATATTTAACCACAGGGTTATTAACATACTTAACCACATACTTTTCCTCAAATTTATACACTGATTATTCACATCTAAATTTGTGTAAAAAGGATAATAAAAAAATAGCTCCTCTTTTTAAGAAGCTATTTTTAAAATTATATTAGTGTTTTTCGTGATTAAAATTTTCGCCTGCCCGCCGAAGTTTTAACGAAGGCAGGTTGTTCAGCTATCCTATTTCTTTGTACCTTCAATTATTTTCTGGGCAATATTATTTGGCACTTCTGCATAATGGTCAAATTCCATAGAATAAGTTGCCCGGCCTTGAGTGGCTGACCTTAATGAAGTGGCATAGCCAAACATTTCAGATAACGGCACCATACCATCAACCACTTTCATTTTGCCTCTTTCGGTCATCTGCGTAATCTGGGCGCGTTTGGAATTCAAATCGCCAATCACATCACCCATAAATTGTTCCGGCACAACCACTTCAATTTTCATAATCGGCTCTAAAATAATCGGCTTAGCTTTTTTAGCCGCAGCCTGGAAAGCCATTGACCCTGCAATTTTAAAAGCTATCTCAGAGGAATCAACTTCGTGGTAAGTACCGTCATATAAAGTTGTTTTAACGTCAACAACTGGATAACCAGCTAAAATACCTTTGGTCAAGGCCTCTTTAATACCTTTTTCCACGGCTGGAATAAACTCGCGAGGAATGGCTCCACCCTTGATTTCATCTACAAATTCAAAGCCCTCGCCCCGATCGCGCGGTTCTATTTTTATCCAGCAATGGCCGTATTGTCCACGACCGCCCGACTGTTTAATATATTTGCCTTCAGCTTCTGCCGTACTTTTAACTGTTTCTTTATAAGCCACTTGCGGCGCACCAACATTAGCTTCAACTTTAAACTCTCTTTTCATGCGGTCAACAATAATTTCCAAATGTAATTCTCCCATGCCTGCAATAATAGTCTGCAGAGTTTCTTCATCTGTATGAATTTTAAAGGTTGGATCTTCTTCGGCCAATTTCTGCATAGCCATGCCCATTTTTTCCTGATCGACTTTGGTTTTTGGTTCAATCGCCACGGAAATAACCGGTTCTGGAAAAATAATTTCTTCCAAAATAATGGGCTTTTTCTCATCGCATAAAGTATTGCCTGTAACTGTATTTTTCAAACCAATGGCAGCGGCAATTTCACCAGAAAAAACTTCATCAACATCTTCTCGTGCATTAGCATGCAAGCGCACAATACGCCCAATCCTTTCCTTATCACCGGTGGCAGTATTTAAAACATAAGAACCAGCTTTTAAGCTGCCTGAATAAACTCTGAAAAAAGCCAATTTGCCGACAAAAGGGTCAGTGGCAATTTTAAAAGCCAAAGCGCAAAATGGCGCATCATCTTTAGCCTCCCTGAGTTCTTCAATGCCAGTATCAGGATTTTTACCTTTAAATGGAGGGATATCGAGTGGTGAAGGTAAATAAGCAACGACTCCATCCAAAACAAACTGCACGCCAATATTTTTTAAAGCCGAGCCGCAAAAAACCGGATGAAAATCATTTCTGATTGTTGCCTTACGGATTACCTGTTTTACCTGATTAATATCTAATTCTTCACCTGCCAAATATTTATTCATTAAATCTTCGTCATTTTCCGCCACTTTTTCTAATAAAATTTTCCTAAATTCTTCAACTTTGTCCTTTAAATTTTCTGGAATTGGTATTTCCTCAACATTCTGTCCATATTCACCAGTAAATTTATAAGCTTTTCTATCTAATAAATCAATAATGCCTTCAAATGTTTCTTCAGCGCCAATCGGAATTTGTACTGCTACGGCATGAGCAGATAAACGTTCTTGAATTGATTGTAAGCTCATATAAAAATCAGCGCCCATTTTGTCCATTTTATTAACAAAAGCAATTCTGGGGACATCATATTTAGCGGCCTGATGCCAGACTGTTTCTGATTGTGGCTCAACACCTTGTGAACCGTCAAAAACAGCCACTGCGCCATCCAAAACACGAAGTGATCTTTCCACTTCTACCGTAAAATCAACATGACCAGGCGTATCAATGATATTTATGCGATGATCTTTCCAAAAACAAGTGGTGGCAGCGGCTGTAATGGTAATGCCTCTTTCCTTTTCCTGCTCCATCCAATCCATTTCTGCTTCGCCATAATGGACTTCGCCAATTTTATGTTTTTTGCCAGTATAAAACAACACGCGTTCGGTCATGGTTGTTTTGCCAGCATCAATGTGAGCCATGATGCCGATATTTCTTGTTTTTTCTAAAGTATATTCTCTAGGCATAGATTTGAATTCTGAGATCTGAATTACGAGTTATGAATTGATTCTTTAAAACGTTTTTTATTCTCTTCAAGCTTTTCTAAATATTCTTTTTCAATTTCTAAATTTAAATTATTTGCAATTATTAAAAAATAAATAAAAACATCAGTCATTTCTTTTTTCATATCAGTTAAATAATCCCTATCCTGATCCTTTTCAACTAAACGGTTCCATCTTTTCTCTCTATAAAACTTCTTGACCAAATTTGCAAACTCTCCAACTTCTCCTGCCAAAGCAGCGGCAAAAAATAAAAAGTCCTCTGGCTTTCTTTCATAAGGACCGAAATACTGCTCGTCAAATTCCTGCTGGAGTTTTTTGAGTTGCTCAATCTCCATACTTTTTAGTAGCGCGCAAAGTGCGCAAAGGCGCGATTAGCTTCTGCCATTCTATGAGTATCAACTTTTTTCTTAAAAGCCTCGCCTTGCTCATTGGCAGCATCGATTATTTCCTGAGCCAATTTTTCAGCCATTGATCTGCCTTTTCTTTTCTGGCTAGCTTCAATTAGCCAACGGCAAGCTAAAGCAAATCTTCTTTCCGTTCTTACTGGATAAGGAATTTGATAGTTCGCACCGCCAATTCTGCGGCCTCTCACCTCTAAGGAAGGGCCGATATTTTTTAAAGCTTTTTCGAATACTTCTAAAGCGTCTTGTTTGGTTTTATTGGAAATATTCTCAAAAGCATCATAAACAATTTTTTGAGCTGTCGATTTTTTACCCCGCCTCATTATATAATTGATGAACTTGGTAATTTGAGCATTATGAAATTTTGGATCAACCTGGATATCTCTTTTGGGAGCTTGTTTACCTCTCATATATATCATTAAATATTAAGCAGCGGCTTTAGCTGCTAGGATTTTTTTGCCTTTTTTAACGCCATAAAGAGAGCGGCCGCGTTTGCGGTTCTCCACCCCCAAAGTATCATATCGACCTCGGATAATATGATAACGGACACCAGGCAAATCCTTAACTCTGCCGCCGCGCAACATCACAATAGAATGTTCTTGCAAATTATGGCCTTCACCAGGTATATAAGCAGTCACTTCCATACCATTGGAAAGCCGGACTCTGGCAATTTTTCTTAAAGCAGAATTTGGTTTTTTTGGTGTCATGGTTGTTACTTTAACGCAGACCCCTCTTTTAAAAGGATTGCCTTTATCTAAAACGTTTCTTCTTCGTTTTAAAGTATTAAAAACACTTTCCAAAGCCGGTGTTTTGGATTTTTTCTTTATACTTTTTCTCCCCTTTCTTACTAATTGACTAATTGTCGGCATTTTAAAAAGTTAAAAATAAAAAATAAAACCTTGTGTTTTATTGTAATTTTATTCTACACTCTTACCTTAATAAAGTCAAGGTTTTCAGAATAAATTATAAACTCGGCCAAAAAGACCGATAATCAGATTTAGAAACCCGCTTAGAAGACCAACCCCGAGAAAATTATCCATAATAATCAATATTAACAAAATCATCGGACCATTTTTCTCTAAATAAAGCTGCCAGTGCTCATATTTGGGCGGTAAAATAGCAAAAAGTACTTTTGAACCATCTAAAGGCGGAAGTGGTATTAAATTAAAAATCATTAATATTAAATTATAAGTGACTAAAAATGATAAAAAAACAAGCAATAAATTGCCAGAATAATTAATTACAGCAAAAGGATCTGCGGGATTTAAATTAGCGGGAGCGATTACTTTAAAAATTAAGGCAAAAACAATAATACTTAACAAATTGGCAAAAGGACCTGCGATTGAGACCAAAGCTGGTCCCCATTTCTGATCCTTTAAATTATAATAATTGACTGGCACTGGTTTCCCCCAGCCAAAACCAACAAATAATAACAATAAAGTGCCTGTTAAATCAAGGTGGGCTAAAGGATTTAAAGTCAAACGGCCAGCATACCGGGCAGTATTATCACCCTGCCAAGTGGCGACTAAGGCATGACAAAATTCATGAAAACTCAGGGCAATAACTAAAGCCAGAGCTAAAGGTAAAAAAATTAATGGTTCTTGAAATAATAAGCTAATAAGCATAATTCTTGATTTTTTTTATCTTATCTGCTAAAATAAATATTAATATCTAAATTTCTAATAAAATTAAGTATACCATTATGTCTCGAACTTGTGAAATCTGCAACCGCGGCCCAAAAAAAGGAGCCAGCCGAAGCCATTCTAATATCAAAACATTGACTCGCAAATACATAAATTTGCAAACTAAAAAAATCAATGGTAAAAGAATAAAAATTTGCACTAGCTGCTTAAAAAACCGTGCTAAGGCGGCAAAATCATAAAATCAGCCAAAATCTTGCATTTTTCTTTTATTTATGGTATGATATATACAACTTTTAATAATTAATTATTTCTAAATCTATGGCCGAAGTCCAAGCTTATTGCGTTAAATGTAAAGCAAAAAAGACGATGAAAGATGCCAAGGAAATAAAAATGAAAAATGGCAGACCCGCTGTAACAGGAGCATGTCCTGTCTGCGGCACCAAAATGTTTAGAATCGGCGCAGCCAAATAATTTCTTTTTTTAAAAAAACCGCTTAACTTTAGTTCTCAGGCGGTTTTTTAATTAATCGTGTTATTCTCGAGAAGTAATTGATTAAATCAAAATTTTAACCTAAAATATAAAAAACGGGCTGTAGCGCAGTTGGCTAGCGCGCATGTATGGCCCGCCGACATTCCTCGCTTATGCTCGAAACTATGGCGGGTAAAGGTGTAATTATTCCTTGTAAGCTACTTAAAAGAATTTTTAGTCGGGGTGTGGCCCAGCCTGGTCTAAGGCGCATGCATGGGGTGCATGAGAACGGAGGTTCAAATCCTCTCACCCCGACTAAAAATTCTTGGGTGCATGCCTGCCCGCCGTAATCCTGAGCTTATCGAAGGATGAAAGCGGGAGGTCGCGGGTTCAAGTCCCGCCAGCCCGATTAATTATAACTATAATTTAAAACCTGGGAGATTTTCTGGGCTTTTTTTATTTGCTATTTTTTGCTAAAATATAAATAAATATGAATTTTATTGACGCTATAATTCCTATTTTAACCAAACTGCAAAATTTCAGCTATTTGCTGGTTTTTTTAATTTCTTTTGTAGAATCAATTGCTTTCATTGGTCTGGCAATCCCTGGAACAGTATTTAATATTTTTATTGGCTTTTTGGCTGGCAAGGGTATGTTTGATATTTTTGACCTCTTTTGGTTTGCGATTGCTGGCGCGATCTTAGGAGACGGCGCAAGTTTTTATTTAGGGAAAAGGGCTAAATACTTATTCCATCCCGAAAATAGAATTTTTAAATCAAATTACTTGGCTAAAGGCGAGGAATTTTTTAAAAAACATGGGCCTAAAAGCGTTTTGCTTGGCCGTTTTATTGGCCCAATCCGACCGATTATTCCCTTTGTAGCAGGCATGTTCAAAATGAAAACCAAAAAATTTATTTTTTGGAATGTATTAAGCGCTTTTGCCTGGGCTATTTTCTATCTATTTTTGGGCTATTTTCTTGGCCAAACTTGGCAGATTATTGCTGCTTATTCAACTCGCGCCACTATTTTTTTAATTACTATAGTTGTCTTTTTAATTTTAATTTACTTGCTAAAACAGCTAGTTCTTAAAGAAGGCAAAAGATTGCTTTTATTTTTAAAATCAATTTTAATTTCAATTATTCAAGGCATTACCAAAAATCCTGAAGTCATTAACTTAGTAAAAAATCACCCTTTTATTTTTGGTGTCATACAGCGCCGAATTGACAGAACGAAATTTACTGGCTTACCCTTAACCCTTTTTATTTTAGCTTATGTTTATATCATTTCTTTATTCCTAGGCATTATCAAGGCAATTTTAAAAATTACGCCCATTGCTCAGACAGATATTCGTTTGGAAAATTTATTATATGTCTTTCGTCAGCCACTGCTTATAAAAATTTTTTCTTATATTACTTTGCTAGGGCAATGGCAAATTACTTTAAGCATAATTATTATTACTTCATTGATTTTTTGGCTTTGGCAGAAAAAAATTTACATTATACCGTTTATAGTTACTGTTTTAGGCACAGAAATTTTTGTCTTTCTTGGCAAATTAGTCTTTGAAAGGCCTAGGCCTATTGATGTTGCCTACTTTTTAGAAAAGTCCTATTCTTTCCCCAGCGGACATGCTGCCATAGCCTGCGCCTTATTCGGATTTTTAATTTATTATAGTTGGCGAAATTTAAAAAAAATAAATACCAAAATAAATTTACTCTTTCTCGGGCTTATCTTTATCTTAGCTATTGGCTTTAGCCGGCTTTATTTAGGTGTCCATTTTTTAAGTGATGTTTTAGGCGGATATTTGCTAGGATTATTTTGGCTTATTATTGGCATTAATTTAGTTGAATGGCCTAGCTTTAAAAAGGTTAAGATAAAAAAAATTACTTCAATTAATGTTAAAATTATTTCAGCTAGTTTGATTATGACAGAATTAATCTTTCTTTCTTTTTTTAGCTTTTTTTATAAGCCAGAAGTTATTATCGAAGAAGAAACTCATCAATTACAGACAATTAGTGGAGAGGTTCTCAATATCTTTAATACTTACAAACTTTCTAAATATACCGAAACGATCGACGGGGCAAAACAAGAGCCGCTGAGCTTTTTAATTGTGGCTCAAAATGATGAGGATTTAATTAAGGCCCTAACCCAGTCTGGTTGGCATTTAGCAGATCCAGTCAGCCCAACTTCAATCTTAAAAATCGGGGAAACAGCTTTTTTAAACCAAAGTTATGATACTGCTCCGATGACGCCCTCTTTTTGGAATTCCAATATCCATGATTTTGGTTTTCAAAAACCAACCCAATCAAATACTGTCCGCCAGAGGCACCATACCAGATTTTGGAAAACAAATTTTGAAAACGCTGCTGGAAAAAAAATCTATGTTGGTACTGCCAGTTTAGATATCGGTATCAAATGGGTAGTTGTTCATACCATAAAACCCGATATTGATAGTGAAAGAGAATTATTATTTCAAGATTTAAAAAATACTCAAGTTATTAAAAATTATCAATTAACTCAGTTTGTGGATCCCCTTTTAGGCAAAAATTTTGCCGGTGATCAGTTTTTTACCGATGGTAAAATTTATGTATTAGAACTAAAATAAAAAATATGCCCGCAACTAAATTTGATTATCTAAAGGGTCTTTCTCAAAATGAAGCCGAAAAACGATTAGAAAGCTTTGGCCCAAACCAAATTTCTAAAATTCAGGAAATAAACTTCTGGGCCATTGCCAAAGAAGAAGTGACCGAACCCATGATTTTGCTTTTACTAGTCGTGGGGTTTTTTTATTCTATCTGGGGCAAACTAGAAGATGCGCTCACAATTTTAGTAGTAATTTTAATCTTAGTTTTTGTTGAGGTCTGGAATGAATACCGCGCCAAGAAAGCCATCAGTGCCTTGTCAAAAATGGCAGCGCCAAAAACTAAAGTACTGCGTGAAAGTAAAATAATTGAAATGGAAACAGAAAAAATCGTGCCTGGCGATATTTTAATTTTAACAACCGGCACCAGAATCGCTGCTGATGCAAAAATATTGGAATCATACAGCTTGGAAACTGATGAATCTGCTTTGACTGGTGAATCTCTGCCTCGGGAGATAAAAGTTAATGAACAAATTTATGCCGGAACTTTAATCGTTGCTGGCGAAGGCAGGGCCAAAGTTATTGTCACGGGCAGAGAAACTAAATTTGGGAAAATCGCGGCTTTATCTGAAGTAATAAAAGAGCCCAAAACACCCCTGCAATTAGCCATGAAATCACTGGCTAAAAATTTGGTCTGGCTATCGCTTTTTTTCAGTATTATCATTCCTCTTTTTGGTTGGTTACGAGGCCAGGATTTAAAACAAATGATTTTAACCGGCCTGTCTCTGGCCTTTGCTATTATACCGGAAGAATTACCTATCATTATAACTATGGTTCTGGGCTTAGGCGCTTACCAGCTATCCAAAAAAAATTTCCTGATAAAAAAAATCAAAGCAGCTGAAAATTTAGGTAATACTTCTGTTATTTTAACTGATAAAACAGGCACCATTACAGAAAATAAAATGAAAGTTGTTTCTGTTTTCCCTACAGAAAATGCCAAACAAATTATTGAATCTGCATTTTTTGCGCTAACTGAAATATCTTTAACGCCCACTGACAAAGCAATAATTGCCAAAGCTAAGGATTTAAAACTTACTAAAATAAAAGGTCAGATTTTGCGCGAACATTCTTTTGACAACACCAGAAAAACAAAATCAGTTTTGAGAAAAATTAATAATCAGCTGAATTTATTAGTTATTGGCGCGCCAGAAGAAATCTTCAAAATTTGCCAGGATGATAAAAATGAATTTGCCAAGATTCTGCAAGCTGAAGCACAAAAAGGGCGACGCGTTATAGCTATTGCTCAAAAAGAAATTTCTAGTCAAGAGCAAAATTTACCTTTTGTAAAGCTGGAACAGAAACTTAATCTTGTTGGTTTAATCTCACTGGAAGACCCGCCCCGCCAAGGAGTTAAAGAAACCATTGCCCAAGTTAAACAAGCCGGCATCAGAACAATCATGGTCACAGGTGATCACCCGCAAACAGCTGCTTTTATTGCTAAAAGTGTGGGGATTCCATCAGAAAACATTTTAATTGGCTCTGATATTGATAAATTATCCGACGCCAAATTGCAAAGTAAAATTAAGGAAGTTTCTATTTTTGCCCGCACTTCGCCAGAACATAAATACCGTCTGGTCAAAGCCTTGCAATCTGACGGAGAGATTGTGGCTGTCACTGGCGATGGCGTCAATGATTCCTTGGCGCTCAAAGGCGCAGATATTGGCATTGCCATGGGCATTAAAGGTACTGATGCGGCCAAAGAAGCGGCTGATATAGTTTTGGCTGATGACAACTATATAACTTTGACCTCCGGCATCTTTGAAGGACGTAAATTTTTTGATAATTTAAGCAAAGGAGTAAAATATTACTTGTCAGTCAAAATCGCCTTGATTATGATTTTCTTTCTGCCTATTTTATTAAATATTCCTTTCCCTTTTTCGCCAATTCAAATTATTGTTTTAGAGCTCTTTATGGATCTGGCTGCTTCAGCTGGCTTTGTGGCCGAACCGGCTGAAAAAAATATTTACCTCCGTCCGCCCCGAAAGCCTAAAGAAAAATTTCTCTCCTGGCCAAAATTACTTGATATCTTTTTTTCTGGTTTTAGCTTATTTTTAACTGTCTCATTTATTTATCTCTATAGCCGCTGTAAAAATGTGCCCCAAATTCAAGCGCAAACTCTAGCTTTTTGTGCCTGGCTAATTGGCCATATTATTTTGGCTTTTTTCTCACGCTCTGAACGCGAACCGCTTTATAGTCTTAAACTTTTTAGTAACAAATTAATGAATTTATGGGCAGGTATAGTTTTTACTTTTTTAATTTTAATAATGCTAAGTCCATCTTTAACCTCATATTTTAAGCTGACAAACTTGACTTTCAAACAATTTTTGTTAATCTTAATACTCAGTTTTATTATAATATTTTGGAAAGAGTTTAAAAAAATTATTTTATATAAAAAAGTTTAAAGCGGGCTGTAGCGAAGCTGGCTATCGCGCCACGTTCGGGACGTGGAGATCGGCGGTTCAAATCCGCCCAGCCCGATTAAGACAAAAAAGTCAATCTTGACTCTTTTTTATTTTTCTGTTAAGTTTAAAATCAACACTAAAAACCACAAAAAGGAGGAATTTGTGAAAAAACATGCAAGTAAAACCCTGATATTTTTAAGCTTTATACTGATAGCCTTTTATCCTAGTAATCATGGATTAAAAGCCGGTTCGCAAAAAGTCTATCAGCCAACGATTGGTGAGATAATCTGCCAAGAACCAGGGTATCATTGCCTGACGATTGAAAGTAAAATAGAAAAAATCGAGAAAAAAACCAAGCACGGCGTAAAAATAATTGAAGTGGAAACTGCACCGATCTGGGCAGATCTTTGGCCTAATGATACTGAAAGAGAAATCATCATGAAAGTAAATCGCCTGAATATTAAACTTAAACCAGGCATGATAATCGCGATGCCAAACGACTTAGTTAATAAAACTTTCATGGATTTTTCTCCTTATCCCAAAGAAGCCGATTCCCTTAATGAAAAATTTCTGATCTTTGACCCTAAACTCTTGGCCTGGGCAGCCTATAATGCTGAGGGTAAGCTGGTGCGCTGGGGACCAGCCAGTGGCGGCAAACCTGGTTATCACACTCCGGCCAGAGAATTCCGAATTTTTAAAAAAGCTGGGCCCAAATGCCGCTCCAGTAAATACGATGCTCCTATGCCCTGGGCCATGTTCTTTCATAAAGCTGGCTATGCTTTTCATGGCTCGCCCAATGTCCCGGGCAAAAATGCCAGCCATGGCTGTGTCCGACTCTTCAATGAGGATGCTGAATGGCTTAATAAAAACTTTATTGAAGTGGGAACAAAAGTAATCATCCGACCTTATACCGAGTAAAAAATTTAAGACTCCGCAATATGCGGAGTCTTCTTTGTTTAAAAGCCTCTGTACAAAATTAAATTCCAAGCCTGGGCACCTCCACGATTTCTTTAGTTCCTGGGTCAAAATGAACAAACTTGCTCTCTTTTGAACCACAGATATGACATTTATTGTCAGTGTTCTTTCTTCCATTCCAGTCTGCTTTACATTTTTTACAGACCCTTTTTTGCGGAAATTCTTCTACTCTAGTTACCTGCATTTTTGTCCTCCTTGCCTTCCAAAGCTTTAACGGTAGAAGGCATCTTTTCTTTGGTTTGTTTTCTTTGGTTAAATTCAACCATAAAACTTTTTAATCTCTCGGTGTTGACCTTTTCACATTCTCCACCACAATAATGGCATTTCCCCAAATGCAGTGGATTTAACTTGAGACAATTGATACAAACATTGATCATGAGACCTCCTCTCCTAGTTTTTAAAGACCTAAAAATAAAACCAGCCACCTTTTGGTGGCTAGTTTTGACTTTACAATTTATGTAAATTTTTAATTATCTAAAAAGTCTAACCACCAAAAAGCAGCTTAACAAAAGCAATAAACCTAATAAGTTTGTTCTTACATCAATTTTCTGAAGTTGCAATGCTTTGGTGGTTGTCATATTTCTTTTATTACAACAAGGTCTTAAAAAATGTCAAATTTTCCAATTATAATCATATAATATCGTATCTCTGGCTAAATTATAATCCAAAATTTCTTCTTTTTTAAACCAAATCGCTATTTCTTTTTCTGCCTCCTCGGGCGTGCCTGAAGCATGTACCAAATTTCTAATTGCCCGATTACCCAAATCAGCCATTTGATAAGTTTCAATTGGATTATAATCGCCCCTGATCGTGCCAATACTAGCGCTAAATGGCTCTGTATTGCCACAAATCTTGCGCACTAAGGCCACAACCGCATTACCTTCCCAAACCATAGCAACCACAGGACCGGCTGTCATAAAATCTTTTAAACGTTTCAAAACGCTCTTGCCTACAGCCACGGGATCATTATTGGGCGGCTCTAAACCCTTTTCTTTATAGGACTCAATGGCTTTAGCGCCGACTTTTTTTACC
>Ga0315289_10004643_pt1 | contig 20422 bp, 14 predicted proteins | sample YL17G11_40_MG_FD_203452 | JGI IMG/M metagenome (GOLD analysis project Ga0315289, IMG submission 203452) | Sediment microbial communities from Yellowstone Lake, YNP, Wyoming, USA - YL17G11_40 | ecosystem: Environmental > Aquatic > Freshwater > Lake > Sediment | place: USA: Wyoming | collected... | reverse complement strand
CACCCGCCGCTCTTCCGATCTGGGCCCCCCCCCCCCGCCGATGATGTATGGATGATTTGCGGTGCACGTCACCTATTTTTTTGTCTTTCCATTCTTTACTGTTGACGAGGTAGGCTGCACTCTGTCGCTTAGCGTGTTTTTTTATATATTTGGGGCGTGGAGAGAGTAACGTTGTTGGAAAACTGTAGTTTCTTTTATGGCGGCCGCCACCGCCGTTGCCTTGTCTGCCTACGTCACAGCGAGCGGTCCTGATGCTTTGGGCGCGAAAGCCGGCAAGGCAGCGGCGGCATTGAGCGTGGACGGGTGGACGACGCTTGGCTGTTCCGGTGCGTTTTTATTATTATTATTTTTTGCTTGTCTTGTGTGCGAGGGGGCCTGGAAATTGCGCCGAAAGTGCAATTAACAAATCCTTTGGATGACACGTAAAATGGTGCATGGGCGTGGCGTGCGGAAAAGGCAGTAGCCGACTCGTATGCATCTCGAGTTGTCGATACAAGCGAGGCCATTTGGAGACCAAAAAACTCGCCCTCTTCCTTTTTTTCCAGGCGCGCTTCTCCCCGTTCCGCCCGCAGCCGCCCCACGCATCCTCGTCCCTGCGTCCGTCGTGCTCCCCTTTCTCAAGCCTGAAAGGCGAGTAAATCCTGTGGGCATTGTGTGTGCACAACAAGACGCCCTCCCCGGCGCGGCGTGGGGCGTGTTCCTGGCTGGTGAGGAAACTCCCTCGTGCCCGTCCTCATCCGCCCTCCGCCCGGCGACGCCCGCCCGGCGTCCGGCGACGCCTGTCGCCATCCTGGCCGTCCCCGGGCTCGCAGCGTCGTTGGCACCCTTGGCCGCGTCTGGCTGGGCCCCCGCCTGGATGGCCAGTGGCGGCGGCGGCCCGGTGGCAGGCGACACCGGGGTGCCTGCCGCTGGGGCCGCCGCAGGAGCAGGCCTGGTCGCAGTCTTGGAGGGCGCCGGCGACCAGGGCGCCGCGCCCTTGCCGCCGGCCCTGGCGTCGGCCGTGTCGGCGTCCTGGGGCGCCGCCCCCCGCGCCTCCGCCGCCCTCCGCACGGGGGACGCCATCGTCGCCGCGGGCGCGCCCCTGGGGCCGCTCTCCCCCGCCCACTTTGCCGGGTCTGCGCTGGCGGGCGTCGTCTCGGGCTGTGGCGGCCCCGCCCTGGGGCGGTCGCTGGCGCTGGTGGACGTCCGGTGCCTGCCAGGCACGGAGGGCGGGCCCGTGTGCGGCCCGTGCGGGGGCCTGGTCGGCCTGCTGGGCCCGCCCCTCGTCCCCGCGCTGCCGCCCGCCGCCGCCGCGCCTGGCGGGAGTGGTGGCCGCGGGAGTGGCGGTGGCAGTGCCCCCGCGCGCTGGTTGGCGGTGGACGGCTTGCCGACCCTGGTGCGGGTCACGCCCGAGCTGGTGTGTGCACTGGAGGGTGTGGGCGGTGGGGGTGGGGGTGGGGGTGGTGGTGGTGGCGTGCTCGGCCGGGGCGTGCCTGCTGCCCCCCCCGCCCTGCCCCCCCCCCCGCGCCCCAGCGCCGCGTCCGCCCCCGCAGCCGCGTCACTCGCGCCCGCCGTCGCGGCCGTCGCCGCCTCAACCGCCGCCATCCTGGTCCCGGGTCAGTCCTGGGCGACGGGCATCCACGTCGGCGGGGGCGTCTTCCTGACGGCCGCACACGCCCTGCCGGCCGTGGAGGGGGCCGTGGAGGGGGCGGCGGGTGGTTGGTGGCACAAGCCACCACCTCCCATTTTTGTGCTCGCCCCCTGCCCGCCCGGCACCCTCCGCCGCACCCCGGGCGCGCCGGCCGCGCCGGCTGGGGGTGTGTGGCTACCCGCATTGCGTGTGGCGACGGCTGCCCTCGCCCGTGCCGCCCCGGGCCTCGACGTCGCGGCGGTGGCGGTTGAAAGGGCGGCCCTCCCGCACCCGGCCCCCTGGCCGCCTGCCCCGCCGCCGCCCGTGTCCCCTCCCCTCCCAGGCGCGCTCGTGGCCGCGATTGGCTGGCCCCGCCTGCACCCCCGTGTGGGGGGTGGGCCACTGGTCACGGCAGGCGTGGTGTCCCGCGTGTTGGCGCCCGGCAACGGGGCGGGCCGGGCAGAGTTGCTGACGACCACAGCCGTGATTCACCCAGGCGGCTCCGGTGGCCCGGTGGTCACCCCCGCCGGCGCCGTCGTCGGGCTTGCCGTCGCCAACGTCCGTCATGGTGGTCATGGCGGTGCGTGCATCCCCTACCTCAACCTGGTCCTGGGCGGGGCGCCCCTGGCGCAGGCGTGGGCGGTGGCGGCGAGGGGGGACCTCACCGGCGGCGGCAGTGGTCCCGCCGCCCGGCCCCCGCCCGGCCGGGCCGCCCTGTGGGCGCTGGCCGCCCCGCCACCGCCAACCCGTCCAGAAGGCAGAGAGGCAAGGCCGGAAGGCAAAGAAGCCCTGGACGCTTTGTTGAAAAGGGCTGGGCTGCCCGGGCTGAGCAGGCTGTAAAAACATGAAAAAGGAGAAGCAGGTTTGCAATGCCTCATTCCGGCGTTGAGAAAAAAAAAAAGGCTGTGTGCCTCCTCTCTCTCCTTTCTCACGCGCACCTCCCAGACACCCACACCCACTCACGCTTCCCCCCCTGTGGAGGAAGGCGGTGCTTCGACCCCGCCTTCTCTTCTCACCCCTCGGTTTCCATCACGCGGCTCACGCGCCGCCGCCAGCCGGCGGCCGGCGACGGCGACACAGTGGCCCCCCCCGCTGTCGCCGACGCCTCCCGCAAAACCGCCCGCCGCCAGCGGTCCTCCTCTGCCGGCGGAGGCGAACCCATGGAGTATGTGGACGACCCTGTCCTGGAGGGCGGTGTGGCGGCGCCCCTGGCGCCGGAGCCGATGGATGGTGAGACCAGCAGGGGAACTGATGGTGAGAGAAAAGCGGTTGCGGTGCGAGGTCGCGGCGCGGCGCGGCCTGGCGGGGCCGGGCGCGCCGCGCTTGACCCCCAGCCGGTGATAGAATAGAACGAGCGTGCGCCGCGTGCGGCTGGATTGGGGGTGCGAGCACCGCTCATGTCAGGGCACGCGGCCGCGCGCGGAAAGGCAAGCAAGCGCGAGCCGGGGACCGCGCATCGAGAAAAAAAAAAGAGGGGGCGCCCTCATGCGTCCCCCCCCTTTCTCTCCTTCTCTCCAACAGGTATCGTCGCTGCCTCCCCGCCCGCCGCCGACGTGGACGCGGCCGCGGGCGAGGGTGGCGATCCGGAGGCCGCCCTGACGGGGGAGTACACGGTGAGTGTGATAAGGCGGAGAGAGGGGACGGGCGTGTTTTTCTTCCAGCGGGAGCTCGACGGCGGTGGGCCGGTTTCGGGCGATCTCTCTCACCCTCTCCATCTCTCCTCTCCTTTCACAGTGGCACATCCCCAACTTCAACGCGGCCGGCGAGACCCGCCTGTTCTCGGAGACCTTCACTGTGGGGACGTACCCCTGGTGAGTGCAGGGGTGGGGAGGGGGCGGGATCAGAGAGATGAGAGAGCGGGGTGTTCAAAACCTCGACCCACGGCCCCCCTCGTCCCTCTCACCTGCCACACACACACCCATCCCACCTCTCCCTCTCTTTCTCCTCTCGCCCCCTCCCCAGGAACCTGCTCTGCTTCCCGAAGGGCAACAAGGTGGACCAGCTGTCCGTCTACCTGAACGCGGCGGACGCGAACGACGGCCTCCCCGACGGGTGGGCCCGGGCGTGTTCGTTTTCGCTCACCCTCATCCACCCGGCCGACGAGGCCCGCTGCCTCACCAAGGACGCCCAGCACGTCTTTGTCGGCGGGGCCGTCGACTGGGGCTTCACCCAGTTCGTGCCTCTAGAGATCCTCACAGCCCCCGCCCCGGAGGGATTTGTCGATGCGCGCGGTGGCCTGACCATGCGGGTCGCACTCAAGGTGGATGACGCGGCCGGCATCCCGGCCGACTCGGCACCGTACGACTCGCGCCGGGCGACTGGGTGCGTCGGCCTGAAGAATCAGGGCGCGACCTGTTACATGAACTCCCTGCTGCAGACGCTGTACCACCTGAACTACTTCCGCAAGGTGAACAAGATGCAAGGGAGGGGCGAGTAAGGGGGAAAGAGAGAGGGAGGGGTGGGCACACGCGCGCGCGCGCGCACGCGCGCGCGCCGCGACCCTCCACTCTCTCCCAGGCGCGCCTGTCCCTCCTCCCACCCTCACGCACTTCCTCCGCTCTTGCTCTCTTTCTCTGCCTGCCTCCACCCCCATGCAGGCCGTCTACCACATGCCGACCTCGGAGGACGACGCCCCGCACACCTCCATCCCGCTCGCCCTTCAATCCCTCTTCTACCGCCTGCAGGTGGGCGAGGGCCCCGCTCCCACAAAAGACCTCACCCGGTCCTTCGGGTGGGACACCTACGACGCCTTCCTCCAGCACGACGTCCAGGAGCTAAACCGCGTTCTGTGCGAGAAGCTGGAGGACAAGATGAAGGGGACGGGCGTGGAGGGCACGATCGCCAAGCTGTTTGAGGGGACCACGCACTGCTTTGTGCGGGGGGTGGCCAAAAAGGACGTCAACTCCACGCGCACCGAGTCGTTCATGGACCTGCAGCTGGATGTGAAGGGGTGCAAGGACGTCTACGCCTCCTTCGACGCGTACACGGCGGTGGAGACCCTGGAGGGCGCCAACCAGTACAAGTCGGACGAGCACGGCCTGATTGACGCGGAGAAGGGCGTCCTCTTTGAATCGCTGCCGCCCGTCCTCGTCCTCCAGCTGAAACGGTTCGAGTACGATTACGCCCGGGACGCCATGGTCAAGATCAATGACAAGTACGAGTTCCCGGAGGAGCTGGACCTGGACGCGGGCGGGCGGCGGTACCTGGCGGCGGGGGCGGACAAGGGGGTGACCAACGCATACACGCTCCACTCTGTCCTCGTCCACTCTGGCGGCGTCCACGGCGGCCACTACTACGCCTTCGCCCGCCCGGACGGGTCGCGCTGGCTGCGCTTCGATGATGAGCGGGTGACGGTGGAGGAGCGGGCGCGCGCGATGGACGACAATTACGGGGCGGGCGGCACGCACGACGCAGCCAATGACCGGGGCCTGGCTGCGCTGGCCCCCGGGCGGTGCGCCAACGCCTACATGCTCGTCTACGTCCGCACCTCTGACTGGCCGGCCATCATGTGCCCCGTCAGCGTGGAGGCGGACATCCCGGCCCACGTGCGGGCCCGCCTGGTGCGGGAGGCGGCGGAGCGGGAGCGGCGGCGGCGGGAGAAGCAGGAGGCCCACCTGTTTCGGACGGTGCGCCTCGCGCGGGCGGCCGACTTCGAGCGCCAGGCGGCGGACAGGGGGCGCGTCTTCGACCTGGTCGACCACGACGACGTCCCCTGCCTGCGCCTGCGCAAGGCGGCCACCCTGGCGGAGGCCCGGGAGGCGGCGGCGAGCACGGCGCCAAAGGATACGGGCGGGGCGGCGGCCGCGACGGCGGCGGGGGAGGGGGAGGGCGCGGGCGGGGGCGCGGGCGCGGCGCCGACCTCGGCCTCGGCCGTCGACCTGGTCGCCCTCGCCCTCGCCTCTACTCCGCCCCTCGCCGGCGTCCCGCCCTCCGCCCAACGGTGGTGGCTGTGGCACCGCCGCCAGAACGGGACGTACCGCCCTTCCCGCGCCCTGCCGCCGGCGGACGACGGCACCACGCTGGCGGCCCTGAAGGACGCGTCGCGGGCGGGCGCGGGCGCCGGGTCGGGCGGCTCCCTGGACGTCTGGGTCGAGACCCCACCACCCGGCCAGGCGGCCCTGCCAACCTTGGAGGGCGCCACCCTGCTGTTCATCAAGCACTTCGACCCGGGCGCCGGGACCCTGCGGTATGCGGGCCACACGCTGATGCCGGAAGGGTCAACGGTCGCCGACCTTGGCCCCATCGCAGCGGCCGCGGCAGGCCTCGACCCCGCCAGCCCCGTCACCCTATTTGAGGAGGTCAAATTCGAGCCGACCGTCATGGTGGACGTGCTGGAGCCGTCTGCGCGCCTGAGCGCGGACGCCCAGCTGGAGCACGGCGACATTGTGGTCGTCCAGGCGGGCACGCTCTCCCCCGACGAGGCGGGCGCGGCAGGCGAGCGCGTCGACCTGGGCGCCACCCTGGCCGACGCCGCCCCGGGCGCCCCGCCGGCCGGCCGGTTCGTGACGGCCAAGGCGTTCATGACCTGGGCGGCCTCCCGCCGGGTCGTCCAGTTCAAGCGCCTGGACGGGCCGCGGGAGGACGGGCCAGGGGCGGCCGGCGGGCACGGCAGCGGCGGCGGGGAGGGCGGTGGGGCGGCCGCCGACCCAGGGTCGGTCACCCTGGAACTGGCGCGGGAGGACTCGTACGGTGCTGTGACGGCCGCCCTGGCGGCCGCCCTCCAGCGCAAGGCTGCCGCAGGGCCGTCCCCCGCCGCTGCACCCCCCCCCAGCCGGAAAGGCCGGGGCGGCGGCGTGGATGCGTCCGGGGCCGCCACCCCGCCCCCGCCGCTCCCGCCGCCCCCCCCTGACGGCGACCACCTCCGCCTCACCGCCCACAACCCCTACACGGGCGCGCCCAAGCCCGCCCCCATGCGCCACGCCGGGGTGGGCACCCTGGGCGACATGCTGTCCCCGCCCGGGTACGGCCCGCCGACGGCCGCCCTGGGCGGCGGGCTGGCGACGGCGCCGGCCGGGCCGGACGGGGTGCTCTGGTATGAAACGCTGGACATGCCCCTGCCCGCCCTGGAGCAGCTCAAACCTCTGCGCGTCGAGTGGCTGCCCGCGGGCGGGCCCGCCCAGACGCACACGGTGCGCGTGCCCCGAGAGGCCACGGTGGCGGACGCGCTGGTCGCCGTCGCCGCCGCGGTCGGCGGCCCCGCCGCGGGGACGGCCCTCCGCCTCCTCGAGATCTTCTCGCACCGCGTCTACAAGGTCTTCGCCCCGGCCGACCGGGTCGCCGACATCAACGACGCCTACTGGACCCTGCGGGCGGAGCCGGTGGAGGGCGACGAGGTGGAGCCCCTGGGCGACGGGGGGCGCCTGGTCATGGTGTGCCACTTTTCCGTGAGTGGTGGGGGGGGGGGGGGGGCAGCGGCCACGGCAGCGGCCGCCACCCCGCCCCCGCCGGGCGCCTCCCCGCCGTCACCGCCCCCAGCCACCGCCGCCGCCCTCGCCTCCGGCACCGTCACCACGCACGGCGACCCGTACTTCCTCCGCATCGACGATGGCGAGACCCTGGCGGACATCAAGCCCCGCCTGCGGGCCCGCCTGCGCGGGGCCGTCCCCGATGCGGAGTGGGCCACCTGGAAGTTTTCGACCGTGGCCCACCTGCGCCCGCCCGAAGCGCTGGCCGACGGCGACGACGTCTCCGCCCGTTTCGGCAAGCAGGCCCGGGGCACGGTCCAGGGGGCGGAACCCATCTACCTGGGCCTGGAGCACGCGGACCGGGGGCCCCGGCGCCGGGCGGGGGCGGGGCTGGGCGGGGGGCTGATGGAGCGGGCGGTCAAGATTTATGCGTGAGACACCAAGGAGATCTAAAAAAAAAAAAAAAGGGGGGCGTGGGGTGGTGTTTATCTTTTGGAGGGAGAGGAAAGCAAGAGATTTGAGGTGATGGTGGACGTTTGTGTGCAGTGTTTGTGTATCTCTGAGACTGATTGTGGCGTGTGTGCTTTGCTGTCGGCGGGGGAAGAAGAGGAGAGAGAAAAGAGGATGGGAAAAAATAGGACAGTTTACGCAAAAATATCTTTCATTCCTCTTTTTGCTTGCTGTTCAATGACCATGTCGTCCGCTGCTCTCCTGTCTGCCTCCCGTTCGGCGCTGGCGCGGCCATCTGCCCGGCGGAGCAGCTTGACGACAGTCGCCGCGGGCACGCCGGGCCCGGGGAAGGACCTCGCCTCCGACCTGCGCGTGCGCGGGCGCAACTTTATGGCGGTGAGTTTTGGAGAGAGCAATGCGAGTCGCAGAAGTATCTCGTCTCGTTCGCGCCCCCCCTTGAAGAAGGGGCCGGCAGGTATTCTTTCACCCTCACCGCCATCCTGGAACCACGCCCAGCGTGTACGGAAGGATATCAAAGCCCAGCCTGGAGGGTTATGTGAGGGAAGGCGGCCCGGGAGGCGCACAACCCAAAAAAAACGCGGGTCTTATCCAATTTGCTTTTTTTTCTACCTCGCCCTTTTTTTCTTCGGCCCGACCCGACCGCCCCTGCCTCGCTCTCCCGCCCCTGCTGCACGCTCACCCTCTCTCTCTCCCCCCCTCCCCTCCTTTCTCCACGCCACACAGCGCCACGACGCCCTCTCCGCCGGTGTGGGCGCCCTCGCCGTCACCACCTACTGCGTGGTCAAGGGCCAGGACCCGGCGACGGCGCTCTCCATTACGGCTGCCGCGACGGTTGCGGCCATGGTCGCCGAAGAGGTCCTCTTCTCCGGCGGGCGGCGGCCGTGATGGTTCATTGAGAAGAAGAAAGAGAGGATCTGGCTTTGTTGCACGTGCATCCATCAACCCTCTTTTCGCACCCCGCTGACTCAGGACGCGCGTTGAGAGAGGGCGTGTCCCCTCTTTTTTTGTTGGACCCGAACGACGAGACCCCGGACGCATCACTGTTTTCTGTGCTGCCTACCTTTTTTGTCTGTCCCGCCCGCAGGCGTTTGTTGCTGCTGCTGCTGCGTCCCTACACCCCCGCACTATATAAGGGGGCCCTAGCTTATTTACCGTGTTTGTTTTGTTTTGTACCGTCCCCCCCCCCCCCACCCCACCCTGCCCTTGCGTCTTTTGTTTAGCTGGTCATTTTTTTTTTTGAACGCTCTGCCCACTCGTTGTCCCATCCTTTTCAATTCTCGCACGCGCACGTTTGTTCCTCCCCGCCGCGACAGCAAAACGTGGTGGCGTCACAACAAGCGGGGTAGTGAGACGAGAGCCAGAGTATTTTGTTGGTTGATAGGCGCACTGTGTCACAGACTCCTGGGATATAAGCCCCATCATGACACCCCCACACGCGCTCCAGAGGTGATTGAAGAGGAGGGTGCATTTTCTCTCTCTTTGTCTCTCTCTCCCGCGCTGCGCGCCGCAAAGAGCAAGGAGAAGCCCTAAGGAACACCAGCCATGATACAGCTCTCTCCCCCTCCCCCTAACGTACCCCTGCCCAGGCGGCAGCCTCTACCCCCCGCAACGGGACGTCCGCCTCCCCTCCCACCCCGCCCCCACTCCCGCCCCCACCAGGCGGCCCAAACAGCAGCACCTGCCGCACGTGCGTGTCCCGCCCGTTCTGGTGGTTGGCCTGGACGGCGACCTGGAGGATGGCCGCCCGGATGGGCGGGCGGGGCAGGGCGGTGGCCGCCCCACCCCGCAACCCATCGCCGCGGCCGCTGCCACACCCTCCGCCGCTGCCGCCGCCGCCACCGCCCGCCTCCGCGGGGAGCAAGGATCCCGACGGCGGGGTGAGCGGGATGAGCGCCCACCCGACCGGTTCGGCCAGGGTGGCCACAGCCACCTCTTTCAGGTCGCCCGCCCAGGTGCCGGCGCGGACGGAGAGGGTGCGGGGCGTGTACGACTCGTCGAGGCGGTGGTCGAGGGCGAGGGCGACCAGGCAGACGGGCAGCGCGGACGGCAAGGTGGCCGTGATGAGGTGCGGGCCCGGGCCGTCCGATTGCCAGTAGGTGTCGACCCGGCCATCCCGGAGGAGGTCGGCCCCGTTGCCGGGCTGTTAGGTGTGTGTGTGTGTGCGTGAGATATGAAATGAAATGAGGAAAATGAGGGGGTCGAGGTTGAAAAGAGCGCGCAGCCACGCATGCGTTCTCTCTCCCTCCCTTCTCTCCCTCACCTTGGCCGTGCCCACAGTCCAGGTCGCGGACGTACCCACCTCTCGCAGGTTGGGGTCGGTGGGGGGCCCGTCGTGGATGGAGACGCCCGGGCAGCCCGCGGGGGCGGGGGCGGGCGGGTCGTCCATTGACGGGCGACGGGTCAAAGAAAAAAAAAAAAAAATGGAGTGACATTTTATTTCTCCCTCTTCATTCACGTCTTTTGGCCGCCGCCCGGGCGCCGCGCCTCCGTCTCGCCGGCGTGTCACCTTGCACGCACACGCATACCAGTACGTGCGCGCGTCACACCCTCCTACACACGCCACATCCCCCTCGATGCGGGCCCTGATGAGGGCGCAGCCGAGTCTGCCGTCCATGCACAGCCGCGCGGGCACGCGCCCTAGCTGGCCGCGCCGGCTGCCCACGCCCGCACGGTCGGGTGCCGCGAGCCCGGGACCCAGCAGCAGCACCCTGGGCACACACACACTTGCCCGGGGCCCGGCTGAGCCGGCGTCGTCATCGGGCCGGAGCGAGGCGGAGACAGTGCCGGCGGGGCTGGCCAGCACAAGCACGCCGGCGGCGCCCCCCGTCGACTTGCTCCCACCGCCTTTGCCGCCCGCCGACGACGGATTCCTGACTGTCAAGGGTGAGAGTAGAGCATAGTTAATGCAGCGATGACATGAGCGGGATAGCATCACGCTCCCATGGGGGGCCCGGGGGGGGGTTAAAATACGAACAAACCCCCCCACCATGCCCCGCCGCCCACACCCGCTCGGGGCGTTGCCAACCCTGCCCCCCCCCCCCCCCCCTCTTTCACTCCACGCCAGGCCACGCCGACTTTGTGCGCCACTTCCGGGCGGCCTCCTCCTACATCGCCGCCCACCGGGGCAAGACCTTTGTCATCCTGCTGCCAGGCGAGGTCCTGGCCCGCCCGGACCTGCTGAAAGCGGCGTCGGCGGACCTGTGCCTGCTGCACGGCCTGGGCGTGCGCCTGGTGGTCGTCCTCGGGACCAAGCCCCAGATCGACGCCCGCCTCCGCTCGTCCTCCCCCGCCTACCAGGCCGGGGACGGCCCCGGCGGCCGCCTTGTGGGGGGATACCGTGTGACGGACGCCCCCGCCCTGGCCGCCGCCATCGACGCCGCCGGCGCGGCCCGGGTGGCGGTCGAGGCCTCCCTCTCGGCCGCCCTGGCAGTGCCCGCCGCCCGCCGCCACGGGCGGACCTCGCCCGACGCGGAGTTTCACTACGACCCCCCCGCCCGGGTCGTGTCGGGCAATTTCGTGACCGCCGTCCGGCGGGGCGTGGTGGGCGGCGTCGACTTTGGCGCTACGGGGGCGGTGCGGGGCGTCCAGGCGGCGGCGCTGGGCGCCCAACTGGACGGCGGCGCGGTCGTCCTGCTCTCCAACCTCGGCTTTACCGTCGCCGGCCAGCCCCTCAACCTGGCCTGCCACGACGTCGCCGCCCACGCGGCGGCCTGCCTGGGCGCGGACAAGCTGGTGTGCCTAACGGGCGCGGAGGTGGCGGGACTGGGCCTGCCCCAGTGGCTGCCGCTGCGGGATGCGGTCGCCCTGGTCGAGGCCGGCCTGGGGCCGGGCTGGCGGGGCGGGTCGCTCGCGGTTCGGGAGGGCGGCCGCGGGGGCAGCGCGCCCGCCGCTGCCGCCCCGCCGCCCTCCATCCGCCCCTCCCTGCCGCCCCTGGACGCCGACTCCTGGGCGGCGTCCCGCTTTCCCTCCGCCCTGCTCGCCTGCGTGGCCGCCGTCCAGGCGGGCGTGGCCCGGGCGCACCTGGTGGACGCGCGCCAGGACGGCGGCCTGCTGCTGGAACTGTATTCCCGGGATGGCGTGGGCACCATGATCTCCGCCGACTTTTACGAGGGCATCCGGGCGGCGGCCGACCTGGACGCGCCCTGCATTGTGCGCCTGCTGGCCCCCCTTGCGGAGGCGGGCATCACGCGGGCCCGGTCGGCGGCGGAGGTGGAGGGCGCCCTGCCCGATTTCACGGTCGTCGAGCGCGACGGCGCCCTCATCGGGTGCGCCCAGCTCGCCCCCCTCGGCCCCTCCCCCGACGGGGCCTCCTGCGCCGAGCTGGCCGCCTTCTGCATCGCGCCCGCCTACCGCGGGTCTGGCCGCGGCGACGCCCTGCTGGACTACGTAGAGCAGGCGGCCCGGGACCGCGGGTTCGACCGGGTGCTCCTGCTGACAACCCGCACTGCCGACTGGTTTGTGCAGCGCTCCTTCGCGCCCGCGGGCCCCGCCGCGGCGAGCGCGCTGCTGCCGGGCGCGCGGCGGGCGGGCGTGGACCCGAGCAGGGGGGCCAAACTGTTTGTCAAGGCGATTGTCAAGGATTTGGGGCCGGCGGCGGCGCCGCCCGGGAAACGGATCGGGTTTTGAAAATGAGCGACGGCCGAATAGCAGCTGAAGCCGTTTTTTTCGGTTTGGTGTTGTTGAATGTCCGTGAAGCCCTATATTTGTTGACTTATTTAACACACGTGCACACGCGCACACGTGCCCTCTGCTCTCAGATCGAGCACACACGCGTCGCCCACAGGCGGGACAGCGTGTCTCTGTCATGTCCGCCTCTCCCTCCTGCCTCACTTTCCTATTTCTACCCCCCTTTCCTTTCACCCCTGCTTCTTCTCGCCCGCCGCAAACGCCTTGGCCGCCGCCGCGGCCGCCCAGTACCGCCGCTCCAGCTCGCCCAGGGTCGCCGCGGTCGGCTCCGCGGCGGGCCCCGTCCCAAAGCCGCCCCCGCCCCCGCCCCGCCAGGGGAAGACGGCGGCCGTGATGGCGGCCAGGGACGGGTCCGCCTTCAGCCGCCCGCTCTCGTAGGGTGCCCGCCCGAGGGGGGCGGCCGCGTCGGGGGCGGGCAGGCCGCCCCCCCACTCGCCGCCCACCCCGCGCCGGCCGGCCTTGGCCGCGGTGGGCGTGTCGCCGCCGCCGCCCGCATCACGCCGGGCGCGCGCTTCGAGCGCGCAGGCGGGGCAACCGCCCCCGCCCCCGTCCAGCCAGCCATTGACGCAGGGGCGGCAGAAGGAGTGGGCACAGGCGGGCGCGGTGACGGGGTCGAGGAGGACGCCCGCGCAGGCGTCGCAGGCCAGGGCGGCCGCTAGGGCCGCCGCCCGCACGCGGCGGGTCCCCGCCTGCAAGGGGCGGCGGCCGCCCAGCTTGAGGGTGAGCTTCAGGGGGCGGGCGGGGGGTGCGGTGGACGGTGAGGCCGGGCCGGCGGTGGTGGCGCACGAGGGCGCGGCGGCCGCCGGGGCCGGCTTGCCGGGGTCCAGGGCGCGGGAGCCCATGTATATGTTGGGGGTCGGGAAAAAGCAAGGACGGGGCGGGCGGGGAGAATCGGGTGGGTGCTGGAGTGCAGCCGCTTTCACACTCCGCGGCACGGCGGGCCGGGCTGGTGGCGGCCACGCCTGGCGCGCGAGGCTAGCTGGACTCACAGGTGTCTCTCTGTGGCCTGGAAGCGGCAGGCAGTATGGACGAGGGCGGGTGTGAGGGAGCTGCAGAGGCGCCAGGGGTGGTGGTGTGGCGGCGGGCCGCTGCCAGCAGTGCAGAGCGCGGAGGGCGGGGGGGGCGTGCGTGTGCTGTGCATCCAACCCCGCTCGGGGCGGGCCTGGGGAGGCCCGCCTATACCCCACCGCTGAGCTGGGGCGTGATGCATGTTGGGCCTTACCGGGTGGCTGTGGAGTGCGGAGGGGCCGACCGCGCGCGCCCCGGAGGGCGGGGTGGGAGGGGGAAAAAAAAGGCGGCGGCGTGTGGGTCGGGTGTTCAGCGTGGCTTCTCACTCTCTCTCTCTGTGTGGAGGGGGGAGGAGGCGCAGGGCCCCGCCCCGTACCTCCACCCCCACCCCCACCCCTACCCACCCCACACACGCCACACTAATGTCCGAACCCACCCCTGCCACCTTTGCCGCCTACCTCCTGGCCCGGGAGCGGCCGGTGAGTTGAGGGGGCAGAGAGAGAGACGAGTGCACACACCCGCCTTTTGCGCGCGTCAAATTGAAACGTTGGGGCCGGCGCGCCCCGCCGCCTCCAGGCCCCCTTTGGCCGCCCGCCCACACCACCAGCGCGGGCGCCCAAAAGCCCCGGAATCCCTCACCACGCGCAAAACACACACGCACACACACACACGCATTCCCCGGCACACACACACACACACAAAAACAGGCCCTTGACGCCCTCCTCGTCAACCCCAGCCCGCCGTCCGCCGCGTTCCCACTTGGCCCGCTGTCCCTGCTCTCCCTGGCCTCCTGGGACCCGTCGGCCGCGGCGGGCCTGGTCCGGCACCCGGAGGCAGGTCTGCTCGCGCTGGCGGCCGGAGCGGTCGAGGCCCAGGAGAGCCTGATCGCCAGCGCGACCGCGGCCGCAGGCGCCGGCGACGCCAGCGCTGCCGCCTGGGTCGGGGCCGCCTCACTCAAACGCCGCCTCGCCCCTCGCCTGGCCCCTCCACCGCCCGGCCTGGTGGGCGGGGCGGAGGCCGAGGGCGGCAACGGGCGGCGTGGGCGGTCGGGCAGCGGCGCGGGCGCCGCCCTGCCCCCCCTCTCCATCGGCCGCCTGCGCGCGGGAGACGCCGGGCGCCTGGTGGTGCTGAGGGGCACCCTCGTGACCGCCGGCCCCGTCCGCGCCCTGGAGGCCACCCGCACGTTCGAGTGCGCCCGGTGCGGCCACCTGGTGTCGCGGCGGGCTGACCTGGCGGCCCAGCGCGCGCCGGCCCCGCCCCGCCCCGCGGAAGGGTGTGCGGGCACAGCGCGGGGGGGCGGCGGCGGCGGCGCAGGCGGCTGCAAAGGCGGCGCCTGGCTGGAGGCGGGGGCGGTGAGCACCGCCGCGGCCGTCCTGGGCGGCGGCAGCGCCCTGGTGTCTGCCCATCCGCCCGAGCTGGTCGATTACCAGGAGGCCCGCCTCCAGGCCCGGCCGGGCGGGGGTGGAAGTGGGGGTTGGGCGGCGGCCACGGGTGCGCGCGCGCCCTGCGTCGCCCTCATCCTCACGGGCGCCGACCTCGCGGGCACCATCCCGACCGGCTCGGAGGCCACCGTCATTGGTCACCTGGTGACCCGGTGGTCGAAACCCCCCAAAGACGGGGAGCGGTGCGCGGTCGAGCTGGCGGTGGTGGTCTGTGGCGTGGCCGTGGCGGGCGGGGTGGAGGGAGTGGCGGGCAGCGGCTTGCCTGCTGCCCCGCCCGCCCCGCTCGCCCTGCCCGCCCCGCCCGCCCACCTGGCCTTGCCGGACGCGCCTGGTGCTGCCTGCTCCATTGCGCCCTCCCCGCTGTCCCTCCTCACCCCCGCCGACCCCGCAGCCGCCTGCCAGTTCTCCGCCTTTTGGGCGGTGCACGCCGCAGCGCCCCTCGCCGCTCGGGACGCGGCCGTGCGCGCGGTCGCTCCACACCTCCACGGCCTGGCCGACGCCAAGCTGGCCATCGCCCTGGCCCTGGTGGGCGGGCACGGGCCGGCCGGCGGGGCGGGGCAACAGGGGCTGCGGGGGGACGTGCACGTGCTGCTGACAGGCGACCCCGCGACTGGCAAGTCGGCCCTCCTGCGGGCCGCGTCCTCCCTGGCCGGCCGGCGGGGCGTGGCCGTCGTCGCCCGGGCCACCTCCGCGGCGGGCCTGACCGCCGCGGCCGTGAAGGACGCGTCCTCCGGGCTGTGGGCCCTGGAGCCGGGCGCCCTGGTCCTGGCGGACGGCGGCCTGGCCGCCCTGGACGGGCTGGACGCGTTCTCCCCGGCCGACCGGGCCGCCCTGCACGAGGCCATGGAGCAGCAGGCGGTGAGCGTGGCCAAGGCGGGCGTGGTCGCGACGCTGCCGACCCGGTGCGCGGTCGTCGCGGCGGCGGGGCCGCTGGATGGGAAAGGGCGCGCCGGCGGCCGCGCGGGCGGCGGCGGCGGGGCCGCCCCACCCCCCCTGGAAGCCCCGCTCCTCTCCCGTTTCGACTTGGCCCTCGACCTGCGGGACGCCCGCCTGCCGGCTTGGGATGCGGGGCTGGCCGACCACAAGCTTGGGAAGGGGAGGAGAGCGCAGCGGGCGGCGGCGGGGGCGGCGCCCCAGGCACACCCGCACGGCCCACCCACCACCAGCCCGCCGCCCTGGGACGCGCCCGCCCTCCGGTCCTACATCGCCTGGGCCCGCTCCCGCCCGCCGCCGGCCCTGTCGCCTGTCGCGGAACGCATCATCCTGCTCGCCTACGCCGCCCGCCGGGCTGCGGCGGGCGGGGGCGGGGCGGGCGACGAGGAGGGGTGGGAGGCGGCGGGCGCGGGGGGAGGGGGGGCACCCCACCCGCCCACGGTGCGCGCGCTCGAGGCGCTCGCCCGCGTCGCCACCGCCCACGCCCGCCTATGCGGGGGCAAGGGGACGGTGGACGCGATCGATGCGGTGGTTGCTGTCCGCCTGACCGCCCTTGGGGCGGGCGTGACGGGCGGCGGCGGCGGCGGCGGGGGCGGCGGCCTGGGGCCCGGGTTTCCGTCTCCCTCCATCCCGCCCGCCCGCGACCCCCTCACCGCGTGCTTCCCGACCGACCCGGACGCGGCGGCCGCGCTGGACGTGGCGGCGGCCATGGAGGCCGTGCGGGCGGCGGAGGAGCAGGCCGAGCTGGAGCGGGCGGTGGCGGGCCAAGAAGGGGTGGGCGGGTGGTGGTGAGAAACGAACCAGCTTTTTGTTTTTGTTTTGCTTTGGCCCAACGCGCTCTCTCTTTTCCCCCACACACACGCCCCCATTCCGCCTCACATTTCCCCAGCAAGGCCGGCGCCCCGCGTCCCCGGGTCTCGCTCGCTTGTTACCCCCATGTTGTTGGTGTTGCCTCATCCCCACACACGCACGCACGCCCACCCCCGTTCTTTTTAATTTGCCCAACCCATCCACCTCTCTCTCCATTTTTTGTCATTTGTTCTCTCCATCATGTTGTCCCATTTTTCTCTTTCTCACTGCGCCCCGCCCGCCCCGCCGTAGGCCGAGGCGTAGGGGTCGTAGGAGCCGCCCCCGCCCCAGGGCTGGGCGGGCTGGGCGGGCATGGTCGGGGCGGCGCCACCCCCGGCAGCCGGCGGCGCCGTGCCGGGCGCCCAGGCCGTGGCCGCCTGCGCGCGCGAGGCCGCGTCGGCGCCGGCCCACCCGGCTGCGGGGGCGCCACCGCCGCCGCCGCCGCCCGCGCCCTCGGACGGCGGCGCGTACCCCGCCGCCGCGTAGTACTGCGCGTACGCCGGGTCGGTGGCGGCGGGCGCGGCGGCGGCGCCTGGGGCAGCGCCGCCGGCGCCAGGCGCGCCGCCCGCGGCGCCCCAGGGCGCGTACGGGTCGGCCACCGGCGCGCCCCCCGCCCCGCCCCCGCCGCCACCCCCGCCGTACCCGCCGCCGTACCCACCCCCGCCGTTGGGGTCGCCCCCCGGCGGGCCGCCATACCCGGCCGGGCCGCCGTAGCCCTGGGGCGGGCCCTGGTGGTGGCCGTGGTGCGGGGCGTAGTGGCCGGGGTGGTGGCCGTGGTGGTGGCCGTGGTGGTTGCCATACCCGCCGCCGCCCCACCCGCCGCCGCCGCCCCAGGCGGGGGCGGCCTGGCGGATGCGGGGCCGGGCGACGCGGGCGAGGACGCGGGAGCCGCCCCATTCCAGGCCGTTGATGCGGGCCAGGGCCGCGTCCGTGCCCGCCCGGGAGGTGAACCAGACGAAGGCCGCGACCGACGCGTCGCCCGGCCCCCTGGGCGGCGCGAAATGGATTTCGTGCACGGGGCCGCACCCCTCCAGCAGCGGGCGCAGCTCCGCCTCGCCCGTGCCCGCGGGCAGGTTGGAGACGAAGACTTTGGAGCAGGTGGGCTCGACGCCAGGGGGCGGGAGGTCGCGGGGGTCGATGTCTCCCCCCCCGCCCTGGGGCGGCCCACCCCACTGGCGGCCGCCAGGGTGGCCGCCCCCGCCGGGCGCGCCGCCGCCCGCCCAGGGCGCGCCGCCGCCGGCGGCCATGTGCGGGCCGCCCGGCCCCCGGGCCGCCGGGTTGATGACGACGCCCTCTTTCACCTTGAGCATGACGGGCGTGGCGACGCCCGGCCAGTACCCCTTCCCGGCGAGGGCGTCGACGGCCGCGGTCGCGGCCGCCCGGTCGCCGACCGCGACCTGGGCCGTCCCGCTCTCGTACGGCGCTTTCGGGTGCTGGCGGATGATGTTGACGCGCAGAACGGGGCCCGCGTACGGTTCCAAGAAGTCCGCGACCGTGTCATCCGTCGCGTCCGTCCCGATGCGGGAGAGGAGCAGCCAGGCCGCGTCGGCCGGCAGCGGCTCCGTCATCGGCGCCCGCCGCTTGCGGGGCGCGGCCGCGAGCGGATCATCCGTGGTGGGGGCGCCGTCGCCGGCGGGGGCGGCGGCGTCGCCGTCGGCGGCGGCGGCGGGGGCAGGCGCGTCGGCCTCAGCGCCGTCCGCGGCGGGTTCGGCGGCGGGCTCCGCGTCGTCCGTGGCGGGCGCGGCGGGCGCGGCCACCTCAGCGGCGGGCACGGCCGCCTCGGCGGCGGCCGGGTCGGCTTCAGCCAGCCCGGCGGCGGGCGGGTCCGCCTGTGTTTGTGCGTGGGGGGGAGGAGTGAGAGAGGGCGTGTGTGAGTACGATGTGTTGGCAAGGGATCTCCCTTCACTGTTCATCCTGGTCACGGCGCGGGAGGCCAGGGGCGGGCGGGTCCCAGCCCGCGCGCGGTGAGGAGAGGAGACGGGCAAGGGGATTGGGGAGACGAGCCCTGTTGCTTGCCGCCGCCGCCGGCCCCGACGACGGCTCCCCCCACCCTCCGCCCCTCTCATCGGGAGGACCGCACGGCACTCTATTTACTCTGCGCCTAGCCATGCTGCTCTACCATTCCGTTCCAGAAACGGAGGCCTGGACGTGGGCGGGACGGGGCGAGGGGGCTGCGGGGCGCCCCTATGCAAAAAGACGCAGCTCCCTCGGGCGATGGCCAGAGCGCTGGCCCCCTCAGCCGCCGCACCGCCGCCCCCACGCTGGGGCGGCCCACAACGCCCGCCTTTCCACCAAGGCAGAGGGCGTGCGTGATGGACTGCACGCCCTCAGCAAGGCAGGGGGCGTCCATCCCGAGGCCCGACGCCTTCTCTCCCCTCTCTCCAAAAACGCACCGCCAACGCCGCCTCCACCCGCTCCACCAGGTCTGCCTTCAGCCCGTCCACAGCCAGTCCGCGGTCGCTTAGGAAAGCTTTTAACGTCACAACGGTTTCGGAGGCGGCCGTACCGGCGGCGATGGTCGCCGCCTTGGGAGACATGCTTCGTGCTGGTGCGAGAGAGAGAGAGAGGGGCGACGGGTCGTTTTGGAAGAGCGGAAAGAAAAAATGAAAGGGGAGCATTCGACTTTTTCGCTGCCTCTTCGGCCGTATCCCCTCGCTCATCTCCAAACCACGCACCATGCACTTCACGCTGAGGGTGAGCGCGCACCAGAGTACACGGGCATCCTCCTCCTCCTCCCCTCGCGCCCCACGAGGGGAATGGCAGGGAGAAAAACTTGAGCACACAAAACGGAACACAAACAAAAAAACAACGCTGTCCGCGCGCTCAACCACTCTCCTCTCTCCCCTCCTCCAGTCCCTAGCTGGCGCGCCCACGGTCACCCTCTCCCTGGGGGCCGACCCGTCCGTGGGTGACTTGTTTGATGCGGCGGCGGCGGCGACGGGTGAGTGCAGTGGGCAGAAAAGTAGAGAGAGAGAAAAAGAAGCGATGGAGGCGCCCGAAACCCCGCCCGACCTCCTCTCTCTGCTGGGAAACGCACGCACACGCCGGGGCCGACACGACGCCCCACGCCTCCCTCCCTCCCTCACACACACACACACACACACACACGCGCGCGTGCAACCCAGGCCCCTCCCCCCGCTCCATCGCCTTCCCTGACCCCACCACCACCGCCACCTGCCTGCTGCACCCGGCGACCGCTGACAGGGCCACACCCATAGCCACCCTCGGCCTCTCCTCCGGCGCCACCCTCACCGCCCTGCCGACGACAGCTATCCCTCACCTCCTCGGCGGGCTGATGGTGAAGGTCAAGACCCTGACGGGCAAGGAGATCGAGGTGGACATCGAGCCGTCGGACTCGATCGCCCGCATCAAGGAGCGGGTGGAAGAAAAGGAGGGCATCCCCCCCGTCCAGCAACGCCTGATCTTTGCGGGCAAGCAGATGGCGGACGAGAAGGCGGCCCGGGAGTACGGGGTGGAGGGCGGCAGCGTGTTGCACCTGGTCCTGGCGCTGCGGGGCGGTGGGGCGCGGTGAAAGGAGATGAGACTGGGTTTTGCCTGGGATGGAGAATACAAGACAGACAGACAAAAACGGCTAAAGCGCGCGCGCGCACACGCAAGGAAGGGACAGGGGCATCTGGGGTGGACAGGCGATGGAGTCATGTGGAACGAACAGGGCTGTGCGCGCGCGCGCGTGCGCGCTTCATACAACAAAAACACAAAACAATACGCACGCCACACCCCCTCAAAAACCTTTTCTCACATCATGCCTCCCCTCCCCTCCACCGCCCGCCGCCCCGTCCGGGTGCGCCTCTCCTTCTGCGAGGCCCTCCACCCCCCCGCCGGGGCCGAGAACGTCGAGGTCACGGTGTCCCTGGCCCCGAGCGACACGGTCGCCCAGGCCAAGGCGGCCGTCGCGGTGAGAAATATGAGAGATGAGAAGAGAAAACGGGGAGGGGGGGGGGAGGGGCGCGCGCGTTTTCCAACCACCCCTAACGCCCGTTCTTGCTCACGCCGCGCCA
>Ga0315289_10004642_pt1 | contig 20423 bp, 23 predicted proteins | sample YL17G11_40_MG_FD_203452 | JGI IMG/M metagenome (GOLD analysis project Ga0315289, IMG submission 203452) | Sediment microbial communities from Yellowstone Lake, YNP, Wyoming, USA - YL17G11_40 | ecosystem: Environmental > Aquatic > Freshwater > Lake > Sediment | place: USA: Wyoming | collected... | reverse complement strand
TGGGAAGGCGTGGGTAGTCGAAAGCGCCAGAGGACTGGCGCACTCCAAGACCTTGCGGCGGCAGGACGGTTCATGGGAAGGGAACTTGTGTAGATACCAATGGCTTCAGCAGGGTGTTAATGAAACGATTCCCGACCAATGTTCAAAAAACAGATTTGCGGCCACGTTCACGCGACGCCTACGGTTTCGGATTCAACAAGACCACACCCTCGGGCCAAACGACAGGAAACGGTGCCGTGACCGAGCTCATCTCCAGATTCCCATCAACGAAAAGATAATTGCCACCGTATTTATGATGATTGTTCCCCGGTGGCTTGCCCGTCCGGGAAAAGACTTGGTCGCCCTCTTTTTTCGGCAGCGTGTTGATCTGCTTGTCCGTCATCAAGAGCGCCTTCGCCTCAGTCAACCGCCGGCCCATGAAATACGCGTAGCTGATCCGGCGTTTGGCAAACGGCTCGCCGTCCGGCAACGGCGCACGCTTGGTGCCCGGGCAGACAAAGGAACCCGCGTCCACCGTGTAGCGCGGCACCAACACCGACAACGGCTCCTCGGAAGTCTGCGCGCCGGGCGCCGCGGGAAACGCCCCGTCGTGGTCATTGGCGTAAATTTCCAGCGCCACGTAAATCCTTTGCAGGTTTTTTTGGCAGACCTTCTTTTGCTCGCGCTGGTAACTGCGCGACCCGAACCCGTGGTACATCACCACCATGATCAGCAACAGCGCCGTCACGATGAGCAATTCGACCAGGGAAAAAGCCGCCTCACGCCGGGTCGTTCGGAGACCGGAACGCCCCTGCCGGGTCGCACCACCACACGACTTTGGTCGGAGTTCCTTCACCAGCGCCGTATAGCCAAAAGCGCTCGTCGTGGCAACGCGAATCTGCGACCACCGCGTTGTGCTTCCCTTGCCGGCCCCGAACCCAGTCCTTCAACTTTGTGAGTAAAGAAAATGCCAATGCCTGATAGTCCCCCCCGGTGCGACCCGACTACGACACCTCCTTGGTTTCGAGAAATCCCGCCAACTGGCGGAGGCGCGAGGGATGCCGCATTTTGCGCAACGCCTTGGCCTCGATTTGCCGGATGCGCTCGCGGGTGACTTGGAACTGTTTGCCGACCTCTTCCAGCGTACACGAATAGCCGTCGCCCAGCCCGAAGCGCAGTTCCAGCACCTTCCGCTCGCGTTCGGTCAGGCTCGTCAGCACACCGCCCAGGATTTCCCGCAGCAGATTAAAGCCCGTCATCTCGGACGGGCTTTCCGAGGTTTTGTCCTCAATGAAATCTACGAAGCTGGCCTCGTCGCCGTCGCCAACGGGCGATTGCAGGGAGATCGGCTGCTGTGCCATCCACAGCACGGCGCGGACGCGGTCCGCGGGCATCTCCAGTTCGTCGCTCAATTCTTCGAGCGTCGGTTCGCGTCCGAAGTCCTGCAGCAACTCCTTCTGCGCGCGCATCAGCCGGTTGATGGCTTCGATCATGTGCACCGGAATGCGGATGGTCCGCGCCTGATCCGCGATCGAACGCGTGACGGCCTGCCGGATCCACCAGGAGGCGTAAGTGGAAAACTTGTAGCCGCGGCGGTACTCGAATTTTTCCACCGCCCGCATCAAGCCCATGTTGCCCTCCTGGATTAGATCGAGAAACGCCAGGCCCCGGCTGGTGTATTTCTTGGCGATGGAAATGACCAACCGCAAATTGGCCTCGACCATCTCGGACTTGGCCTGGACCGCCTTGGTGACAAACTGCTTGAGCCGCTCGAATTCCCTCAGATACGCCTTGTGCGGCATGCGCACGAAACCTTCCAGCGCGGTAATTTTACGGCGCTCCGACTGCACGAGGGCCTGCTGCTCGGCGCATTTGCGTTGCTTCGCCGCGTCGGCAATGGCCTCGAGGCTGGCGCAGAATCGGTCGTTAATATTTTCCGCCACCAACGCCATCTCTTCGATGACCTTGTGTTTGTACTGAAACTTGGGGAAGGTGCCGCGCAGCTTTTTGTCGAGCCGTTTGAAAGCAAGCAAGAGTTTTTCACGCCTGGATTTGGAACTGCCGTTTTGCCACGCGGCATATCGCTCGTCCACGCGCCGGTCCAGGTTGCGCACCCGCTTCATCAAGCAGCGCAAATCGCGGAGATGCAGGTCGCGACTGTCGTTTTTGGAATCGACGACGACGCGGTCGAACCGCTCCTTGGGCGGCTCGCAGCTCAGCTTCTCCGCCAGAGCGATGTGTTCCTTGCCGGCAAAGCCGAAGCTGTAAATGATCCGCCGAACCTCGTCGTCGGCCTCCTCGATGCGCTTGGAAATGGCCACCTCCTGTTCGCGCGTCAACAAGGGCACCTGGCCCATCTGTTTGAGGTACAAGCGCACCGGGTCGTCCAGAATGTCCAGGCGCGCCTTGTCATCGTCGGCGGCACCGCCGCCCCGCCGGACGCGATCCACTTCAGCCTGGTAAACAATTTCCACGTCCAAGCTCCGCAGCTTGACGTAGATTTCGTCCAGTTCCGCGGCGGACAACATCCCGTCGGGCAAAGCGTCGTTGATATCGTTGTAGGTGAGGTAACCCTGTTCCTGCGCCAGGCGCACCAGTTCCTTGATCTTTTCAGAAACGTCCGTCCTGAGTTGTTTTTTTGGCGAAGTGCCGGACCCGGCCGCAGGCGGCTGGGAAATCGCAGTGCGGCTGGCGCGGGGCAAGGTTCGGACGCGCGCCCCGTACCGAAGGGTGTGACCGTCGGTCTGAAAGGGGAGACGTTGGTTTTGGGGTTTGGCTTTCAACCCTGGCTCGCACGTCTTCGGTTTGGCCATACTTCTGGTACTGCACCCGGCTGAACGGATCCGGCGCAAATGACACCGCAATATGTCGCGCGCCCCAATCCGCGTCAAGCCGGGAAAACACGCTGCGCATTTGCTCTTGACCAACGAACATCTTTGCTGATGACATTCCTCGGACGCGGGTTTAACATTCGCCCCCGATGTCTGAGAAAACATTTAACGCACATCATTTATGGCAGCCCAAAAGAAAATCGAACAAGCTTACAAACTCGCACAGGAACGCTACGCCGCTTGCGGCGTGGACACGAACAAAGCCCTCAAAACCCTCGCCGGCATTTCGATCTCGATCCACTGCTGGCAGGGTGACGATGTGGGCGGCTTTGAAAGCGCCGGCCAGGAACTCGGCGGCGGGCTGGCCGTCACCGGCAATTACCCCGGCAAGGCCCGCACCCCGCAGGAGTTGCGCGCCGACTTCGAAAAAGCCGTCTCGCTCGTCCCCGGCCGCCACCGCTTCAACGTCCACGCCTGCTACGCCGAAATGCGCGGCAAAAAAGTCGAGCGCGACGAGTTGAGCGCCGCGCAGTTCAAGAACTGGATCGCCTGGGCCAAGGCCATCAAGATCGGCCTGGACTTCAACCAGACCTTTTTTTCCCACCCGAAAGCCGCCGACGGCATGACGCTCGCCCACCCGAACAAGGCCATCCGCAAGTTCTGGATCGAGCACGGCATCCGCTGCCGCGAAATCGGCGCCGCCATCGGCAAGGCCCTCGGCAAAACCTGCCTCACCAACCTCTGGATTCCCGACGGCATGAAAGACACGCCCGCCGACCGCAAAGGCCCGCGCGAACGTCTCGTCGAATCGCTCGACGCCGTGTTCAGGAAGAAGATCAGCAAGAAATACAACGTGGATTCCGTCGAGGGGAAACTCTTCGGCATCGGCTCGGAAAGCTACGTCGTCGGTTCGCACGAATTCTACCTCGGCTACGCGGTGAGCCGCCAGATTCTGATCACCCTGGACGCCGGGCACTTCCATCCCACCGAAGGCATCGCGGACAAAATCTCTTCCGTGCTGCTCTACCTGCCCGAGATCGCGCTGCACGTCAGTCGCGGCGTGCGTTGGGACAGCGACCACGTCGTCACGCTCACCGACGAGTTGCAGGCCATCGCCCAGGAAATCGTCTGGGGCGGGCACGTGGGCCGCGTGCGCATCGGCTTGGATTACTTCGACGCCAGCATCAATCGCGTCGCCGCCTGGGTCATCGGCTCGCGCAACATGGTCAAGGCGCTGCTGCTGGCGCTCGTCGCACCGATCAACCAGCTCAAGAAACTCGAAGCCCAAGGCGACTTCACTTCACGCCTCGCGCTGATGGAAGACGCCAAGGTCCTGCCCTTCGGCGCGGTGTGGGATTACTATTGCGAAAAAATGGGCGCGCCCGTCGGCGATGCTTGGCTCGCTGAAGTCAAGGAGTACGAGCGCAACGTGCTCTCAAAGCGGCAATAACCTCCAACCCCAGAAACAAACCCTATGGATACGACTCAAGCCGTTCAACAGGCGGCGACAGGAGCCTTGCAGGCAGCCGCCAGTATGGTGCCGCCCACAACCACTCCCGCCCTGGGCATTCTGATTTTCACCCTGGGCGGTCTCGCGGGCGCGGTGTTCTATCTCCCGTTCAAGAAGGTCAAGAACTGGGCGTGGGAAAGTTACTGGTTCATCTATGCCGTGTTCGGCCTCGTGCTGGTGCCGTGGGTGCTGGCCTTCAGCACTTCGCCGAACGTGTTGTCGGTGATCGGCCAGTCCCCCGGCAAACAGATTGCGTATTGCTTCCTCTGCGGCGCCGCCTGGGGCGTGGGCGGGCTGACGTGGGGATTGATGATCCGTTACCTCGGCGTCGGTCTCGGCTTGGCCATCGGCTGCGGATTGTGCTCGGCGGCCGGGACACTGGTGCCGCCGATCCTCAAAGGTCAATTCAACACGCTCTTCCAGACCTCCGCCGGCCAAGCGTCAGTGCTGGCTGCGCTGGTGTCGTTGGTGGGCATCGTGCTGGTCGGCATGGCGGGCATGTCCAAGTCCGCCGAATTGCCCGAGGAGGAAAAGAAGAAAGCCGTCGCCGAGTTCAACTTCAAGAAAGGCGTCACCGTGGCCATCTTCTCCGGCCTGATGAGCTCGGCCATGAGCTTTGGCCTGCAAGGCGGCCCGGACATCGAGGCGCTGGCTTTGACGACCGCGCCCACCACTTCAGTTGCTTGGAAGGGCATGCCGGTGCTGGTGGTCGTTTTGCTCGGCGGCTTTGTGGTCAACGGCGTCTGGTGTCTCTATTTGAACTCGAAAAACAAGACGCTGGGTGACTACTCCAAGAAGGACGCTCCTTTCCTCCCCAACCTCATCTTTGCCGGCGTGGCGGGCGCAATCTGGTGCTCACAGTTCATTTGTTTCAAGACGGGCGAACCTCAAATGGGCAAGACAGCTTACATCGGCTGGGCGGTGCTGATGGCGAGCGCGATTCTCTTCAGTGCGCTGCTCGGCATCGCCCTCGGGGAATGGCGCGGTACCAGCGGCAGGACACGCGGGCGGCTCGCAATGGGCTTGGTGCTCTTGATCGCCTCAGCAGTGCTCGCCGGCTACAGCGGCAAGCTCGGCCAGGAAAAACCGGCTGCCGAACTCCAGAAGGCCGTCGAATCTGCACTGCCGCAGAGTTGAGTGCGCCCGGCCCGGATATTTGACACGCTTCGTAGCCGCCGACGTGAGGAGGCGGAACGGGTCGAGCGAAAACGTAGTCCGCCTCGTCACCTCGGCGGCTACAGGATTCGAGCGGTCCGCGGCTGGTGAAAAAACAGTCATGGGTAACGCAGATGTGTTTTTACAGGGTGGGGCGAGGCTCCTGACGAGCCGAAAGAAGCCCCAGCCTCAAGGCATTCCGTGGCTCGCGAGTACGCTCGCCCCACCGGCAGCACACCGATGAAGGCAGTTTCAGAACATCACGAACCCGTCAACGAATACGAGCGCGAACCCGTGCCGGAGAAGGCGTGGCTGGGCCTGAAGAGTTACGTCGGCCAGTTCACCGGCGAACACGTCGCGGGCACCGAGATCATGATCGGCCCGTTGTTCCTGGCCGCGGGCGTCAGTGCGTTCGACTTCATCTTCGGCCTGCTGGTTGGCAACCTGTTGGCGGTGCTGAGTTGGACGCTCTTTACCGCGCCCATCGCCACGCGCGCCCGGCTGACGATGTATTATCAGTTGGAGAAGATTTGCGGCCGCAAACTCGTCATCGCCTACAACCTCGCCAACGGCGTCATGTTCACCGTGCTGGCCGGCGCGATGATGACCGTGTCCGCCACGGCGCTGGGGGTGTTCTTCAAGTTCTCAATGCCGCAGTTGACCGACACGCTGCCCACGGGCGTCGGCTGGGTGGCGGCAGTGCTCATCACCGGTGGGCTGTTCTCTATCGTGGCGGCCTACGGCTACCGGTTCGTCGCCCGGTTTGCCAACATCGCCGCACCGTGGATGGTGCTGGTGTTTCTCGCCTTCGGCATCATCGGCCTGCGCGAAATGGGGCTGACCTCGATCGGCGACTTCTGGCGCGTGGCCTCCACGGTGATCTGGAAAGGCGGCGAACCGCTGCCCGGCCAGGTCAAGTTCACGTTCTGGCATGTGATGTTCTTCGCCTGGTTCTGTAACGTGGCTTGGCACGTCGGCATGGCCGACCTGTCCATCCTGCGCTTCGCAAAAAGGCCGTGGTATGGGCTTACCTCCGCCGCCGGGATGTATATCGGCCATTTCATGGCGTGGATCGCCGCGTCCACACTTTACGCCGTGCAGTTGAAGAACGACCCAGGCAACACCACCGTGCTGCCCGGGCCGCTCGCCTACCGTGCGTGTGGCTTGGCTGGCCTGCTCTGCGTCGTCGCCGCCGGCTGGACCACCGCAAACCCGACGCTCTACCGCGCCGGCCTGGCCTTTCAGTCGCTCCGGCCAACCTCGTCCCGGTTCAAGGTGACGCTCCTCGTCGGTCTGGCAGCCAGCGTCACTGCCGTGTTCCCCATCGTCACGATGCGGCTGCTGGACTTTGTCGCGCTCTGGGGCATGATCCTCATGCCGATGGGCGCCGTGATCTTCGTGGACTTCTGGGTTCTGCCGCGACTAAGACTGCGGAGCAACTTCGCCGAGTTGACTCGCCTCTCGATCAACTGGGCGGCGGGCGCAGCGTGGCTGGTCAGCATGGCAGTCGGCACGTGGCTCGTCCTGCGAGGCGGCGTGCAGATCTACTTCGTCAGTCTGCCCTGCTGGTTTGTGACGGTGCTGCTCTACATCGGGTTGAGCGCGCTGATGCAGCGCTGCGCGTTTCCCCGTGCCACTTCCCCGCCCGCGATTTCATGAAACGCCTCGCCCAACTCCTGTCCGCCCTGGCCCTCGTCGGCACGCTGACGCCGCCCCTGCTGTTTTTCGCCGACGCACTGAACCTCGCGGCGACGCAGCAGTGGCTGCTGGGCGCGGCAATCCTATGGTTCATCGCCACGCCGTTTTGGATGGAACACAAAGCCACCTGAACTTCAACCCACGCCATGATCCGCAACGCTTTCACCATGAAACTCAAAGTGGGACAGGCTTCCAGCCTGTCGCCAGCACTCTCACCATGAATCCCAAGAACTGGTTTCATAAGTCTCAGGTTGGTGGGGCGAGCGTACTCGCGAGCCGAAAAAGGCCTGGATTCTCGGCGGTCTGCGGCTCGTCAGTAGCCTCGCCCCACCTTATGAAACCGTCTCAGCCGCCATGACCAGCAACGCCTTCACCATGAAACTCAAGCCGGGCTGCGAAGCCGAATACCAGCGCCGCCACGACGAACTCTGGCCTGAACTGGCCCGCGAACTCCGCGCCGCCGGCATCTCGGATTATTCCATTTTCCTCGACGAACAGACGCTCACGCTTTTCGCCGTGCAGAAGCTCAGCGACGCCCACACGGCCGACCGCCTGCCCGCCTCGCCCATCGTCCGCAAATGGTGGGCCTGCATGGCGCCGCTGATGGAGACGCACCCCGACCACGCACCGGTTTGCCACCCGCTGAAGGAAGTTTTTCACCTCGATTAAACCCCAAACACCACTATGAAAACTAAAGTCTATCTCGGAATTGATCTCGGTGCCGAAAGCGGCCGCGTCATTGCCGGCCTCTGGAACGGCAAAAAAATCCGGCTCGAAGAAGTCCATCGCTTCCCGAACGGCCCGGTGCATTTGGCCGGCTCGATGCGCTGGGACGTGTTGCGCCTGTGGGCCGAAATCCAAAACGGCCTAGTGCTGGCCGCAAAAAAATACGGCAGAGCCATCGTTTCCGTCGGCGCAGACACTTGGGGCGTGGATTTCGTGTTGCTGAACAAACAGGACGAAATCCTCGGTCAGCCGTATCACTACCGCGACGCGCGCACCCGCGGCGCGTTCGGGCGCGCCTTCAAGAAAGTGCCGCGCGCGGAAATCTTCGCCCAGACCGGTTTGCAGTTCATGGAATTGAATTCGCTCTACCAACTGCTGGCCTGGCACCAGCATTCACCCGCCCTCCTCGACGCGGCGGATTGCCTTCTGTTCATGCCGGACTTTTTCCACTGGTGCCTTTCAGGTTCGCGTGTGGCCGAGTTCACCATTGCCTCCACCTCGCAATTCGTTCATCCGCTCAAGCGCAACTGGTCCTTCGGCCTGCTGAAAAAGTTCGGCCTGCCGACGCATTTCCTGCCGAAGATCGTGCCGCCGGGCACCGCGCTGGGCGCGCTCCGGCCTTCGGTCGCAGAGCAAACCGGCTTGGCGAAAGTCAAGGTGATCGCCCCGCCCACGCACGACACCGCCGCCGCCGTGGCCGGCGTGCCCACGGCCAACACCGGCAAAACCAACTGGGCTTACCTCAGCTCCGGCACGTGGTCGCTGATGGGGGTGGAAACTCCCAAGGCGGCCCTTTCGCAACGAGCGCTGGAACTCAATTTCACCAACGAGGGCGGCGTCAATTTCACCTATCGCCTGTTGAAAAACATCATGGGTCTGTGGCTCGTGCAGCAGTGCCGACGTTCATTCGAAGCGCGCGGCGCGAAACACAGCTACGCCGACCTCGTGCGGCTCGCGGCTGAAGCGCCGCCCCTACGCTCGCTGGTCAACCCGGACGACCCGTCCTTCTTCAACCCGGAGGACATGCCCGCCGCCATCCAGTCTTTCTGTCGAAAGACAGGCCAGCCCGTGCCGGAAACCGAAGGCGCTCTCGTGCGTTGCGCTTTGGAAAGCCTCGCGCTCAAATACCGCATGGTGCTGGGCTGGCTGGAGGAACTCACCGGAGACCAGATCGAGGTCATTCACATCGTCGGTGGAGGTTCGCAGAACAACCTGCTCAACCAATTCGCGGCCACTGCGTGCGAACGTCCCGTGCTGGCCGGCCCGGTGGAAGCCACAGGGCTTGGCAACCTGCTGGTGCAGGTGATGGCCTCGGGTGAAGTCTCGTCGCTGGCACAACTGCGCAGCGTCGTGCGCAACTCGTGTAAGGTTCGCACGTTCGAGCCGGACAGCCGTTCAGCCGATGTCTGGCGGGCCGCACAAGCACGCTTCGCCAAACTGCACTAGCCCGCATATTTCACACGCCGATTGGATCGCTGACAGACTGTAGGCGCCGACGTAAGGAGGCGTACCGTTGCGGGTCAATTGCGCCTCCGCCTCCTTACGTCGGCGGCTACACCCTGTCGACGTTTCAATGGGCGTGGGAGACCAACCACACGCTATCGCCTGTTGAACCGGCATTGCCGGTTTGCTACGCTCCGGCCCGGTGCAAAAGATTTGGATTCTACCGGCCGCAGCCTTGGCGCTCATCGCTCTGGGCGTTTCGTGCAATCGCAACCATTCACCTTCATCCGTCTCCGGCACAATCGAAACCGACGAGGCGCGCGTGGCCTCACGCTACGGCGGGCGTGTGGAAAAAATCTTCGCACAGGAAGGCGAGGCGTTGAAGCCCGGTCAACCGATCGTTGAACTCGACGCCGCGGAACTGCGCGCCCGACGCGACCAAGCCGCCGCGCTGCTCGCCGATCTGGAGGCCGGCCCGCGCAAGGAGGAAATCGCTGCGGCCAAGGCCGAGTGGGAAGCGCAGTTGGCGCAACTGGATTTCGCAAAAGCGGACGCAAAACGCGCGCAAGAACTGTTCGCCCAGAAAACCATCTCGGCAAGCGACCGCGACCTCGCGGTGTCGAAGGCCGAAGCGCTCGACAAAAGTGTTGCCGCCGCCAAGAGCCGTTACGACCTGCTGCTGGCCGGCACGCGCCCCGAGCAAATCGCCCAAGCCCGCGCCCAGCTATCCGAACTCGACGCCCAACTCCGGGAAATGCAAATCGTCGCCCCCACCAACTGCGTGCTGGAGGTGCTGAGCGTAAAAGCGGGCGATGTGCTGGCGCCGAACCGCGAGGTGGCGACGGTGCTGCTCCCCAGTCACACCTTCGCCCGCGTCTTCGTGCCGGAGCCGTGGCTGGGGCACATCAAGCTCGGCGACAAGGCCAAGGTGCGTGTGGACGCGTTTCCAGGCCGGGATTTCGAGGGCGAAGTGGAATTCATCGGGCGCGCCGCCGAGTTCACGCCGCGCAACGTGCAAACTGTCGAGGAGCGCGTGAAACAGGTGTTCCCGGTCAAGGTGCGGCTCGACACCTCGACCGGCGAGTTGCGCGCCGGCATGGCGGTGGATGTAGAGTTTCCTAACGTGCCGAAATAATTGGTGGGGCGAGGCTACCGACGAGCCTCATTCGGGACAACTGCTGGCTCGCGAGTACGCTCGCCCCACCAAAATCATCTGGCAGCACGATTTGACATTCTTCCGGTTCTGGACAAATATCTGTCCAGATATGAGCACGATCAGTTACACCGCCGCCCGCGAGAATCTCGCCGCCACCATGGATCAAGTTTGCGACGACCATGAGCCGGTGGTCATCACCCGACAGAAGCAGCGTTCCGTGGTAATGCTTTCCCTGGACGACTACGAATCGCTGACGGAAACCGCCTACCTGCTCAAGAGCCGCGCCAACGCGCGCCGGTTGTTGGCGGCCACGAAACAGTTGGAATCCGGCAAAGGCAAATCCCGCAAAATCGCCCTCGAAGCATGAACCTGATTTTCTCCGATCAGGCGTGGGAAGATTATCAATACTGGCAGGAGACGGATAAAAAGGTCGTCCGCCGGATTCACGAGTTGCTGAAGGACATCCGGCGCAATCCGCACTCCGGCATTGGCAAACCCGAACCGTTGCGCCACGCCTTGGCGGGCTGGTGGTCGCGGCGCATTGACCAGGAACACCGCCTCGTCTATCGCGTCACGGAGCGGGGAATTCTGTTGGCCCAGATGCGGTATCACTACTGACGCGGCGCGAACGAGAAAAGAAAGCGGACGCAAGGTCGTCACGAGCGGGAACTGTCTGGCGCTGTCGCATGCGGCGAAGCAGGTGAAATTGATGAAATGACAGTGACGAACCGATGAGCAACTATTAGCCATGCGTCGCCTTGCTCCAACGCCACTCAAGGAAGTCATTCTGCGGCTCATTATGTTCTCCGCCGGAGCGCTGTTTGGAGCAGTGCCTTTGCTCATTTGCTATTGGTGGAACTCTACGGAAATAGATTGGCGAACGGTCGCGCTAGCCGCGGGTGTGATGGGAGTGCTTGCAGCCCTGTTCGGAAAGAAGTTTTGGGAAACTGCAATTAGTCTCTGGCCTTAGCGCCATCACACCAACCGCCATGCCCGCTGAATCCATGATTGAGTGCGAAAACCTGACCAAGCGCTTCGGCCATGTCGCGGCTGTCGCTTCTGCTCCGTAGGAGCGCGTGAAAATAGCCCGGCGATTCATCGCCGGGATTCATGGGCAAATGGGGACGAGTCCCGTAGGGACGTTTGAAACCCCACACCGTTCGCCCACCCCACCTAATCCCACAAATACCGTTCGTCGTATTCCACGCCGTGTTTCTTGAGCAATTCCAGATATTCCTCCTGAAATGTTTTCTTCCGATGGTGCGCTTCCTGGTTGTTGATGTAGGCGATGGTTTTGTCCAGTTGTGACACGCTGACGGTAAAAGCGCCGTAACCTTCCTGCCATGCAAAATGCCTTTGGCTGGGAAACGTTTCATGAATCCACAAAGACGAACCGCCTTTAATCAACTGTGCCGCCTTTGCAAGGGTGATGGTCGCCGGCAATGAAAGCAGGATATGCACGTGGTCGTCCGTACCGCCAACGGCCACGGCTTTCATCTTGTTTTCGCGGGCGATGCCGCCAAGGTAAGCCCACAAGCGCGGACGGATTTCCGGCGTGATGACGCGCTGGCGTTGTTTGGTGCTGAAAATGTAATGGACGTAACAACTGACGTAGGAGTTGGCCATGCTTGGTTTTAATTCAATCGTCCCCATGGGACTAGGCCAAATTGGGGAACGGAAACCCGGCGATAAATCGCCGGGCTATTGTCAATGCGTCCCGATCGGGACGCGGCGGGCGTTTGTGAGACAATGTTGGGCTTCATAATTTTTGCGCCGCTGATTAACTGGAATGTGAGCGCGGCCCGAAATAACATTCCCGCGCCATGCCCGGCGAAACCATGATCGAATGTGAAAAGCTGACCAAGCGGTTCGGCCATTTCACGGCCGTGGATCATGTGTCGTTTTCGGTCGCCAAACGGACTGGCTTAGGATTTCTTTGATTGAGCGAGCATGAGCGCACCGGTTTCGAGTTTGTGGGAGTTGCTGGCTGAAAAGCTGGCGGCGCATCCAGAATTGCTGCGCGTCGCGCGGGAGAATTGCGCCCGCTGGTTGCGCGAGGGGCACAGTGGCGCGGCGCGATTGCGCGAGTGGGACGCGCTGCTCGCGGAGGCAGAAACGGGTGAGTCCGGTCTGGCACGGGTGCGCGTCGTGTTGACCGGTGATGATGAGCATAGCACCCGGCTGCGGGAGTTTCATCCGCTGGCCGGAATTTTGACGCGTGAGGAGCGGCGACAGGCCAAGGAGCTATGCGGCTACCGGCATTGAAACACTTGGTGGCGGCCGTGCATGCGCTGGCCCGGAGCGAACGCATCTGTGTGCTTGGGTCGAGCGCGTTGCTGGGCAGCTTTCCAGAACTGGGCGAAGCCGGCGGTCCGCTGGAGTTGTCGTTCGACGCCGACCTGTTGTTGCAGCCGTGCGACGAACAACTGGCCGCGTTGCTCCACGAAGCCGTTGGCGAAGGCAGCCTGTTCGCCCAGCGGACGGGCTACCACGCGGACATCCTGCGCCCCGAAATCGTTGAAACTCTGCCGCCCGGCTGGGAATCGCGCCTCATCAAATTGGATGCCGCCGCCAACGCCGTCGCGCTTGCGCCGGAAGATTTGCTGGTCGTGAAGTTGCGCGCCGGCCGTGCGAAGGATGTGGAGTTGTGCCGTGCAGTCATTCAACGCGGATTAGTTTCAGCGGCTGCATTACGTGCGCGGCTTGACGCTACTTCGCTTGCGGAAAAGGAAATCACGGGCGTGTATCAACGGTTGCGAGAAGTAATTTCCTGAAAGCTTCTGAAACGGATTTTCATGCGCGAAACGATGATCGAATGTGAAAGCCTGACCAAGCGCTTCGGTCATTTCACGGCCGTGGATCATGTTTCGTTTTCGGTCGGCAAGGGTTCGATCTTCGGTTTCCTTGGGCCGAACGGTTCGGGCAAGTCCACCGTCATCCGGATGCTTTGCGGCATTCTCGCGCCGAGCGACGGCCAGGCGCGCATCGCGGGCTTCGATGTCGCGCGGCAGAGCGACGAACTCAAGGGCCTCCTCGGCTACATGTCGCAAAAGTTCTCGCTCTACGACGAGCTGTCGGTGACGGAGAACCTGCTGTTCTACGGCCGGCTCTACGGCTTCCGCGGCGCGGCGCTCCGGCAGCGCATGGACGAGTTGATCGCCCTGACGCATCTCGCGCCCTACCTGAACCGGCGCGCGGCGCTGCTCTCCGGCGGCTGGCGGCAACGGCTCGCCATGGCCTGCGCGCTCATGCACAAGCCCACCGTGCTGTTCCTCGACGAGCCGACGGCGGGCATTGATCCGGTGGCGCGGCGGGAGTTGTGGGATTTGCTCTTCGAGTTTTCCAGCAAGGGCATCACGCTGTTCATCACGACGCATTACATGGACGAGGCGGAACGGTGCTCGCACGTCGGCTACATCTACATGTCCAAGCTCATCGTCTGCGGCGAGCCGGATGATTTGAAACAGTTGCCGCCGGTGAACCCGCCGGGCGCGCGCCGGCTCGACGTGACCTGCGACCACGTCACCGTTGGCCTGCAAGCGGTGCGGCATCTGCCCGGGGTGCTCAGCGCCACGGTGTTCGGCCAATCCATGCACTTGCTGGTGGAAAACAACGTGAGCGAGGCGGCGCTGGTGAACCGGCTGGCTGAGGTTGGCATTCAACACCCGGACATCCGGCCCATCGCGCCGTCGCTGGAGGATGTCTTCGTGACGCTCTCGGCAGAGCAGGCGGGGAATGGAGGCGGCAAATGAAAAGGGCGTACTGCCCAGATCGGTACTCCGCCAGGCGCGGTGGGGCGAGACTACCGGCGAGCCGCAAGCTTGTGCGGAAGGCCTGGCTCGCGAGTACGCTCGCCCCACCGAACTTCGATTTGGGCAACACACCCACAACTGCTCCTCCTCTTCGTTCTCGTTCTCGTCCTCGTCATCGAAAGGACGCGGTAACGTGCTTGGGAAATCGGGTTCGGTGTCCAGCCTTTAGGCTGTCAACCTTGGCGGAACACGCTAAAGCGTGGACACCAAACACCAGGGCCTCTGCGCCGCCCCAGGCAAAACGAATCACTACACGCACCCGAAGCTTCCCATGTTCAGTTTCGATTACGAGAACGAGGACGACGACGAGGACGATTAAAAGCTCATGAAAACGCCCTTCCGCGGTTTCACTGCCATCCTGTTGAAAGAGTTCACGGTCGTGTTCCGCGATCCGACGGCGCTGTTCTTCATGTTCTTCCCGCCGCTGGTGCAGATCATCGCCTTCGGTTACGCACTGGACAACGACGTAAAGCACATGCGGACCGTGGTGCTCAACCAGGACCGCACGGTGGAGAGCCGCCAGTTCCTCGATAAGTTCAAGAACACGCAGACCTTCCGGGTGGTGGGCGAAGTGCAGAGCGTCGAGGAAATGTCGGCCACGATCCGCCAGGGCAAGGCTTACGTGGGCGTGCAAATCCCGCCCGACTTCACCCGCAACCTGCGCGCGGGCCGCAACGCCCAAGTGCAGGTGCTGATTGACGGGTCGAGTTCGACCATCGCCCTCCAAGCGCTGCAAACGGCCATGGGCCTCGCCTTGCGTGAATCGCTGCTGACGACGATGAGGGAAGCGGGCCGCGCCGAAATGCCGGTCGAGGTGCGGCCGCAGATGCTTTACAACCCGACGATGAAGAGCGCCAACTTCTTCGTGCCCGGCGTCATGGGTCTGGCGCTGCAAATCGCCACGGTGCTGGTCACGGCGCTGTCGCTGGTGCGCGAACGCGAGCGCGGCACGCTGGAGAATCTGCTGGTCGCGCCGCTCTCCCGCTCCGGCCTCATGCTCGGCAAGATCACGCCGTACCTCTGCATCTCGATGACGATGGCCGCGGGCATTTTCCTCGTGGCGCGGTGGGTGTTCGGGATTCCGATTCGCGGCGAGGTGAGCGCAGTGTTTCTGGCGGCGTTCCTTTACGTGTTCGCGCTGCTCAGCGTCGGTCTGCTCATCTCGACGTGGGCGCAAAACCACATGCAGGCGCTGCAAATTTCCATGGCCTTGATCCTGCCGTCGGTCTTTTTCTCCGGGTTCATCTTCCCCATCGAAACGATGCCGCGCATTTTCCAATGGCTCAGCGCGTTGATCCCGGCGACTTACTTCATCGAGTTGATGCGCGCGATCATGCTGCGCGGGGCTTCGATTCAAGACTACTGGCTGAACTTCGCGGTGCTGGCGGGCATGGCGCTGGGGTTCTTCATGGTTTGCGTGGTGCGCTTCCGGCAGAAGCTTGGGTGAATTCTGTTGACAGTGGCAATCTCCAAGCCGTCTGCGCTCGTCTCGTCCGACCCGTTCCGCGAAGCCTTGCGTTCCTGCGCGATCTGAAGATCGCGGCTACAGGTGCGACCGGCGAGGGGATTGAACCAGTCGCCGTACTTGTCCTACCAGTGCCTACCGGTTCTGTAGCCGCAACCTTTATGGTTGCGTTCCTGGGCGATCTGAAGATCACGGCTACAGGTGCGACCAGCGAGGGGATTGAACCAGTCGCCGTACTTGTCCTACCAGCGCCTACCGGTTCTGTAGCCGCAACCTTTATGGTTGCGTTCCTACGCGATCTGAAGATCGCGGCTACAAGTGCGGCCAGCAGCGCCGTCGGAAGCCAGCAGTTAGAATAAGCTGTTGACGGCGATGCCCAGCACGCTCAGCGGGCCTTGGTCTTCCAAGCCTTCGGTCGCCTTGTCCACCTTTTGCAGGGTCATCTTCGCGTTTTTGTAAAAGCTGTCGTCGTTGACGAGCTTGCCAACCGTGCCCTGGCCTTGATTGATCTTTTGTAGGACTTCTTTCAGGTTGGTCATGGAGGCGGTGGTCTCGCGGTAAAGCGTGTCGTCCTTGACCAGTTTGCCGACCGTGCCTTGGCCGGCGTTGATGTCGTTTACCACCCTGCGGGCGTCGGCGATGGTGAGCTTGATTTCGTCGCTGGTGCTTTGGAGGTTCGATACCGTGTTGAGGGCGGAGTTGTAGAGGGAGTCGTCATAGATGAGCTTGCCGACGGTGCCCTTGCCCTCGGAAATCTGCGTGGAGATGGACTTCATGTTGGCGATGGAGGCGGCGAGCGGCTCCTGGTTTTGCTTGAAGAAATCCATCATGGGGCCGAGCAGGTTGTCAATCTTGTCGCCGGTGAAGCTCTTGGTGAGGTTCTCGACGCCCGCCGCGACATTGTCGAGCTTGGCCATCATGGCGCTGAAGTCGGGTTGCTCGGTGGTGAGGAGGTCCTGGTCTTTTTCGACGCGCGGCGCGGCGGCGGAGCCGAAGTCTATGGACACGAAGTTCTGCCCCATCAGGCCGGTGAACTTGATGGCGGCCTTGCTGTCGGTCTTCACGACGGCGTCAGGGTTGATCTTCATGGTGACTCTAACCTTGCTGTCGGCGAAACTTATCTTCTCGACTCGACCGATGGGCACGCCGGCCATTTTCACGGGCGCGCCGACGGTGAGTTCCTGCACGGTGTTAAACAGAGCGTGGACGCGGTTGCCGCGCTTGAAGACGTCCAAGCCGCCGACCGTTTCGAGGATGAGGAAGGCGGCGATGAGGGCGAGGCCCACGAACATGCCGAGGCGGGTTTCAAGAGTGTTTCTCATGGTTTTTCCTTTTCGTTGGTAGGTTTGAAGTCTGCGTTCAAAAAGCGTTGCACGAGCGGATGGGCGAAGCGTTTCACCTCTTCGGCGGTGCCGATGGTCAGAATCTCGCCCTGGTGAATGACGGCGAGGCGGTCCGCCACGCCAAAGGCGAGGTCGCGGTCGTGCGAAACAACCAGTGACGTGGCGCCGACGCGCTTGCGCAGGCGGACGATTTCCTCGGCAATGACGACGGCGGAGAGCGGGTCCAGTTCGCTGGTCGGCTCGTCGTAAAGAATCAACTGCGGCTCGATGACCAGCGCGCGGGCGATGGCCACGCGTTTCATCATCCCGCCGGACAGTTCGCTGGGCATCTTGTCTTTGGTGTCTTTAAGGCCGACGAGGTCGAGCTTTTCCTCGACGATCCGGGCGATTTCCTCGGGCGGCTTGAGGCGGTGTTCGCTGAAGTAGAGGCCGACGTTTTCGCCGACGGTAAGCGAGTTGAGCAGCGCGCCGGACTGGAAAACCATCGCGAGGCGGTAGCGGTCCATGACGCCGGCCGATTGGACGGGCTGGCCTTCGATGAGGATCTCGCCTTCGTCCGGCTGTTCGAGGCCGATGATGTGTTTGAGCAGGACGGTTTTTCCGCTGCCGCTCGGCCCCATGATGACGAAAATTTCGCCCGGCTTGACCTCGAAGCTTAGCCCTTTCAGCACCGGCTCGCCGTCGAAGCTCTTGCGCAGGTCGCGCACCTGGACGCTCACGCCCTGATGATTGTCTGGCGAAGGTTTCATCAATCGAAGTAGAGGAGCAAGCGCGTGAGGAAGTAGTCGAGGATGAGGATCAGCACGATGGAATTGACCACCGCCTTGGTGACCGAGCGGCCGATGCCGCGCGGGCCGCCGATGGTGGTCAGGCCCTGGTGGCAGGACACTGTGCCGATGACCACGGCAAAGACGAGGCTCTTAAACAGGCCGTTGGCGACGTCGCCGGCGGAAATGTTCTCACTGAGCACCTGGAAAAAGGCCTGAAACGGAACGCCGACACGATCGTTGGTGGCGGCGACGGCCGCGCCACCGAACCAGCCGATAAGCACGGAGAAAAGGACAAGCAACGGCAGCGCCACCGAGATGGCCACCATCCGCGGCAAAACGAGGTAGTGGATGGGGTTGATGTTCATGGTGCGCAGGGCGTCGAGCTCCTGATAGACGCGCATGGAGCCGATTTCAGCGGCTATCGCCGAGCCGATGCGGCCCGCGATGAGCACGGCCATCATCACCGGCGCCAGCTCTTTGCACATGGACGCGCCAACGATCGCGCCGAGCACGCCCGCCAACCCCCGCTCGGCAAGCACCGGGCCGGTTTGAAGCGCGAGCACGCCACCAATGAACAGCGAGAGAATGCAGACCATCAGCAGGCTGGCGTTGCCGATCTCGAACAGTTGATCGAGGACCTTTTGGCGCTGGCGCCACGTCAGCGGCAAGGCGCGCGTGGCTTGCCACCACACCATCATCATCTCGCCGATGTTTTGAAACATAGTCCAATTATACCGGAATCCCACGTGAAAGCCCGGTCTTTTCCGCGCCACGGGCGATTCATTTTGTCGCCGTTGAGTCGCGGCCTGGCCGCTCCGCCGCTGTCGGCACTGGCAGAGCGTCAGCCGAGTTCCGTTTCTTACTGATCGGAATGTAGAACAGCCGCCAGCGTTTTTCCTGCGGATTCGATTGATACTGGAAAAGGCCGAACAGCAGCGAGCATTTTCTGGTGTCGCGCGTGGTGTCACGACGATAAAGATTCCACAGCAAAGACTGGCTGGTCGCGCCGGTCTTGGAATTTCTTTCCGCACGCCACAACGCCCAGAGCGGCGAGTAATTCCGCTCAATGCTTTTGCTGTTCGGGACCAGCGGCTCGAGGATGGTCAAAATCTGGAGACGTTCGTTGCCGTTCAGGTCGCGCTTCGCCGTAAACAACGGCCAGAGGCCGGCCCGGTGAGCCGTCGCGCCGGTTTGCGTGTTTTTTTCCGTGGTGTCGGAATAAAGGAAAAAGAGGATGCGCGTCCGCTCGCGGTCGAGCGGGTCGGCTTTGACGCGGTTGTATTTGTAGATCGGCCAGAGATACCAGTCGCTCTCCAGCGTGGCGGTGTGCGCCTGGCTGAAGAAGGGCCAGACACGGCGCGTGGTCTTTCCTTCCCCGCGCGCGAAGACGATCAGCGGCCACGGGGCGTCCACTTCGCGGTATTTTCTGGCGCGGTCGTCTGTGATCGTGACGCCGAGCGGCCAAAGATAGGCGGTGGAGTCGCGCTGCGGGGACCGCAGGTAACTGTAAAACGGCAACAACGCCTGTTGCCGCTCCGGGTTGTCCGTGCCGACGTTCTGGGTTTGGTTGAAGAAAATCGGCCAGAGGACGAATCGCTTGTCGTGGCCGGGCACGGTTTCAACGTCACCCCAGGAATTTGTTTTGGTCGTTACCTCCTTATGCTCGTGTCCCGCCAGCGGCCAAACCTGCCAGCCCTTCAGCCCGTCGCCATACCGCAAATGAAAGATCGGCGCCCCGAAATTGTAGGTGGTCACATCACCCTTCCGCGCCCGAAAATGCCGGTAAGGCAATGCCAGGAAGGGTTCTTCCTCCGGCGGGGTCACGGTGGAGCGCCGCACGGTTTTCACGTAGAGCGGCCAGAGCGCGAAGGCGATTTCATCCCGGAAAAGGCGGTTCTTGAGGTGGCCATAAACCGGAAACAAGGCCGTGTAATTCTTCGCGGGATCATCCGCACGCTGCTGGAAATAGATCGGGAAAAGCGTGAACCGGTGGACGTTGGTTTCGGTTTGCGTCTGGCCGCCGGAAAAACTTAAGGCCTGCAAAAGCTGAAACCGATACTCATGGCCGAACCGGTCATAGGTGAGCACCGGATAAAGCAGGTCGAATTCTGCCGCGTCAGCGCCCGCGTCTGCGGAGTAGGAAAGGACAGGATGAAGCGCCCATTGGCTCCAGTCCTCCGCTTCTTCGAAACTCAAAAGCGGGCCAAGCGCTTCAGTGCGCTCGCCAGGCGACAAAGTCAGCGAAAACTCCTGAAACAACGGCCCGGCACTGATTTGGGCGGATGCCTTCACATTCCCGCCGATGCCGACAGCGATGCCGAAGATAAACGGCATCAATCTCTCCTGAAAAAAGCATGAGCGGCGTGGCATTGATTGCGTGTCCCGGGATGATAAATGGCGAGGAGCAGCCGTCAAGCGCTGCGGGGCGTCAAACGAGTGAAGCCGTTATTTTTCAAGGCGTTTGAGCGATTGGCGGCAACGTAGTTGCAGCCCGCCAAGGGGCGCGCTTTCAAATTAAAACATAATGATTGACTG
>Ga0315289_10004641_pt1 | contig 20430 bp, 19 predicted proteins | sample YL17G11_40_MG_FD_203452 | JGI IMG/M metagenome (GOLD analysis project Ga0315289, IMG submission 203452) | Sediment microbial communities from Yellowstone Lake, YNP, Wyoming, USA - YL17G11_40 | ecosystem: Environmental > Aquatic > Freshwater > Lake > Sediment | place: USA: Wyoming | collected... | reverse complement strand
TGGCGGCGTAGGGGCGTGCGTCCAACCGAGGGGGAGTTGGGGGCCGGCTCTCCGATGCCTCTGGCCCAGAACAAGATAATAGCCCAGACAACTGTGATGTGACACAGCCTGGCAGCTTGCCGATGGCGTTTCTGAATCACCCCGAAAAAGAGGTGCATCCATGAGGCAACTCGGAGATAATGATGCCATGCTCGACGGCGAGAGATACACAAAGCGGTGCCATCGATGGAATGTGGCCGGTCACGCACACGAGTTGACCTTCACTTGCTACGAGAACCGACCGTTTCTTTCGAAGGAGAGGACCTGTCGGTACCTCGTTGCTGGAATTACCCGCGCGAGAACGAAACATGAATTCGATCTGTGGGCATACGTCTTCATGCCCGACCACGTGCATTTGGTTATCTGTCCCCGACAAGAGCAGTATTCCATCGCCCAAATTCTGCGTTCGATCAAACAGCCTGTGTCACGCCGGGCCATCGAGTATCTGAAGAGAAACAATCCCGCCGGACTCAGACTCCTAGCGACGGGGCAGCAGGATGAACCCTATCGATTCTGGCAAAAGGGCGGCGGCTACGACAGGAATATTACCAAAGTCCAGACCCTTATCGAGACCGTCCGGTACATCCATAATAACCCGGTGCGGAAAGGTCTCATTGAGACTGCGGATCAATGGTACTACTCGAGTGCCGCAGACTGGCAGAACGCCAGGTCTGGACCACTTTCTGTAGACTTCGAAAGCTTTCCGGAGCGTTAGCCATCGGCAAGCTGCGCTTGCCGCTGCCACCCACCAAGTAACAAAGCCAAAGAGGTTGGGCATCCGGATGTGACTCAGACGCCCGACGGTTCGAGGATCAAGAGGGCGTCTTCCCAGTTGGCGGGCGTCGAGAAGGATTGCACGCCGGTAGTGGCGAAGCTGCCGGCGGAAGTGGAGTCGCCGGTGCGCGGGTCGAGCCAGCGGGCGGTCACTTTGCCTGTCGCGGCGAGCTTGTTCATGTTGATCGAGAAGGATGCCTTATCCGCTGAGTAGACCATGACCCATTTGCCGTCTTGGTGGCGGGCGGCGAGGTTCAGAATCTGGCCCTGCGTCTGGCCGCCCGAGGCAAAAATTGACTGGTCCGGCACGAGATACCACCACTCGTTCAGACTGATGAATATCTTGTTGAGGATTCTCAACTGCACGGCGCCGGGGGCGTCGAGCGCCTTTTTCCAGGTGGGCAGGACGCGCCAGCTATCATTGTGGCCGTAGGTGTGATGCGCGCCCGCCAGGTACGAATAATAAGCCTGCCGGCGAATCCATAAAGGGGTCACGTCGAACCCGTATTCCGAGCCCTGCTCGTAGGCGCCTTCCGCCATGAGCACGGGCTTGACCGGCTGGAGGTTGTAGTCGTGCGTCACCATCGGGTAAATCAGCTCGACGCTCTTCCACGTCTGCATCGAGTCGAAATCCAGCCACTTCTCGTCGTGAATGAAGCTGGAGGAGTAGGGGGCCGGGTCGGGCTTGAAGGTGATCAGGTGCGCCCCGCCGTCGCCTTCGTGCAGGCCGGCCGCCAGCTCGCGCAGGACGGGGACGAACTCCGGCTTGGCCTCCGGCGTCATGGACCAGACGATATTGGGCACGTCCTGGTACCGCTGCGCCAGCCACCTGGCCCACGCCCGGCCGTTCTCGACCGTGATGAACTTGCGGTAGCGCTGGTGGTAAAGCGTCATCGAGATGTTCACGTTGTTCGCGCCGGCGCTCCGGACGACGGCGTCCACGTTCTGGAAATAGGCCTCGTTCGGCGTGAGCGGGTTGTCGTTGAGCCAGGGCTTTTGCCCGTGGATGTTCGGTTTGGTGCCGTCGCCGACGCCCATCAGCATCACCTGGGCGAAGACGAATCCCTTGTCCGCCGTCCGCTCCAGAATCGTGCGGGCGTCCTCAACTGTGTACTCGCGGAAGAGCTGCCACTGCGTGGTTCCCAGCCAGAAGACAGGCGTCCCCTTCTGGTCCACGAAGTACCGGCCGTTAGCGCTGACCTTGACCGGCCAGACCGGCCGCTCCACTGCCGCGGTCGCGAGCGCCATCCAGGAGAACAATACCACCAGGAGAATTGTCGTCACTGTCCGTTTCATCTTTGTGCCTCCCATCGTCGGTCCCTTTGCGTGATACCGATTGCGAACGAGTCTGCCCCGATGATTGTAACCGCCCGGGTGGCAATGGCAAGCGCGAGCTTGCCGAGAGTGAGGTGCAGCCGGCGGACAGCAAACTGCCCAGGCGGATACGGCAAACTCCTTTCGCTCCTCTTCGCCGCGCCGGCGTAGAAACGAATAAAGTCAGGGAACTATGATTTTCATCCTTGTGTTGCCGACCCGACGGGTTCGGGTGTGCAACAGCTTGGAGGTATGTATGAGAGAGCAACAGATTGCCACAGTAATGGAAAAAAGCGAAGTCAAGAACTTCGATCACCCGGATGAAGTTCGCAGATTCCCGCACGGGCGGGTCGAGCTGGTCCAAATCGGTGGAGTCGTTGTCGGGCGTTCCATCCTGGAGCCCGGCTGGCGGTGGTCCGAGTCGGTTCAGCCGATTGCCAAGACCGAGAGCTGCGAAGCCGCACACTTCGGCTATGTGTTGTCCGGCGTGCTCAAAATGCGGATGGACGATGGGACGGAATTTGAGTGTCATGCGGGCGATGTCTGCCTGATCCCTTCCGGGCACGACGCCTGGGTCGTGGGGGACGACCCGGTCGTTCTGGTGGACTTCCAGGGGATGAGCACCTACGCCGTGCCGACATAACGGCGCGGGCGACGCCACTCGTGCTACTTCACCTTCGGCGATGGTACGTACCGATCATGCGAAGGATGCGTCGGGCGCTGACCGCTTTGCGTGTGTGGTTGATTTCGACCCAGTCGGAGCCGATGGCCTTGATGTGGAGAGTTGAGGTTTCGGCTCCGATCGCGCCAGGCGCGTTGGCGACGATTATATCGAGATACTTTTCGCGCATCTTCCGCTCGGCGTTTGCTCGCAGGTCTTTATCCTCCAGAGCGAAGCCGACCACGATCTTTGGTTTATGGTGGGCACAGCCCACCCTACTTTGCCGGCCGGCCCACTTGAGGATGTCGGGCGTGGGCTTCAGTTCGAGGGTGAGCCTCGCGGGCTGCTTCTTGAGTTTGGTCCGGGAGGGCCGGGCGGGCGTGTAGTCGGCTACCGCGGCCGCCATAATCAGACAGTCGCACGTCGGAAAGTGCTCTTTCACCACCGCGAACATCTGAGCGGCACTCTCCACGGCAATCACCTTGGCGCCTGCCGGCGGCTTGAGGGCGGTCGGGGCCGTGATCAGCGTCACCTCGTGGCCGGCTTTCAATGCGGCGCGGGCCAGGGCGTAGCCCATTCTGCCGCTGCTGGCGTTCGAGATGAACCGCACCGGATCGATGTATTCCCGGGTGCCCCCCGCCGTGATCAGAATCCGCATAGCTTATCGTTCCTGTCCGCACTTCAGATCGCCGGCATCGGGTGCCATGTCCACGCTGGCGTGGACATGTGTAATCCGGCGTCTCAATCATGCTTACGCCAGCGTAAGCATGGCACCCTGGCCTTACGGCTGCTCTGCAGGCAACTTCGCTGCACAGCGCGAGTCTCCGAGCCGGCGCAAGGAGTCTACCGGGCATAATGGCGTTCGGCAAGCTCCCCACAGGCACCGCGCATGAGGTGCGAGCCTTCCGGATCGCGAGTTACGCTCAATAGTCTTTGAATTTCCGCATCCACGCGGGCCAGTAGCTGGGTTGCACGCCGCCCGCTTTGGTCCAGGGTCCGGCGGTGTCGTATTCGCGGTGCCACTTCAAAGACCACAATTCCTTGAGACCCACTTTTCGGATCGACCAATCCATAAAGATGCCGGACACGAATCCCTCATGGCGATTCATGCAGCAGGGCAGCGAACTCTCGGTCCAGGCATCTTCGTAGGCAGGAGGCTTGCTCTCGGTGGATCGACACGCCCACCAGAGAACGCTGTCCAGCAACAGCGGGACGTTCGCCGCACCCCTGGCGGGAACCGTCTGCCAGTATCGTGAGTCGCGTGCTCCGCCGGCCTCGGACCCCGGCACGTACTGGGCCCAGATATTCAGACCATAGCTACAGTCCAGTCGTGAGCGGCCGACCGTGCTTCGCAGGGACCAGGGCGAAAACGTGCTGCCGAGCTGCCAATCGCTCGAATTGAGGGGCTCATTCTGTGGTTTCCTGGCCATCGGGCACAGGAACAAATCGTTGGTGTCCCGGTGGTACGGCCACAGTGCCTTAAGCACCTGCGGCCAGGGTTCGGCGGATTCCACCCAACCGGGGAACCTCCCGTTGTTCTCATCCGCGTACATCGAGAAGATGAAGCCCCATTGTCTGAGGTTGGCCTGACAGCCAACCGCCCGCGCCTGCTTCCGCACGCGCGACAGCGCCGGCAGCAGGAGCGCCATGAGCAGAGCAATGATGGCAATCACCACCAGCAGCTCGATGAGCGTGAAAGCCTTTGCTTTGTCTTTCATCGCCATGCCCCGCCCTCCCGCGAGAAACCGGAACGACGAACGGCTACCGCCTGAAGATGTGTTTGTCAATGATGCTCGTCTGCTCTGATTGTAGCGTCGACGGCAGAGACGATGCAAGCCTTATTGCCCGGCAATACGGACTACGGCTGCCACCCCGCATTTCGTTGTTCACTACGGAAACCTCCGTCGTAATGCGTATAAGTGGCCGCGCATCCGGCCGGACGTGTGAGGAAGGAGATCGCTATGAAGCTGCGAGGCAGCTCATGTTTCTCTGTTTGCTGCGGCCATTTCCTCGAGGGCGGCGAGGATTTCCTGGAGCTCGGCCATGCGGCCCATGCCCTCCGTGCCGCAGGCCAGGTGTCCGGTCACGGGGCCGACCATTCGAATCCCCATCCCGCGCAGCGTCTCGACGTTGCGCTGCATGGCCGGACTCTCCCACATCCGCGTGTTCATGGCCGGAGCAAACAGCGTTGGCGTGGCCCAGCAGGTGCACAAGGTCGTGCTGAGCAGGTCGTCGCAAATCCCGTGGGCGACCTTGCCGATGATGTCGGCGGTGGCCGGCGCGACGACGACGAGCTCGGCCCAGTCGGCCAGGGAGATATGGGCCATCTGGTGGCCCTCCGGATCGCTCCACAAGGAGGTATACACGGCCGAGCACGTCAGCGCCTCGAAGCTCTTGGGCCCGACGAGCCGGCAGGCGTTCTCGGTCATGATCGTACGGACGCCGGCCCCGGCCGCCGTCAGCTTGCCGGCCAGGTCCACGACCTTATAGGCGGCGATCCCCCCCGTGACGCCGAGCAGAATGTTGCGGTCCTTGAGCACCCCTGCACCTGTCACGTTCCGGGCGTTAGAGCTTGTCCTGCATCCGGTCCGCTTCCTCACTGCGGCGCTCGGCCTCCGCCCTGATCTTGCGCTCCGCGACGGACTCATCGATGGTGATCTTGTCCTGGAGAATCTCCTGGACGACGATCTCCATCATGGTCTTGCCCTCCGTGTTGTCGATCAGCGGGCGGGAGCCCTGGAGCAATTCGAGCATGCGCTTTTGAATCAGCGCCGCCAGTTTGAACCGGCCGCCGACTTTTTCCACGATTTCCTCACTTTGCAATTCTTCCAGCATCCGTCTTCTCCAATATACCTGATTATGACTGCGCGATTTCTGCGATGGCGGGCGCCTGTTTGATGATCTGGATCACCTCGTTGATCGCTTGTTCGAGGTCGTCATTGATCACCATATTATCGTAATATTGCCACGCGGCGGCGATTTCCGTGTTTGCCCTGCTGAGCCGTCGTGCGGCCGCCTGCTCGCTTTCGCGGCCCCGGCGACCCATACGCTCGGCCAGGACTTTGACGCTCGGGGGCAGAATGAAAATCATCGTCGCCTGCGGGTAAATCGCCTTGACCTGCTTGGCCCCCTGGACGTCGATCTCCAGAATCACGGTCTTGCCGTCGCGCAAGGCCTCTTCGGTCTTGTCCCGGGGCGTGCCGTACAGGTTGCCGAACACCTCGGCATATTCCAGCAGCGAGCCCTCTTCAATGCGCTTGTGGAACTCCTCCCGGGAGACGAACCAGTAATCGCGGCCGTCCTGCTCGGTGGGCGCCTGCGGCCGCGTGGTCACCGAGACGCTGAAATACGCATCCGCCAACCGCTCCATCAGCGCCTTGGTGATGGTGCTCTTGCCCACGCCGGAGGGGCCGCTGATAATCACCAGCTTGCCTCGTTTCTTACCTTGTTCGCGTGCCTGGGTCATTCTCTCCACTGAACTTTTGCCGAATGAAAATTCGAATCGACCGGTCGGAATAACGCTCGCCAAAACACTGTACGTAACGCAAGGCGGCCGGTTCCGCCCCCGTTTTCATTCGATATTCTGAATCTGCTCCTTGAGGCGCTCGATGAGACACTTGACATCGACGACCGAGCGGGCGATCTGGGCGTCGGCCGCCTTACTGCCCACCGTATTGGCCTCCCGGAGCATTTCCTGGCTCAGGAAATCCAGGCGCCGGCCGGCCTGCCCTTCCGTCTGGCAGACCTGGCGGAACTGCTGCAGATGCGCATCCAGCCGGGCGATCTCCTCGGAGATGTCCGACCGGTCGGCCAGAATCGCCACCTCGCGCGCCAGGGTCTCTTCATCGAGTCTCAGTTTCGCCTCGGCCAGCAGCTCGTCCACCCGTTTGCGCAGCCGCCTGGCATACTCCTGGACCACCGAACTGCTGCGCTGCCGGATCGTCTCCAGCTCGGCCTCCATGGCGTCGCAATGCTTCTTCAGGTCCGCTTCGAGGAACTTGCCCTCGGCCTCGCGCATCTGTTTGACCTTGTCCAGCGCCTCCCGCGTCAATTGCAGCACGATCTGTTTGACCCGCGTCATCTCCTCCTCGTCGGGCAGCACCGGCTGCACGATGCCCGGCAGGTTCAGCAGGTTGGCCAGGTCGATGGTCCCCTCGGCCCCGACGGCGGAGCCGACCTCCTTGAGTTGCGTCACGACCCCGCGCAGAGCCGCTTCATCGATCTCGAACAGAGCGCCGGCCGAGAGACCTTTCTGTCGCAGCACGTAGTTGATCGTGCCGCGGGCCAACTGGCTGCGCAGCTCCTTGTCGATCTCGTCTTCGAGAAACGCGCTGGCTTCCGGCAGCTTGATGATGGTCTTCAGATACCGGTTGTTGACGGCCTTGATCTCAATGAGATAGGAGACTCCGTCCCGCTCGCCGAGCGCCTCACCGTATCCTGTCATGCTGTTGAGCATAGCGACGTGCTTTCCCAGACCAAACGGCATTCCGAGCCGGCCCGATGTGCCCGGGCTGCTCGCTGCGCTGGTCTGACACAAGGGTTAACTGCCGGTCGCGTTGGTGTCGGCGCTCGGGCCGGGCTCGGTCGCCGCGCCGGTATCGGCCGGCTGGGCCGTGGAGGGCTGCTCCACGGGCTGCTGGGTTTCGGCCGGTGGGATCACGCCGTACTGGCCGATCCGCGGCCGGTCGAACTTGGCCAGGAGGACCGCCAGCATCAGAAAGATGCCGACCACGACAATCGTCGCCCACGTCAGGAAGTCGCCCGTCTTGGAGCCCAGCAGGCCGCTGGCCATGCCGCCGCCGAATGCGCCGCTGAGTCCGCCGCCTCGACCCTTCTGGATCAGGACCACCAGGACCAGGATGACCGAGACCAGGCCGAACAGCACCTCCGCCAATCTCATCAGAATACCCACTGCCAACAGCGATGAAACCATCATATATGCCTCAAAACAAACAGTCAGTTGTGCCGGGCCCGGAAGGGCTCTTCAAAATCCTATCGGCTCAGTATAAACCCGTTCGCGCGAAAGAAACAGGCCGGGCAGCGCACGGGCTCGCATGCCTTCACACCGCCGCTTCGATAATCCGGACGAATTCGTCCGCCTTCAGGCTGGCCCCGCCGACCAGCAGGCCATCGACGTCTTCCTGCTGCATCAGCTCGCGGGCGTTGTCGCCTTTGACGGAGCCGCCGTAAAGAATGCGAATGTCTTGTGCGAGCGCTTTATCATACATCCTGGCCAGCAGGGCGCGAATAAATTCGTGCACTTCCTGGGCCTGCTGCGGCGTGGCGGTCCGGCCGGTGCCGATGGCCCAGACCGGCTCGTAGGCGATCGTCACCGCCGACATCTTGTCGACGCTCAGGCCGGCCAGGCCCGTCCGCAGGTGCCGCTCCACGACCTGCTCGGTCTGCCCGGCATCCCGCTCTTGGAGCAACTCGCCGACGCACAGGATGGGCAGCAGCCCCCCGCCGAGCGCCGCCGTTACCTTCTTGCCGACCAGCTCGTCCGTCTCGCCGATCACGTGGCGCCGCTCGGAATGCCCGCACAGGACGTACGTGCACCCGACGTCCTTCAGCATGGCGGGACTGATCTCGCCGGTGAAAGCCCCCTTCGGCTCGAAGTAAACGTCCTGCGCGCCGACCGCGACCCCGGACGCGCTGACCGCCCGGACGACCGACTGCAGATAGACAAACGGAGGAAGCACCGCCACCGTAACTTTCTCTCGGGCCACACCTGCAGAGCCGGAAACCACAGCCTTCGCTAATTCCACGCTGGAACGGCTGTCCGTGTTCATCTTCCAGTTCCCTGCGACGAACGGTTTTCTCATTATTCTCTCCTGTATCCTGCGAAATCTCTGGGTCCGAGCCCGGACCACTATAGCAGCTCGGTCGCCCGTGGGAAACTGCCGAGGACCGACAGTTGCAGGCAATGCTGCTTGGCCGCCTCCAGGCCAGCTTGCACTCTCTCCTCGGTCCGATGCCCAAGGAAATCGACGAGGAAAAAATACTCCCAGCCGCGCTTCTTGCTCGGCCGGGACTCGATGTTGGTTAAGTTGATGTCATGCTCCTTGAACACGGCCAGCACGTCGGCCAGGGCACCGGCCTTGTGGGCCGTACTGAAGAGGATCGCGGTCTTATCCTCGCCGGTCGGCCGGGCGTCCTCACGGCTGACCACGAGAAAGCGCGTGACGTTGTTGGCGATGTCCTCGATGTTCTCGCAGACCACCTCCAGCCCGTAGATTTCCGCCGCGACCCGCGAGCCAATCGCCGCCGAATACGATTCGCCCGATGCGATCTGGGCGGCCTTGGCCGTCGAGGCCACCGCAATCGTGTTAGTCTCCTTGAAGGTCGAGCTCAGCCAGTTGCGGCATTGGGTAAAGACCTCCGGCTTCGAGTAAATCTTCTCGACCTCCTCGAGCGTGCAGTTGGCCAGCAGGTTATGATGGATGGCCATCATGATCTCGGCACAAATCTTCACATCCGTATCGATCAGCGCATCGAGCGTCTCAATGACGCCGCCGCCGGTGGAATTCTCGACCGGCACGACCCCGAGATCGCAATGGCCCTTGCTGATCTCATCGAAGATGCCCCGGATATCCGCCAGCGGCTCATATTCGACGCTCCGGCCGAACTTGAGCAGCGCCGCCGTATGGCTGAAGCTGCCGCCCGGTCCCAGATAGGCAATCCGCGGCGGCTTTTCCAGCACGAACGACCCGCTCATCATCTCCCGCCAGATCGCCACCAGCGTCCGATCCGGCAGCGGCCCCTTGTTCTTCTTCACCACCTTATCCAGCACCTGCTTCTCGCGGTCCGGCGCATAAATCGGCCGCTCCGCCTGCGTCTTGAGCTTGCCGATCTCCATCACGATGCGGGCCCGCTCGTTGAGCAGCTCGACGAGCTTGGCGTCCATTTCGTCGATTTGTTTCCTGAGCTCTTCCAGCGACATAAAATGAACCCTGCTACTTTACTCCGAAGCGGGCCTCGGGGACGCGATAAGTCCTGTCGGACCTGTTTGTCTTCCGCCCTGGAGGGCATCCAACCGGTATTCCGCCCCTGGATCGATCCGATGGTCTCCCTGCCCAACCCGCCGGTCCCGAAAACCGGCCCGACTTCGTGAAAACTCTCCTTCTTACCAGTTTTCTGCCCGCCGGTCAACCGATTTCGCCTGCCATGCACGATATTTCGCCGCAACAAACCCCCCGCCACACCCCGGCCCCAAAGCCCACCCCCATTGCCAACCCCGCCCGACCAAGGTAGGATAGGTCCCATAAGTCCTGTAGGTCCAACAGGTCCTATAGTTACCTTCTCGCAAAGGATTCACAAATGCTGTACTACACGGTCTTTAGAACGAAATGGGGTTATTTCGGACTGGCGGGCGACGGGACCGTGAGCCGGACCTGTCTGCCCGTGCCGCAGCGCGAGGCCGCCGAGCGGCTATTGCGGGCGGCCTTGCAGCCGGGCGACGACGATCTCCATCCCGACCAAGACTTCCTCCGGGAGCTCCAGCAGCGCATCATCGCCTACTTCGAAGGCGAGCCGGTCGATTTCCGCACCGCCGGGCCCGTAAGTCTCGACCAGACAAGCACTTTCGCCCGCCAAGTCCTGTCGGCCTGCCACCAAATCCCCTTCGGCCAGACAATGACCTACACCGCCCTGGCAACCCAGATCGGCCACCCCGGCGCCGCCCGGGCCGTCGGCACCGCCCTGGCCTCGAATCCCATCCCCCTGATCATCCCCTGCCATCGCGTGCTACGCACCGATGGCGGTCTCGGCGGCTTCTCCGCCCCCGGCGGAACCGCCACCAAACAAAAACTCCTCGACCACGAACAATCCCTCCGCCCCCAAACCCTTCCGGATTGGCCGCCTCTTCTCAACTCTCTTGACTGCTTTTGACCCGATCTGAGCAGGAATAGAGCACTTCTGGGCACTGTGCAAGAATATTCAAGGGAGTCTGGCTGCGTCGGGGACAACCCTGAAATCGACCCCCTGAAGGGCTCCCTTCCTATGTCCGAATTGTGTGGAGCCGAAGTGGGCGGCACCACACTGGATGCGCCGCCATTCGTCGGGGCGGATTTCGCTCTTGAGGTCGGCTATGCTGCCGGTCTGGCTGAATCGCTCTGTGCCTTTCGTCTCTGAGACGAAGTACAGGACAGGCTTGCCGTCCTTCTCCGGGCCATCCATGACAATTGCCCAGTCGGGCCGATAGTCGCCTACTGGTGTCTCGATATGGAACCAATAGGGGAGCTTCACGTAGAGTCGTACATCCTCTCTGGCTTCCAAGTCCTTCACGAACTGCCGTTCGGTCTCCGAATCGCACGGTACGGTATCATAGAGGCTGCGTTCCAGGGGCTCGCCGTTGTCCGGGACCACGTACTTGCTGAAAAGCTCGATAGTCTTCTCGTTAAGGACCTGCCGCATTTCGTACCACTTGGCTTCGGCGGGCAGTTTGTCGCTGCCGGGGCAGTCTGATACCCGAATATACTCAATGCCCTTGACCAAATGGTCTGCAAGCTTCTCCTTGAGGATGCGTACTGCCGTCGTTGCCCACTCATGCGGGTTATCTGTAGCGGCTTTCTTGTTCCCAGCGCGCCGAAAGACCTCCAGGAGCGTTTTTCGCGTCAAGCAGACGGGCGGGGAAGTGTGCTCCAGAAGATCGGCCATGAGGTCAACCAGATTCGGCAAAGCCCATCGGCCCGACAAGTCTTTGGCAGTCTTCGCCGCGCTGGTTTGCATGGCTTCGAAGATACCGTCATCGTCTGCCCGAACTTGAGCCTTCGTTATCGTTATGCGGGGCGGGGCGATTTCCGCCCGGTCAATCTCCGGCACAACGTCTTTGAGAAGGGCTTCCGTATCGAGCTTGACGGCGTATCGGGTCTTATGCTTGATACGTTCCCAAAGCTCTTTGAACTCCGCACTCAAGGCCCGCGATTTGTTCAGCTTGGCTTTTCGCTCACCTGCCCTGCGGGGCAGTGGGGGGAGAATCCCTTCGCCGTACTCCGCTTCGATCTTCCGGCGTTCTGCTTCGGTCAAATCACCTATGGGCTTGCCGTATCGTGCCTCTATCTCTTCCCGATACTCAGAGGCAATTTCGCTCTGGTAGTTCTCTACATATCTCCGATAGCTCTCATTCGCAATCACGGTCAGAATGTTCACCTGATCGTCTCGAATGCGCTGGCCCGACTGGTGGACGGCAAGCCGAATCCCGCGTCCCACTTCCTGCCGCTTCTTCACAAGCGAAGCCGTCTGATTCAGTGTGCAAATCTGGAAGACGTTCGGGTTATCCCATCCCTCGCGCAGAGCGGAATGAGAGAAGATGAACGCCACTTGTTTCTTTCGCCGGGTCTCTTCATCGTCCGTTGGTTCGGGGAAGCTCAGCAGCGTCTCTTTGTCTCTCATGATGAGGTCATAAGCTTCTACGTCTTCCTTCGTTTCGCCGGAGACGGAATCAAGCATTTCCGTCACTCCCCCCTTGCGGCGTTTCTCCGCGAAGTAGGCCGCGCGAACGTCTTCCGGCGAAAGCTCCTTCCACTCCGGATAGTTGGCCTTGAGGTCATTGAAGGCCCGGTCAAAGTGCGTGCGGATAATCCCGCCTTGATCGGCGTAGCTCGCCACGCGGTCAATGAAGAAAAGCGACAGAACCTTAATCCCGGCGTCCCTGAGCCGTGCTTGTTTGCGGAAGTGCTCATCTATCGTGTGGCGTATCTGGACATCGAAGACCGCCTCTTTGTCGGCCCCTTGCTCCTCTCCAAGCTCCAATTCCACGTTGTTCGCAAAGCAAACGAAGCTCCCGCCGGGGTTTATCTCATCGACATCCCATCCGCCGTACTCAGAGCGGTTCGCTTTCTTCTCCAGGGAGTCTCCGGGCCGGACGGTGACCTTCGCTTCCTGCACCTGCCCGGTCTTCATGAGCTTGTGAAGGGTTATGCGTGCCGTAACCTTGTTCTTTTCCGTCTTGATATCATCGACGCGCAGATAGGGCCGGTTCTCTTCGTTCTCGCGAACAACGGAGTCCACTTCGATCTTTTTCACAAGCCCTTGCCGGTATGCCTCTGCCGGCGTGAGCCGGTAAACCACGTTGTACGGGTTGCGGTGTGTCGCGCTGTAGCGAAGGGCAAAGAGCGGATCGAGCGTAGCAAGAGCGGCAATCGCCTTCTCGCTCTCCATGTTCTGAGGCTCATCGAGAATCAGAATCGGACGCGCTGCCTGTACCAGATAGAGCGGCGTTTCCCCCTGGAGCCGGTCTGTCGATTGTCGAATCACGTTCGATGCCTTGTTAAACGAGTCGAGCGTCATGACCATGACTTCAACACTGTCGGCAAGGGCAAACTGACGAATCTGTGACAGGTTTGAAGAGTCATACACGTAGTAGCGGTAAACCGGGTTGCCGAAGAATTCCTTGAAGTGCTTCTCCGTGATTTCGAGCGTCTTCAAGACGCCTTCCCGAATCGCCACAGACGGCACAACGATAACGAACTTCCGCATTCCGTATCGCTGGTATAGCTCCAAAGCCGTGCGCAGGTAAACATACGTCTTGCCTGTCCCGGTCTCCATTTCAATGGAGAAGTTCGGGAATCGGGCCTGCTTCTCACCGTCAGGCGTTTGGATCCTCTGTTCGATGCACTCAAGGGCCTTGTCCGGCCGGATGCTGTTTCGCTTCTGGACTTGTCTGAGGTTGTGGAGAATCTCCGATTCGCCAAGGTCAAGGCGGTTGGCAACTGCCCACAGCGTTCCCGCCTGTCCACCGTTGGACTGTAGACCGCCTTGAACGCGGGTCTGGCCGTCAAAGAGGTCTGTGACCGCCTCTATGGCGTGAACCTGGAAATCCTGATTTGGATCGAATTTGAATTCCATTGCCTACACGATTTCCGAGGCATCCACGCCTATAACCATTGGACTGTCGAACGTAACGCTACATACATTGATGGCTTCTGGATTATCCTTGTCGAATGTGATGGTGATCTCGCATGAGAAGCAGTCCTCGCCGTTGATACTGCCACTCTTGTGCTCCCGGCATAACCACTGGTGATCTTCGCTATCCCACATGCCTGAATTCGGGTCTTCAAAATATGCTTCAGCGTGAAAGCTGATCTTGCATCGGAAGTCGAGCGTGGCTTGGCTGCTTCGCACGCTGGTAATGTGCCATTCCAGAACCGCGACTTCGTCAACTATAACGTCCTCCAGGTATCCCGGTGTATGCAAGTCCTGGTACACTGCGCAGAAGGTTAGATCGCTGAAAGCCGATGAAATATCAGGTATAAAGAGCGACAATTGTTTACTCACCGACTCCCGCAAACGTATGACGGTCGTCTTATCCTGTAGAGATTCAAGCACGTTGGCCAGATCGCCAGCGTACCGCAGCCATTCGGAACGTTCGCAGATCGGCTGCCAGTGCTTTCGATTGGCAGTCACGACCTCTACTTGTTGTTTTTCCCGCTCAGCCCATTGCTCAAGCGTGGCGCCGGCAATGGCATCAGGGAATCCTTCCTTGTTACGCGCTTCACCGAAGGGCTGCTCATACTGAAAATAGGACTTCAGGATACTCTCCATATTCACGCCTTCGCTTGAGACGACACGCACGTTGGCGGCCTTGCAGAATTCCTGAAAGTTCTGGTGCAACTCTCCGCGAATAGCCGCAGAAAGCTGCTTCGGCGAATTCGCCAGTAATGACGTCTTGACGCATTGAAGAATGGTATGCTCATCGATACATTTCTTGAGGTGTGAACAGGCAGCCCTAACCTTTTCATCGATATGCGATTCTATCTCACCTACTGTGACTGTCGTCAGAATGATCACTATGTGACCTTCCGCAGCAAGTTCAGCCATCACCTTAAGCTTGTGATGACTGTAGTTATGTCGCAGTTGTTCAAAGACCTGCGTGTCCAAAAAGATCATTCTTTTGTCGGCAGTTTTGGCCATTAGATTGTCTTCAGCTTGCATTGCAGCGCAAGATTCGCAGCTTGCTCATCGGTCAAGGCGGCATCCCGGCAGACGAACAGGTCTTCTTTGCCAAGCATTAGCGTCTTGGCCGTCGCATCATCGAGCTTGTCGTCCAGGCAGACGTAGAATGATTGCTCCCGGTCCGGATCGGTCACGCGAAAAACCTGATTGCTTTTGACTGTGGGCAAGGCTTCGACCGTCGAAGACAGGCTGTAGCCTTCCTTCAAGGCAACTTCCCAAATCACGTCTTCGGGCTTCCAGCCGGGTAAGAGCGGATCGGTGAACAAAGCCATTTCATCGGTGTACTTCTGCCCGTCCTTGTCTTCTACACCCTTCCACTCGCGGTAATTGCTTTCGGTCAATTTGAAGACCTTGAAACCCAGGTCCTCTGGCGTCTCGCGGTCCTTCAGGTCAAGCTTGCCCTTGGACCCGTCCTGAAGCTTCTCAATGACGCGGCGAATTCGCTCCTTTCCCATTTCCGCAATCGTTGGGTAATCGGTGCGTCCTGTTGGCTCCGGAAGCTGAACAAGGACGAACTGCCGATTCGTGCACTGCTGCCGATTCAATTCCAAAATGGCGTGTGCGGTGCTTGCCGAACCAGCAAAGAAATCAAGTACGATTGAGTCTGCATCTGAGGCAATATCCAAGATACGATGAAGTAGTCGCACAGGCTTTGGTGTAATGAAAAGGTCTTCTCCTGCACTCGCCTTCATCAAATGGCTTAGTTCCTGCTTTGCATTTCTTGTACTGCCAACATCCTTCCAGGACCAATAGGTCTGTGGAACTACGCCTTCCTTGACTTCTGACAGGAAGCGTTTTATTCCAGGTCTATTATCTCCAGACATTCCCCACCAAATGCGGTTGTCTTGCTGTAATTCAGTGAATCTCTCTTTGCTGACTCGCCAATAGCTACCCGCAGGCGGACCGGGTATTACCTTCCCGCTGGGAGTCGTTATCGAATAGCGGCCAGCCGCATAGAAGTTCCTTGCTGCCAGGTCACTGAGGAGCCAGGGACCACGAGGGTCGTTGTCGGGATTCTTGTATCGGGCAAGCATACCCTCAGACCGTTCGAGAAGGTCCGGTCGCCACATCTCAGCATTGCGTGCATACACCACAACATAATCGTGGTCTTCGGAGAAATGCTTCGCTGTATTCTTGGGACTGTCCATCTTGTGCCAAATGACGGTTGCAACGAAGTTTTCTTCACCGAAGACTTCGTTCATCAGCAATCGCAAATCGAAGACTTCATGATCGTCGATGCTCACGAAGATTGCTCCGTCTTCCCTAAGAAGCTGCCGTGCGACAAACAAACGTGGATACATCATCGAGAGCCATGCCGAGTGATAGCGCCCCGATGTCTCCGGATTGCTGGTAAGGAGGTTTCCTTCTGCGTCCTTCTGACCTGTCATTGTGAGGTAACTCCCAAGCGGATCGGCGAAGTCATCGGGATAGACAAAATCGTTGCCCGTGTTATATGGCGGGTCAATATAGATCATCTTCACCCGTCCGGCGTATGACTTGTAGAGGAGTTTGAGGACTTCCAGGTTCTCGCCTTCGATGAAGAGGTTCTTCGTTGTCTCCCAATTGGCCGATTCTTCCGGGCAGGGCTTGAGTGTGGCCCGGCTTGGGACCTGAAGCAGCCGGATTGCGTCCCGCTTGCCCGCCCAAGTGAAGGAGTACCGCTCCGGCTTATCGTCCACGATCTCGCCCAGAGTGGCTTTAAGCTTCGCGAAGTCCACCTTGCCTTCGGAGATCGCTTCCGGGAAGAGCTCCTTCAAGCGGGCGACGTTCTCTTTGACTAAATCCACCGACTGCCGTTCAACGGGATTCGTTCCAGGCTTCGTCATTGCTCTGCCAAAGACCTCTATTTATCGGGCATACCTTCGGGCCATGTCTCCCTTTCAACCGGGAACCCGCGTTCTCCGAGCATAATCATAGGACACGGCAAATCCCTGTCAAGTGAGTAAGCATGAGGTCTGTCATAGAGGGCGTAGAAGCGCGCCGGGCAAATGTGATTGTAGAGGAGTGCTGACAGACCTTTGCCCCGGATGTGCCGCACATGCCTGGTTCGCCTACCGATGGTTGATGTTCGCCGGCACGGACGCTACAATCTGGTCATGAGCGCCAAGCCGGAACAACGCACGCGCAAGAAGCGGCCGCCGGCGCGGGACGCGATTCAGGAGGCTATCGACTACGGCATCGATGTCTCCGCGCTGCGGGACAACCTGGCCCGAACGCCGGCCGAACGCCTCCGCCGCCACCAAATCGCCCTGGACCGGATGCGGACGCTTCAGAAGGCGAAGCGCCTGTGAGCTCTTCTCTGATCCAGGCCAAAGAAGCCATGCGCCGCCCCCGCGACCGCGAAAGCCTCCGCCAACTCAAAGCCATCAAGCAGCTCGGACACGACGAGTCATGACAGCGATGAACGCCCCCGCTGCGCCTTGGCACGCGCTGGTTCTGTCCGCCGCTGGCGGGCTTTGCGGGCTGACGGTTTGGCGCGAGATGTCGCGCGCTTGCCTTTTGTCTTGTCCCTTGTGACTTTTCGTTGGCGGTGGGTCTTGAGCCATGCGGCGTGGACCTTTCGGCGGCGCGCGGGCGGCCATTCTTCGGGGAAGTTGGGGTGGGCGTAGGGGCCGAAGACCTCGACGGCCCGACGGTCGTAGGCGCGGGCGGCCTCGACCTCATCATCGAAATCGCCGAGTACGACGCGTCGGTTGTCGTAATTAATGGCCGCGACCCAGTTGCGATCGCGCCGGTCGTAGGAGACGCCCTTGTAGCGGGACAGGCAGCCGGCGCGTTTGCCCTGGTTGCGCAGGTTCTCCCGGCGCGTGCAGACGCGCAGATTGCACCGGCAGTTGTTGGCGCGGTTGCCGTCGATATGGTCGACGAACATGCCGTCGGGCGGCTGCATGATCTGGCGGTGCATGAAGACCGTCTTGCCGTGCTCGCGCCGGGCGGCATAGCCGTTACGAAAGAACCAGCGATAGCGGTTGAGCCACTCATAATCCGCGGCGTCCACAAAGGCGTAGTGGCCCCCGGACAGGGGAATTCGCTTGATGTCGCCTTCGGGCGTGGCGGGTTTGGGGCGGTAGTTGCGGCAGACCCCGCCGGGGGGCACCGGCCGCATCCGGCCGGGGAAGTCGGGCTGGTTGGCACAGATGGGCCGGTGCGGGAAGCCGGACGAGAGGCTGGTGAGCCATAGGCCCGGGTCCCAATAGGCGTAAATGCAGTTGTGACAAGTTGGCTGCGCCATGCGTTTCTCCCTTCCTTCTACAGTCGTGGGTTGCCAGTTGACGCCGGCCCACAATGCGTAACTCCATGCGAATTTACCAAATGCTAAACGCCAAGTCTGTGTTTGTCAACAGAAAAACAGATTTGCTCGCCTGCCGTAAGTCTTTGTCCCAAAAAGACTAAGAGCTTCTGACAACATGAGCATCGTACAGTGCCCCTATTTGTCACCCGTGCGAAAGCAGGGGTCCAGAAGAGTTCCGGATTCACTGGATTGGGGACCCGGAACCCCGGAAGCGACGTATCGCCTCTGGGAGCCCCACCGAACGCAACACGTCGCGTTTGGGAACCCTTCCCGCGTTCGCGGGAATGACATCGGAGCAGTCCTCGACCATCGCCTCATGGTATTGGAGGCTCCAGGGACTCGGGCGGTTCTGCGAGCCGGACGTTTCGGCGTGCGGCGTCGGTCGCCCATCATCGGTCATAGAAGATGACGGCTATCCACGATAATCTCAGCCGCTTGGGTCGTCATTTATGATGAGGGGTTGCATTTCCGGCGGGGATGGTAGACAATAGCCGTGCTTGTGGTGAGTTCGGGAGCTGTTGCCGGAGGGGTGATATGGACCTGAGTGTGATGGAGCGGCGGCCGGGTCGGGTAGAGGCATTTCTCATCGTATTCCTTACGTGGGTGGCGGTCTACCTGCCGGCGCTGGGCACGCACGAGCTGCGGGGCGAGGAGGGCCGGCGGGTCCTGCCCGCGGTGACCATGCTCCAGACGGGCGACTGGCTCGTACCCCGCATCGGCGGCGAGAGCTACTACCGCAAGCCGCCCCTGATCAACTGGCTGGTGGCCGCCTCGTTCACGCTGACGGGCGAGCAGAGCGAGCAGGCGGCCCGGCTGCCGTCGGTCCTGTTCATTCTGGCCTTTGTCACGCTGTTGGTCTGGCTCGGGGGCGACTGGCTCCGCATCGAGGCCCGGCTGATCGCGGCCGTCCTCTTCCTGACCAGCTTCGCGGTGATCGCGAAGGGGCGGCAGATCGAGATCGAGGCGGTCTACATTTCCCTGACCGCGATGGCGATCCTGTCCTGGCTGGCTCTCTGGGCGGCCGGGGTGTCCCGGTGGGCTCTGTGGCTCGTGCCCTCGGCGTTCCTGATGCTGGGCATGCTCACGAAGGGTCCGCCCATCCTTGTTTTCTTCTACGCCCCCGTCATCGGCGTCCTCGCCTATTCGAGGCGGCTGCGGATGCTACTGTCGGTTCAACACGCTGCGGCGGTGGTGCTGTGGCTGGGCGTCCCGGCCCTCTGGGCGTACCTGGCTTCCCTGCAGGCGGCCCGCGACCACACGACGGCGAATATCTCCGGCGAGCTCGTGACGCGTCTGACCTCGCTCGACCTCGATTGGTCCCGGTGGGCGATCGACGTCGTGCGCTCCTTCGTCAATCTCCTGCCGTGGGTCCTTTTCCTCCCGCTGCTGTGGCGGCGGGATTTCCTCGCCCATCTGCCGCCGGCCCGCCTGCCCCTTCTCAAGGGTGCCCGGCTGGGCCTCGTGCTCTCGTTTCTCGCCCTCACGCTGATCCCGGGCAACAGCGCCCGCTACGGGCTGCCCGTTCTCGGCCTGATGAGCGTTCTGCTGGGCTGGGTTCTGGCCGAGGCGGGGGAACTGCCCGACCGGGGCCGGCTGTGGCGGGGATTCCTTCTGGCGAGCTACGTGCTGGCGGGCCTTACGGCGGCCGGCGGATTCATCGGGATCCGCGCGGACCTCTGGGCGGCCGTCATTCTCTGCGGCACCCTCTGCCTGGCGACTGTCGTCATCCGGGCGCGAGAAGCATTCCACACCCCGGTCCACCTGGCGATTCTGTCCGCCTTGCTGGGCGTGGTTCTGATGCTCCAATACGCGCTGTTTGCACCCCCGCTGATGCCGAAAAGCGAGAAGCGCCGGCCCGTCGCCGCCACGGTCAATTCCCTCGTGCCCGCGGGCGAGACGGTCTATGTCTTCAAGCCGGGCTTCCAGTCGTTCTTGTTTTATGTCCGCACGCCCATGGAGTACCTCGTCGAGCCCGGCCAGATCGACCAGCGCGTGCGATTTCTCCTGGTCCGCGAGGATGCCTACCAACAGCTCAAGGACGAGGTAGCGGTGGCCTCGCGGCGGCCGGAAACGCTCTGTAGCTTCCCCGGGCACATATACGATTTCCGGCTTCTCGAGTTGCCCCCCAAAGCACAGGGCGGTGGATGCAAGACGGAGGACGGCCTCTCCCAGCCGCCGTCGGCGGTCCCCAATCAGTTTTGATGACAGGCACAGGATGAACCGGTGCCCACGACGCACGTAAACGTGTGTGACGATTGGGGAGTCCAAATGGGTGCAGATAAGAACAAGAAGAACGGCCGGAAGCTGCTGGCGGTGGCGGCGATCGCGTGCCTCGTCGGCGGCGGGGTGTGGTTTTGGAAGAACGTGGCTCAGGATCGGCTGATTCCCAGGCGCTGGG
>Ga0315289_10004640_pt1 | contig 20435 bp, 19 predicted proteins | sample YL17G11_40_MG_FD_203452 | JGI IMG/M metagenome (GOLD analysis project Ga0315289, IMG submission 203452) | Sediment microbial communities from Yellowstone Lake, YNP, Wyoming, USA - YL17G11_40 | ecosystem: Environmental > Aquatic > Freshwater > Lake > Sediment | place: USA: Wyoming | collected... | reverse complement strand
TCTCTCTCTCTCTCTCTCTCTCTCTCTCTCTCTCTCTCTCTCTCTCTCTCTCTCTCTCTCTCTCTCTCTCTCTCTCTCTCTCTCTCTCTCTCTCTCTCTCTCTCTCTCTCTCTCTCTCTCTGTTTTCTATATCTCTCCCTCGCTGTTTTCTATCTCTCTCCCTGTGATTTAAAGGATTTCTCAGACCGACGGTGCCTTTTGAGAAACTGGGAGTGGTGAATGAAGAAATTGTTGTTTCAGGTAAAGAGTTTTCGTCACCCCGAGAGCTCTGTTTTTCTCATCCTCCTTTTTCATCCTTCCCTGCTACTTCTTCTCAGAACGCAACCGTTCTCTCGACGTTCGGAGGCGGAGCCACGGGGACAAAGGCCGAGACGACGGGGTCGTCGAGCGCCGGGGATCCCCCACGGGAGCCGTCGCTCCCGGAGAGGGAGAGGGAGCGCGAGGCGGCGGCGACGGCGGAGGGGACGGCTCCGGCGGCGGCGGCGCTCCCGCCGTCGCCGGAGACCGAGCCCTCCCTGCGCAGCGCGGAGGACTTGAGCGCCGCGCGGAGCTGGAACTGCTGCTGCAGCTGCAGCTGCTGCTGCTGCTGCTGCTGAGGAGGAGGAGGAGGAGGAGCTTCGTGCTGCTGCTGCTGCTGCTGCAGCTGCCACTGAACGAGCGCCGCCGCCGACGGGCCGCGAGCGGCCGCTGGGGCGGCGGCGCGGGGGGCCTTGCGCGCCGAGGCGAGCAGCGCGTCCGCCCAGGCCCGGATGGCGTCCGAGGCGGCGGCGGCCGCCGCGGCGGGAGGGGCGGGGGCGGCCGGGGCCGGGCCGGCGGCGCGCGGCGGGGAGCGGAGCAGCGGGCTCGCCGGGGGGGGGGGCGCCCGCGCCGCGGCGGCGGGGGCGGGGGCCGGGCGGGGCGCGGCGGCGGCGGCCCTGGCGTTGGCGAGCGCGAGCTCGGCCGCGAGCAGCCCCTCGAGCGTCTCGTCGGCGGCGCTGTTGCTGCTGTTGCCGCTGCCGGCGTTGCTGCCTGCGGCTGCGGCGGCGGCGGCGGCCGCCGCTGCGCTGAGGGCCGCGGAGGCCCTCGCGGCAGCCGCGACGGTGGCCGGGGTCGAGGTGGAGGCGCCGCCGCCCGGGGCCCTCGCCCCCGCGAGCCAGCTCTCCGGCGCCGCCGAGGTTGGGAAGAGCCGCTGCTGCGTCGCGATGCCGCTCCCGTCGCTGCGGCAGCTCAAGAGGGCCGCGCCCGGCGTCGCCATCGCCGCCGCCGCCGCCGTCATGAGCATCGACGTCGTCGCCACCGCTGCTCCGGCGGAGGCAGAAGCGAAAGAGGGCGTTCCCACGAAGACGTGCTGATGCTGCTGGAGCAGGTTGAAGGTGAGGAGGCTGCCGAGGCTGAGGTGGGTGGCCCGCGCTGGCGTCCGCGCGAGAAAGTCCCCTCCTCCGCTCGCGACGGCCGCAGCGCAGGCCGCCTCCGCCTGATGCTGCTGCTGCTGCTGCTCCTCAAGATGCTGCTGCTGCTGCTGCTGTCGCTGCTGCCGAGCCTCGACGCGCTTCGGGCACCTGTTGCGGATCGTCCCGGGCTTGCGCACCCCCGAGCGCGACCTCTTCTTCTCGGTGGCCTCCGCGGGGGGCAGGAGGACGACGGCGGGCGGGGTCGCCGCGGCGAAAGCGGCGCCCGCCCCCTGCGCCGCCGCCGCCGCCGCCTTGCCCGCGGCGCCCGCGGGGCCAGGGAGCCACCCCAGGGAGACGAGCCCGCCCTCGACCGCCTCCGCGGTGTCCAGGGCCGCGACCCCGCTGCCGCCGCCGCCGCCGCCGCTCCCGCCGAAGGAGACGCGGATGACCCTGGCGGTGAGCCTGACGACCCGGGCGGGGACCCAGCGCAGCGCGAGGGAGGCCGAGGAGGCGGCGGCCCGCGGGGGCGCCCCGGGGGGCCCGTCGAGGAGGACCTCGACCGCGGCGCCGGCCAGCGCCCTTCCGCGGGCCCTGGCGTCGGCCCTGGTGAGGAGGCGCCTGCCGAGGCGCAGCGGGCACGGGGCGGGGGCGGGGGGGAGGGCGCGGCGTTCCTCTTTCGGGGAAGAAGAAGAGGGAGGAGGGGCGGGAGCGGGAGCGGGAGCTGCCGCCGCTGCCGGCGCCGCCGCTCCGACCCTCTCCGCCTCGGCCTTCTCCGCCGCCGCCGCTCCCCCAAAGGTCTGGGGAGCCCGCCCGTCCCCTCCCTCGAAGGTGAGCCTGAGGGGCCTCCCGGGTTCCGTCTCGCCTCGCGCGGGCGGCGCGGAACGGGCGCGGGCGCTCGGGGTCTGCGCGGCGAGCGCCGAGGCGCCGCCGGAAAAGCCGCCGAACGTCGGGAGCCCGACGAGCGACATGTCGTCGAGGGAGAAGAAGCCCCCTCCGATTCCTCCCGTCGCGGCTGCGGCGACCGAGAGGTCGACGGCGGCGACGTCGGCGGCGAGGGCGGCGGCCGCGGCGGCGGCGGCGGCAGCCCTCGCAGAGGCAGCGGCGGAGCTGGCGCTCCCTCTCGCGCTGCGGGGCTTTTTCACCGCCGGCCGCGGCAGCGGCTCGAGGTCGTCGGCGGCGTCGGCAGCGGCTGCGTCTCCTTTCCCGCCCCCTCCGGCAGAGGGGACAGCAGCAGCAGCAGCGGCAACGGTGACAGCAGCAGAGGAGGCTTTGGCGGCAGCCTTCCTGGCGCTCGACTTCCTTCTCTTGATCGGCAGAGAGAAAGAGGGCGCGAGACCCCCCGTCGCGGTCGCTGCCGCCACCGCAGCGGCAGCAGCAGCAGTGGCAGAAGAGCCGCCGCACGCGGCGGCCGCCTGCTGCTGCCTCTCCTGCTGCTGCGACCAGATCCTCGCGGCGGCGTCCCTGCCCCTCACCTTTCCGCTCCTCCCGGCGCCAGCGACGGCGTCCGGGGGCTCGCAGAGCTTCCTGCGCAGCCACGAGCCGTTGTTGGAGGCGGTGTGGTGCCCGAAGAGCGAGAGGAAGAGCCCGCGGAGCGCCGGGACGCTCAGGCCCTCGAGCTGCGAGGGCCGCATGCCGCCTCCGCCGATCCAGGTGACGGGCCTGTTTTTTGAGAGTCGAGGGAGAGAGGAGTCGGGGGGAAGGGGAGATTAAAGAGCGCGAATGAGTTCTTTTCGTTCCCGTCTGCTCTCATGCGTTCTCTCTGGAAGGGAAAAAGAAAGCGGGAAAAATCGCACCTCCCGCAGCGACTAGAGCTCGAGCTGCCGCTGGTGCTCCCGCTGCCGCTCGCCGGGCGCATACGCTTCCTCTTCTTGTTGCCGGCAGCAACAGCAGCGGTAGCGGCGGGGGCCGCGGATCGAGCAGCCGAAGGAGCGGCGACGCCGCCCTTGCTTCCCCTCTTTGTCGCAGCAGGGGCGCTGTAAGGCGAAGACTGAGAGGAATGCCCTCCTGCTCCTGCTCCTGCCGCGGCGACGGCGAAGGCGCCGCTCCCAGGGTCGGTGGTGGCCGTGGCTGGGCGGGGGGGCAGAGGGGGCAGGGCAGTGAGGGGCCGCGGGGCGAAGCTGTTGTGGTGGGTGGTGGTGTAAAGAAGGAGAGAGGGAAGAGAAAGGGGTGGGAGGAGGTCGAGGAGAGATGAGGTGAGAAATCGCGGGAACTCTCGCTTTTCGACGTCGAGCGAGCTCTCTCCTGTCGAGGACCGAATCAATCGAAACAGCTTGAAAAGAAAAAACGATTGCGAGCGAGAATCGGCGACTCGCTCTCGTTCTCGTTCTCTCTCCTCCTTTGATGCAAGCAGCCGTCGTGTGAGAGCGTTCTCGTGCGTCCATTAGCAGTGCTGGGCAAATCGGGAAGCCTTGAGCGGCGTACAAAAAGGAGAGCGTGTGTCGAAGAGCATGGAAAAAGGGCTCGAAAAACAATGGTTTCGAGGCGCGTCTTCGTCGACGACGACGAAGACGAAGACCTTGCTCCGTTCGCGCCTCCAACTCCTTCGCTCCGCGCCTCCAATCGAGCCTTTTCAAGCGCCTAGAGACCTGTTTGATAGCGCACCTGCACGTCTTGGCGAGGAAGTGTGCCTCGGGCGCGACCTTGGCTGTCTGGACAGGGACGCAGCTCGCATCGTTGCTGTTGAAATCGACGGCGGTGAAGTCGACGACATTTTTTGACGCCGACAGCTCCATGGTTGAATGGCCCGCGGAAGAGGCCATCATGACCCCGCGCGCGCCTGATCGGATCGGGCGTGGGATCGCTCTTAATCTGACCCTCCGCCTGAGTGCGAGGGGTCTGGAGTGCGGGGCCTGAGCGGAGAGAGAGAGAGAGAGAGAGTAGAAGAAAGAAAGACGAGTGATTGCGGCGGAAGCCGTGCGAGGCTGAAAATTGAAAAAACCCGACAAGGCACTTCTTCCTCTTCTTTCTTAGAGGGCGAAAGAGCCGTTGCACTCTGAAAGCCGGCTTCCGACGGGCGCGAGGGACGTTGAGGGCTGTCGAAGTTCTTTTCTTACGGGCGCGAGGACCGTTGGAGAGGGGAGTATCTAAAAGAGACTTCGCCTGCGTTTTCTTCGTCTCTTTTTCTTTTTTTTTCGGCCGCCTCCGGTTTTTTTTCTCCTCCTTGGTCATTTTTTGTGTTGTCCTCTTTCTTCGTTTTCATTTTTTATACGTATTTACACCGAGAAACGTCGCGTCCCGAATCGAGGGGGATCGGAAGAAGCAATGAGAATAAGAATCGATTTGATAAAGAATTGGAAGTGCGTGTGATGTTCGTTGAGTTTCAAACAAGTGGAAAAAAATAGAGGGGAAGGGGGCGGGTCTGTTCCCTCTCTCTGTCTCTCAGCAACCGACAAGAATGCAGCGGCCGCGGCTAAATCGCGCAAAGAAAGGAAGCATCGAAAGGGAGGAATCACCAAGAGCTCTTCATCGGAAAAAGGCCATCTGTCGCGAAGGGAAGCTCGGGGTCGGGTCCCTCTTCGTCGCCGCGGCAGCGCACGACGAGCCCGCGGCAGCGGCTGCCTCCGCGGCCTTCCTCTTCTCCGCCCGCGCCTCGTCGCGCTCGGACCGCAGCCACGCCTCCACGACCGTCAGGAGCTTGCGGGGTTTTGCCGCCGCAGCGGCAGCGGCGGAGGGGGAGGGGGCGAGGGGGTCGCGCCTCCAGGTGCCGGCGTCCATCTCGGGCGCGACCTCGGCCACGACGCCGCCGCGCAGCAGCTTCCCCTTGCTGACGTGCGCGAGGTGCGTGGCCCAGCCCTGCAGCCCGTCGAAGATGTGCGTCGCGTACACGACCACGGCGCCCCGCTGCTCGCACTCTTCGGCCAGGAAGGCCAGCAGGTCGAGGCGGCCGAGCACGTCCATGTCGACGGTGACCTCGTCGAGCAGCAGGACCCTGAAGGGCTTGAGCAGCCCCATCGCGACCTGTACGCGCCGGCGCTGCCCATCCGACAGGCGCAGCAGCCTCCAGGCCGGGTCGATGCCGAGCAGGGCGACGAGCCGCTCACGGCGGGCGGGGTCGACCCCGGGCACGCGGGACAGGATCTCGCCGGCGCCGAGGTCCCCCTGGAGCGGGACGCCATAGCCGGCGAACGCGACGTCCTTGCGCCAGGCGGCGCCGAGGTACGAGAGGTCTCCCGAGGCGACGAGGGACGTGTCGTGGAAGGCGGGGCGGCCAAGGACGGTCACTGCGGAGCGAGGGACCATGTGGTGGCCGGCGACGACCTGCAGCAGCGTGGTTTTTCCTGCGTGTTTTTTTTCGTTTTGGAGTCTCTCGAAGGCTGTGAGAAGGCCACGCGCGTCGCGCTCGATTGGAAAGGAAGAAAAAAAAGTCAGGAAATGAAGGGGGGGGAAAACTCACCGGCGCCATTCGCTCCCACCAGCAGGCAGCGCGCCCCGGGGGGGAGGGTCAGGTTGAAGCCGTCGAGCAGGAGCGGCCCGTTGGAGGCACTGCCGCCGTAGGCGAAGCGCAGGTCCACGAGGTCGAGGCCGCTGGAGGAGGAGGGGGGCGCGGAAGTCATTTTGTTTGTCTTTGAAATCGAAGCAAGAAGCGAGAAGAGTGAGGCGAGAGGCTGACGACGACTCTCTCGACCTCGACCTCGATTATCTCGATTTTCTTCGTTCGACGCTCGTTTCGTTTCTCCCCTCCTCCGCCGCGCACGCGAGAGAGAGAGAGAGAGAGTTACGCGTGCAGCAGCCTCTGCGAACGACGAGTGACTCTCCAAACCCCTCCTCCCCCTCCTCCTTGCTTAATTCAAGTTCGATTTTTCGTGTTTTCATTCTTCACTGTTCGCCCCTCTCCTCTCCCTCCGCTCTCGACGCCTTTTTCCCCCCCTGCGCCCTCCTCGCCGCCTCGAGCACCTCCTCGCCCTCAAACGCCACCGCCTCCTGGCAGAACTCACACCGCATCTCCATCACGCCGCCGTTGGCCTCGAGGGCGGCCGTGACCTCGGCCTCTCCCAGCAGGGCCGCGGCCCTCACCATCCTCTGCCGCAGCCCCTCCTTCTCGCAGGGGCCGTACCTCGGGCTCAGGCTGAACCCCGGCCCGGGCGCGGCGCCGATCCCGGCGAGCAGCGCGGCCGTGAGCCCGGCGACGCCGCCGCTGTCCCCGAAGTCTCCCTCCGGGAGGAAGAACGAGGACACCGCGGGCAGGGAAGAGATGTTCCTCTCCAAGGCCACAAGGGTCTCCTCGGAGCAAAGAGGGAGAGCCTGGACGAGGAAGCCGCCGGCCGCCTGGACCCGGCCGGCCTTGTCGAGGGACACCCCCAGGGCGAGGGCGCAGTTGACCTGAGAGAGAAAGAGGAGAGAGTTTTTTTCCCGCGTTTTTTTGGATGAGACTTTTTCGCGGGGTCGAGGTTTTTTCTTTCTCTCTCTCCAACTCTCTCTCTCTCTTCAGCTCCCGCTCTCCCCCCGCGTCCTTACCTGCTCGCTCGTCGCCAGGTAGTGCGCGAGGTCGTCGGCGATCTCCCCGGAGACGATCTGCGTCAGGCCCGTGTAGGCCTCGCCGCCGCCCTCCCTCGACCTGACGATCGCCAGCACCCCGCCTCCGACCGCCGTCCCGACGTCGAGCTTGCCGTCATTGCGCAGGGGGGGGTCCGCGGAGGGGTTGTCGACGCGTCCCTTGACTGCGCCCGTCGCCTCGGCGACGACCTGCAAGCCCCCAAGCGGGCCCGTCCCTTTGAAGGTGATCTGCGTGGCCTCGCCCTCGCCCTTGAAGGCAGACATAAGGAGGCCGCCCAATAGCGCGCGGCCCAAGGCAGCCGACGCGGTCGGCGCGGTTCCGTGCCTTTTCGTCGCCTCGGAGACGAGGCGGGTGCCGTCGACCGCGAGGACAGAGATCTCGGAGGCCTCGGAGAGGGTGCGGAGGACCTCGTCGGAGCGCAGGGAGGCGAAGAGAGGAAAAGCGCGACGGCGGCGGCGGCTTGCCGCAGCTTTGAATGGAAGCATTGGCGGCGGGGCCGCTCCGCTTCTCGCTCCCGCCGTCATCTGTCTGCCTCCGGAGCAGCTCGAGAGAGAGTTCGACATCGACACGAGAGCTCGCATCGTGATTGGCGGAATTAAAAGGGGGGACGCGGCGGGGCGGCGACACGAAGAATGGAGAATTTTGAAACGAGAGATTTTCTCGAGAAAAAAATAGTAGCTCACAAGTTCAAACTAAGTATTTGTTTCTTGTTTCGCCGCGAGGGAGAAGGTCCGACTTTCTCTCTTCCCCTCATGCGCAGCGGCGCCTGCCTGCGCTCGCGGGTCGCCACAGTTCTCCAGCTGCAACAGCAGCATCAAGGGCAGGGACGACAGCAGTTTAATCGGAAGCTGATTGCATTGTCGTCGACATCGTCGTCGAGAGATTGTCGCCCTCGACCTCAACACCAGCTCCACCTCGTCACAGCTTTCGCTTCCCCGCCTTCCCATCCTCCTCCTCCTCCTCCTCCTCCTCCTCGCCGCCACCACCGCTATCGCCGGGGGGGAGCGATGAAGGCCCGCGCGACAGAAAAAGACGAGGCAGCAGCAGCACCAGCAGCACCAGCAGCAGCAGCAGCAGCAGCAGCAGCAGCAGCAGCAGCAGCCCGCCCGCCGCCCCCTCCCCCCCCGTCCCCCCCGGTCCGCGTGTTGCTCACCAACGACGACGGGCCGCTCTCGCCCTTTTTCGTCGCCTGGGTCGCGCACGTCCGCTCGACGCTCGGCTGGAGGTGCTTCGTGGCCCCGCCCGCGGAGGGCCAATCGTTCGTGTCCAAGGCCGTGGCGACGGGGAGCAACCACGCGAGCAGCAGGAGCAGCAAAAGCAAAAGCAGCGGCGGCTCCGGCGCAGAGGACGGAAAAGGAGCCGGGTCGAAGGGCAACGGAGGGATCTCGCTGACGAGGGTCGACGAGGACACTGTTCACGTCTCTGGCCCTCCGGCGACAGCCGTCAACCTCGCGCTTCACCACCTGTCCCCGGACTGCGATTTCGTGGTCTCGGGCCCCAACGTAGGGCACAACGTCGGTCGAGGCTCGGTGCTCTCGAGCGGGACTGTCGGCGCGGCGCTCGAGGGCGCCGTCGCAGGCAAGAGGGCCGTCGCGCTGTCCTTCCCGTTCAAGAACGGATTCGGGAACTGGACCGACGACGAGCTGAGGCTGGCCATCGAGGCTTCCGGGAAGGTCGTCGTCGACCTGTGGGAGGGCTGGGGCGACGGGGTCGACCTCTACAACGTCAACGTGCCCCTCGACTTCAACCGACCGGCGGGGGCGGGGGGACCCGCGAGGCCCGGGGGCTTCGAGGTCTCGGCGACGACAGTCGACCCGGGAGCGCAGTACTCCTCCCTGTACAGAGTAGCTGGCGAGGACTCCGAGCACGAGTTCGAGTGGGGGCCCTCCGGGCTGAGGGTGTTTGACGAGGGGGCGAACGGGAAGAAGGCCGCGGCGGGCGGCGACGTGGAGGCGGTGAGGGAAGGGAGGATCAGCGTGACGGCGCTGCGGGCCGCGCTGGCGCACGTCGAGGCGCCTCCTTCGAGGGAGGGATCCTGAGTACTTATTTGTTATTTTGCCCCTTGTATTTTTTCTACACGAAAGCAGCACCTTTCTCTCTCTCTTTGTTGGTCGTCGTTCGTTCGTTGGTCCCACCCCCCCCCTCGTTTCTCACGCGACAGCGAGCGCCACGAGGCCGACCTGCGAGGCCGCGAGCGCTGCGGTCGCGGCGGCAACGCGGACACCTCTCGCCGCCGCTGCCGCCGCCGCCGACGACGACGACGGCGACGAAAGCCCACTCTTGCCTTTCCCTTTTCCCGCCTCGTTCCGCGCGGCCGCGACCACAAACTGCGATTTGATCTCCACCATCGACTGCAAGAGTGTTTCGTTGCAATGCTGGACGAAAAAATGGAAGCGGGACGTCGAGGAAGGGGAAGGGGAGAGAGAAGGAGATGTGGAAACCTTTTCTCCTCCTCCTCCTCCAACCGCAGCAGGGACGACGGCAACGGAGTAGCCTCGCCCGCAAGCGGCCGACGCCTCCCAGACTCCGGGCTCCATCCCGCTCAACGAAACGGCGTTGATCCCGTTGCGCAAGGGGGCGGACGAAGAAGAAGAAGAAGAAGCGGCGGCTCCTGCGGCGAGTGAGACGAGCGAGAGTTCGCAGCGGGCTCTGGAGCAGGAGGAAGGAAACGATGGCGAAGGAGAAGAGAAAGAAGCGCGCAGCGCCGCGAAGGCAGCGCAAGGGAGGATCTGAGGAGTTATCGATGCCGCCGAATCGTGGAGAAGTGCCGCCGAAGCAGTGGCCGAGAGAGCAAGCGCGAGGAAAGAGTTGAAAAGCTTCATCGTTGAAAAGAGAAAAAAAGAGGAAAGTGGGCAAATATTTTGACTCTCTTTCATTTTTTTTGTCGACAAGCAAAAACAAAAGAACGTCTTCCTTCCGAAATGCTCGCCTGGCACGGAGGCGCTCGCGCCAAGCTCGTGGCCCAGCAGCAGAAGCAGCAGCAGCAGCAGCAGCAGCAGAACGAGTTCCCTATTCTCGGAGCGAAGCGAGTGGGCTTCCGAGACAACAACAACGGCGGCGGCGGAGAAAGCGGCGACGACAACGACAACGACGGCGAGAACGGCAACGAAGGAGGAAAGCGCGCAAAGTTCGACACTCTGATGGGCTTCCCTCTGCCGCCGCCGAGGATCGAGGCGGCCCGGGAGGGGGGAAGAGGAGAAGAGCTGATCCCTTCTGCGAAAGCTGCCTCGGCCGGCACCGGCGACAAAGGCGCCAGCGACGACCCGATGATCAGCGACGCCGGGGACCCTGCTGCAGACGACGTCGCATCTTCTCTCGACAAGGCCGAGGCGGAGGACGACGGGGAGGACACGCCGGCGAACGAGGCGAGAATGGAGCAGGGCAGCGGCGGCGGCGACGGAACTGCGGCTGCTGCTGCTGCCGCTGCTGCAAACTCCGCGCCGCTCGCCCCGGAGCACCGCAGGCGCAGGCACATCTTCGTGCTGAGGGGGAGGTCCCGCGGCGGCCCCGTCAGGAACCTAGATCTGGAGGCGATCGACTTTTGAGCTTTGAGCTTTGAGCTTTGAGTTTTGAGTTTTGAGTTTTGAGTTTTTGAGATTTTGTTTTCGAGGGCTGGGAAGGTCGAGGTCGAGGCGGCTGCGGCAAGCGGCGGCGGCGAACAGGGGAAAGGGAGCTCTTTATTAATCGAGGGAGAGAGGGAGAGAGAGAGAGCCCTTCTTTGTCAAAAACGTTTTACTCCTTGCTTATCCATTCCACACCATTCCTCCGTTTCTCTCCTTTCGCCCCGCTACTAGAACTCTCCCTTGCTCTTCTGCGCTTGCTGCTCGGGGCACGAAAGCGAGAGCAGCCATGCCGTCGTTCTGCCTCAACAAGGGATGGAAAATCGTCAATGCGGACGACGCCTCGAAGACTGTCTCGGGCGTCTCCCTGCCGGCGTACGCGCTCGACGAGCTCCACAAGGCCGGGCTGGTGGCCGACCCGCTTGTGCGGTGAGTTAAGCACGAGAAGGGGGAGATGAGAGAGGGGGATGAATTGGCTGGGAAGAGAGAGGGTCGAATGCAACGAGCTCGAAAAGGACGAATCGGGAGATCTAGCCCGGTAGACCAATCGATGAGGCGCGCCCTTTTTTCTCTCTCTCTTCGACCACCCCGACCTCTTCGCTTCCTCTTCTGCTTGCCGACCCCGCACCACCCCCCACCCCACCCCCACCCCACCACCACCACCACCCCTTTCTCTCTCTCTCGCCACGCACTCGGAAAATCTCCCCCTGAACAACAACAAAAAAAAAAACTCCTCTTTCAGCTTCGGCGAGCTCGACCTCCGCTGGGCCGCCAACGCGCCGTGGACCTTCACGCTCCCTTCCTTCGAGACCCCTCCCTCGATTTCTGCCTCCTCGACCGCAGAGCTCGTCCTCGAGGGCGTCGACGCCGTCGCCTCGATCGAGCTCAACGGAGAGGTCGTTGCTCGCTGCGAGTCGGCCTTCTACCCCGTCGTCGTCGACGTCACGAGCAAGCTCTATCCTGCGGGATCCGGGAAGACAAACTCTCTGTCCATCGTCTTCGACAAGGCGCTGGACTCGGCGGCGGCGCGGGCGGCGGCGTACCCCTACAAGGTCCCGTACGTCGGGCAGGTGGGCGCGCTGCCCGACTGGAACCACGTGAGGAAGGCCGCCTCGGACTTCGGCTGGGACTGGGGGCCGGCCTTCGCGCCCGTTGGCGTCGCCGTCGGCGTGTCGCTCGAGGTCCACTCGTCCGCGAGGCTGGTCGGCGCGACCGTGCGCCAGACGCACGACAGGGAGAAGGGAACCGTCGACGTGCACTTTGACGCGATCCTGAGGCGCTGCGGCGGCAGGGCCGACAGCGGCACGCTCGTCGTCTCGCCCGTCGCCGGGAAGGGCGGGCTCGTCGCCCCGGTCGCGCCGGTCGAGGTCGAGGTCGCGATCCCGGCGAGCGGCGCCCCCTCTCCCGCTCCGCCACCGCCGACGTCGGCCGCCCCGGCCCCGGCCGCGGGCGCGGAGCGGCACTTCTCGGGGGACTGGGACGACACCTTCACGGCCTCGGCCACGGTCCGCTTCCCGGGGGGCCCCGGCGGCGGGCCGCGCCTCTGGTGGCCGCACGGCTACGGCGAGCAGGCGCTCTTCGACTTTGAGCTCGCGTTCGTCCCCGCTCGCTCCGCCTCGTCCCCGGAGGAGGGGGCGCCGGTCTCCTCCCTCCGCCGCAGGGTCGGGCTCCGCACCATCGAGCTCGTCCGCGAGCCCGCCCCCTTCTCGCCCCCGGGCCCCACCCCCGAACAGGGAGGCCCCGAGACCTCGGAGACGTTTTACTTCCGCGTCAACGGCGTCCCCATCTTCGCGAAGGGGGCCAACTACATCCCGCCGCACGTCTTCCACTCCCGCGCTCCCGCCCTGGCCCTCCTGGCCATGCGCAACGCCGCGGCGGCCCACATGAACATGGTCCGCGTGTGGGGCGGCGGGGCCTACCCGCCCGACGCCTTCTTCGACGCCGCCGACGAGCTGGGGATCCTGGTCTGGCAGGAGTTCATGGCCGCCTGCGCCCTGTACCCCCGCGACGCCAACTTCCTCGAGCTCTGCAGGCGCGAGGTCAAGTACCAGGCCGCGCGCGTCGGGGCGCACTCCTCGTTGGCGATATGGGGAGGGAACAACGAGCTCGAGCCGGCGTTCTCGTGGTTCCCCGAGTCGCGCGCCAACGAGAAGCTGTTCGCCGTTGATTACGCGGCTTTATTCATCGACGTCGTGCACAAAACTCTCAAGGAGGTCCACCCGGGGGTGGCTTTCATCGACTCGAGCCCGACCAACTGCTCGCTGAGCGAGGAGCCATACGTGAAGCGGTAAGAGAGGAAGGAAGGAGACGTTTTTTTTGCTTTTTTTCCCCTCTAGTTTTCCTCCCCTCACTCGCGCATTATCGGATCCCCCTTGCTTTCTTCAACACAAACAAAACCGATAACAAAAACGTCGAAAACAACAGCTGGGGCGACTCCGGCTCGATCTACGCCGGCGACGTCCACTTCTACGACTACGAGTCCGACCCCCTCGACCCGGACATGTTCCCGAAGGCGCGCTTCGTCTCCGAGTTCGGTTTCCAGTCCCACCCGAGCTTCGACTCCTTCGCCAACGTCACGTCGAAGGAGGACTGGGCGCGCGACTCGAGGATGGTGCTGTTCAGGCAGAGGCACTCGGGCGGGAACGAGGAGATGGACAGGCAGATCGCCCGCACGTTTGTGCTCCCGCCGGCGGCGCCGCCCGCCGACGGCGCCGTCGTCGTCGCCGACGCCCCCACGGCGTGCTTCCGGCACTGGGTCTACCTGACGCAGTGCAACCAGGCGCTGGCCTACGAGACGGCCGTCGGCCTCTGGAGGCACCTGCGCAACCACGAGCAGTACCGGTGCGCGGGCTCGCTCTACTGGCAGCTCAACGACACCTGGCAGGGCCAGTCCTGGTCCGGGCTCGACGCCGACGGCGGCTGGCGGCTGCTGCACCACGCCGCGCGGCGGTTTTACGGTCCCCTGGCGCTGTGGTGCGACGGGAGGGGCGGGAGGCTCCAGGTGGCGGCCGCCTCCGACGTGCGCTGGCCCCTGGCCGGCGAGCTCGAGCTCGACGTCGTGCCCTGGGGCGCGGGGGCGCGGGGCGCGCGCCTGCCGTCCTCGAGGACGGTCTCGGTCGCGGTCGGGGACCAGGCCTCGCCCGTGCTGTTCGAGGACGCGTGGGAGCGCGTCCTGGGCCCCGGCGTGCGCCCCGAGGACGTCGTCGTCCGCCTGAGGCTGAGGGCGAGCGGCGCGGCCCCGGCCGGCGGGGTCGCGTTCCCGCGGGACGCGCACCGGTGCTGCGGGAGCGGCGGCGGCGGCGGCGGCCGAGGCGGCGGCGACCTCGCCTCCTTCTCCGAGGGCGAGAGCGTCGAGTTCACCGCCGAGGCCGTGGCGTTCCCCGTGCGCCCCCGCGCCGCCAGGGGCATCGCAGTGGCGCCCAAGCTCGCGTTCGACGCGTTCGAGGAGATTGTCGACGACGAGGAGGCTCCGGCCGCGGCGCCCCCGTCGTGCCGCCGCCGCAGGAGGGCGCGCTTCACCCTGTCGACCCCCTCGGTCGCGCCCTTCGTCGCCCTGTCCGCCGGGCCCGACACCCCCGGCATCTTCTCGGACTCGGGCTTCCTGCTGCTGCCCTGGGAGCCGCGCACGATCGAGTTCGAGGCCTTCTCGGAGCAGGACAGCGGCGGCGACAGGACCGAGGCGGCGGCGGCGCCGCTCGATCTCGACGCGCTGAGGAAGGCCGTGGAGAGGTGGTCGATGTCCCTCGGGGACACGCTTATCTGGGGAGACGAGCGGGCCGCTCCGGAGGGGAAGCTGGCGCCGCTGGTGCCGAGGCCCGAGGGAGGGGCGGCGTGCTAGGCGGTGGCGGGAAAAGGGAGGGAGAGAGAGAAGGAGAGGGAGAGAGAGAAGAGAAGAGAGAGGGACTGGAGAGTTTTTTTGTGTTTTTTTGTGTTTTTTTGTGTTTTCCTTTTTTCGAGTCGCAATCTTCCTTTTTTTTTTCTTCCACTTTTTTTTTCTCTCTCTTTCGCTCTTGCTCTCTCTCTCTCTCTCTCTTTCTCTCTTCCGTGGAAAAAGAAAAACCGACCGCGCGCGTGCATCTCGAGAGAGAGTCGCACGCAGTCGCGCAGGCGAGACACCGGGAGAGCAGCAGCAGCGAGAAGCCACTGCCTCTTTCAGCAAAAGCCCGGACGAAAGGAAAAAGAATCGAGAGAGAACAAGCGATTGAAAAAGAAGCAAGCGAGATGGCGCACCAGGAACAGCCGGGCACGCCTGGCTCCTTCGAGCGCGATTCGCTCTTCAAGAGGCTGAGAGCCAAGCCCGAGAACAAGGTATGCAGCGTTGGATGAATGACGCGAGCGAAGGAAGAGAAACGGAGAGGCCTCTTTTCTTAGCTGCCGCCGCAATCGGATGAGCAAGACTTTGGCGCCTCGCCTCTCTGTTCTTCGCATCTCCTCCCTGTCCTCTTTCCGCCCTCTCTCGTGCTCTTCTCGCACGCGCGAACGGTGGAACAGCGCCAGAGGCATCCCCGGCGAGCAAGAGCTCGAAGAAGCCAAAGAAGAACAACTCGCCCCTTTCCTCGCGAAAGAGGGAGAGCCGGTGCATCGCCCGCGTCGGGCGAGGGGCGCCTCAATCGATGTTTTTTTTTCCCTTCGACCCTCAAGACCTCTCCCCTTCTCCTCTCTCTTCGCTCTCGACCCCTCGCCTCGAACCTCCTCCTCCTCCAAATCGCCGTCCCTCTCGCTCGCGCCCCCTCTCTCTCTTTCTCTCTCTCTTTCTCTCTCGCCCCCTGTTCCCGTCCCCCCGCCAAAAAAAAAAAAACGCCAGGTCTGCTTCGACTGCCCCGCCAAGAACCCCACCTGGGCCTCGGTCCCCTACGGCGTCCTCGTCTGCCTCTCGTGCGCCGGGGCGCACCGCGCCCTGGGGGTCCACCTGTCGTTCGTGCGCTCGACCACGCTCGACGCCTGGAGCCCCGACCAGCTCCGGCTGATGCACCTCGGCGGCAACGGCCGCGCGAGGGCGTTCTTCAAGCAGCACGGCTGGGACGGGCTCGGCGCCGACAAGGTCGAGGCCAAGTACACGTCGCGGGCCGCGACGCTCTACCGCGCGGCCCTGGCGAGGGACGCGGCGAGGAGCGGGCCCGACGCGTTCGGAGGGGGGAGGGGCGGGGGCGGGGGGGCGGGGGAGGAGGCGGGGGCGGACGCGTTCGACTTTGGGGCGGCGGCGCCGGGGTCGCCGAGCTCGTCGGCCGCGGCGGCGGTCGCGTCTGCCGCCGCGGCCGCGACCTCTGCCGCGAGCCCTCCCCCTTCTTCGGCGACGACGACGACGACTGCAGCAGCAGTCCCTGCCGCTGCTCCCGCCCCTCGACCAGCCGCCAGCAGGCCGCGCCTGGGGGCGACCCCCGCCCTCGGGGCCAGGCGCGGAGGCCTCGGCGCCTCCAGGGGCTCGGCTTCGTCCTCCGCCGCCGCCGCCGGCGCCGGCGGGGCGGGCATCAGGAAGCTGGCGACGCGCGTCGACGACTCGCTGTTCGAGCAGGCCCCCGCGGCTCCCCCCTCTCCCCCTCCCGCGTCCATCGTCGACGACCTGACCGCGGCAACGGCCCCGCGGAGGAGCTCCAACGGGGGGCACTCTGGAGACGGGGGCGGCGGCAGGGGGGGCGCTCCGTCGTCGTCGCGCTTCGCCTACGACCTGGAGGAGGAGGCCGAGCCCGCGGTGGCGGCACCCACGGTCACCCGCGGCGCGGACGGCCACGTCAGCCTCGCCGGCTTCGGGGGCGGCGGGGGAGGAGGCGGCGGCGGGGGCGGCCTCGCCGAGGGGGACGACTGGTTTGACGCCCCCGAGTCGAGGGAAGACGGCGCGAGTGGGAGCCGGCCAGCCCCGCCGCGGGGGTACGGCGCCGCTCCGAGCCCCTCCCGCCCCGCGCTCGGCGGCGCGAGCGGCCGCCCGGCCCTCGGCGCCGGGCGCGGAGGTCGCGGGACCCGCCTCGGGGCCGGCCCTTCTTCGTCTTCTGCCGCGGCTGCTGCTGCTTCCTCGTCCGGCGGCGGCGGCGACGACGCCGCCGTGCGCCGCTTTGGCAACGCCAAGTCGATCTCCTCGGCGCAGTTCCACGGCGACGCCGAGAAGTCCGCGGCCGATGCCGAGGCGAGCGCGAGGCTATCGCGGTTCTCGGGGGCGTCCGCGATCAGCTCCGCGGACTTTTACGGGGGAGGAGGCGGGGGAGGCCAGGGAGGAAGCGGCGGCGGCATGGGAAGCAGCGGCTACGGCGGTGGCGGCTCCAACGGAAGCGGCGGCGGCTTCGACCTCGACGCCGCGGCCTCGGAGCTGATCGGGCGCCTCTCCGTCACGGCGGCGCAGGACCTCGAGCAGGTGAAGCAGCTCGCCGGGGCCGCATCGAGGAAGGTGGCCTCGGCCGCCGCGTCGTTCCTGCGCGACCTGCAGGGAGGGTACTAGGAGTTTTTTTTTTTTTTTTAGATTTTGATCTTTTGAGAAATTTGAGAGAGAGGGAGAGAGAACGAATCGAAAAAGAATAGTGTTGAGGGTAACACTCGGAGAGAAGAGCGTTCAAAGCGAGAGCATTTCGCTCTCGGTCTTTTTGCTTTCATTTTGAGTCTTTGATTTCAACCATGCGACGGGAGGGAGACGGAAAGAGAGAGACAAGGGAATCGATACAGATATTTAAAAACGGCGGGCAAAGAGAAGAGAAAACTCTGCAAGAAAAAAAACGAAAAAGGAAAAACAATGTTTCTTTTTACATCATCATGATCCCCCGCGCCGCCCCAGTAAAAAGGCCAATGCCTTCCCGAATGAGGAAAGCTAGAACTTTCTCTCCCTTTTCGTGTCTCGAAAATCTTTCAAGAAAGCGGGAAAGAAGAAAAGAATGTATTTATACTTTTTTTTTAAAAGAAAACGCTCAACTCTCTCGACTCTTTCTGTCTTTCTCTTTCTGCTCCTCCCTACGAACGCTCACCACAGCCCAACCGCATCAACCAACCTAAGCTAAGAACTAAACCCTGCTGATGTCCCTCCCGAACACCTTGGTCCTCAGCCAGTCGACGGACACCAGAACGACATTCCTCGGCGAGATCTGCGAGATCGTCTCGTAGCCCTTCCACGCCAAACCCGCCGACAAGCCAAAGATGGGACCGATGACCGGGATGTCCATGACTGCCCTGTCGCGTCCGACGTAGGCCAGGGAACCCTTGTGGCGGTACTTGTAGGGCGGGTGGGCAGGGGCGGGGAGAGGTGCTGCTCCCGGAGAAGAAGAAGAGGGAGAGGAAGAAGAGGTTTCGGCGTCACTCTCGCTCTCGCTATCCCTCGTCTTCATCTCCCCCATCGCCCGCTGCCGCTGCCATAGCGCGCCGCTGCTCACGAGCTTCGCCAGGTACTCCCCCTGCGACTTGGCGACCTGCGCCGTGGCCGGGAGCGCCCTGAGCCCTCGGTCAATCGATGCCATCAGCTCGTGGAACTCCTCCTTCGTCAGGGCGGTGTCCTCGTCGAGGGTGTCGAGAGCAGACTGCTGGCCGCTGGCGACGGCGGCGGCCTTGGCGACGCCTCCGGCCGCCGCCCCAGCCGGCGCCGCAGCCGCCGCCGTCGCCGCGCCCGCGGCCTCTTTGTCTCCTCTCCCGCGCGCGGCTTCGAGCACCTTGGACGCCATTCCGCCCCATCGCGCGAACCCGTATTTGGTTTCCAGGAACCGCGCGTGCTCCGCAAACTGCTCGTACTCTCCCGAGGCGTCCTTCAGCAGATTCCTGAGCTCTTCCAAGTCGACGGCGCCGTCGCCGTCGGCGTCGGCGCGAGCAAAGAGCTCGTCGGCCTTGGCGAGCGCCGAGTTCTGCTCTATGGTGGCGGCGTCGCCGATGGCGAAGATGGAGCCGCCGGAGCCGATGACCTGTTTTTTTGTGTGTGGAGAGATTCTGGTGGTGGTGTGAAAAGGAAAAAAAGAAGAAAAAGTTTCCGTTTCCGTTTTCTAGAGAAGGGAAAAAAACAAAAAACTTGGAAAAAAAGTAAAACAGACATTTACCTCCAGCCACGGCGTCGTCACCACGGACCTAAAGTGCGTCTGCGCCCCCGAGGCCAGCTTGGGCTGCAGCTGCTTGACCAGCGGGTGCATCGCCACGCCCGTCGACCAAACACATGCGCCAAAATCGATCTCCCTTTCTTTGCCGTCGGGCCCCTTGACTCTGACAAAGCCCTTCCCCGTCCCTTGCCCGCAGACCTCGAGCACTCTGGAGTTGAGGATGAGCTCGATGCCCGATCGAACGAATTGCTTGTCCGTGTATTCGGAAATCGCGCGGTCGTAGGTGGAGAGGAGATGGTCCTGGAGCTCGATGATGCGGACGCGGCAGTCCTTGATGATTTCTGTTTTGAGGAGGTTTTTTATTTTTTTCTCCTCGAAAAAGTGAGGTGTTTTTTTTCTTCTCTTTTCTTTCTTCTCTTCTCCTCCTCTCTTTTCTCTCTCTCTCTCTGACTCCTTTTATCTAACGTACCGGGATAGACCTTCACCAGGTCGTCGTTGATCATGTCGTGCAGCTCCGCGGCCACCTCCACGCCCGTCGGCCCGCCGCCGCAGACGACGAACGACAGCAGCCGCTTGCGCTCCTCGGGCAAGGTTTGCGGCAGCGCGGCGCGCTCGAAGCACTCGGAGACGTGGCGGCGCAGCCTGGCCGCGTCCTCGATCGACTTGAAGAAGAAGGCGTGCTCCTGATGAGGTTATTTTTGGTTTTGTTTGTTTTGGTGGCCGGGGAGGGGGAAAGAAAGGGGAAGGAAAGAGAGAGAAGAGCGTGGGCAGAGAAGCCGAAGAAAAAAGGACGAAGAAGAAGAAAGAACAAGAACAAGAACCAAAAAACAAACGCACCTCGACGCCCTTGACGCCGAACGTGTTGTTCGTGCAGCCCACGGACATCACCAGGATATCGTAGGGGACCTGAAAGCAGGCCTCGTCGAGTCCGGCGTCCTTGGGGAAGCTGGTCGTGTTTTTTTTTTCATTTGGAAAAAAGAGCGAGAGAAAAAAATGTGAGTCTCTTTTTCGCTCGGCCTCGTTTCTCTCTTTCTCTCTCTCTCTGTCTCTCTGCTTTTTCCCCCTCCTCCTCCCTCCTCCCTTTCGTCTCGAAAACTCACCAGCACACCAGCTTCTTCGCCACAGGGTCAATCGAGTGGCAAACCGCCTCGAAGTACGCACCCTTCTTCCCGAGGACCTTGCGGACCGGCTCGACGATCGAGCGCTCCTCGACGGTGCCCGTCGCGACAGCCGGCAGCAGCGGGGTGTACAGGAAGTAGTTGCGCGGGGAGATGACCGTGAGGTCGATCTCCTGGGCCTGGGACTGCGACAGGGCCTTGACAAAGCTCATGGACCCCCACCCGGAGCCCAGGACGACGACGCGCGGGCGGGCGGGGGAGGGAGGGCCCGAGGGGGGAGACGCGCTGTCGTCGACGGAGGAGTAGACGGGCAGCGGCTGGTCGATCGACGACAGGATGTCCGACTCCCGCTGTCATTTTCGGTTTCAGTTTTTGTTTTTGTTTTTCGAGGGTTTTGAGTTGGTTTTTTTTGAGAGCGCGTGCCCCCCGCCTCGCGGCGAGAAAGAGGGAAGGGGAGAGAGGGGCGATGATGACAATAGAGTGGAGGGAGAGAGAAGAGGGTCGAGGTCGAAAAAGAGAGAGCGTGCCGAGGGCGTGCATCTCTCTCTCGCTCGCTCTCGACCGCCGAGGGCGGACGAACCAAGAGAAGGAGAAAAAAAGGGCGAAGAAAAAAAAAGGTCGACGCTTTTCTCTCCCCTTCCCTCTTTCTTTCCCTGCGTCTGAGCCACAGGACGAACGTAAGAGTAAAAGGCTTCTCCTACCACCGGCGGCTGCTCCGTGGAGATGGCGCGGACGCGCTGGAGAGGAGCGGGCGTAAGACCACCGCTCGATGGCGAAGATGCGCCGAGAATCTTCCTAGCCGAGAAGGGAGCTGCAGCAGCGGGTCTCGCGGAGGAGGGAGCCGCTCCTCGCGCCCCGAGGGCGGGCCTCGCGGCCGTGGCTTCGCGCATCAGGGGAAA
>Ga0315289_10004639_pt1 | contig 20437 bp, 11 predicted proteins | sample YL17G11_40_MG_FD_203452 | JGI IMG/M metagenome (GOLD analysis project Ga0315289, IMG submission 203452) | Sediment microbial communities from Yellowstone Lake, YNP, Wyoming, USA - YL17G11_40 | ecosystem: Environmental > Aquatic > Freshwater > Lake > Sediment | place: USA: Wyoming | collected... | reverse complement strand
CCTCGATGTCTATCTGAATCAGCCTGGTCGGAGGAATCGAGTAGCTGATCCCGTTGCGGTAGGACGACGTGCTCTCATCTGCAAATCGGCAGCCGACGGCGAGAACGACGTCTGCGGAGCGGGTCACTCTGTTGCCGACATCAGTGCCCTTGGCTCCGGATATCCACGCTGACTGCGGATGGTCTTCGGGGAAACAGCCCTTCGCGTTGAACGTGGTCACTACGGCGGCCCCGCTTGCCTGGGCCACGCTGGTCAGTTCCTGCCAGGCCTCGGAGGAGTTGACGCCGCCTCCAGCCACGATGACCGGCCTTTCGGCCCGAGCAAGCATCGAAGCCGCCTGCTCGATGAGCTTGGGGTCGCCGAGCGGCCTGGCGATTGCCTCGTGGGAAGCCGGCCCGGGGATTGTCACGTCGGCCGAGTCCGCCTGCACGTCCATCGGCAGCGAGATGAGCACCGGCCCCCGTCGGCCGGTCAGCATGGTCGAGAATGCTCTCTGCATGACCGATGGGAGCTGGCGAATGTCCGTCACCTGCCACCGCCGCTTGGTCACCGGCTCCAGGATTTGGGGGAAATCGGCATCTCGCCGCCGTTCGATCTCTTGAAGCACGCCCTTGCCGAACATGTAGGTATGAACGTCGCCGGTGAGCACCAGCGCCGCCGTCGAGTCCACATAGCAGGTGGCCAGACCGATGGCCGTGTTGATGGCGCCAGGACCTATGGATGTGAAACAGGCAAGCGGCCGACCGCACGCGCGGAAGTAGCCATCGGCCATGTGAACCGCGGACATCTCCTGCCGCACCTGGATCGTCTTGATCCGGTCCTTGTTCTTCATGAGCGCGTCAACCAGCGCCAGGCAGCCATGGCCCGGTATGCCAAGGGCGTAGGGCACCTTCTCTTTGATCAGGTAATGGGCGACTATCTCCCCGCCGGTAAGCTTCATCAATCCCTCCGCAGGTCAGACACCGCGCCGGAGGACGCACGCGATGTCCTACTTGAAATTCTTCTGCTCGTATTCCTTGATCCTGGCAAACCCGTCCGCCTGGACTTTTCGGCGTTCCTCGCTCATCCCCTGGCCGATCTCGGCCCCGAGGTAAGCGTCAACGATGTCGAACGCCTGAAGCCTGCCCACTATCCAGGCCCCGAAGCAGAGCACGTTGGCTCGGTTTATGACATAGTGGAGGCGAGCGGTGCTGGCCGACTCGGCCACGCCCGCGTAAATCCCCTTGAACTTGTTGGCGCAGAGGCACACTCCCATCCCCGTGCCGCAGGCCAGGATGCCTCTCTCGGCCCGGCGGTCAAGCACGGCCTGAGCCACCTTCGGCGCTGTCTCGTAGAAGAGCTCCGGCTCCTGGGCGCTCTGCATACCCAGGTCAATTACCTCGTGCCCCTGTTCGATTAGGCGCTCCTTCACCAACTGCATCAACTCGAATGAGCAGACTTCCGCTGCTAACGCTATCTTCACGCCACTCGGCCTCCAACCTCCAACCTCCAACTTCCATTTCAGTCCCACGTGCTGACTTTTCTGACGCGGGCGTCGGCTTCCTCGAACCATCTGTAGCTCACGGATTTCTTCTCGGTAAAGAATAGCACACCGTCCTTGCCATGGCTATGGAGGTCGCCGAAGAACGACTGCTTCCAGCCCGTGAAGCTGAAGAAGCCGAGCGGGACCGGTATTCCGACGTTGACGCCGACCATGCCCGCCCCGACTCGATGCGCAAACTCCCTGGCCCATCTGCCGCTCTGAGTGTAGATCGCCGCGCCGTTGCCGAAGCGGCTGGAGTTGATAATCCGCAGGCCCTCCTCGAAGTCTGCCGCCCGCTTGACGGAGAGCACGGGGCCAAATATCTCCTCCCGGCCGACGGACATATCCTCGGTCACGTGGTCGAAGATGGTAGGGCCAAGGTAGAATCCGCCAGGATGCTCCGGAACCGCGAGCTTACGTCCATCAAGGACCAGCTTCGTGTTTTCTGCAACGCCCGTCTCGATCCATTTGACGACGTTCTCCCGGTGCTCCGCCGACACCAGCGGCCCCATTGCAGTCTGAGGGTCTTCGGCGTGGCCGACCTTGATTTCCTTAGCCGCCTTGACAACGAGTCCGACAAGCTCGTCGGCAATCTCGTCAAGCACAACGACCGTGGGCAGGGCCATACACCGCTCTCCGGCGCAGCCGAACGCTGCGTTGACTATCCCCTGGGCTACTCGTGGGAGCACGCAATCCGGCATAACGAGCGCGTGGTTCTTCGCCTCCGTCAGTGCCTGCACTCGCTTCCCGTGGCCCGCGGCGGTCTGGTAGATCTCGCGCCCGACGCTTGTTGATCCGACGAAGCTCACGGACTTCACGTCGGGGTGTTCGAGCAGCAGCTTCACGGATTCCCGCCCACAGGTGATCATGTTGACCACGCCCGGAGGCAGCCCGGACTCATTAAGCAGTTCCATCAGCCTCGCCGCCGAGTTCGGCACCATGCTGGCAGCCTTCAGGACGAACGTATTCCCGCAGGCAATCGAGATCGGGAACATCCACATTGGGATCATCGCTGGGAAGTTGAACGGCACGATGCCGACGCACACGCCGAGCGGCTGCCGCCAGGTCACGACATCCAGCCCTCTCGAGACGTTTTCGAGCGACTCACCCATCATGAGCGTCGGAGCGCCGCAGGCAAACTCGACTATCTCGATGCCTCGCTGGATCGAGCCAACGGCCTCAGCATGGGTCTTGCCGTTCTCTGTGGCAAGGATCGTCGCCAGCTCCTCCAGATTTGCATCTAGCAGCGCCTTGAAGCGGAAGAGAACCTGTATCCGCTCCTCCGCTGGAGTCTGCCGCCACGGCTCGAATGCCTTCTTTGCCGCTGCTACAGCCGCATCTACCTCTTCAGGCAGGCATCTCGGCACCTCCGTCGTGACCTCGCCCGTGCTCGCGTTGTAAACGGGCGAGTAGTTATCCGTCTTCGACGGCACCCACTCGCCGCCGACGAATATCTTCAGCCGCCTTGCCCCATTCGGCCCCGCAAAATACGGTGGCCTCGACTCCATTTTCTCTGCAACTCTCACCTGCATTCTAACCCCTGACTTCTACTCCCTGACCCCTGAATCCTGAATCCTGAATCCTAATTCCTGACTCCTGAATCCTGAATCCTGAATCCTGAATCCTGAATCCTAACTCCTAACCATCTCCCGCGCGGCGGCCACGATGTGCTCCGTGTTGACCCCGAATTTCGAGAGTACCTTTTCATCGTCGCCGCTCTCGCCGAAGTGGTCGCGGAATCCGATTCTCTTCAGCCGCGCCGGCTGGCGCTCGCCCATCACCTCGGCTACAGCGCCCCCAAGTCCGCCGATAATGCTGTGGTTTTCGACCGTGATGATCCGACCAATATCCTTCGCAGCAGCCGCGATCGCATCCTCGTCAATCGGCTTGATTGAGGGCATGTGCACCAGACGCATAGAGATGCCGCTCTTCCCAAGCAAGTCAGCAGCCTGCAGCGCCTTCGGCGTCATCATGCCCGTCGAGATGATCGCCACGTCGGCGCCCTCGCGCAGCGTCACGGCCTTGCCCGGCACGAACCTGTAGGACTCATCGAAGATGACCGGCACCTCGCACCGCACCGTCCTGATGTACACCGGCCCATCCATCTCCGCCGCCGCAAAGACCACCTGCCTCGTCTCGACCGCGTCTGCTGGCACAAAGACCCGCATGTTCGGGATCGCCCGCATGATCGCTACGTCTTCGAAGGCCTGATGTGTAGCACCGGCCTTGCCCGTTGGGACCCCGCCGTAGCTTCCGTTGATCTTTACGCTCAGGTTGGGGTAGGCCACGGAGATGGCCACCTGGTCGGAGGCGCGCCGCGCGGCGAAGACCGCGAACGTCGAAACAAACGGAATGAAACCCATGGTTGCCAGGCCAGCCGCGATGCCCACCATGTTCTGCTCAGCGACACCCACCTGGTAGAACCTGTCAGGGAACGCGTCGCGGAAGATCGCCGACTGCGTGGATGTGCCGACATCGGCGTCGAGGACAACCACGTCCTCGTTGATTCGTCCCAGCTCAACCAGCGCCTCGCCAAATGCCTGGCGCGGCGCTATCATATCTCCCAGCTTCACTCTTGGCACTCCAGTTCGGAAAGTGCCCTCTCCAGCTCCTCATCCGTTGGAGCCCTGGCGTGCCAGGACACATTGCCGGCGATGAACGAAACACCGTAGCCCTTGAGAGTGCGAGCGATGACGACCGATGGGCCGTCCTCCACTGACTTGGCCTGGTCAATCGTGCGCATTAGCTCCGCAACACTGTGCCCGTCGCATGAGAACACGCGCCATCCGAACGCTCGCCACTTGTCCTCGAGCGGCTCAAGGTCCAACGTCTCCTTTGTCCAGCCGGTGAGTTGGAGCTGGTTATAGTCAATGATCGCAACAAGTTTTCTGGTTCTGTGGCAGCCGGCGTACATGGCCGCCTCCCACACCTGGCCTTCCTGGAGTTCCCCATCGCCCAGGAGCACGTAGACGTGGAAATCCATCCCTCTGCGGTCCCGGCCCAGCGCCATCCCTATCCCAACGGAGAGACCTTGCCCGAGCGATCCGGTGGACATATCCACGCCTGGGGTCTTGAGCATATCCGGATGGCCCTGGAGTCTGCCGTCCACCCGGTCGAATTCCATCATGCACTCGGGCCCAAAGTAGCCGCGCAGACACAGGGCAGCGTACAGGGCGACCGACGCATGGCCTTTGGACAGGATGAACCTGTCGCGCTCGGGCCAATCCGGCCGCTTTGGATCAACCCTCATCGTATGGAAGTAGAGCACGGAAAGGATTTCCGGGATCGAGAGCGAGCCGCCGGTATGCCCCGCCCCGGCTGCGTGTACGGCGGCGAGCAGCAGCTTACGCATTTCTCTGGCTGCTCGTTCAAGCTCCTGCACCGACTGCAAAGAGGGACCTCCTTCCGGATGGCGGGAGGATATTCCATTTCTCACTGGGCAGATTACCATACGGCTGATTCGGTGTCAATTATGCTCGCACATCTTTCTTCAACACGGTCTTGACAGGCGTAGATCGTCATGGCATGATGATACTGCGGAATACCGTTCCGCCAGGTGGAAGCATGCCTCGCGATTCGATGGTGAACATACAGTCGGTCGAGCGCGCGCTCAGGCTGCTCGAGCATCTTTCCGAGAACCACGGCGGCAAACGGCTTGTGCAGCTTGCCCAGGAGAGCGGGCTGCCGCCCTCCACTGTCCACAGAGCACTTCAGACGCTTTCCGTCGCCGGCTACGTTTGCCAGGACTCCACGGCCGGGCTTTACAGGCTTACCGGCAAGCTGCTAGACATAGCGAGCCGCGCCATAGCCGGCAGAGACCTCCGTGCCGAGGCACTGCCGCAGCTCAAGACGCTTCGTGACCTGACCGGCGAGAGTTCGCACCTTGTGGTGCTTGACAGTGATCGAGCTGTGACAGTGGAATCGGTGCTTTCCTCCGAGCGCAATCTCGTTGATTGCCCCGTCGGGGAACGCGTCCCCCTCCATTGCACCGCCGTCGGCAAATGCCTGATTGCTTTTCTTGGCTCAGACGGACTTGAAAGTACCCTTTCGCAGCTTGAGCTGACGAGGTCCACAGCCAATACGATCTGCACTGTGTCTGGCCTGCGAGATGACCTGGCCAGTGTTCGGGAGTTGGGCTACGCGGTTGACTGGGAGGAGAACGAAGTAGGCATCCGCTGCGTCGCTGCACCAGTGAGAGGCGCCTCCGGAGATGTAGTCGCAGCCGTGGGCATATCCGGCCCGGCAACCCGCATTACCGAGAAGAGTCGAAACGGACTCGCTGACCACGTCGTCAGCGTCGCACTCGCCATCTCCCGCGCCATCGGCTATGCCGGTTGATGTGGGAACGATGACAAGCAAAGAGCGTGTGCGCGCCGCGCTCTTTCGTAAGCCGATAGACAGGTGTCCCCGCAATGCGGAGGCGACGCCTGAGGCGGCCGGGAACCTGATGCGCGTTCTCGGCGTGGGAAGCATAGAGGAGGTCCGCCGCGCGCTCGGCATTGACGTGCGGCACGTTTATCCCGTTTTCCGGGGACGGGTGCGTCCTCCGGAGGGACAGGTTCACTTTGACGAATGGGGGATCGGCAGGAAGTTCGTTCGGTTTGAGGGAGGAGGCTACCAGGGAGAGTACGACGAGATCGCGGTCTCGCCGCTGGCCTGTGCCAAAAGCGTTGATGAGGTTCTTGCCTACCGCTGGCCGGAGCCAGACTGGTGGGATTACGGCCAACTGGCCTGTGCGGCGCGAGAAACCGGTCTGGACTACTGGACCTCTTCCGGCTACTACAGCATATTCGAGCGAAGCTGGTATCTGATGGGAATGGAAAGGTTCCTCACGGACCTCGTCACCGATCCCGAGATCCCTCTCGCCGTGCTGGAGAGGGCGCTCGAATTCTATATCGAGCAGACCCTGAGAATACTGGAGGCGGGCGGAGGTCTCATTGACCAGATTGATACGGCCGATGACCTCGGCACTCAAAGGGGAATGCTCATCTCTCCTGAGATATGGAGAGAGCATATCAAGCCCCGGCAGGAGAGGTACAACCGGACCATCAAGGAAAGGTTCCAGGTCAAGATCTGGTATCATTCCTGCGGGAGCATCACACCGATAATAGAGCAGTTGATCGAGATTGGTGTGGACATTCTCGATCCTGTGCAAACGGCGGCCGCGGGCATGGAGCCCGCCTGGCTGAAGAAGTCGTTTGGGGACGGGCTGTCGTTCCACGGCGGCGTGGACACCCAACATACGCTGCCCTACGGAACGCCAGACGAGGTACGGGCCGAAGCGCGGTTTCTGATAGATACGCTTGGCCGCGGCGGTGGCTACATCCTTGCGCCAACGCACGCGATCCAGGCGGACGTTCCACCGCAGAACGTTCTCGCCATGTGCCAGCTCGATTAGGCTGTAAGCGGAACAACTGCCGGCGGCAGGACCGCAAGTGTACGGAGGTGAATGGTTGGAGACGGGGTTTGTCTTGGTCTCGGAACAAGGCGTCTCGGCGGACATCGTGATCGGTCCGCACTCGACAGGTGTCGAGAGGCACGCAGCCCGGGAACTTGCCTCCTATGTTGAGCGGATGACCGGGGCCAGGATGCGGACGCTTGCGGAGCCCGACCCGTCCGTCCGCTCGGCAGTACTGATCGGCCGTCCGGAGACCAATCCCACGATCGCCGACCTCGCGACCCGCGGCAAGCTCAGGATCTCGCGGGATTTCCCCGGCCTCGACGGATTCGTCATCAAGACCGTCGAGGATGCCGGAAAAACCTACCTCGTGCTTGGGGGCAGCGCGGATCGAAGCTCGCTCTACGCCGTTTACGACTTTCTCGAAAGGTACTGCCACGTCGGGTTCTTCTGGGATTGCGAGAGAGTCCCCAAGGCCGAGAGCCTCATCTTTGACCCCATTGACTTTTCGTCTCGACCCCATTTCGAGAACCGCCAGAACCTGCAGGCCTGCGTAGTGGGCTACTCAGCCGCCTACTGGCCCTGGGAGGAGTGGAAACGCGAGATTGACTGGATGGCCAAGAAGAAATTCAATATCCTCCACGTCTGCATGGGCGGCCAGGTGGTCGAGTACGAAACCATGAAGGCGATGGGGGTCGAGACCCAAGAGCCCCCGGCGCTGGGCAAGGCGCAGGCTGAGATGGCGAAGAAGATCGTGGACTACGCACATTCGCTGGGTCTCCGGATCGTCAGTCCTCCAGCGACCAATGGGCACGTGCCTCAGGCCTTCAGGGATTGCTATCCGGACGCCAGGTACTTTGAGATGGGGTGGCTCGACTACCTGCCGGGGCTGTACCTCTATCCGGATGACCCGATGTTCGTCAGAGTAGTGGCCGAGTGGCTGCGCCAGGCCGATAGGCTCTTCGGGACGGACCACCTGTACAACATTGATCCCTACGCGGAGATGGAGCCCGGTGGCACGCCGGAAGAACGGGAGCGAATGAAGGCCGCATTCGGCAGGGGCGTCTCGGAAGCCATAAGGTCCGTCGCGCCCGACGGAAAGTGGGTCATGAGCGGGTGGGGGTTCGTCGAGCGCGACTTCTGGCCAGTCGAGCACATCAAGGCCCTGCTCGGCGGCATTCCGGACGACATTCTCATCCTCAATGATCTTACGTCGGTCTATACGAGCAATGCGGGCCTTACGAAGGTCTATAGAGACGCCGACTATTACTACGGCAAGCACTGGGGCTGGTCCATCCTCCACTCGTTTGGTGGCAACACTCATCTGCAAGGGGACGTGCCTGGACTGATAAAGGACACTCAGGAAATCGCCGCGGATCAGAAGGCTGCAAATTGCCGCTCGTTCTATCTAACGCCGGAGATAGTCAGGCACAATGCTTTCTACTTCGACCTTGCTGCCCAACTTGGCTGGGATCCGCGGGGAATAACCCTGGCCGGTTACATCAGGGACTACGCGCAGCGACGCTACGGAGCCGAGTCTGTGCCGCGGATGGCGGACTGCTTGGAGGAACTGACCGGAAGCGTATATAGCTGCTACGACATGAACGATTACCACGGTCCCATTTACCAGTTCTCGGCGACGACTCAGAACCGGCCTTGGTACGACAAGCGGGTGTCATTCATCCCGTCGCTGGGGAAGGTGCTCGACATTGCGCTTGGCCAGTCTGAGAAGCAGCAAGGCAATGCGTGCTACGAGCGCGACCTGGTAGATATCTCGAAGGAATACCTGGGCAACCTGGTGACGAAAGCGGCTCAAGACCTCGTGAGTGCGCAGAGGACGAACGACCGGACAGGGCTCGATGATGCGGCGAAGCGGATTCGGGCTGGCATGAGTGCAATTGAGCAGATCGCAGCCGTGCTGCCCGAGTACCATCTGGCCGACGAGATCGCCAGAGCGACGCGTCCGCCTTACAACCTGAACAAAGAGGATGCCACTGTGGACATCCGCATCAGATACAGCGTGCTCGTTGACTTCGATCACTACGACACGCTGCTGGACTACGCTCGCAGGGATATGTACGAGCTGATCAAGTACTACTACCGACCGAGAATGGAGTTCCTGATCTCCTATCTCGACGACTGCCTGAAGTCGGGCAGGGAGCCTTCGGAACAGGAGCTTCACGATCGGTGCAGAGATATCGCGAAGGAGTTCGTTTACAGGTCGCCTATGGATGAGATGCCGGAAGGCCCGATGCGCCCGGTGGCCGAGCGCATCAGGCAGGCCGTTGAGATGGCTGGATAGGGAGTCAGCAGCCAGACAGGGCCTTGTAGCTGCGCATGCTCAGGCGCGCAGCTTCCATAGCATCACCCGAGAGGATTTCGGCCATGTATTTGAACGATTCGAACTCTATCGAGAGCCAGCCATGGTAACTGGATTCGTCGAGCGCAGTAAAGAACTCTTTCCAGTTGATGATGCCTTCGCCGAGCACCGGAAACAGGAAATCGCGCGGGAACGCGCCGGCTCGTCCGACCGTGTCCTTCAAGTGGACGTGCCGGATCTTGGGCCCGAGCTGCCGGACGGCCCAGCCGATGTCGTTGTCGTGGAGCGCGTAGTGGGAAGGGTCCATGGTGAGCGCGAGGCTCGGGCTGTCCAGTCGGCGGAGCAGTTCCAGTGTCGAATAATAGTCGTGGACCAGATTCCCTACCACGGCTTCGAACGCAATGGTAACGCCTTCGGCCTCCGCTACCGCGAGGACCGCGCGGAGCGATTTCTCCGTAGTATCCCACGAGGTCGTCCAATCGGGAGAGTCGGCTTTCCACCAATCGTCCGGGTCAAGCGGCTTACGAAGCGCCGACGCGGAGGCAGTGTTCACTATCTTGACTCCCGCGGCAGCCGCCGCACGGACGAACTGGCACATGTCTTCAACCGACTTGGCCGCAGCCTCCGGATCGGCGATGTTGCGAAGAATCACGAAGTTCGTGACTTCCAGGCCCGCATTCCGCGTCGCCCTCGCCGCCATGGCCAGTTTGGACGCAGTCTCGTTTCCTGCTCCGAAGCATGTCTCTTTCCACTCCACGCCCCTGTACCCCAGCGCCGACAGGCCCTCGCAGACGGCCGCCACTTTGTCCTCGGAGTCGAGGTTCTCCCACCAGAATGCGTTGAACGCCACCTTGGTTCGATCGAGCATCAAGAAGTCCTCCATCCAATGAGAAGCGGCCCGCCGCGCAGCGGCGCAGCAGTGCATTTCAATATACTCACAAGCCGAGGCCGCCTGTCAAGTCGCAAGGACTGTCCGTGTTTGCCGGGCGTGCAGCCCGGATCCTTTCAGAAGCGATTGGACTCGCCCAACTCCATCGGACTTGGCGCTTGCCCGTCCGGATTGGGACAGGGCTTGCACCATGTCGCGCGAACTCCGTCGCGCAGTCCGCATTCCTTGTTACATCTGGCGTTTTGTTCCCAGGTCTTGCGGACGAATCAGGTAATTCTACCAGTAGACTGGGTGACTTGGGTGTGGTACGCTGGTTAGTGCTGGGCATGTACCTAGGAGAGGAAGGAGAGTGGCAATGCGTATATCCGTCGTCTGCCTTGTTGCATGACTATGGATGCGGTCCTCGGATAGACGGACCGTGATAGCTGGCCGGAAGGCCTGCAAAGCAGTGGATAGCTGCTATTGATGAAAGGAGGAACAGTTTTGAACCGAGCATTTATCGTCTTCGTGTTGTTGGGTCTGCTGAGCGTGTGCGTAGCGCCCCCCGCGCTCGCAGATTTCACGATCCAGGGAACGGTTACGGTTGCCGGCCGGCCTGTACAGAATGCGGTCGTCGGCGTCAAGACCGGGCCGGTCGCTACGGCTGATGCGGATGTGGTCGTGAACCCGGGCCAACCGGGGGCCAACGTGTCGTATTTCGTTACTGACGCCGGAGGCCACTATGGGCCGAGCGCGGCTATTCCCGCAGCAACTTACTATGTCGGAGCCTGGGCTGATGGCTATGGTATGGTTGAGACACAGGTCGTGCTTGACACCGACAAGACGGTTGACATTGCCATCACCAAGTCCGCCGGAGCCAACATGGCTCCTGGGAAGACCGTCTTTTGGGGGTCTGGGACAGATATCTATAGCCATGCCAGGAGGATCAACGACGGCGGGCGGTATGGCGGGGACTCCGCTGCGGCATTCGACGGCGCCTCGGGTACTAGCACTGCTATCTCTCCGACGGTGCTGACCGACCACAGCCGACTCGACAACCCGTGGGGGCCGGATCCGTGGACGACCAACATCTGGGCGGGCGTCTACACGCTCAAGGTGACCCACGGAGGTAACACGTTCTCCTACCCGATTGCCAGCAATACCGCCGAAACCATAACCATTGCATCAGGCAACATGGTTGCGAACGGTATTGTGGCCGGGGATACGTACAAGGTAGTGCCGAACACGAGCCCGCTCAGACCGATGTGGATGGGCGTTGACCTTGGCGCGAATACAGCCGTCAAGGAGATCGTTGTTGACTACTTCGTGTGGCTCGTCCCTTACAACTACAAGATCCAGTACGCAGTGGACGATGGAAGCCATGTCATGCCAGCCTGGGATAGCGCCTCATGGCTTGACTGGTACTCCGCTGCGACCACCCGGGCATTCGGCTTCCCATTTCAGGGCGATAGCGGACCGTGGGAAGCCATCTCCGCGCCAGAGGCGACCGGCCGTTGGTGGAAAATCTCGTCCACGGATGGGCCGAAGGGCTGGGGCCCGGAGTTCCCAATTATGGGTGTAAGGGAGTTGGAGATTTACTCCACAGCCGACTTCACCGGGCAGGTAATGGGGGTAGTCAAGAATGCTGGCACGCTCGCCCCGATCTACGACGCGGCTGTCCAGATCGGCGGCGGTTATGGCAACGCCATGGTCACCGGCACAGATGGCCTCTACAGCCTGACATCCCCGTCCGCCGGCAGCAAGGAGCTCTTTGGGGACGCGCCTGGCTACACCTCGAAGGCCGAGACCGTTGTGCTGCCTGCCGACGGCACTATCCTGGTGAAGAATATCCTGCTGAACTCCGCGACGGAGACCGGCGGCATCTATAACGGCGACTTCGAGATCCAGGGGTCTGGAGGAGCCGGCACGGCAGACGGCTGGGAGGTGTTCGCGAACCAGCAGCAGGGCAACGACGCTCTTGGCAATCCCTATCCGCCGCCCAACCCAGACATGTACCTGGGCACTCGCGACGCGACTCAGAACAGTACGCCTGGCGGCAGCGCGGCAGGCTGGCTTGCCACCGGCAATGCCCATCCAAATCCCGGTGTCGGGTCAATCGAAACCCATCCTGAGGCCAGCGACTGGCACGGAGCCGTGGGATCTCCTGTAACCCAGACCATCATGACCGACTCAACGCAGAACTGGCAGACCAACGGGTGGACAGGATGCTTCCTGCACATCACGCACGCGGGAGGAGGGGACCACCTCTACAAGATCCTCTCCAACACCAATACGACCATCACCATTGAGTCTGGGGACATGGTTGCGGACGGCGTTCAGGTAGGCGATGCCTTCGAGATTCAGCGCTACCACTACCTGTATTGGTATATGGGCGGGATCAGGATAACCGCCGACAAGTTGATCCCGGTTGATGAGACCAGCGTGTACAGCTTATACTTCAAGGCTAAGAGGTCGGGAGATTGTGAGCACTTCTATGGCTTCGTCTGGAGAAGGGCCGACGGCAGCGAGATCAGCAGGGCCTACAACTGGTGGTGGTGGCCCGGTACCACGTGGACTCAGGTTCTGACGGGCGTTGTCCCGGGGAGGGACGGCTGGACACCGATGCTTCGCATGGCGCCGCCCACCGGTGCTGCTTTCATCGAAGTCCAGATCGGCTACACCCAGTGGGGTTGGGACTGGCCGAGCAAACCGGTCACGACTTTCATTGACGACGTGGTTGTGGACGCAGTACCTCTGTCCGACGTCGGCAGGATATCGGGCACGGTCACGCTCGCCGGAGTGCCTCATGCGGACGCAGTGGTCGGCGTTAAGAAGACGCCCTCCGCTACTTCCGACGCGGACTACTACTATCTGACAGACTCGAACGGCCACTTCCAGACGGGCGTTCTGTCCACCGGCACCTGGTATGTTGCCACGTGGATTGACGGCTATCAGATCTGCGAGAAGACGGTCAACGTTACCAGCGGGGTGACCAACGTCACTCTCGATGTCCGGTTCGTCCAGGGCTTCAACAAGGCCTTGCACGCAGCCCAGGACGGTGGGCCATCGCCCGGTGGGCTGTCGGCTTTGGATGATGGTTACCGCTACGGCGGCGACTACGCGAATGCCTCGGACGATCAGGGCTATGGATACATCAGCAGCGTCACTTCCACGGTCCTCACCGACCTATCCAAGTCGTGGGCAACCGACCAGTTCGCTGGTTACCAGTTCAGGGTGATGCACGTTGTTGCTGGGGTTCGGTATTTCTACACTTACACAATCGCCAGCAACACCGGAACGGATCTGACCATCGCCTACGGCGACATGCTTGCAGATGGAGTGGCGCCAGGTGACCTCTACTGGATCATAGGCTACCAGCCGAGGCCGGTGTGGATGTCAGTGGACCTCGGCGAGAACCATCCGGTCAAGCAGGTGCTGATAGACTACATGGGCTTCACCGTCCCGGGCAGGTACAAGATCCAGTGTGCCGTGGACGACGGAGGTGGGATGCCTCCGCCTCCGGAGAGTCCTGCCTGGACTGATTGGTACGTAACCACGGGCACGAGGGCGTTCACGTTCCCCGGCATGGGTGACAGCGGGCCTTATGAGGCCATCAACATGCCGCTGGCGTCTGCCCGATGGTGGCGGATATGGTCGGACAACCCGCCGTCCGTCGGCGATCCTCCGATAATCCCGCAGATCGGCGTCAAGGAGTTGGAGATATACTCCGCGATTGATGTCCCTGGCGCACTGAGTGGTATTGTGAAGGATACCGGCGGCCATCCGATCTACAACGCGATGGTGCACGTAGATGGAGCCAAGACCGCGCTGGCAGTGACCGACACCAACGGCGCGTTTGTCTTCACTCAGCTTCCGACTGACCAGGGCCCGTACTGGCTGGCAGCCGACGCGCTCGGCTATGCTCCCAGCGAGGTACAGGTCACCCTATTGCCAGGGGAGATCAAATCCCAGGACATCACGCTGACAGCCAGGGCCGAGACCGGCGCCTACAACGCCGATATGGAGCTGAGCGCTGGTCAGGGCGTCCCGCCGGCCGGCTGGAGCGCTTACCCCGTGGACGCGCCCTACGAGGACTACTACCGGTACACCGGTGACAACCACACTCCCGGAGGAGGCGCGTGCTATGCCGTGAGCCGCCAAACCGGGCCTACGGGCAATAACGTCGCTGTCCCGTGTATCGCGGCGGACAAGTATGTGCCCGTATCCCAGGACAAGGCCTACAACGTCTACTTCTGGGCCAGAGCGGTTCCGGATGGCAGAGGCGACGCGTGGAGTGTGATCTGGCGCGATGCCGCCGGAAACGAGATCAATAGGATCATTCCTCCGGGATGGTTTATGCGGTACGGGAATACCTGGAAGGGTTACCCGCTTGTGTGGAAGGCTGTTCCGCCTGGCAACGCGGCCTATCTGGATGTCCACGTCGTCCTGGTCTTCAGCGACAACGAAGACCCGAGCCGCCGGTTCTTGTTGGACGACGTGGTAGTTGACGAGACGACGTGCCCGTCGAATCCGCCGTCAAACAGGGTGGGCGACGCTAAGACCATGCTCAACCAGGAAGTGTCGCTCTACAGCAAGATCGTCACGGCGGTTGCTGGCGGCGGAATACCGGAAGGGTTCGCCTACATTGAGGAGGGCGATAGGTCGTCGGGCGTACTAGTCGGTGTTGCAGGAGCAGTCAGGCCCGATCTGTATGTGGGCCAGATAGTGAATGTCGCCGGACTCGTTGTGGATACGCCTGAGGGCGAGCGGTGCATCACCGCCGAAGTGATCACCGCTCCGGATCAGGGCGAGCCGAGCCCGCCCGGGCCGCTGGGAATGACGGTCAGGTCGGCCTCGACCGCGGATCTGGCGCCGGGCCTGCTTGTGAGCATCGCCGGCCGATGGATCTTCGATTTCTGGAACCACTGGCTGGACGACGGCACGGCCATCAATAGCGCCCCAACCTCGCTTAGCGTAGTGCTGGGGACTCTCGGCGATCTGCAGCCGTTTGGTTCGTTCGTCAGGGCGACTGGCATCGTCAGCATCGGCTCTGGTGGAGAACGCGTGCTGCGTATTCGAACGAGCGACGACGTGATTATCACGCCTACGCCTCCGCCTGGACCATAGCCCGTCAGGTGGTGCGCTGGCAAGAACGTGCGGTGCCGGTGGCCTTGCAAGGCCACCGGCACCGGGCCTCCGCGCTGGAGGAATTCCCGGCTAGTAAGGCAGCGGGAATTGCGCGCGGCTGGATTCTCCTGGCCATTGGAGGGTTAAATGAGACGACCAATCAAACTCGCCTTCGGGGCTCTTATCGCGGTTTGTCTATGCCTCGGACTGCTCGCAGCGCCGCTGGTGGCGCAGCAAGAGACGTGGACATATCTGGGGTTTCAGAACCAGTGGGTAGGGCCCATCACCGTCGCCACGGGCGATTCGAACTTGATTCTTGTGGGAGGTAGCAACCTCAACGTCAGCCGTGATGGAGGCCAGACGTGGACACCGAACGCCACTCTGACCCAGGCTGGCAGTATGGCATTCGGCTCGAATCCGAATGTGTGCTTCGTCGTGGCAAACTATGCCGTCTATAAGAGCACGGACGGATGCCACACGTGGGTCCAGAAGGGGGCCGGCGTGCTGCCTGGAGTTGGTCCGGTGGTGGTATCTCCCGCAAACGACAACACGGTCTATGTAGGAGCAAGCGGACTGTGGAGGTCAACCGACGGCGGCGGGACATGGACGCAGCTCACCAACGCCATGCATGTTGGCCGCGTGGACGTATCGCGGTCCAATCCGCAGGTCATCTACGTTGGGGGTGGAAATGGTGAGTGGAAGTCCACCGACGGCGGAGCGAATTGGACCAAGCTGCCTTGCCCCGTGCCGGAATACTCTCCTATGTTCGGTATCAAGGTTGACCCAGCGGATGAGAACACCGTCTACGGAGTCTGGCAGATCTCCGGCGGTGGTTGGGTCAGCCGGGATGGAGGCGCATCCTGGACCAACATCATGCCCTACATCGAGGGATTCTCGGTCGCAGTGGACGTCAACCGTCCTGGACTTGTTTATGCCGTCGGCGGATGGACGTGCCCCAAGCGCAGCAGCGACTACGGCGCGACCGGCTGGAAGGATATGTACTCCGGCTATCTCAATGGCTTCAGCACCTCGATAGCCACTGATCCCAACGACTCGTCCAAGATCTACTACTGCTCCCACGTCGGGATGTACCGGTGGATTGCCGACATCCTGCCGCCCAACGCGCCATCGAACCTCACGGCGACCGTCTTCCCAAACGCGATACAGTTGAACTGGACGGCAAGCGGCAACTCCAATGGCTACCTTATCTATCGCCGTGAGAGTTCCGGATCCTATCCTTACACTCCTTATGCCACTCTGTCCTGGGACAATGTCACCACCTACTCCGACACAGGTGTTGACGCCGGCACGTCTTACTGCTACAAGGTGTGCGCCGTTGACAACGCCCAGAATCGCAGCGGCTTCACCAACGAGGCCTGCGCCACCGCGCCGTCGTGCATTGACCTCGATGTTACCTACATTCAGCGGCTGCCCAGAGATACTCACATGTACTGGGTGGATTATGACGACCCAGGTATGGAGAACATACCTGTGCTTCACGAAGGCACGGAGAACGATAAGCGTTGGCCGGAATTTGGGGAGATCGTGACCTTCGTCGCCCACTTCGTCAACCACGGCACGGTCGCCTCCGGCCCTGCCAACTACAGGTGGAAGATCAACGGCAACATTATGGCTACGGGCACCGCTCCCAGCGTCGCACGCGGTGAGGAGGGGACTGCTACCCTCAACTGGGCCTGGAATGTGAGCGGCATTGACACCGACCACACTGATCAGACCGTTACCTTCGAAATAGACTACGACGGCCAGATCGCCGAGTCGTTTGAACAGAACAACTCCCTCACCGACTATCTTGAGGGGGTCTGTTTGGACTTCTGGATAGAGCCGGCGCTCTATGATGCTCTCAACAGGCGGGAGAACCTGGTCGGAACTTACAGCGGCGAGGACTGGGTGCAAGCGCAGATCAAGGCAATGAACGATGACTTCGCTCGCTCGACCTATCCTCTGGCGCCGTACGGAGCTCTGGAGCGCGTCCGGATTGACAGGCTCATAGTTGGCTATATGCCGGGGCCTGATTACACTGCCGATGGCCGGTGGATGGTGAGCGGCGGCGACGGTTACGCTCAGGGCTATGCGAAGGGCGTGGATAACGGCCTTATCCATGAGCTGATGCACCAGCTTGGGATCATTGACCTCTATGCGATTCGTCTCACCGCCGGATTCAACGAAGTCATAACGCCTGACGGCTGGCCGAACGGCACCGACTGGTTCTTTGGTCGCCCGGGGATTATGGGCGGAGGAGACATTGCGCCTCACCAACCCGGACAGACTCAAACGATGCCGGAGTATATCGAATATCACAGCGTAATGGCGCTCAACAGCAACTGCGGCTACAAGCGCGGGTACTACGGCGATTACCTGTTCGACGTCCCTCTGAATAACTACATCCTGGTTAAGGACTCGGCGGGCAATCCCGCGCCAAACGTGGGCATCAAAGTGTTCATGCTCCAGGGGAGCTACATACCGAACGATCCCGTCGTCACCGGCACGACCGACGGGACTGGGAAGCTCCTGCTGACCAACAGGCCGATAGATGGGAATGGGCCGGGCTGGTCCTGGACAACGGCCACGAACCACACCGAGCACCCGAACCCCTTCGGCCTGATAGGCGTTTGTGGTTTGAACGGGATCTTCCTGGTGGAGATGTCGAGACCTGGCGGCGACTTCGACTACAGGTATATGGACCTCCTGCAGTTCAACAACGCCTACTGGAGCGGGTACACCAACTCCTGGACTTACACGATCAACAGCCGCCTCGCCTCATCAACGCTTCCGCGCGTTACGACGTTGAACGGGGCGGTCGAGGCGTCTAAGGTAGTGCTCTCCTGGCCGTCCGTTCCAAGCGCGGTGTCCTATCGTCTCTACAAAGCCGCTGCCTATCGGAACAACCCCAACGACCCACTCCACCAATACGAGAACTGGGTCTACAGGCCGATCGTGGCTACTACGGCAACCACCTACACCGACACTGACCTGACCGAACCAAGCCGCTACGCAGTCGTGGCCAGAGATGCCGCCGGCCGCGAAGCCCCGCTCTCCAACCGCCTCTTTGCCCCTCTCTTGCGCAACCCGTGGGCAGTGGGCATTCAGGCCGACAACAACAGGGTAGTGCTCGATCCTCAGAATGGCTATGCCCTGATGCGACAGGACGGCGAGGGACGCTATATCACGAACTTCGGCTCGGTCCACTATCACCTTGAGTACTCTCACTTCATGACCATAGACAAAGCGCTGGGCCGGCTCATCATCTCGCACCCAAGCGACGAATACGGCGGCTATCAGTCCATTAGAGTTGCGGACCTGGATGCCAATCCAATCTTCGAGATCGGGTCAATCGCTGGTTCAGCGCCGGGCCAGTTCAATGGTCCGACTGGCGTTGCAGTTGATCCGGACAGTCGAATCTACGCAATGGACAACGGCAACAGGCGCATCCAGATCTTCGACTTCGGCGGCAACCTGATCACGATGTATGGCAGCGCAGGTGGCGGCCCCGGGCAGTTCGACAACCCACAGGGCATTGCTGTTGGTTCCAGTGGCAGGATCTACGTTTGCGACACGGGCAATGCGAGGGTCCAGATCCTGGCGTTCGACGGGACCAATGTGTCCTATGTTGGCGTGCTGCAGGGGAAGGCATTCAACACTCCGATGGCTGTGGCGGTTGGACCTGGGGACAAGGTCTTCGTCACCGACTACGTCAGGAGCACGGTTGAGGAGTTCTCTTCCTCCGGCAACTGGGTTCGGACCTACACGACGGCGACCGGATTCTACACCGGAACCCTGCTCAATCCTACTGGGATTGCCGTGGACAACAACGGGCTGCTGGTGGTGTGCGACACCGGTAAGAGGCGGGTCGTTTCGATTGCGCCAGCCCTGACGGTTCACGAGGCGCGGATGCTTCCCGACGGTTCGGCGGCGCAGTTTATGGGCTACGTAGTGACTGCGAAGTTCGCCAACTACTTCTATGTCGAGGATGCCGACCGCACCGCAGGGATGCGGATCGCGTCAACGGCGGCTATAGCGGTCGGCGACAAAGTGAATGTAGCCGGCACGCTGGGGCCTACGCCCGATCCTGACAGGGAGAGGCAGATCGGGTCTGCAACCGTGCAGAAGATCTCCTCCGGCAACACCGTCCCCGCGCCGCTTGGGCTGAACCTGCGCGCTATGGGCGGCGCGGCCGTCGGCCCGGTTCCTGGGATCGTCGGAGCCTCTGGGCTGAACAATGTCGGCCTGCTTGTCCGGGCATTCGGCACGACTAGCGACAGGAACGTGGGGGCGTCGGAATTCTACCTTGACGACGGCTCCGGGTTCAAGGTGCGCGTGCATGCCCCTGGACTGTCTCTTCCTGGGGACGGCTCGAAAGTCGCAGTGACCGGAATCAGCGGCGCAGAGGTCTCGTCCGGCAGCAATGTGCGCGTGCTCAGAGCAAAGTCTATCAGCACGTTCTGACCGCGACTAGTTCACGGATAGATCTCCCCGATCTACCGCGCGGAGCCGTCAGCCCTACGGACTGCCGGCTCCACCCATTCCCGTCTCGCACGGCAGCCGGTGTACGGCTGGAGGACCACGTCATTCCCGCAGTGGCGGCCCAAGACCGGGCTCAATCGTCTCGACTAAATCACCCCATCCTCACCAATCGCCGTGTCGGCAAAGAAGTTGTCCTGAAGCATCGAAGGTGTGGACACTTCCAGTACCAGAGCCGCCCCGATGCCCGCGAAAGAATGGCCGGTGCCAGGCGGCATCGCGAGCGCGTCTCCCTCGCGCAGAATCCGTTCGCTGTCACCTACGGCCATTCGCACGCTGCCCTTCACTATGAAGAAAGTCTCGTGCTTGACCCGGTGATGGTGGTAGGGACAAGTCTGACCGTCGAAGAGGAAGAGCAACTTCCCGCAGTACCCGTGTTCCACCTCATTAGCGACCCAGAACTCCGTTTCGCCGACCTCCCTGAACCGGCGGAGGCCGAAATCCAGCACCAGCGGTCTGGCGGCCGGCATCACCAATCCCCAGGCTGCAATCTGATCTTGGATGGCCTCCAGCACTTCCTCCCGCTCCCGACCCGCCAGTTCGACACTCTCGTAGTTGCCCATTGCTCACCTCTCGTTTGCTCACACATAGTATGCCTCTGAGCCACGCGCCTGTAAAGGCCCAGACCCCCGTGGAGTGCGGCGGCTCGCCGCCGCTGTCTCG
>Ga0315289_10004638_pt1 | contig 20440 bp, 15 predicted proteins | sample YL17G11_40_MG_FD_203452 | JGI IMG/M metagenome (GOLD analysis project Ga0315289, IMG submission 203452) | Sediment microbial communities from Yellowstone Lake, YNP, Wyoming, USA - YL17G11_40 | ecosystem: Environmental > Aquatic > Freshwater > Lake > Sediment | place: USA: Wyoming | collected... | reverse complement strand
TGATGGTGCCGGGCGCCATGAATACGCCGTCTTCAAGGATGGTGTACTGGGCGACGTAGCAGTTGCAGTGCACCTTGACACCGTTCCCGATCCTGCATCCGTAATCGATGATGGAATTGCTCCAGATGGAAAAATGGTCGCCGATCCGGTTCTCTTCCCGTATCACGACGTTGTGGCCCGTGGCGAGGTGCGAACCGATTTTGCTCCCGAGATAGATGACGGTGCCGGACCTCAAATTCGCGTTTTCTCCGATGGAGAGGCTCAGGTCCCCGACTTTCCGCGCAGGCATCTCGCCGATGGCCACGTTCTTCCCCGCCTTCTTTCCCTTCCCCAGCTTGATCATGATTTTCATAATGGGCTCCTTGATTGGATTTCAGACGCTTACCTCTTGATACCGAGCTTAAGATAGATCAAGGGCCTTAAGATGCTCCACCAGCTTAAAATCGGGACCATTTTGGTATAACCCTTGTGTGTCTTGGGGTAACGTTTTGTCACGGGGGCTTCCGTCACGTTAAGCCCGAGCTCGATCGCCTTGCAATAGATGTAAGGCTCAAGCTCGTAATGGTTCAGCCAATCCTGGCTAAGATCGATGGCGGGATTGTCGAAGATGGAGAGGCGGAACGCCCTGTAGCCGTTAGTCCCATCGGTCACGGGGAAGCCCATGAGCCGCCTTAAGATGATGGAGAAGAGCCCCGTCGTCACCCTGCGGAAGAGAGGGATGTTCATCCTTGCCCCGCCGGGCATGTAACGCGAGCCCTGGACGAAGACAAAATGGTCGTGGGCGATGGGGTCGAGCAAGCGGCGCATCTCGTCCGGATTGTCCTGGTCGTCTCCGCCCATGACGACCGCAATGGTGAACGTGTTCTCTCTCGCGAATTCGATGCCGTCCCGGATGCCGGCCCCGACGCCCATGTTCTTCTCGTGCGCAAGCACCTGGGCGCCTGCGGAAGCGGCCTCTTCCCTGGTCTTGTCCGTAGAACCGTCGTCCACGACAATGACCTTGTCTGCGGTCTTTTCGGCAAGGATCTTGGAGACGACCAGCCCTATTTTCCCTTCTTCGTTGTACGCGGGCAAGATGACGATGATCTTTTCGCGGGGATATCTTCCGGAGTCGGCCATTTTAGTCGTTAAGTTCCACGACCTGGCCTTTCCGCTTCAGCGATCCTCTTGCCGCATCCAGGACCCTCACCACTTCAAGTCCGAACGATGCGTCCGAGCGGTGGATCTTTCCTGCCTGGAGGTCATTCAAAAATTCACGGCACTGGTTCTTCAGGGGCTCGCCCAACTGGACCTTGGGGATCACAACGTCCCCGTCGTAGACAATGGCCTTGAACTCGCCGAAGTCGGAATATTCCTGCGAGCGCCGGACGCCCTTGTCGTAGATGCGGATGGGTTCCTGCACGGCGATGTCGTCAAAGACGATCATTTTCTTGTCGCCGATCACCGTCACCTGCCTGACCTTGCGCGGGTCCAGCCAGGAAACATGGACGTGCCCCAGAGTACCGTTCTCGAAATAGATGGTCATGAACGTGACATCTTCCCTCGCCTCGTTCAGGAAAGCGGCGCCGGAGGCCGAGACGGCGATAGGCTTCGCCCCCAAGAGGTACAGGAATATGGAAATGTCGTGCGGGGCGAGGTCCATCAGGGCGTTCACGTCGTAGCGGATGGGCCCGAGGTTCGTGCGCACCGCATGCATGTAATAGATCTTCTTCCCGCACCCGCCCTGGGACAGGTAATTCTTCATCCAGATGACGGCGTCGTTATAGAGGAACGTGTGCCCGACCATCAAAAGCCGTTTCCCCTTCTCCCCCAGGTCCACAAGGCCCCGGCATTCCTTCTCGTCCATGGCCAGGGGCTTTTCCACAAGCACGTGGCAATTATGCGCCAGGGCTTCGCTCGTGATCTTGAAATGGGTGGCGGTGGGCGTTGCGATCACGACCGCGTCCAGTTTTTCCTTCGTGTACATCTCTTCCGTCGACGGATAAAAGTTGACACCGGGATAGGGCTTACGGAAGGCGGCGACGCGCGAGGCGTCCTGGTCGACGCAGGCCGTGACCTTGCACCCGTCCATCTGGGAGAAGTTCCTCAAGTAGTTCGGGCCCCAGTGCCCCAAACCGATGACGGCGAGCTGTGTCATCATGAATTCTCCTAGCGGCCCGAAAAAAAGCCCTCGATGAGGCTGACGACCTGCCTGACTTCCGTCTCCGTCAATTCGGGGAAAAGCGGGAGCGAGAGTTCTTCCTTTGCGATCTTCTCGGATATCGGGAAATCGCCCTGTTTGTACCCGAGCCAGTCGAAGGCTTTCTGGATGTGGAGAGGAATGGGGTAATGGATCCCGGCCCCCACGCCGTTCTGCCGGAGGAGGTCTAAAAGCTCGTCGCGCCGTTCCACGCGGATGGCGTAGATGTGCCTCGCGGGCTCCCCAAAATCCCTGATCTTGATCGTGCGGACGCCGATCCCGCCCAGAAGCTTGTCATAGAGGTCGGCCAGTTCCCTGCGCGCGAAGTTCCATGAGTCCAGCTTTTTGAGCTTGACCCGGAGAACCGCTGCCTGAATCGTGTCGAGCCTGCGGTTATAACCCATGCGGTCATGCTGATACTTGCCGGTCCTGCCGTAATCCCCTAAAAGCCTGATGGCGTCGGCGTATTCCTTCTTGTTGGTCACGACCATCCCGCCGTCGCCGTAAGCGCCGAGATTCTTCCCGGGATAAAAACTGAAACAGCCGAGCGCCCCGACACTCCCCGCCATCTTGACTTGGCCGTCTTTCAGGCGGATTCTCGCCCCGTGCGCCTGGCAGGCGTCTTCGATGACCAGGAGCTTGTGCTTCCGGGCAATGGCCATGATCTCGCCCATGTTGACGGGTTGGCCGTAGAGGTGGACGGGCAGGATGACCTTCGTCTTCGGGGTGATGGCGGCTTCGATCCTGGACGGGTCGATGTTCGCCGTGTCGTCTTCCACGTCTACGAAAACGGGTTTTCCGCCCGCGGCCCAGATCGCCGATGCCGTCGCGTAAAACGTGAATGCGGGGACGATCACTTCGTCCCCGGGCTTGAGCCCGACAGCGTGGAGCGCGAGTTCCAGGGCTCCCGTGCCGGAGTCGAGCCCGACCGCGTGAGCGGCGCCGCAGTAATGGGCGAACTCCTCCTCCAGCTTCTTCAAGTCTCCTCCCATGATGAAATCGGTGTTTACAACAACGTCACGGATGGCCTTGTCGATGTCCTCCTGGATCGTCTTGTACTGCCTCTTCAGATCAACCAATGCTATCATCAGGATCACCTCTCAAACTGATCGTTTTCCCGATACCATCATCAACAAATATATTTTCCAGCAATATGTCTGTTCTGATCTAGTTTTTCTTTGTTGCCGCTTCCTTATCAATGAAATCTTTTCCCGTCATGGCTTTATAAATTTCCTTTGCCATGAACGCACAACCTTCCTCATTTAAATGAATCCCATCGAGGGAAAGTTTTTCTTTTCCGCTGAACGCCTTGTATAATTCAATGACTTCCACTTTTTTGACCTTACCCACCTTTTCAATGATCGGAATGATTTCATTCACGATTACGGAATCACTAACAGTATAAATTTTGCTGAATACCGGCACAGGATGACAAACAAAAACTTTGGGATGGGAGGGAAGATTTAAAAAAGCATCTACAAGATCGCCGTAATCCTTTTCAAATTCGTCTTTGTATCGCCAATTCTCCGGTTTGGAGTCGTTTGTTCCAAATTTGATGATGACGATATCCGGCTTATAGACAATCGCCCTTCGAAATTGTTTCATGTTCCAATAGGAACTCTTGCTTTTTCTAAGAGCGGTTCTTCCATTCACTCCGAAATTTTTAACTTCATATCCGTTGCCTAAGATCCGACCTAAAACTGCTGGATAAGAATCCTTTCTCCAATCTGCGAGTCCGGCACCGAAAGTGATACTATTGCCGACACAGGCAACTTTTATGGGCTGAACATTCTTTGATTCTTGGGCAAAAGAGATACATAGGAAAACGAAAATCAGAAAGAAAACAATATTTAATGATGGATCTCTCTTCCTTATCATGCCGGTATTGTATCGCCGGCCCGCGGCGATGTCAACGGCCCCCAAAAGCGGCGCCCGAAGACATGGGGAAGCGGAAGCTTATCGGCCGCGAAACTCAGCTTCCAGGTGTTCCGCGAGTTTTTCATGGGTATGCCGTAGGGAAATAGCTATTTCCCGGCGCCCCGCGGGTCAGGCAGTCGGGATATCGCAAACAAGATGGGGCAGAGGTAATAGACATACTCCAGAGCACAAACGTAGCGGAGATAGGGAAACGCCGATAAAACGACCAAGATTCCGTAGCCCAGGGCTGAAAATGTCATCAGGAATAGAAAAAACGTACCCAGATGGCGCCCTCGCGTGGCCACCAGGCGATAAAGTGCATAAAGGAAGGTTAGGAAAAAAAGCAGGGTCCAGAATATTTGACGGAACAGCGCATTGTGAACCTTCTGCCAGATGGTGTGGAGAGATTTCCAGATCGTCGGTGCGAGAATGACCCTGCCGTCTGCGGAAAGGGAAATGCGGCCGAACGATGGTGGATCATAGTATTCCTTAAGCATGAATTGAAGGAATTCCGGCGACAGCGTGGCCGCGTAGGAACGGGTATTGAACATGCGGTTGAAGGACGAGTCGGGAACGACAAAACCGGAAAAGTTTTTCCGCAGGGAACGCGACCAGGAAAAATCGTTGCCCAGGCGCTCGTAAAAATCGTCATCGGCGCCCCTGTTCGCGAAAAAATAGATCATGAACTTAGAGGTGAGATATTTCAGGGCGATCCGCGGATGACAGCGGATGGCGTAAATCCCCATCTTTTGCAAGAGAGGCCGCCACTTAAGGTAGAGGTTATAAGAGCCGGCAGGCTCGTATTTGAAGAAGGCCCGGATCACACGCATGCGGTTTTTTTCGTAGTATTTCCCCAACACGCGATTGATGGGTCCATATTCCCAAGACGAAGCGAGGATGTGAAGATCATTTTTTTCCACCGCCTGGCGGCAAGCGCGCACGGCCTCGTTCCCCGCCAATCCGAAAGAGGGGTGTTCTTCAAGAAATGTGGAGGTCAAGGAAATGAGGGAATACTCGCTGAAGGTGGATACCGCAAAGGAACCGATGGTCAGGCGGTTATAAATCCCCAAGGCCAACAGCAGGGAGGCCATAGGCAGAGCAAAGGCTGTCACAGCACTCCGACCGTAGTGGCCGGACAGGAGAAAAGCGATCACCAGCAAGGAGACGGGGACAAGGAATAATCCGGCCGGCCGGACGAGGATGGTTGCGGCCATGGCCAACGAAGCGGCGGCCAAGATCCATTTCCGCTTCAGCCCGAGTCCCAGGAGGAGCAACGCCAGCGAGAACAGGATCAGGTTGGCAAACAGGCTGTCCGTCAGCAAAGTGCAATCGAGGCGCACGTGGATGGAAGAAGAAGCGAAAACACCCAGAGCCAGGGCGGTCAACACGGGAATGAGACGGAAGCGCCCGTAAAAGCTGTGCACGGCGTAGATGAACAAAAGAGCGCAAAAAAGCGTTAACAGGTGCTGGACGGCCACCACGGTGAAGTTGCGATCAGAAAAGAAAAAGACGAGTTTTAAGAACAGCGGATAGCCGATGGTGCGAATGGATTGGCAGGGCAGAAAGCCTTTGGCCATCTGGTCGACGAGCATGTAGTAGCTGACACAGTCCCTGCGAAAAGCCACGACCGGATAGGCCAGGAAGAAAGGCAAACGGGGCAGGAGAAAAAAAAAGAGAAAAATCGCCCACGAACCAGCCAAGCTTGCTTGCCGACGCCAATATCCTATGACTGGCTTCTTTTCATACATCATTTTCAGATGGCTTGGAGTCTTTCGACAGACATGGATTATTTTCATGATATACACCACAGGTGGAGACCTTGTCAAATGTCGTAGGTGTCATAGGCAAGGATGGATCAGGCCCCGTGCTGAATTCCGTTTTCGAACTCGATTCTTGGGTTTAGGACCATGGTCATCATGCTGATGGCGCCCATGTCCTTGGTTTTCTAGGCGCGTATAAGCACCGTAGAAAGACGAGATAATCAAACCGAACAAACCGGTGTCATTTATGTCATGAACGATTTCGGAACTATTTTAGGACCAGTTCAGAATATTGACAACAACCGTCAATCCCGATATTATTCATAAGGGGAATTAATTGGATTCTCTCTAATGGGAACTCTATTAGAAGACAGCCATGCATCGGGAAGCGCGTCACGGCATCACGATAATCTGCACGAATCCGGTTGCTTGGCCGAGTCGAGCGCGGCACACGCCGCTGGACAGGCTCATGTCGTAGCGCCGCCGCCAGCAAGAGCCGCTGTCGGCTGGCGCAATAGGCTTGTGCGTCTTCGGACGCATGTCGGCGACGGGCGCTGGCTCGCGGTACTCGTTGGAGTGGTGCTCGCCATCGTCATCCTGGTGCCGCTCGCGACTCTGCCGCCGCGGTTGAGAGTGCGCGGTGACGCATATGACTACGTCAAGTTCTCGCTTCGAATGCAACAGACCCACGAGTGGTTGACACCACCCGGCAACCGCTCGATAGGCATGCCGCTGTTGCTTGTGGTCTTGCACATGCTGTTCGGGCCCCTCGCGCGAGTGACCGGTCGTCCATGGCTCGACTTCGTGCCGTACGCGCTGCTCACCTTACACGTCATTGCCTGTTGGATCGCCTGCCGCGCCCTGTCAGGATGGCGGCTTCTTGGTGCTCCAGTCGCCTGGCTCACGGTCCTCATCGCGCATCTTGGGCTCGTGAGTCATGCTTCCACCCCGCTTACCGACACACCCTCGACAGACTGCGTGTTGCTTGCGGTCGCGGCCACCGCAACCATGCTAGCGCGGCCGCCAGGGGAGCCTGTCCGCTGGCGCCGTTGGTCCGAGTGGCTGATCCCCTGTGGGCTCGGAGTCATTCTCTCGGCGTTGGTGCTACTTCGTCCCGTCGCAATGGTCGGCGCGACCATCAGCGTAGTGCTTCTTGGGTCATTGCTTGTTGTTCGTAGGCGCCCTGTCGCGCTCGCGGGGCTCATTCTCGGTCTCAGTCTCGTCCTGGGACCTGCGCTAAGCGCTGGGCACGATCGTTTCGGTACCCTGACCCTGCAGAATCCCAGAAGCGCGGCGGAAACCGCGGCCCGAATCGCACCGGCGGGTCTCGACAACGTCCGGACGTACTTCGTCGGGCGTGCATTGGGGGCGACCTTCGTCGCGGATCCGATTCTCACTGAGGGGGTCAGAGCCAAGTACATAAGGAACAGCGACAACTTTTTCGCTAATACAGTTGCATATGTGCTCCGCCACCCAAGCGCACTGGCGCTGCTCGTGATGCGTAAGTCCATCGCTCTTTGTGACCAGCGCCACCTCACCCCGTACACTGTCGCCCATACACCAAACCACATCGCATCCGTCGGGCGTGCCCTGGGGGCGCTTACCTGGGCGGGACTGGTTGTGCTCGCGGCGCGCCTGGGTGCCGGCCTCTTCTGGTGGGTCGTCACGCGGGCGGGCCGGCTCGCGCCGTTCCTGGCCCGCTGGACCGGTGTCGGCGCGACGTGGAGCTGTCCCGAGGCAGCCTGCGATGGAGACGAAGCAGTTCGGACGCTGGTCGTCGTGTCCCTGCCGCTTGCGTACTTTGCGACCTACTTTCTCACCACCGTCGAGTCGCGCTATGGGCTCTGCGCAGCGCCCTTTGGACTGCTGGCGCTGGGAGCGTGGCTGAACAAGCGCAGATCGAGCCGCGGTCTGCTACGACGCCTGCGCTGGGTCCTGCTCGGGCTTCTTATATCGGTTTTCTATGCCACCGTCTGGAGCTGGGACGGGCTCGACGTGATGCAGACGCGCATCACCGCCAGTAACCCCCAGCTTCACACGGTAACGCGTGGGAATGTCCATAGACGAAGTCCGCGAATAAAACCTTATAGAAGGGGAAGAAGGTTTACAAATAAAGCTCGGCGGAACGACGCTGGCGCTACTCAGAAAGTGCTCCGACATTGCCCCGAAATTGCTGTTGACAACCATTCCTAAAATCTCTATATTTCATCTAAATGATGCCAAGCCGTGACCCGCGAAGACTTCATCCAGGCACCCGCAAGCGACTGTCAAGACGGCATTGAGCGCCTGATGCTCTTCACAAGTACCGATTACATCACCTTTCTCCTCGGAGTGCTCCTGCTCTACTGGTTTCTGCCGTCGGTGCGTTGGCAGAACATCCTCCTCGTTGTGGCCAGCTACTTCTTCTACGGCTTCGTTCACCCGTGGTTCTGCCTGCTCCTTGTCGGCGAGACACTGGTGAACTATGGCGGTGCCCGCTTGATGGCGGCCATCCCGGCTCGCCGGAGACTCCTCCTCTGGGGCTGCCTGGCGGCCGACCTCGGAGTGCTCGCCGCCTTCAAATACTTCAATTTCTTTTTCGACAACTTTCGCGCACTTCTGTCAACAATGGGCATGCAGCTCCCGCCATTCGCCCACTCGATCCTCATCCCCGCAGGCATATCCTTCTACACCTTCCTCATGATGGGGTATGTCATCGATGCATACTGGGGGCGCGTCGAACCTTGCCGGAGCATCCTCGACTTCGCGCTTTTTGCCGCGTTCTTTCCTCAGACAGTCTGTGGCCCCATTGAGAGAGCCAACCATCTTCTCCCTCAAATACAAACGCGGAGACGGTGGAAGGGGAGCGTCGTGACCTCCGCCGCCCCTCTCCTCTTGATGGGGTTCCTCAAGAAGCTGGTCATCGCCGACAACGTCGGCGTCTGGGTTGACAAGATTTTCATGATGCGTCACCCGCCCCTGCCCTTCCTGCTCCTGGGCGCATTCGGCTTTGCCATACAGATCTACGCCGATTTCTCAGGGTATACCGACATCGCGCGGGGCACCGCGCGGCTATTCGGTTTCGAGCTCTTCGAGAACTTCCATTCGCCCTATCTGGCGGTATCGCCCTCCGATTTCTGGAGGCGATGGCATATTTCGCTTTCCACCTGGCTTCGGGACTACCTCTTTCTGCCTCTCTCCTACGCCGTCATGCGGCGGATCGATTCGGATCGTGTGCTCTTTCTCAAGACCGAATCGTTCGCCTATATCCTCGGAACGATGGGGACCATGTTTCTGGCGGGATTATGGCACGGTGCGGCCTGGAACTATGTTGCATGGGGCTCATATTACGGCCTGCTCATGGTCCTGTATCATCTGTGCGGTGTCAAGGGAAACTGGAAACCGCGAAGACTCCGCGCCGTTTCCGCATGGGCGATCATGTTCCTCCTGACTCTCGCCGGGTGGGCTCTCTTTCGATCGCCGAGTCTGCACTGGCTTGCGTCGGTCTTTCATGCGCCTCGGTGGGGGACTGCCGGCCCCCAGATCGCCGCGTTCGTCATGATGCTCGGCGTGATCTTGTTCTACTGTTCCCCGCTGTTCATCCGGAGGGCTCTCGACCGCTGGCTGCCCGGCAGCTCCGTCGCGTGGGCTGCGTTCTACGCATCCGTCGTCATCATCATCGCCGTGTTCCACCACGGGCAGGCACAGGACTTTATTTATCTGCAGTTCTAACATGACAGCCTCGAAGACAAGGACCAGCGTCGCCGCCATCGTTTTTGCGGCGATCGTCGGGGGATCCTTTCTCATCGAGCCCCGGGAGGATCCGAAAGGGACCGAGATCCGGCAAGAGATCGAGAAGATCGAGAAGGCTCGTCCCGGCTTGATCTGTGTGGGCAATTCTTATCTCGCCGCGGCCGTCAGCCCAACGGAGCTCTCTCGACTCACCGGGCTGAGAGTTCACTTCTTGCTTCGGGGCGGCGCACAGTCGGCGTGCTACTATCTGTTCATGAAGAACGTGATCGGGGCCGCTCCCCACAAGCCGAGGTTCGTTCTCATCTACTTCCAGGATAATTTCCTGACGGTGCCGACATTCCGGATCGACGGCAACAACCGGGCGTCGAAGATCATTCCGTTTTCTCAATCCGCGGAACCGCTTCTCGAGAAGCTGGCCTACAAGGAGAAAAGAGGATTCCTTCTTTACGGATTGGAGCGCCTCTGGCCGGCCTTCAGGCTGCGCGACGAGGTGCGCTCCGACGTGCAGGGGCAGGTCGAGGCCTTCTTCCTGCGGTTCCTCTCCGGCCCCGAGTCGAGAACACCAACGAGGGTGCTCAATCAAGTTTTCTCCGAAAATGCGCTAAATCCGGAGCTTTTTGGAGAACGGCAGTTGATGGAGGAAGATCTCTCTCTTCAGTCGAGGGACTCGTTAGAGTTCTCGAAATGGATTGATCGCTCGTTCCTGCCGCCCATCATTCAGATAGCGCGGGAAAACGGAATCAAGCTCGTCCTCGTCCGCATGAAACGGCGAAGTCAGGCGATGGGCGAGGCGGAGTCAGAGTCCTTGCTGGCGTACGTCAATGATTTGCGCGAATACCTTGCGCGGGAGCAGGTTACGTTCATCGATTTCTCCCACGACCCGCGCATCCGCATCGAGCACTATGGGGGCGGCGATCATCTGGCTTCCGAAAAACTCTTCACTCCAATGCTCGCCGAGGCCATCCGGCCTGATCTCTGAACTCGTGATGACGGCCATGCCGGAACTCTATCGCCGGCCGTTCGGCTATGTCGATAGCCCCAAAAAGCGGCGCCTGAAAAGCATGTTGGAGCAAAAGACCTCTCGCAACGAATAAAAGACGATAAACTTTCCTTTTCAGTGAAAATAAGATGATCAAAAATAGTCCGCGTTCTCGTCGGCCGCCATCAGGGAGACCCCGGCAAAGACAGGAGACGGCGGCGGCTTATCCGCCACAAACGTCAGCTTCAGATGGGCAATAATCCGATTCACAAAGGCATGCTCCGTGATGAAAGCGACGTCCTTCACCGAGCTCCCGCACTTGGATCGGCGGCGATCGTCGTTGTGAAAGGCCGGATGACGTGAGTTTGGTCGTAGGAGCGTTCTTTTTTCTGGTTTAGGGCGAATTCTCAATCATGTTTTTCAAAATCCGCGATTCCGCTCCAGGTCCTGAAGTTCAGCCCCTGGTCGCAACAGGAAGGCAGACTCGGATCACCGTTCGCGGCTTCACGAATAAGACACCTGTCGCCGGCGCAATCGCAGCCTTTGGATAGATGGACATGAACAAACGCGAGGCCTTCGTCCCGGCCGATCGTTTGAGCCTGGAACAACGTCTTCGCGGGCGTTTTACAGGTACCGAGGAGGTGAGAGGGAAAATAGCGGGTCAGGTGCCAAGGCGTCTCCGGGCTCAGCGACTCGCGAATCCATCCGGATATCCGGCGGAACGCGTCCTCGGAGTCATTGACGCCTGGAATAATGTTTGTCCGGACTTCGACGTGACAGCCGTCGTCCTTGAATCGCCGGATGCAACGCCTGATTTTCGCGGCCACATCTATGATGCCTTGGGTACCGCAATATCGGAGATAGAAATTATCGTCAAAACTTTTAATGTCCGCCGCCACGGCGTCGATCCAAGGGGCGAGTCGGTCGATAGAGGAGCAAGTTAAAGTGCTGTTCGTGACGAAAACGTTGATGAGGCCGGCAGCTCGGGCCTGGCGGGCCGTCTCCTCGACGAATTCGATTTGGATGGCGGGTTCGTTATATGTGTAGCAGATTCCCCGGCATCCGCGCGCCCGCGCCGTCCGAATTATGACGCCGGGATCGAGGTTGATGATTTTGATCCCCTCCCCCGTCGCCGTCCAGGATAGACGGGCGTTCTGGCACCCCAAGCATCGGAAATTGCAGCCCCAAGAACCGATCGAAAGGACGGGAAGATCGGGACCGAGATGAATAATGGGTTTCTCGAACAAACGGTCGATCATCCAAGCCGCGACGATATCGGGCTGACGAAGGCGGCCGTCGGCGTCGCGGCGTCCGCAGAAGCTTTCGCCCCGGCGGCATTCCCGGATACAGATAGGGCATCGCCCATCGACGCTCGATTTCGTCCCTTCGATCATCGCCATTCTCTCAGAGCGTGATGATGTGATCGACCTCCCTCTCTCCCGCCAGACGGAAAAGGTCGGGGAAACAGCCTTCGATAACGCCCGGATAGAGGCACCCCGATATCCCTCTCTGGACGCAACAGAAATCGCAGCAGGCCAAGAAAAATCCATGTTTTGTCGCCAATACGGACAGCTTTTCCCCAATGGGGTGCTCGGGCAGGCAGAGATGAACGTTGTCGGCGAAGAAGAATAAGCCGACGACATTGGCCCCATGGGATTCGGTCTGGATTTGGGGAATGATCATCTTGTCAAGGATCATCGCCGCATGGGATGACATGAACAGATAGACGACATTCATGCTCTTCCTCCCGTCTCCCACATTTTTTCCCAGCTCGGCCTGATATCTTCATACGGAACGGGCACTTGGTGACCTCGGCTGTATCGCGCCCGCATCTCAGGCGCCAGCAGAACGGCGGGGCAACCCCCGCGGAAAGGCTGCGGCGCGGCGCGCCGCATCTTCTCGAAAACGGCCGCCACGTCTTCCCTCATGATGTTGCCGAACGAGACCGGCAGGAATACACACGGTTCCACATGACCCAGGCTGTCAATATAGAACAGAGAATGCCCGGCCAGCCGGCAGCCCATCCGCTCCGGCGTTTCCAAATAGGATTCATAAAAAACGGATGGATAATCCCGGTAGGCCGGATCCCACGCCGTACGTTCGTAGAAGGCGGCGCATCGGGCTCGGTCGCCGACGTCGAAAAGCCGGTCCGGATCCTCGTCGAAATAACCGCCGCACGGCTTGGGCTCAAGGAGCCTGACCAAGCCCACCCCTTCGCTCTTAAGCCGCTCATAGAATCGCTCCAGCTCTCCCGGAGCCGACAACTCTTTCGTCAGACAAACATTGACATAAGCAAAGATGCCCGCGTCCTGAAAAAACCGGATGGCTTGGAGCGCCGTCTCGAACGCTCCCGTTTTCCCGCGAAGGGCATCATGACGAGCGGGCACTCCATCGTCCAGTCCCACGCCCGCCGCGACCAGCCCGGCCGCACGAAGGGCTTTGGCGCGTTCGGGCGTGAGGCCGAACCCAGAGGTATGGAGATGGAAGTCGGACTTCGAAGCGTCGGCGGAACGAAGAAGAGAAAGAACATCGTCGAACCGGTCCAATGGTTCTCCACCCGAAAGGGTGATCACGCCGATGCCGAGCTTCTGGAGACCGGCGATGACCTCTCGCCATTTCTCCACCGGTACGACCTCCTCAGCGCCGATGTTCAGCCGCTCGTAACAATGGAGGCAGCCATAGGAGCAACGGCGGGTGATCGCCAAAACGGCCGAATCAATATATTGTTTTCGAGGCGTCCCGGCCGCCGCCAAATTTAAAGCGCCGCCCGCCACCGCCCGATCGAAAGCCGCCGACGGCCAATGCGGCATCGAGAGTCCGAAGAAGACGCGACCGTCGAACCGAACAGGCTTGCAAAGGCCGAGCTTCCTCAGGTCGCGGACCGTTCTCCGGAAACCGTCGCGGCCGCCGAAGATAAAAAGCGGATACCTTCGCTTCCTTACGGCGCAGCCAAAAAGGTAAGCGGCGAACGCCCGCCGGAAGCGTCGGGCCCGGATTCCAGATAAGACTTCGGCTCGAGGCATCTTCCTTCTCTGTCGCTCATTTCTTAAGCTGGGCGAGGGTTTCGGCCTGCCACTTAAGGAATTCACGGAATGAATATTGAACCGCGAACCCAGGCTCCGCAAGAAAACGCGTCAGGATGTCCATGCGGCAAGGTCCCGCCGCCAGGAGATGAATGTCGTAATAGCCGCTCGCCTTCAGGATGACCGTCCGCTCCAGTCCTCCGACGCGCGGCGGAGCTGGATAGGCGATCTTCGCCCAATCCCCGGTGTTGGGCATGACGAAATATCGGCCGTCGGTCGCGGCAAGGTCCTGCCGGAAATCGCGTCCCATATCATCGACGGCCCGGATGGCTTCGATTTCCTGCGTCTGGATCGGGAGGTCGGGCGTGTAATCCACGGCCAGATGATTGATCATCCAGAACGCGGCCGGAGGGAAAAGTTTGATTCTCAGGATATCGCCCGGGACGTCGGCGAGGTCAATGACATAGACCCGGTCTTCGGAAACGAACGGCCCGCCGCCGACGACCTGGCCTTTCTTCACCCAGCCGGAAGGCGTCTCGACCCAGATCTGCAAACGGTAGAGCTCTTCCCGATCGTTAAACGCCTGGCGCATCTCCCGAGCAGGGCCTGAGGAACGCAAAGCCTCATAGGTTTTCGAGACGTCGGCGCCGTAGAGCTCAAGGAAACGCTTGACCATTTGGGACGCCCAGAGGGTGTTGCAACCGTTGAACAAGAGCTTGGCCGTCCGAGCGACGGCGGGCTTGGGAAATTCAAAGAGAAGCTCGTCCCGGAGGTCTTCCTTCCGGTCGGGATTCTTCTCATCGGTTTTCGTGATCCAGAAGATCTCGTCGTTCCGGACGACCCGTGGCAGGATATCGCGGCCCCGGCCGTCTACGGCCCGGATGGGAGGGCGCGGATCGGAGAGAGTGCGGACGCGGCCGTCCTCCTCGGCGACGGCCTTGGTGCCGGCGGGATGGTCCACCACGAGAAGCTTCAGCTCGTCCGTGTACTGCGTCTCATCCACTTCGTTGGTGATTTTAATCCGATACTCGCCGCCGACTTCCTTGAGGTATTGCAGCCCACACCACTCCGTCCTTTTAACGCCCTCGGAGGTCGCCCCCCCATAGGGCTCCGCGTCGAAGACGTACGTTGTCCCATCGTAGGAGTAGATAAAGGGGCAGGACTCCTTCATAAGCATCGCGATCAGGAAAACGCCCCCAACGACCCCGGCGATGCCCCCGATCGTGACGAGAAACGTGGCCGCCGGATCGACCTTCCGAATATAGACAAGCTCGACCTCGGCCAAGGGGATGATCCTGTCGTAAGCGAATCCCTCGACCATCCAGAGGTCGTTCTTCTTTTTTAGAGACTGGACCTGATAGGCTTTTCCGTCCTTCGTCAGGATGTCCCGGACCTCTTCCCGTGCGTCCGAAATGGCGCTTCGGACATCCTCGCTGCGGATCGTGACTCGCGAAAGCGGAGCCGATTGAGTAAACGCCACGACGAAATCTTTGATAACCCGACCGAAGCGAGGCTTGACGAATCGGATCTCCTCCCCGGACTTAAGGAAGACGCCCGCGATCTGCGCTTTAACCGTCTGCGCCTCCCCCAGATCGGCCAATGGATATTTTTTAGTCGTATAGATCGTGCACGACCATTCAAAAAAGAGAAAAACCGCAAGCGTGACCAAGGCGACGATTTTTGTCCTCATAATTTCCCTCCCTGTACTGATATTCGTTTTATAGCACCAAAGCGAAATCATGTCAATTCGCCTCCGGCCTAAGCTTAGAAACGTATTCCCATGACCCAACCGGCGCAGCCGCTGCCTAACCGGAACGACCGGGCCGGGATTCCCAGCAATGGCCGTTCAGGCATCTCAACCGCGCCCGGGGCGAGCATAGACTCGGCCATGACTCCTAAGGAGAGGAATTCGTCCACATCGTAGGTCAGGGTCGTATAGACCAATCCGGAGGCCCGAATCCCGGAATCCGACCAGGACTCTTGGGCCGTAAGGGACGGCCCATAATCCTGATGCAACCGGGAAAAATCCCAGATTCCGAGCCGATAATGGAGCAAGCCGGCACCGCCTCCTGCTTCCCATCGGAGACGCGCGCCGAGGCGGCCGGCCAAGAGCTCGTACCCGGCCGTCACGAAATATCCGGTCGAAGAAAACGTCTGGGCGATCCCCCGGTATCGATCATAGGTGTAATCCATGCCCGCGAATGCCGGCTGACCCGCAAAACACACGGTCACCCCGACGCGCAGCCGACGGGAAAGGGATAAACTCGCCCGGAGACTTCGAAGCATATTCACGCCGCCGCTGTCTTCCCAGTATCGGAAGCTGCCCGTCGGGTCAGAATAGAAACCGTATAAAGAAAATCCCATTCCCCCTACCGAGGCTTTCGCCTTGTCCATATCCATGCCGAAGACGCTTCCCCCCTGCAGAGACAGAGCAAATCGCCTCGGCCTTGAATCGCCTTTGATGAACGCAACAAGACGAGACCAAGTTTTTACTTCGTCTTCGTTCGAACCCGAAAACATAAACGCCGCCTTGTCGGAACCAAGGAGCGGCCTCGCTAAAATCCCCAGCGCCGCTCCGGTCAAAGGAATAACGAGGTGGAAGAGGTTGAAATCCTCTCCCGTTCCGAGATAGGCCGTCGGCTGATTCTCACCCTTGCCGTTCATCGTCAACCAGCCGTAAGAAGCGGCCAGGGCGCCAATCAATCCTAGGTTCGTTTTCGCGACTTGCGCTTCGATGACCGTCCGTGAGATCTGGCGGCGGGGAATGCGCTCCTCCCGATCTCCACGGCGGAGGACCAGCGAATCGCCCTCGACGCCGATGAGACGGCCCGAGACGAGGCTTCCGTCTCGAAGGTTAATGATGACCAGGTTCAAGAGCCGGCCTTTCGCCGCCAGGAACCTGGACTCCTGGCCGCGAACTCCGGGAGTCAAAGAGGCCAGGATCAGGACCATCGAACCCACGATTCTCAGGGATGCCATGTTCTCCTCCTCAGGGACGCCGATCCGTCGCGGCGTCGCTTTCAATTAAAATATTACCCAGAACGGGGCGGAAGTTGTTAAGAATCCGTTAATTAATTGTCAAGAAACGAAGGTCCGCCTTGCATTCGGCCCCCGAAAACGCTATAAACACGGTGAAGGGGAGATGGCTATAGAGGAATTGCCCAACAAGCCGACAAGCCGGCGACCGCATCGGACGCTCAATGCCGCCGCGAGGCTCGCTGCCGGCTCGTTCCCCTTGGCCGCGGTCGACCGCATCCTCGGGTCCCGACGGATGCCCCCGGAAAAAGCCGTCCATATCCTAGCCCGCATCGATCCCAGCGTCTTCGAACGCCTCAGCGAACGCAAAGCGCTCGATGTCTTCCACCGGGCTTACCGCCTTGTCCCTGCTTATCGGGCTTTTCTCCTCGCCCATGGAGTGAAGGAGGAGAACGTCCGCGACGGAACAAATTTTTCCGACTTCGTTCCCGCCACGAATAAAGAGAACTATATCCGGACTTATCCTCTGGCCGCACGGTGCGTCGGCGGGACGATTCCCGCCGACGGCCTCATCGAGGAAAGCTCCGGGACCTCCGGCACTCCGACGAACTGGATCCGGAGCCTCGACGAGGACCTGGCCCACGCCCCCCTGAGGCGTGCCATCATGGCCTATATGTACAGGCTCGGTTGCGGCGATCCCGTGATCCTTCTTAACGGATTCACGCTTGGCGCTTGGGCCGGCGGTCAGAGCTTCGACCGTGCCCTTCGCGGCTTCGGCCTTCTTAAGAACATAGGGACGGATGCCCCAAAAATCCTGCGGACAATGAAAGACATGGGACTCGGATTCCGTTATCTCCTCAGCGGTTACCCGCCGTTTTTGAAAGAACTGATCGACCTCGGAGAGCGCGAATCGGGATTCAACTGGAGGGAATACGCCGTTGACATCATGGCCGGCGGCGAGGGATTCACCGAAGCCTGGAGGGAATACATCTCCTCGCGCCTCAGGCCGGGCGCCCGGATCTATTCGGTTTACGGCGCGATTGATATCGATGCCGGCATCGCCATGGAGAATGACGTCTGCGTCGCAATTCGAAAACTCCTCGAAGGGAATACCGGCCTCCGCGCTTCACTCCTGGGAAGCGATCGCAAGCCCTGCTTCCTGGGGCAGTTTTCTCCGGTGAAGTTCCACGTGACATCCCGCCCGAACGCCGACGGGGTTCGGGAACTCCACGTCACCGGGCTCAACAGGTCCGCCGTCTCCCCGACGATCATGTACGACATCGGCGACGAGGGCGACATGATCCCCTTCCTCCGGATGATGTTCGTCTTGAGGGACCACCGCTACGATCTCCGGCGTCTCGTTCTGCCCGAAGCCGGACAACCCGTCGTCGGATTTCCGTTTCTGTATCTTTTCGGCCGGAGCGACGGAACGGTTTCGATCAACGGGGCGAATATTTACGCCGCGGACGTCGCGGCGGCGATTCAGGACGACCCTGCGCTCGCCGCCGCTATCACGTCATTCCAGCTTTCGGTCGATATCGACGCACATTCCGACCTCCGACTCAACGTCGCCCTGGAGCTCGGCGAAGGCGTGGCGTCGGGCGAAGCGCTCCGGGAAAAGGCCCGGCGCGTGATCCTCGAAAATATCCTTCGATCAGCCGAATGCTTCCGCCGCGCCTACGAGGCCGATCCGGTCGCGACGGCGCCGGCCTTCTCCTTCCACTCTCACGGCACAGGCGTGTTCAGGGACGCCCGCCGCGCACCGAAGCATCGCTATCTTAGAAAAGACTAAGCCGGAATTCATCCGGACTCCCCCTCTCTGCAGGGATAGGCGTTTCCTTTTCTGGGACGAGGCGAATTCCCTCTCCGGTTAACGAATCCCCCCTCCTAACCATGCCGGAATTGCATCGGAGGCTGAGCGGCGATGTTAACAATTGAGATAAGCGGCTAAACCACAGCCCCCAAAAGATTACAACGTCTAGGGCCGGGAAGAGTGCTCCAATCACCCTTAAAGCAAGGGGTCGGCGCTGAGATCAGCCCCTCCCTTGCCTCATCCACCACGCCCGTGTTGATGAAAAACACTTTGCCCGGTCCTCCAGATCAGTTTCTGCCAGCTATGTGCCACCAAGGGGGTCAAACCAGGCCTAAAATGAGCAAAAAGCAGGGCAGAGCACGGCTTGGGGAGGTGACCTAGATATGCCCCTAAGCTATTGATTTCTCGGGGGCTTAGGAGGAAAGGGGAAGTGACCCGTGTAGGACTCGAACCTACAACCCGCAGATTAAGAGTCTGCTGCTCTACCAATTGAGCTAACGGGCCAAAAAACGAAACTAGTTTAGACGACTTCGCGCGCCTTGTCAATAATTCCGGACCATGGGGAAAATCGCCCGGAGCGGGCCGTTCAGGACAGGCCTTCGAGATCGCGGAGGCTATCCGGCGAGGCGATGAAGATCAGGACGTCGCCTTCGTTGATCACGGACGCGTCCGCGGGGTTGAAATCGTATCCCGTCTCCCCTCCCCTTTTGATCGCGACGAGGAGCGCCCTTGTTTTCGACCGGATCCCGGAATCGCCGACGGTCTTCCCGGCCAGGGCCGAGCCCATTTTCACCTCGACCTCCTCGACGCGAAGACCCTGCTCCTTGTCCCGCAGCATCGTGTCCAGGAAGGTGACCACGGCCGGTCGAAGCATCTGCGAGGCCATGCGCATGCCGCCGATGTCGGTCGGGGAGACGACGTAATCCGCGCCCACCTTCTGCATCTTGCCGTGGGACTTGACGTCGATCCCCTTGGCCACGATCCTGATATGGGGATTGAGATTGCGGACCGTGATGGTCACAAAGAGATTAGCCTCGTCGGTGGGCAGGCTGAGGAGGACGCCCGTGGCCCTCTCGACGCCCGCCTGTTTCAGGACCTCGTCCTCGGCCGGGTCCCCACGGATGTAAAGGATGGGATAGGAAACCAGGATCCTGTCGATCCTCTCTTTCGAAGGTTCGATGACGACGAAATCCTTCTTCGTCTGATGAAGCTCGCGGATGATGGTCAGCGCGGTCTCGTCCCCCCCACAAACAATAAAATGGTCCCTGAGTTTGGCGATCTCTTTTTCCATCTTCCTTCTCCCCAGGATGTTCTTGAGCTCTCCCTCGACGATGAAGGCCGTGATGGACGTCACGGCAAACGCGATGGTCCCTAGGCTGATGAGGATGTAAATGACGGCGAAGACGCGAGCGGGCAAGTTGCCGCTGAGGTCGTGGACCTCGCCGTAGCCGACGGTGGCCACCGTGATCACAGTCATGTAGACGCTGTCGATGAGAGACCAGTCTTTCCCCCCGAAGACTTTAAATCCCCCGACGCCCGCGAGGAAGACGACGGCGAACATGACGACGGCGACGTAGATCCTCTTGCGGCTGTCCATCGACGGTCCTTCTTCCCCGGAATTCCTTCAGAGCGTGCCTGAGAGGATTCGAACCTCCGACCTACGGATCCGGAGTCCGTCGCTCTATCCAGCTGAGCTACAGGCACGCGACGGTTCCTCATTCTACAACATCCCCGGACCGATGTAAAATCGATTGACATCCCATTTTTCGGAGCTATATACTCGGAAACGGAAATCCGGCGGTTCCCTTCCATCTCCTACGGTCTTGAAAGGAAGCTGAGCATGCATCTTCATCTCGTCGATTGGATCATCGTGGCGATAAGCCTCCTCATCTGCTTCGTTCCCGCCCTGTTCTTCGGAAAAAGGTCGGGCAAGAGCACCTCGGAGTTCTTTGCCTCCGGCCGGGCCGTGCCCTGGTGGCTGGCCGGCCTCTCCATGGTGGCCACGACCTTCAGCAGCGACACCCCCAACCTGGTAACCGACATCGTTCGCAGGCAGGGCGT
>Ga0315289_10004637_pt1 | contig 20440 bp, 16 predicted proteins | sample YL17G11_40_MG_FD_203452 | JGI IMG/M metagenome (GOLD analysis project Ga0315289, IMG submission 203452) | Sediment microbial communities from Yellowstone Lake, YNP, Wyoming, USA - YL17G11_40 | ecosystem: Environmental > Aquatic > Freshwater > Lake > Sediment | place: USA: Wyoming | collected... | reverse complement strand
CTTCCTCTCTCTCTCTCTCTCTCTCCCTCTCTCTCTTCCTCTCTCTCTCTCTTTTTCTTTACGCAGGCACGTCCGCGGCCTTGGGGGGCTTCTTGCCCGAAGAGGAGGACGAAGGAGCAGCAGCATCTCTCGGCACGGCCTCAAAAACAAGCTTGGTCGCCTTGGCGCCTCCCGGAGCGCTCACGCTGACGGTGTCCTCCTCGCCGAAGTCCCCGCGCAGCAGGGCCTTTGCCAGGCCCGTCTCCAGCTCGCGCTGCACCGCGCGCTTGACAGGCCGGGCCCCGAACACCGGGTCGTACCCGATCGCGCTCAGGTACTCGACAGCAGAGTCCTCGAGCGAGAGCGCGATCTTCTTGGGCGCGAGCCGCGCCTGCACACGCTCGACCTGCAGCTTGACGATCGCGGCAACCTGGTCCCGGCGCAGCGCCTCGAAGACGACGAACTCGTCGACGCGGTTGATGAACTCGGGCCGGAAGTGCGACCGCACCATCGCCATGACCTCGTCCTTGAGGTCCTCCGATTTCAGGTCGGGCCTGTCGAGCGCGTCGAGGATCGCTCCCGAGCCCAGGTTCGAGGTCAGGATGATCAGCGTGTTTTTGAAGTTGACGACGCGGCCCTGCGAGTCGGTGACGCGCCCGTCGTCGAGAATCTGCAGCAAAACGTTGAAGACGTCGGCGTGGGCCTTCTCGACCTCATCGAAGAGCACGACGGAGTAAGGGCGGCGGCGGACGGCCTCGGTCAGCTGCCCTCCCTCCTCGTAGCCGACGTAGCTGTTTTTTTTGTCGAAGGTTTTGGAGTTTTTTTTTTGTTTTTCGTGCGTGTTTTCGCGGTCATTTTTGGGACATCCCGTGAGAAGAAAACAAAAAGAAAAGAGAGCAGAGCACGAAAAGAAACCCCAGGGAGCACAAGAGGTCGGAGGGGGAACAACGGGAGCGGGAAAAAGAAGGAGGGGGGAAAAAAGCAAGAAAGAAAGAAGAATTCGAGCGTAAAAACAAAACCGAGAAAAATCAGAAAAACTCACCCAGGCGGGCTCCCGATCAGCCTCGTCGTCGAGAACTTCTCGCCGTACTCGCTCATGTCCAGCCTGACCATCGCGTCCTCCGTGTTGAACAGCTGTTGCGCCAGCGCCTTGGCCAGCTCCGTCTTGCCGACCCCCGTGGGCCCGAGGAACATGAAGCTCGCGATCGGCCTGTTTGGGTCCGAGAGGCCCGCGCGCGAGCGCTGGATCGCGTCGGCGACGACGTCGACGGCCTCGTCCTGCCCGATGACGCGCTTATGGAGCTCGTCTGAGAGGTGGTTGGTGTTTTTTTTTTTTGGGGGGGGGTCAAAGAGGACATGGAGGGGAAAGAAAAAGTGAGCTGAAAAAAAAAAAACTCGAGGGGGGAAACACCTGGGAGGGAAAGAAAACGCCTCTCTCCTCTCTTTCTCTCCCTCACCGGCCAGGCGCAGCAGCTTGTCCCTCTCCGACGCCACCAGCCGCGTCACCGGGATCCCCGTCCACTTGGACACGATCTCCGCGATGTCAGCTTCCGTGACGACCTCGTGAACGAGGCGAGAAGAGCTCGTCTTCCCCTCGCCCTCGGCGTCGCTCGCGGCGGCGGCCTCCTCGAGGGCGGCCTCGGCGGCCTTGAGCTGCCTGTCGAGCTCGAGCAGCGTGCCGTACTTGAGCTCGGCTGGTGGGAGTTTTTTTGTACGATGATGGAGAGAAAAAGTATCGAAGAGAAAGAGAGTGAGTGAGTGTTTTTTTCCCTCGTTCTTCGGACGCGCGACCCTCGCGACCCGAAAATCTCAAAAAACCCTATTTTAAAAAAAAAAACCTACCAGCCCTGTTGAGGTCGTAGTCCCTTTCGGCTGCCTGCACCTCCAGGTTCACGCGCTCGATCTCGGCCTTGACGGACGACAGCCTGTCCATCTGCGCCCTCTCCGACTCCCACTGCGCCGAGAGCCGCGCCTGCTGCCCCTTGAGCTGCGCGATCTGCGCCTCGAGCGCGGCCAGCCTCGCCGCGGCCGCGCGGTCCGCGGGCGCCGCCTTGGCCAGGCTCAGCCGCTCCATCTCGAGCTGCAGGACCTTGCGGTCGACCTCGTCCAGGGCCAGCGGCTTGGACGTCATCTCCATCTTGAGCTTGGCCGCGGCCTCGTCGACGAGGTCGATGGCCTTGTCGGGCAGGAACCGGTCCGCGATGTAGCGGTCAGCCAGGACCGCGGCGTCGACGAGCGCCGAGTCCGAGATGCGCACGCCGTGGTGCAGCTCGTAGCGCTCGCGCAGGCCGCGCAGGATCGAGATCGTGTCCTCGACGGACGGCTGGTCCACCAGCACCTGCTGGAACCTCCGCTCCAGGGCCGGGTCCTTCTCGATGTACTTGCGGTACTCGTCGAGCGTCGTCGCGCCGATGCAGCGCAGCTCGCCGCGGCCCAGCATCGGCTTGAGCAGGTTCCCGGCGTCCATCGCGCCGCTGGTCGCGCCGGCCCCGACCACGGTGTGGATCTCGTCGATGAACAGCACGATGCCGCCGTTCGAGTCCGTGACCTCGCGGATGACGGCCTTGAGCCGGTCCTCGAACTCGCCGCGGTACTTGGCGCCGGCGACGAGCGCGCCGAGGTCGAGCGCCATCAGCCGGCGGCCCTGCAGCGCGCTGGGCACGTCGCCGGCCACGATGCGCTGCGCGAGGCCCTCCGCCACGGCCGTCTTGCCCACGCCCGGCTCGCCGATCAGCACGGGGTTGTTCTTGGTCCTGCGGCTCAGGATCTGGATGCACCGCCTGATCTGGTCGTCGCGGCCGATGACAGGGTCGAGCTTGCCCTCGCGCGCGGCCTGCGTGAGGTCCCGCGCGTACTTTGACAGCGCCTCGAGCTTGGACTCCGGGTCCTGGTCGGTGACCTTGGACGAGCCTGGGAGGTTTTGAAGGGGGCGGGGGGGGCAGGGGGCAGGGGGGAGGGAGGGGGGGGAAAAGTGAGTTTCGGAACGTTTTTCCCTTGGCGGCGTTTTCCTTTTTCCTCTCCCTCTCGACCTCTTGGGCAAAAAAAAAAAAAGAGGGGGGGGGGACTCGAAAACTCCAACGCACCCCTGATCTGCTTGACAGCCTCCTCGAGCTTCGCCTTCGGCACCCCTACCGCGGCCAGCAGCTGCGCCCCGCACCGCTGGTCGTCGCAGCACGCGAGGAGCAGGTGGTCGACGGAGACAAAGTCGTCGCCCATCTGGGCCTTGGCGCCCTCGGCGCGCGTGACGAGCGCCTCGAGGTTGCGGCCCAGGACCTGGCCACTGTCGCCGCTGACCTTCGGCTGGCGCTTGATGAAGGCGTCGACGCGCTCGAGCAGCAGGGTCGGATCGCCTCCCGCCGCGGCCACGCACCGGCGCGCGAGGCCGTTGGGCTGCTCCAGCAGCGCCTTGAGCAGGTGCTCCGTCTCGACGATCTGGTTCGAGGCCGCCTTGGCGACGTCGGGCGCGGCGACGACGGCCTGCCAGGCCTTCTCCGTGAACTCGTTCTGGGAGATGCGCTTGCCACCTCCCGCGCCCGACTCGGCGCGCGCTGCCAGGGAGCGGCGGGAGGACGGGAGGGGGAGGATGCTGTGATTTTTCATTATTATTTATATATATATATATATATTTTTTTTTTGGGGGGGGGGCGTGAGAAGAAAAAAAAAGGAAAGGTCCGGGCTGCGCCGGAAGCGAGAAGAAGGGGCGACGATGCCGACTGAGAAACTAACGAAAAAGAAGAGGAATGCGAATCTCGACTTACCGTTTCGACGACGAAGACGAAGACGACGACAGGCCGGACAGAGCCGCCGTGCGTGACGACGGGAGGAGGGGGCGCGCGGAAGCAGCAGCAGCAGCGGCCGTCGCGGCGAAGCCTCGAGAGGAGGCCGGCGTCGTCGACATTGCCGACGCAGCAGCAGCGACGCTCCTGGCCAGAGATGCGACGACGACGCCGCTGCTGTTGCTGTTGTTGCTTCGGCGGGCCGCCGCAGAGGCCGTGCCGGCGCCCGAGGCGCCCATCGCCATCGCGGCGCGCATCGCCGTGGGGGCGGTCCTGCGCGACGCCAAGCGAGAGCCTGAGAAGGAGAGAGGGGATGAGGAGAGAGAGGGGGGGATAGCGGGTGAGCAAAGAAAGAAGACAAAATTTTGACTTTTGACGAAAGAATGAAACCGCTCTACTTCTCCTCTCCTAGTCGACTAACTCACCGACAGACAGCATGCTCGTGTCGCTCGTGGCAAGAGCAAACATCAGAGAGCAGATCAAAGGTCGGGAGGCAAGGGTTCGAGCAGCAGCAAGGCGGAAAACTGCTGTCGAGAGAAAAAAAGCAGGAGAAAAGATTTAGAGGCAAGCGGGAAATTTTTTGTGAAGCGAGAGAGAGAGCGAGGAGAGCTCACTTTTTTCCCTCTTCTCTCTACAGGCTCTCGCTCTCCTCTCTCTTCAAGCAGCCCCGCTTTCGGAGAGCGGCTTTTCGCCCCTCCTCTTCTCTCACTGCTTGAGATGCACTGCCGCGCCACCAGCCACGCATCGGCCGGGCCGAGAGCAGTCGCTGGCAGTAGTGGCGGCGGCTTTGCTGCTGCTGCGAGGGCTCCTGGCATTCGACGACAGACAGCCGTCGCAGCATCCGCTTCGTCGTCGTCGTCGCCTCCCGACGAGCCGCGGCGTCAGCTCGACCCTTACCTCGCCGCGGCGGCACAGGCGCAAGCAGCACCGTCTTCGCAGAGAATGCCTCGCCCGCTCTCGGCCGTCGCGACGAGCCCCTCGGACTCTGCGAGAGCATCGACTGATGCCACCATCGGTTCCGACGACGACGACCCAAAATCTGTCGTCATCGTCGCCCCCGAGGACTTCGTGCTCCCTCCGGGCGTGCTCGGACCCGTCGCAGACAGGTCCAAGCCGCTGCATCCCGCGGACGTCTTCAGGTGCCCGGGCTGCACGAGGCCAGAGTGTCAGGTGAAGATCGGACGCTTTTGTTTTTTCATTCTCATCGAAATTCGATGCATCACGACGGCGGCTTTTTCTCACCCCTTTTTCCAACCTCGAGACATCCAAAAAAAAACAAAAAAATCGACAGACCTCGACCGGCTGCGCCAAGTCCCAGTGGCGCTTCGACCACCCGACGGGCTACCTCCGCAAGATCCTGACCGCCCGGGTGTACGACGTCGCGAGCGTCACCCCCTTGGAGAGGGCGCCGAGGCTCTCCGAGAGGATCAGCCAAGGGAGCTCGCCCCCCTCCCCCCCGCCCTCCCGCTCCTCTCCGGGCCTGCCAGGGCGGCAAGGGGAGGGGCAGGGCGGGCGAGAGCGCCGCCGCCGGAGGCGAAAGGTCGAGGTCTGGCTCAAGCGCGAGGACCTCCAGCCCGTCTTCTCGTTCAAGCTCCGCGGCGCGTACAACAAGATGGCGCGCCTGAGCCCCGAGGAGCGCGGCCGCGGCGTCGTCTGCTCGTCGGCCGGCAACCACGCGCAGGGCGTGGCGCTGGCCGCGGCGAGGCTGGGGTGCGCGGCGACCATCTGCATGCCGACCCCGACGCCCGAGATCAAGGTCGCGGCGGTGCGCAGGCTGGGCGGCGCGGTCGTGCTGGTCGGCGACAGCTACACCGAGGCGCAGGCCGCCGCGCAGGCGCTGGCCGTCGGGGAGGGACTGGCGTTCGTCGCGCCGTACGACGACCCCTACACGATCGCCGGGCAGGGGACCGTCGGGGCGGAGATCCTGAGGCAGCTGCCGACGCTCCCCGAGGGCGGCGGGGGCGGGGAGGGCGGCGGCGGCGGCGGCAGCGAGGGCGGCAGCGGCGGCGGCGCCTCGGCGGCGGGCGCAGCGCACTCGACGGGGAGCGACTTCGGCGAGAGCGCTAGTCTGGGAGCGCTCGACAGGCTGCACGCCGTCTTCGTCCCCATCGGCGGCGGCGGGCTCGCCGCCGGCGTCGCCGCGTACGTGAAAGCCCTCCGGCCCGAGGTCCTGGTCATCGGCGTCGAGCCCTCGGGGGCCAACTGCATGGCGGCCTCGCTCGCGTTGGGCCGCCGGGCGACGCTGTCGAAGGTGGACGCCTTTGCCGACGGCGTGGCGGTCAAGGGCGTTGGCGCCGAGACCTTCCGGCTCTGCCGCGAGTACCTCGACGGCGTGGTGCTCGTGAGCAACTCGGCGATCTCGGCGGCGATCAAGGACGTGTTCAACGACACGCGGTCGATCCTGGAGCCGGCGGGGGCCGTCGCCGTCGCGGGCGCGAGGGCGTATCTGGAGCGGAAACTCGCCGCCGAGGAGGAGGAGGAGGAGGAGGAAGAAGCGGCCGGAGCCGGCCCTTCCTCTCGTCCTGCCCCTCCTGCCCCCTCGGAGGATTCGGATCCTCTGACTGTCGTCGCGATCACCTCCGGGGCCAACATGAACTTCGACACCCTGAGGCTCGTCGCCGAGCTCGCCGACGTCGGGGCGGCGACGGAAGCCACGCTCGCGACGACGATGCCCGAGGCCCCGGGCTCGTTCCTGCGCTTCGTCGAGGCCGCGCTCTCGGGCGGAGACGTGCAGATCACCGAGGTCAAGTACCGCGCCGGCGGCAGCGAGGCCGGGCTGGCGCACGTGCTCTGGTCGGCCGAAGCGGCGACCCCGAGGGAGGCCAAGCTCCTGGCGCAGCGGGTGCGGGATGCGGGGCTCGAGACGGTCGACCTCTCCGGCCTGGACGCGGCGCAGGTGCACCTGCGGCACCTCGTCGGAGGGAGGAGAAGGGACAACGGAGGCGAGGGCGAGGGCGAGGGCGAGGGCGGCGGCGGCGACAACGACGAGGTCATCATGACGGTCGACTTCCCGGAGCGCAAGGGCGCCCTGCGCGCCTTCCTGCGCGCGGTCTCGCCCACCTGGAACGTCACGCTGTTCCACTACCGCGCGGCCGGGACCTCGGCCACGCAGGCGCTGCTGGGGGTCCAGATCCCTCGAGGGCAGAAGGAAAAGTTCGACGCGGCGACAGGGGCGCTGGGCGCCGAGTTTTCGTTCTCGCCGCTCGAGGGCGACGCAAGGGCCGCGTTCGAGATGTTTCTTGGTTGATCGTTTTCTTTTTTTTCTTCCGTGTGAAACTCGTCTCTTCGTCTCTCCGATGGCGCGTCGTGAACAAAGAGAGGTTCAGATTTGAAAAAGCAGGGGGGGGGAGAAGGAGTTGCACAAAGAAGAAGAATACAAAAAGGGAAAAAGGAAAGAGAAAACCCGTTCACTCCTTCTTTAGAACCTTGAAAACGTCCGGGAACAGCCTGGGCACCTCCCGCTTCCACCTCCTGAACTCGTCGTCAGTTCCGTACTTCCTCTCGTGCGCCTCCTCGAGCGGGGGGATGCCGCTGCCGTATGCTAGTAGAGAGTAAGTGAAGAGCGGCGACGCGGCGACGGCCAGAGGGGCAGAGGCTAAGACTCCGGGAGCCGTCGCCGCGGCAAGGGCGAGCGAGGTCCACACGCCGATCTCTGCGGCGTAATTGGGGTATCTCACGACCGAATACAGCCCCTCGGTGCAGGGCTTACCTTTCTTGGAAGCGTCCTCGTAGTGTCTGTTTTTCTGAGAATCGGCCACGGCCTCCGTCGCGACGAAGGCCAGGGCGGCGGCGGCGCAGGCCGCCCCCGCGACCCCGAGCCTGCCCGTCGCCGCAGCCGGGTTGCCGTGCAGGACCGTGACGGGCAGCAGGCAGACCCAGGCCCAGGCCCCCTGCGCGGCCCAGAAGCCCGCGAGCTTGAGGGGGAAGAGCGAGGGCCCGCCGAGCGGGGGGTCTCCCTGGCCGGGGAACAAAAAGTCCAGCCTCTCGTCCTTCCCCAGCCTGAGCACCCGGGTGAAGAGGTGCGCGCTGAGGCGGGCCCCCCAGGCAGAGACGACGCAGGCGAGCGCGAAGCCGCGCGAGGGCCTCAGGAGGAGGACGAGAGAGGAGGTCGGGGTCGAGGAAGCGAGCGACGCCGCGTGCGTCGCCCAGGCGCTCGCGACGAACGCCGCCGTTCCAGTCAGGTCGGTCACCTTGTGAGACTTGGTCGCGGCGGTGACGGCGAAGCCCGCGGCGTTGACGGCGGCGATGACGCCTGCGGAGAGGCGGAGGGCCGAGCCGACGGTCGCGGGGACGAGCATCAGATCGAGTTTTTTTTTGCGACGAAATTCGAGAAGAAACTCGAGAGCAGTGGAGAGCCGAGCACTTTTTCTTCTTTTCCTCTTGATTGCATCCGAACAATGGAGCGCGTCCGCCTCGCCGTGTACGACCTCTCCAACGGCCTCGCAGCCCAGCTGTCTCCTCTCCTTCTCGGCAAGAACGTGAGAGAGAGAAGCGAAAGAGAAGGGGAAATCGAGCCGGGAGGAGACGGAACGCCTCGCTGTCTCTCTCCATCGTGCTGGAATCTTCCTTCTCTAGTTCCCTCAAAACAAAAAAACCTCTGATTAAAAAAAAATCAACAACAACAGCTCGAGGCCATCTACCACTCCGCTGTCCTGCTCCGAGGCGAGGAAATCTACTTTGGAGCCGGAATTTCCCGCGTGTGTGACGGGCGCTCGCGCTTCGGGAGCAGGAGGCTGCGGGTTTTGGACCTGGGAGAGACGGCAAAGACGCGAGAAGAAGTCGAGGGCTTTCTCCAAAGGGCGTCGTCGAGCTCGTGGGGCGCGACCTCGTACAACCTCCTGACGCGCAACTGCAACCACTTTTCGGACGAGTTCGCCACCTTCCTGACGGGGAATCCGAACTGCGTCCCGCGGGAGATCGTCAGCCTGCCGCAGGAGGTGCTCGACTCTCCGTTCGGGGAGGCGCTGCGGCCGATGCTTTCCTCTTTCGAAGCGTCGCTGGCCGTCCGCGAGGAACAAGGGGCGACGGCGCCTTCGGTTCCGACGCCCGCCGCGGCCCTGGAGGCCGCGACGGGCCGCGCAGCCGTGGCGGACGCGCGAGGGAGGGAGGCGCGGCACGCTGCCCCGGCGACGGCGGCGCTGCCGACGCTGGGCGAGCAGGAGCGGGCCGTCGCCGCCGACGTCGCCGCCGCCGCCCTGCCGGCCGCTGCCGGTCCCTCTGCCGGGCAGCTCAGGGCAGAGTTCGAGGCGCTGGTCAGGGCAGAGTTCGACGCGGTGAGGTCTGCGAGCCCGGCGCTCAGCGCCAACGAGGCCGCGGCGGTCGCGCTCGAGAGGGCCGCCGCGGCGGTGCGGGGCAAGGCTTGAGAAGAGCCGAGAGGGGGGGAGAGAGAGGGAGAGAGAACAGGAAAAAAAAACTGTGCACAGATTTTCTTGTCTGAGCACAGATTTTGTGATCATCGATATCAATCACTTCCAAGAAGCACTCAAAGGGAAAAGAGCGAAATGCCCTCTTCGTGGACGACCCTCACGACCCCGCGCGGCCCGCTGCGGGCGGCGCAGTGGAGCCCTCCTCCTAGCGCCTGGGCGAGGCCCTCGGCGGTGCTCGTGTTCCACCACGGCTACGGAGAGCATGTGCAGCGCTACGAGCAAGGTAGGATAAGGAGCGAGAGAGAGCGCTGTGAGAGAGAGAGAGCGATGAGAGAGAGAGAGAAAAGGCGCGCCCGGGTGACGGAGTGCTTTGTCTTTCTTTGTTCCAATCCTGGTGCTTGCGAGACGAACAAAAGTTTCCCCTCTTCCGGGGAGTGGAACTTCGAAGAGCGAAGGAGGTGAAAAAAGAGAGCCACTGATGGAAAGCATTCGATCAAATGCTCCGCTCGCTCGTCACTGTCGTCTCTTCTTTCTCTCAACCCCGACCTCCTCCTCTCTCGTTCTCCCCTCACTCAACCCCCCCCCCCCCGTCGCCAGTCTTCTCCAAGCTCGCCGAGGCCGGCATCGAGGTCCGCGCCCACGACTGCCTCGGACACGGCACCTCGGTCTCCAACGAGGCCGAGCGGGGGCTCGTCCCTCGCTACTCCTTCCTGGTCGATGACCTCCGCCTCTCGGCGGCGAGGGCGGCCGAGGAGAGGCCCGGGGTGCCGCTGTTCCTGGGCGGGCACTCGATGGGAGGGCTGATCGCGACGCTGGTGGCGCTCGGGGGGGGCGAGGGGGAGAACTCTCCCCCGCCCTCGTCTTCAACGACAGCGGCAGCGGCAACAGCAACGGGGGCAGCAGCGGCGGCGGCGGGGGCGGCGGCGGCGGCCTCCGGACCTCCCCCCGCGCTCCCGCGCCTCTCGGGCCTGCTCCTCTCCTCCCCGGCCCTCGACATCGAGTGGACCCCCGTGCTCCGGGCCCAGGCCCCGATCGGAGGGCTTCTGTCGCTGCTGGTCCCGAGGGCGCGCGTCGTCTCGGCGGTGGACCCGAGGCACCTCTGCCGCGACGCGGCCGTCGTCGCGGCCTACCGAGCCGACCCCCTGAACTTCGTAGGAAACGTCCGGGCCCGCACGGCCAACGAACTCCTGCGCGGGTTCAGGGCCGCGGCCCCTCTGGCGGCCAGGCTGTCGGTCCCGGCGCTCGTCGTCTTCGGCGACGCGGACAGAATCGCCTCGCTCCCGGCCGCGCGGAGGTTTGTCGAGGCGGCGGCCAAGGGCCCGGCGGGGGCGGACGCGAGGCTCGTCGTGTTCCCCGGGGCGTTCCACGAGCTGTTCCACGGCCCGGACAAGGACGAGGTGGTCCGCGTCGTCCGGGAGTGGATAGGGAAGCACGGGGGAGGGGGAGGAGGAGAGAAGGCGAAGATGTGATATCATTTCGAGATTTTGGAGGTTGCTGGTTTTTTTTTACGCCCATTCGTCTCTCCTCCTTCTCCTGCTCCTCCTGGTTCTCTCTTCCTTCTTTCTTTCTTTCTTTTTCTCTCACGCCCTCGCGACCGCAGCCGCGGCCTCGAGCACTTCCAGGCTGTGGATGTTCCCCAGCACCTCGGCGCGAAGCAGGCTCCCCAGGAGGGCCGCCGCCGCCGCCGGAGCGGCGACGGCCATCTCTTGGAACTTGGTCCTCGACAGAGACCCGACGACGGCGCCCCGCGGGGGCAGGGCCGCCGCGGAGCCCCTGCGGGGCGCCCCGGGCCCGTCGCCGCCGAAGAAATCCATGGTCCCCACCACGGCGCCCGGCCCGAAGAAGAACGAGCGGGGCGTCGACGCGGCAGCGCGGAGCCCCGCCGGCAGCGAGAGCCTCCTCCTCCTCGACGAGCCGCCAGCGCCGCCCTCGCCGCCGCCCGCCCCGGCCGTCGCGAGGTAGTCGACGCGGAGCTCGACGACGCCCCGCAGCACGATGAAGATGGCGTCCGCGGGCTCGCCGCGGGCGAACAGGGGGCTTCCCGGGGCCAGGGAGAGCGTGGTCAGGAAGGGGGCGGCCGCGGCGGCGTCGGCGTCGCCGCGCGGCAGCAGGCCCTCGGGCGCAGCGCAGACGGCGCGGAGCGCGTTGGCGAGCAGATCACCCTCCTCCTCCTCTTCTTCCGTCGATGCTGTCGCCGGCCCGCTCCCGTTCCCGCCGATGGAGAACCTGGAGCCGAAGCCCTCGAGGCCCGTCCTCCTGCCGCCGCCGCCAAAGGCCCGGGAGCCGCCGCCGACAGCGCCGTCGAGGGAGCCCCTCCCTCCTCCCCTCCTCCCGCCGCCGCCGCCGCCGCTGCCCCTCCCGATGGCCCCCGCCCGCCGCGCCGCGGCCAGAAAGGCCTCCTCGGTGGCGTAGACCGCGTCGTCCATCGAAGGGTAGGCTGTGAGGCCCGAAGAAGGAGAGCTTGCATCGGAGGAAGAAGGATCGGAGGAGGAGGAGGAGAGCGCCGACGCCGCCGCCGCCGTCGCGCTCCGCAGCTCAAAGCCGTGCGCCGCGAGCAGCCTCGTCGCCTTCTTGCTCGTCAGGTGACACACCACCAGCGTGACGCGCCTCTTTCCCTGGTTCTCGTCCTGGCTGGCGAGCCTGCGCGCGAGGGCGGCGAAGGCCGAGGCAGCGGTCGCGTCGACGCCGCGGACGCCGCGGAAGTCGAGCAGCAGAAAGCGCGGCGCGGCGGCGAGCGCCGCGGCGAGCTCCCTCGAGACCTCCCGCCCGCCCCCGCCCGCCCCCGCCTCCTCCTCCTCCTCGAGCGCCGCCTCGTCCGCGTCCGCGGCCAGGGCCGCGGCCACCTCCAGGGCGCGCTCGCCGATCGCGAACGCGGACCCGAAGAAGATGACGCCCGACAGCGCGATCGCGGCGCGGTGCCTCGAGAAGTGCGCAAGCAGGTCGCGCTGCGCGGGGGGGCGCGCGGCCCCCGCGCGGGACGGCGCGACGTGCGAGGCCGTGGCGGAGACGCGAGCGTACGCGAAAGAGAACTGCGCGACGCACAGGAACAGGCCCGCCGCGACGCCGCGCTCGAGCCCGAGGACGACGATCGACAGGAAAGTGCCCCAAAGAAGGAGGTACTCAGCGCCGCCGCCAACCTTTTCTCGGGAATGCACAAGCCAGTCGAGGAGAATCTCCACGCCTGGAGTTTTTTTTGCGTTTTTTGTGGTTTGGGGAGAAGTTGTCAGAAGAGAGGGAAAGGGAAGGGAAAGAGAAGGGAAGAAGCAGAAGAGGAAGAGAGGGGAGCAAGAAGAAGTGGGGAAAAAAGTGGAAAATGGGGGGGGGGTACTTGCCGAAGAGCGTGAGCAGCGAGCCGAACAGGCACAGAGGGAACAGCGGAACCACCGACACGGGCGAGAAGAACGCCGCGAGCTCGGCCGCGACGATGACCAACCCCATCGCGCAGGACTTGACGCCGTTGTTCATCGAGAAGATTGTTTGGGAAAAGATGTACGAGCCCGTAAAGCCCGCGCCGATCGCTCCGGCGGCGACGTTGGCGACTCCGACCGTCTTCAGCTCGCGGTCGAAGTCGAGGGCGCCCTCGGAGGAGGAAGCGATCGCGGCGACATCAAGGCAACTAGAAGGTTTTTTTTGAAGTCATGAAAGAGAGTTTTAGTGGTTAGGAGGAAGAAGAAGTGGAAGAAAAAAAGTGGAAGAAAAAAAAGTGGAAGAAAAAAAGTAGAAGAAAAAAGTGTGGAAAAGAAACTTACCTCCCGAACGCGACGACGGCGAAGAGGACGACGAATTTCGGGATCTGAGAAACACCCGCCGACACCACGAGTCCGCGCAGGAAGCCGTCACCCTCGGGATCGAACAGCTCGTAGACAGACCACCACGGCTTGGCGGGGGCGGCCGGCAAGGTCCAACCCGCCCTTGCCGCGTCTGCCAGCGAGGAGCCCGTTGCCATCAGAATCAAGTAAAACGCGGCGGGCACCGCAGCGATGGCCGCGGGAAGTGCCGCGGGGTGCCGGCACCGGCGCAGCACCAGCAGGAACATGCCCGTGCACCCCAGGCACGCCGCGAGCTGAGCCAGCCTCGTCGGGCTGTGGAGGACCGTCTTCCATCCAGCGACCGTCGCGAAGTCGGTGTCGACCGAGAGGTTGAGCCCCGCGAGCGACACGAAGAAGCCGACGAAGGCCAGGTATCCCCCGACGCAGGGCAAAGGGAGATATTGGACGAATGAGGCGGCCTTCAGGGCGCCAAAGGCGACGAGGGCGAGGCCTGGGAAGGTTTTTGGAAGGAGGAAAGAGAGAGAAGAAGAGTGAGGGTTTTTTCCTCTCTCTCTCTTGTGGGGTTTTTTTCTTATTCCCTCTCGTCTCGCTCATTTCTTCAACTTGAAACTCACCAACCAAAAACGTCGCCGCGGCCAGCGTCGCCAGCGCCGTCGCAGCCGTCGCCGCCGCGCTCGCCCCAACCTTGGCGCACTCGTCAGCGACTCCGGCCGCGATCGACGCCAGGATGATCAGAGGGGTGTCCTGCGCCTGCGCCACGGCGAAGGGCAGAGAAGAGAGAGCGCAGAAAACAGCTTGATGGATTGCAGAAGCCAGAAACGCGAGCTTTGCGACGTCGGGGAGGTACCTGTTTTTTGCTCGGTTTTTCGCGGGTTTTTCGTTCTGTCAGTCGTGCCTGTGTGTCAGGCGCGTTCCATCTCTCTCCGCCGGACGCGACAGGAGAGGGGCTAGAAAAGCGCGTTCTGTGGGAGGGTAAACATCGAAGGGGGGGGGGGGACGTACGGCCTATAAACGGCGCGCGTTCCGTATACTATGATCGAGAAGGAGACGAGCGTGGGGAGGCCCACGAGCGCGTTGATGGCGCCGTACACGAGGGAGGTGACGAGTTCCTTGGTGCGGCGGCGTTTAGCCGAGGCGGCGTCGGCGGCCGCCGACGCTGACGCCGACGCCGACGCCGACCCGGCCGTTGCCGCCGCCGCTGCAGGTTCCTGCTGCTGCTCCGTCGGCCCTGTCGCTCCTGCTCCTGCTGCTGCTCGGCGCTGCTCGCCGTTGCGCTTCCCTGCCTCGAGGTCGCCGAATTCCGGCGCTGCTGCTGCGGTTTGCGGGACTCCCTCGACCGAGAGCAGAGGCTCCTCGAGCGATGCCGCCGACGAAAAGGAAGCCGGGGCGGCGAATCCCGTCGTCGTCGTCGCGGGCGCGTAAGCGTCTCCTCCCTGCCTCCCTCTGTGATGATGATGAGGCTGCTGTCGGAGCAGGAACGGAAAGGGTGAGCCCACAATGGCTTGCTGCATCCGGGGCGTCGACTCGTTCGAAGAGACGGTGCCGGTCGGGTTGAAGAAGGTCGGGGCCGACCCTTCTTCGTCGGCAGATGCGGCAACGGCGGCTAGAGCCGATGACGCCGATTCCGGCTCGCCTCCGCTGCCCGCTCGGCCGGCTCCCTCGCCTCCGCCGCTGCCCAGGCGCAGCAGGGACTCTGCCAGGCCCCCGAGGCGCTGCGACATCGTCCAGAACCCCGGAGGAGGGCGACAAGAGCGTTTCGAAAAAGGGGAGAGAGAGGCGATTTGGGGAGAGAAAGCGTAAAATTGTGTGACAAAGACCTAGCCGGGGCTGGTCTTTTGATTCTCCAAGACCGCGACCTACCGCCAGGGCCCCGCCGCCGCTCCTTCCCCCGCTCCGTGCAATAATACCTCCAGCTCAAACGCCTCTCCAAGAAGAGCACGAACGATCCAGCTCTCGATAAATTACATTTTTTCTCTTCCCTCGTCAGTCGCTCGCAGTCTCTACCGCTGCAACGCAAACTCAACCAGCTGCGGACCGAGCGCGCCCCGCAGCGCCTCCCTCGACCTCCTCCCCTCGCGCACGCCCACGCACCCGCGCACGTCGAGCGCCTTTATCCTCCGCCCTTCGCCGGAAGAGAGCCCGGCGACGAGCGCGTCGAACCCCGCCTCTGAGAGGTTGCGGTTGCCGTGGAGGGACAGGCTCTCGAGGGACCCGCGGCACGACCGGCCGACGGCCGCCGCCAGCGCGTCGCCGACGTTGGGCACCCAGCCGCAGCCCAGGACCCGGAGCGAGCCGCCGCAGCGCTTGGTCACGAGCTCGGCGGCGGCGGCGTCGGAGAGGTCCCTGGCGCCACAGACGTCGAGGACCTCGAGCCCGGATGCGGAGCGGCCTCGCCCGGTGCCGCCGACGCCGCCGGCCTCGCCGCTGCCGCTGTTGTCGGCGCCGGGGTCAGCGCCGCTCGCGTCCGCCGCCGCGCAGAGGGCCCGCGCGGCCTCGTCGGCGAAGTTCTCGACGGCGTACAGCCGCAGCTCACGCAACCGCGGCATCAGCGCGAAGGCCGCGGCCATCCCGGGGTCCGTCAGGAGCTGGCAACGCGTCAGGTCGAGGCGGCGGAGGCCGCCGCCGCCGCTGTTTTCTCCCCCTCTTTCGCTGCCGCCGCCGCCGCCGAGCGAGGACGCGAGGGCCAGCAGCGACCCGTCATCGACCGCCCTCGTGCACCCGGAAAGATTTAAACTCGTCAAACCTTTGCAGGCCGCCGCGGTGGCGTAGACAACGTCGGTCGGGAGGCGCGGGATCCAGTAGAGCGACAGCGAGCGGAGGGATTTTGAGGCGCGGGCGACGACGGCGGCGAGCTGGGGGGCCGAGTGCCGAGTTTCCGTTTCGTCGCCGCCGTCGCTTTCGTCCTCGTTTTCCGCTGCCGCCCTCCTCAACGACGACGATGACGAAGAAGAAGAAGAAGAAGACGTAACTAGGCTCGTGACGACGTTCCGGCACCCGTCGAGCCTCAGGCGTGTCAGCCCTCGGGCGTGCGCCCCCAGGGAGGCCAGGGCCCGGCCGTCGACCTCGTCGGAGAAGCGAAGGTCGAGGCTGCGGAGCGGCGGGAGTTTGGAGGCCGAGGCCGCCCAGGAGGTGAGGGCGGAGAGGGCGGCTGCCCCCTCGCCGAAGACGCGGGTGCCGTCGATTTCTTCTTCTTCTTCTTCTTCGCACGGAGGGGGAGGAGGAGGAAGGGGCTCCTCCGCAGTGGCGTCGGCGGTGCTCGCCATCGAAAGGGAAACTTTCTTGCTTTTCTCTTTCTCTCTTTCTCTGGCGTGTTTCTCTTTGTCTGCGGACGGTGGTTCTCAAGAGGCCGTTTCTGCTCTACGGGTAGAGAAAGAGGGAGGAGAAGCGAGAGATGAGAGAGAAAAAAGGAAGAGAATGGAGATCGTTTTGATCGATTGGTGAGTGAGAGGAGCGAGAGAAGTGAGAGTAAACTCTGCTCATTCTCTCTTTTTTTTAATTTTCATTTCAGGTCTTGTAATTGTTGCGCGCAGAGAGAAGAACTAAGAAAAAAATAGTATTCGACGCCAGCAGTTTTGAAATTGAGGCTTGTGAAGAGACATCCAAAACGCAAGAGCCGTCGAGGGCAGAAACGCGACCGCCGCCGCCGACGCGCCCTCTTTCTCCTCCTTTCTTCTCTCAAAAAAAGAAAGGAAGAAAAAAACGCTACCCCCTCTCCACGAGCCGGTCCAGCTCTGCGATCAGCGCGTCGACCCTGGCTGTGACGGCAGAGTAATACGGAGGATTCATCGCCATCGCGGGGGAGAAGTCAGAAGAAGAGGAGGGAGCAGGGGCGGCAGTCGAGGGAGGAGGAGCAAAGAGCAGCGACGACGACGAAGACGAGGCAGCGACCTGCGCCGCGGGGCTCTGCGGGATGCGGCCGAACGACGGCGACGCGAAGGGCTTGAGCTGCTGCTGCTGCGCCTTTCGCTCCTCCTGCTCCCGTCTCTGCCTGGCCCAGCGGGCAGCGGAGGGGGCGACGACGGCGGGAGCGGCAGCGGGAGGGGCGAGGGCGCCGGCTGCCGCGCGCCAGCCGACGGCGGCGGCGGCGGCAGCGGCAGCGACGCTGGTGCCGCTGCTCTCGCTGCTCCTAATGCCCGCTCTCTTCGTCCCCTTCTTCCGGCTTCTTCGAAGCAGAAGGGAGACAAAGACCCAGCAGAGCCCGAAGGCGACGGAGAGGGCGATGGCGAAGCCAGCCGCGGTCGGGGAACCGCCCCCTCCGACTCTCCCGCTCGCGCTGCTCGCGCCGCTCGCGCCGCTGCGCCGTGCCAGCAGCAGCCGAGCGAGGGGCAGCGGTGGCCGCGACTGAGACGCCACAGTGCTGCTCGGATTCCAGAGGGCTGGCAGCGCCTCGGTGGGGACTCGCCACTCGGAGATGGATTCCACGAGCGCCGTGGCCGCCTTGGAGGCCGCCGCGGCGGCCGCTGCGCGCGCGGGGAGCCCCTCGGCGGCGGCGGCGGCGGCGGCGGCCCCCAACGCTGCTTTGCTCTCTCGCCGCGAGAGCGACGAGGCCGCAGCCAGCGCGGCGGCGACGGCGGCCGCCCCGGAAACTGCGGCCGCGGCCAGGGCGTCCCGAGGGGCCCCCTGCAGGGAACTCAGGAGGGCCTCGCCGCGGGCCGCGGCCGCCGCGGCGTGCGGGGCAGCGAAGGCGCGGGCTCGGGTCAGCAGAGCGGGGGAGAAGAGTGCTGCCGCTGTCGTCGTCGCCGTCGCCGCCGTCGCCGTCGCGAGCCCCTTCCTCGCCAGCTGCTGCCTCGGCTGCTGCTTCGCCGGTCTCGCGGCTGGCGCCTCATCCTGATGCCGATGCTTCGTGGCTGCTGCGTAGCTGCGCCCGCTCCTGCGCACGTTCCTCGCGGGAGGAGCTGCGGAGGTCGAAGCCTCCTCGATCTGTTGCCGAGGCATTTTGGTTTTTTTTGCAAACTTGGTATCTAGCCTTCTTTTTGCTTTCAATCGAGCACTCTAGGTGAGCTTTTTCCTCTTTTTCTTGTTAGAACGAATAAATATCAACAATTTATACGCGCGACTTGGGAGAAGGAAATGAAAAAAGATCGAATAGGGCAGCAATTGGGGCACTTGAAAACAGAGCAAGGTGCCAGTCGGCAGTTATAAAGCGCGTCGAGATTCCCCGTTGCTGCTGGGGGCTCTCTCTCCCTCTCTCTTACCTCGGGCTGCGGCGTGAGAGTGCTGCGAGTCAAGCAAGCGACGATTTTTTATGACAAAATGAAACGCGGGCTCGAGGAAGCGCGCGCACGCTCGTGTTATTTTAAAAGGGGGTGGCAGGCGCGAAGGAATTGAGGTCGAAGCGAGCGAGAGAGAAAAAAGTGTCGAGCGAGCGAGAGGCACGGCGGGGGGGGGGGGGGGTAAACTTCACAAAAAATCGACCGACGTGTTTCAAGTCTCCACGAATTTCTCAAAAAAACGCCAGAGGAGAAGCTCCCCCGTCTCGCATTCGCATTCCTCATAGTGCCATTGCTATCAGGTTCGATATCATCTTTGGAGCTAGAGGTCTTGTTCGTCCAACTGAACACGCAAAGAAAAATAGAGGCATAAAGCTTGGTCCCCTCTCTTTTGCGACCTCGTCGATCGAAAGCGGAGAACGACGGCGGCGACGGCCAGAAAAACGGCAGCCCCAGCCTGGCTGCTGATTCGCGCCCTCTTTCCTCTTAAATCTCCCGCGTCGTTCGAGACTAGTGCTTCCGCTATGAACGCCTCGATGAGACGCGCGCCCTCGAGCTGCTTCGCGGGCGTCCGAACGCCGGCGGGCGCCGCGATTCGCAACAACAGCCGCGTCGCTGTGACGGTGGCCGCGAAGAAACTCGTCGCCGCCGGCAGACCGACGACGCTCGGTCTTCTTCCCTCGCCCAACCCCCTCCCCCCCCTCCTCCCCGGAGGAGGCCGGAGGCGCCCGTTCTGGACCTCTCCCGCCGTGGCCGCTTCTTCTTCCGCAGAGGGTGGCACCAGCGGCGGCGACGGCGACAAGCGCCCCCAGAAGGAGCAGCAGCAGCAGAAGCAGCAGCAGAAGCAGCAGCAGAAGCAGCAGAAGCAGCGGCAGCAGCAGCAGCAGCAGCAGCCCAAGAAGAAGAAGGAAGACCAGCCCGCGTCCCCTTACAAGGCCACGGTCCTGCTCCCGGAGACCCCCTTCGGCATGCGCGCCAACGCCGTCGTCCGCGAGCCCGAGATCCAGCGGAAGTGGGAGGAAGAGGGCGTCTACGAGCTGCTGCTCGAGAAGAACAGCGGCGGCGCGTCGTTCACGCTGCACGACGGTCCCCCCTACGCCAACGGCGACGCGCACCTCGGCCACGCCCTCAACAAGATCCTCAAGTCATTCGTCGTCAACTGGAAGCTGCTCAAGGGCGACAGGGCCCGGTACGTGCCGGGCTGGGACTGCCACGGCCTGCCCATCGAGCTCAAGGTGCTGCAGTCGCTGCCCGACGCCGAGCGGAGAGCGCTGACGCCGGAGACGCTGCGCGCCAGGGCCCGCGAGTTCGCCAAGGGCGCCGTGGACGCGCAGCGCGCCCAGTTCCGCCGCTACGGCCTGTTCGGCGACTGGGGCCGCCCCTACATGACGCTGGACCCGCGGTACGAGGCGGCGCAGCTCCGCGTCTTCGGCGCGCTCGCGCTGGGCGGGCACGTCTACCGCGGCAGGAAGCCCGTGCACTGGTCCCCGAGCTCGAGGACGGCGCTCGCCGAGGCCGAGCTGGAGTACCCTCCCGGGCACGTTTCGAGGTCCGTGTGGGTCGCGCTGCCGGTCGAGGCCCTCGCGGAGCGCGCCGCGGCGGCGCTCGCGGGGAGGAGGGCGGGGAAGGAGCACCGGGGCCTCGCCCTGGCGGTCTGGACGACGACGGCGTGGACTCTCCCCGCGAACGCCGCCGTCGCCGTCAACGAGCGCCTCTCCTACTCCGTCGTGGACCTGGGAGACGGGGGCCCGCTCCTCGTCCTCGCGGAGGCGCTGGCCGGGACCGTGGCGGCCAAGGTGGCCAAGGCGAGGGCGAAGGCCGAGGCGGCCGAGCCGGCGGCGGCGGGCGAGGGGGGCCGGGACCGCGGCGCCGCCGCCGCGGAGCCCCCTCCCCCGTTCGAGCTCCTCGCCTCCTTCCCCGGCGCCGCCCTCGAGGGCACCACCTACCGCACCCCGCTCGACGCCCCGGACCCCGCCAACCCCCCCGTGCGCCGCGTCGTCGTCGGGGGGGAGTACGTCACCACCGAGGCCGGGACAGGCCTCGTCCACACCGCGCCGGGCCACGGCCAGGAGGACTATGGCGTCGGGCTGCGGTGCGGGCTGCCGATGCCCGCCCCCGTCGACGACGCGGGCAGGTTCACCGCCGAGGCGGGGGAGGGGCTGGAGGGCCTCGCGGTGCTGAAGGAGGGGACCGCCGCCGTCATCGAGAGGCTGAGGGAGGCCGGGAGCCTGCTGAGCGAGGTGCGAGGAGTTTTTTTTTTTTTTTTTGGAAGAGAGAGAGAGGGGGGGGGGGGGGGGTAGGCGATTTGGGAGCAGGCGGAAAAATAGGAAGAAAACCCC
>Ga0315289_10004636_pt1 | contig 20445 bp, 35 predicted proteins | sample YL17G11_40_MG_FD_203452 | JGI IMG/M metagenome (GOLD analysis project Ga0315289, IMG submission 203452) | Sediment microbial communities from Yellowstone Lake, YNP, Wyoming, USA - YL17G11_40 | ecosystem: Environmental > Aquatic > Freshwater > Lake > Sediment | place: USA: Wyoming | collected... | reverse complement strand
GTCTTGAAGCAAATGAACGTAGCGATTGCGACGCCCATACTCTATACAATTTATATTGCATCGGCCACCGCCTTTTTACGCTTGATGAATCCGCCTGGCTGGTCATGGGCGGTACGCCGGGAATGGTGCTTATGGCAATAAGACCGCAAATTAATAAAATCATTTGTTCCACCATCCGCCAGTGCCACGATATGATCCACGTCTGTGGCAGGATGGGAAGGGCATCCCTTAGCCACACATAAAGAATGAGCCGCCAGGTAAGCGGCCCTGATCTTCTGCCATTCGGCATCATAACCACGCTGGGCAGAGGATGGCCGAGTATCTTTGGGTCGCATAAGCCGGGTATGCCTGGCGCAATAGCGCGCCGGGCCGCTCACCAGCTCAGGACATTTAGGTACGGGGCAGACTTTTAGAGCTCTAGCAGCCAATGGAGGCACTCCTATATAGAATTCCGTTATACCAAGCGTTTTTCTTGATGTTTTCAGATGCCAAAAGGGGTTGAAGAGCAGAAGATTGCAACGGGGTTTTCCAATCGAGAAGGTTCTTGATAAACACTTTCATGCTCCTAAAGAGTAAAACTGATACTCCATTTGCGAAAAAGCTCGCCCTCCGGATCATTTACCAGCTCATATGCCATGCCTTTGCCGGTTACGGGAGGGTCTTCGTCTGCGTATACCCCACTCGGAGCGGCATTCGTACCGCCTAAGGTCGCGACTGGTGCGGCGTTGGTGTAGGTTGCCCGTGCCGTATACATCGCCAGCAGGATTGCATCAACTGCGGCCTGGTTGAGCGCGTTATTACTGGCGTTTAGCGTTGCCAGGAGAGTTAACGGCCCAACTGCCCAGGTGATTGTGTTGCTGCCAGTGACTAACAGGAACGTCAGGCTAGTCAGGGCCGCTACACTGCCACTGAGCGTGTTATTGCCCTGGACGTACAGGTAGGTCAGGCTAGTCAGACTTGCAACCGATCCGGTGATTGTGTTGCTGCCAGTGACGGCCAGGTAGGTCAGGCTAGTCAGGGCCGCCACTGAGCCACTGAGCGTGTTGTTGCCCTGAACATTCAGGGTGGTTAGGCTGGTGAGTGCTGCCACTGAGCCGGTTAGCGTATTCAAGCCGAGGACAACTAGGTATGTCAAACTGGTAAGCGCCGCCACACTGCCAGTAATCGTGTTGTTGCCCTGAACATCTAACCATGTCAGGCTGGTCCAACTCGTTATATCCGCTCCCCACTTGCTGCGCCCATCGACATACGTGCTGGTTAGTCGTTTGATACTGGTCGCGCCCGCGATGGTAATATTGTAAACTGCCGCGCCCGCGTATACATGAGATATGGCAGTGTTCACGGTGGAGGATAGTGTATACGTATTAGATGACCCATCACCCCAAGATACTGTCACAACCTGGCCGGTGACTTTTGATCTCACGTCGATCTGGAATAGTAAACTTGTCGCTGGTTGGGTGATAAGCCAAGGCCGTACCCCTCCAAACAGCAGCAGCTTTTGTCTTCGTGTTACCATGATGCCACCTCTCGCCTCAAATCGCCCATGCCTGCACGCCGAAAGTGAACGAAGCATCCGCGCCGGTCGGGTCTACGATGACCCAGCGTACCCGGATCTCGCTACCAAACACATGCGGACGTATGACGCCGCTACCGGCATTGGTTGAAACATCCAAAGTTACCACATCTGCCGATGGCATCAACGACGCGTATTCGGCGCTGGCGTCCGCCGCGTTTCCCAGAACTTGCGTGAAATGGACGACGTTGACCCAGGTTGAAACGCCAACAAGCATGTCGATATAAACATTGCAGGTATCATCCACATCATCGGCTTTGTTGGTGAAGGTCAGCAGGAGAGCGAAGGCGATACGGGTAGATATGGGAAATGCTGTGCCGTTCGTGCCCGCCGTGGCCCCACGCGCCGCAGATGCAAGCAGGATCATAGCTTCTCCCTGCCCCGACACTTTCAACTGCCCCTGAGCATCTATCTGGAATGGGGAATAATCGCCTTCCGCAGTCAATGCTCCCAGTGTGGCTTGCTGGACGGCCAGTAGTGGAAGTCCAATATCACCCGATACGTGCGGAGCATCTTCAGCGTAGCCAGTCAGACCCCCTGGGAGCGGTAAAGGTATAGTCACATCCGAGGGCGTAACCGTCAAACTCCATGTACCATCCCCATTGTCATGGGCTTTGATGGGCATGTTTTGACCATATGAATCAACGAGATAATACGTCCTATCTGCCATTATTGTCTCCTTAATCTTCCGGCGCGGGCCCGGTGTATCCCTGCGATCGTGCCCAGGTAGTCATCGAATGCGCCCAGTCAGCGGGGGGCGGCGGGGGTGCAAATTGCTGCAACCAGGATAGGCGGCAGCGATCCAAATCCATATCCTTATCAGCCTCGGGTGGAGCCCCATACATCGGACCTAAACCATTACCGTCCGCGGAATATTGGTGGATCAGGTAATCAGTCCACCCGGTGGGCAGAATAGGCGAATCGGTTCCCCAGTGCGCCACAAACAGCGGACAATGGGCAGAAATCCACGCTTTGTCTGTGCCGGTGACCAGGCTCCAAAAGTACGAGCTGGTATAAATCATTGGGTAGGTGTTGCCCATTAGCATGTAATATTGGAGCGTAAACGATTTGATGCGCGCGCTCTCTACGCCTGGCAACTCCACGTCCAACACGGGCGGAAGTGCGCCAGGGTTAGCGCCCATCGTATTGCAGAAGTGATTGGCCTGTACACTACCCGCTGCATCGGCAGTCAGGTAATGGAAACTGCCCCACGGCATGAGGCTATCCACGTTGGAGCGGTTGAGGTTGTACCTGTCATCGAGCCAGCTTCCACCCTGGGTGGCTTTGAAATAAGAGAATCGCGCTCCGGCGGCGAACATGGTATTGAAATTAATATTGCCATTCCAGTGGCTGACATCCGTACCCAATGCACGCTCGGCGGGAGGAATGGGAGCGCCACGTGCGGTAATGCCGAGAAGTGCACGAATGGAATAGCGGAGCGGTAAACGCCCTGCTCTCATCCCGCGCGTTTCGATGTCGGGTTGGTTGGTCACTTGAACACCACCGTTGCCTGACCCGTGGCCAGGCCGATAACCACCACAACAATGACCGCAGTAACGATACCCAACGCCCATTTCAAGATGTCCTTGATCTGCTTTTGGGATTCGATCAGCTGGGATACGATCAATAGTTGATCTTGCACGATCTTCTCGATGTCTTCCAATGTCTTGGTATGTTCGTCCAACTTCTTCCACGCGGCGTCAATTCGACCGGACGTGATAGCCTGACAACCGGCCTCGCCTTTTTCCATCTCGCGCACACGCGAGTCAAAGCCGTTCATCATAGCTTTTACCTCGTCGAAGTTTTTCTCAATGCGTTCCCCCAAGCTATTCAGTTGGGATTGTAGTGCTGCCGTGCTGTCGGGTGGCATTACTGCTTGGCCTTGTCAGTTGGGAGGATGCCCGGGATGCTAATAGGTAGCACCCCGATAGCCTGTATGTGTCCCAAAATCGAAGCGACAGCAGAGAGTAAGATAATAGCATACGCGCCTGTTCCGAGGGCATCACCGATACCGGCAATCACCCTCAGATCGGGAGGCAGGAGTCCCAATAGCTCCAGGCCCAGCCAGGCGATTACTTTCGGTCCATAGTTTGCGAGGAAGTCACTAAGTTTAGTCCACTTGAAAGCATGCTGTTTGAGCGCAACGGTCACCCCCAGGACCAAGTCGAGCACAATGACCAGCAGCAGCCAGGCGCCCTTGATGACCAGGGCATGGATGAATGCGGTTATTTCGGGTGTCATGTAAACCTCCAATATTTTTCGCCCCTGGCGCTTGCAAAACAAAACGCGCCAGGGATTTTGTCCCTGACGCTTATTATAACATCGTTTTGCCTAGTTGACGGTAATATTATAACACTGTTTTGCGAGGTCTGCCCCCCTTCCGCCCATTGGCGGCGCTGGATGCGGCTTTGCGGGCGCTGGTGCTGGAGCCACCCTTGCGACCCATGTCACTGGCGGACCAAGCTTTCTTTCCATCCGCCAACTTCACCCTCAGGCCGTCTCGCAGCATGGCCTCGTCCATATCTTGGAGACTAAATCGCACCCATCCGTTTTTCCATTGTTCCATCGGGACCTCGTTACCCAGTTCGTCTATGTCATTGTACAACCCCCAAACTGCTACGATGCGTTTGCCGTTCATGAACCAGGCCTCACTGTGATATGCTCCGCCCAGGCTATGGAATGTTCGATCAGCCTGTATCTGTTCGCATACCTGCCGAAATGTGCCCGTGTAATCGGGGCGGGTGGGGATTTCGATTTCCGATCCTGTGCCAGTTGGCTGGGTACTGTAGCCCCAGCCGAGCGTACGAGTTTTGAGTGTAATTGTAGTTTCCATGATATTTTCCTTCTACCAGTTACGAGGCCACCGGCGGGGCGCTTGGTTGTTAATACGTGTGGCTTCTGGTGGACCGGGTCTTGCCATCTGGCATAGCATAAACAGTGACGTTATCCTGACTGCAATCCTCGAGGTTACACTCCGCTGTGTACTGCTCCAGGATAATCGGTTTGCCGGTGTGAGCAGCCTCTGCGAAAATGCTGGCGATGCGGGTGGCTTCAGCATCTTTCCTGGCCTGTTTGGTTTCCATAGTTGGGCGGGCGAAATCGAGCGCCTGCTGATACAGAAACTCAGTTCCCAGGGCATTTACAGTTTTGTAATCTACCAGGTAGCCCCATCCGTCCACATAGCGGGCCAGGCCGATTTTCTCCAGCAGTTTGGCTTCGTTGCCGTGGACGGTGTGTCCGGTCAGATATTCGCCGTCTCGGTAATGCAGTTTGATTTGTACGTTTGCATCTGGATCGGCGATTGGTTTCTGCCAGATATAGGGGGTTCCGCATTCGCCGCATTCGGTGGGTTCGGGTTCAGTTTCGCGTATGCCACGGATGGTTACAGTGGCGTTGCATTTCTGGCAGGTGAGTTTCTTGTAAGTCTTCATGTTTTATTTCCTTTCTACCTATATTATATACCTAATCGATTGGGTTGTCAAGTAACTCTAATCTGATGTTCTACTTGTGTTCTATAAATAGGGGATGTGGGGCCGCAATGCAAAGTAATTAAATTGCACAAAACAGGGAAATGCACCCGCCAGAATGGCTTGTACTACGCCAGCTAACCTAACTGGTTAGGTAATATGTGGTATTTTAGGGTATATCCCTGGGGGGACGTGCCTGCTACAGGGGGTATACCCCTACCTGTAGGGGTGGTTTTGAAATAATCCGCCTAAATCACGGGTAGTAGAACCCATGCGATTAGGTTACTCTAGCCTGGGGCATCCTGGACGGGGTTGGATACTCGAATTTCAGGCAGTCTACCAGTGGGGGGTTTTTTGGCGCTTTAGGAATAAATCCACCTGTTTTACCCCATACAGGTGGGGGCTAAAATCGATGAGGCAAATCCGCCAAATTGCAGATTACGGCTCAATAATGGCATTATTGGCCGGTTTAACAGAGGGTATTGTGTCCACATTGCGAAACTCTTTGATGTGACCATCGCGGAATATCACCTCCACGCTCCCCCACCCCGCCGCCAGCCGCGCCAGGATGATCGCCGCCAACTGTTCGCGCTGCTCCGCCGGGAGCACGTGAGATAGTTGGCTCCAACTGCACGGGCTACGGGGTTGCATTCCGTTCATTTGCGGTTCACACGCGCGTGGGAGGTTGTGATCATATTCCACACAGCCCTGAACACTCCTCATCCCACAAACTTAATTGCCCGCGCTCCTGTTCAGTTCGTAGATCGACGTCCTCTAATGGTTTGCGGGATGGGTGTACGAATAAATCATACGGTGGACGGGCCTTGCGAATGTCGCGGTCTACAGTTACCGCCTCCTGCCAGTCCTCAGGCGTTTTCTTGATGCGCCGCCATTCGGCTGTATTATGGAATGGACAAAAAGTACATGCGCTTCTGGGTGGAACTTCCAGGCCATGCGCCAGTAAATACAACTCGCAATCGTGGCGGTTCATCTTGTTTTCGATGAGCGGCCAACGGTGAGTGATGTATTTAACGTCGCTCGGTTTCATACGCTGGAACTCATCCAGGCTGATACCTATCCACTGCTCTATAGGTTCGCCGTTTCGGTGTGATTGTAACCAGCGGCGCATCGGTACAATCTTCCATTTACCTGTGCATTGTCGTTTTAACATGCCATTACTCTGGCCATTATAAGTATAGGCCGGTATATCAGTTTTTAGACTGACCAATTCATGTAATGGCTGAATATTTTTAACCGTAACCACTTTCACCCCGCGTTCTTCTAACCACGCCGTCCACCGTTTCGCAAATTCATAGGTCAATTTACTCTCATGCGACGTGTCCGCGTGTATAGCCACATCAATGGACGGCAGGTCGCCAAGAGCAACCATCGCCGACATCGTGAACGATTGTACGCCCCAGCCGAGGCTAATGGAAATCATAAACTCATCTCCTCCCCAACTGCCTCTCCAGCAGCACGTGGTGCTTGATCTCGCCCCACGAAGGTCCTCCGCCGCCCGTTGCCTCCTCTGCGTTGATCGCCTTCAGCACGAGCCAGGCCAGCAATGTACCGACGCCCAGGCAAGCGCCCGCGGCGCACAAGAGAGTCACGAGCAGGAACTTCAAATCAGGCATGCTTGCCTTCCCTCAAGTGCCATTGTTCACATAAAAACAAAATGCGCTCTAGCATTTTCTCAATATGCTGCCAATCAGGCACAATCTGATAACATCCTTGTGGTATCACGTTTGGACAAACATGCTCCATCCCAGAAGGTATCCAGGAACCACACATTGCACACATCCAACCAGATCCATTTTGAGGGTAATATGTTCCCATTGATGTCTCTCCTCTCATTTATATTGATTCATACGTGTATTTGTGAATATTACCATCACGATCCAGGCCAGCAGCGTACCGCCGCCCAAGTATACGGCAAAGGCGCAGAGGAGGATCGTGAGCAATTGTTTCAGGTCAGCCAGGGAACTCATTCCACACCCTCCCATCCAGTTCTGGCATTTTTTTCCCCCACATTTGTTTTAGGAAAAAGGGCACGCCAGCGGCAATACATTGATCTTTTAGATTGCGGACATCAATGAGAGGCGGATGTGGTCGCGCCCCTGGCCCGGATTCGCCGCCGCAGATAACCCAATTGATACCATTGGGGATTGGGGCAGCTACGCCCATTCCATGCCGGTCGTAATCAAACCGACTTTTCCCAAGCACATCAAAATAAATTTGTTGAATAGCATCGTGAATATGGGTCAAATCAACGCGCCCCAGCATCGGCTCCACACTCACGAACCGCACCGCCGCGGGCGTTTTCAGCAACCAGGGGATGCGCTCATCTACTGCCTGCTGGTTCTCCACGGATACGCCAAGCCAGACGTTGGGAAGTGGCCATTCAAAATCTTGGGGACACCAACCACGCTCAAAACAAAATTGCTCTTGCCAGGCTTCAACGTCATTGTCGAAATTAGGATACATTACATACGCAATGCGATCGGGACGTTTAGTAAGGATCTGGAAAACATGTTCTCTGGCGATTGCCATCACCGCAAAAACTTGAGCAAGGAATGATGTTGGCACATTCTTGTGGAATAAATCGCTCATGCTGTCCACGAATACCCGGCACGGCTTCTTCCATTTCAGCGGCATATCCAACCGCTCCGGATGCAGCGTCACGTCAAATTGATGAGGCGCGGCGGGATAACCACATCGCCCAGCAAGCCGCTTCGCCATGCGCGCGGCGTAGCAATTTCGGCAGCCTTCGCTTACCGGGGAACAACCCGTGGTAGGATTCCAGACTCGGTTAGTCCAAGCGATCTTAGTGTTTCCGCTCATCTCACTTATTCCTTTCTGCCACGGCCCGCACGGTTGCGAGGTCGCGGCGTTGTGCATCTCGCAAATTGTCGCTTATCAATTGCGCGTATTCGCGGCGCAGCTTGTCCAGCATGCGCTGAAGATGATCGGCTTTGTTGTTGGCGCCCCGGAGTTCGTCCAGTATAAACTCGTAGGCGTCAAAGGTATCGGTGTCGCCATGATCGTGAACCAGGTTGCGAAGCGTGCGGGCAGCCGCGTCGTGAGTCAGCTGGGGGGGCATAGCACCTCATTGTCAAATATGCCTCCGGCCTCGGTCCAAATTTTTATGTATGGGCAGGTCTCAGGCGTAAAAATGCAGGTTTCTTTCGGCGCGCCGTCTCGCAATCGCCTGATCGCATCCTCTGGCAGTTCGTCACCCTCCACCCAAGGGATAACGCCGCGGGCATTCTTGTAACTGTGTTTGGTCGGCTTTCCGTCCATCACAATTTTCATTGGCCAGCAGAGTTGAAAACGAAATTTTAGCATTGTTCACCTATGGGCAGCGATTCTGCCAGAAGTTCGTCGGTCCGGCGAACCCTGTGATAATCTGTCTGACTGTGCGGCCAACCACTAGCCCAATGCTATAGCCAGGCTTGATTTCGCAGTACGCGATTTCTGTGTCGTTCTCGGCGCACATGTATTCTTGAGGCGTGCAGGCTCGTTTGGCCATGTGATCTCGGATCGTGGTGGCGTTCCACGATTCATCAGCGTGGGCCTCCTGGGCATGTTTGGTTAGCGGTAGGTTGTCCAATACATCCGCTATGCAGTTCACTATCGGACTAACTGCCAAAATCCATAGGGCAACCAGTGCTATCAGGATCACCCACATTGTTGTCGTTACTGTTGCTACTCTAATTACCATGTCTGTTTTCCTTGGTCTAAACTCTTTAGTTGGTCCTTCACCCAATTTCGGACGCCAGGTTCAGGATGATAGTCCATGAGGTTACTGAACAGCTCTAAGAGATTATTGCCTGTGATCACAGCTCCCTCGGTGGAATGCAGCAATGCCACATCTCTTGCTGTGAGAAGTGCAAAGAGCAAGTCGCTCATCAGTTGCAATGGCGCCTTTTGAACAAATGCCTGCTCAACTAATTGTGTGTTCATCGTTCACTCCTTTACTTGTCCCAATAGGTTTCCGGCTCATCGAGTCGCATCGTGGTGACGACCGCCGGTAAATACTTGGGTACGCCTTGCATGCGCACCAGGTCAAAATGTTTGGACTGCTCATCTAACTCGCGCCCCTTCTCGAACGTACAGCGGATGTTCTCCGGGTGTAACTCATCGGGCGCGGTAATAAATAAGACAACATCCGCGTCATAACGCACTTGTCCGCTGCCGCGCAACTCACCCAGTTTATTCAAGCTATGGATGACAATTCCCGCCAACACGAGGCTCTTGCAAATGCCTTTTAGCGCGGCAATCACAATCTGCGTCCGTTCAGTTTCATTGAGCACGCCCTGGCCATCGGCTACCAAATAACTGTAGTCCACAATAAACCACCGGATACCGTGTTGACGCTTTAGCCTGGCAAGATCAGCCCGAAGTCCGCTGGTGGTCCAATAGTCGTTATCGGACACGTAGATCGGGTACTGCTCTTGAGTTGCAACCGCACTCTGAAATGCGGGCCATTGGTCATCGGTCATGCTGCCAGATTTCAACGTGCGGGAAGAGATGCCAGAGGAAGCACTCAGCGCGCGTACGCCAATCGTTTTCCCGAGCATCTCCAGGGAATACAATGCGCCCGCCTCGCCAGTCTCAGCGATTTGCTGCGCCATTTGCATGGCAACGATTGACTTACCTACTCCGGCCTTCCCCGCAATTAATAGCAACTCTGTGAGTTGTAAGCCACCCGTCATGACGTCATAATCCTTGAAACCGGTCGGGATGCCCCATACGCCCCCAGGGTTTTGATGTCGTTCGTCAACGAAATCGTAGGCCTGACGCAGGTAATGCGACCAGTGGACAGCTCCTTGTGCCACACACGAGGCAGCTGTGAGGTCCGCCATCGAACGGGATATTTTCTCCTCGAGCTGGCTATCCTCATCGTATGCCGTCTTAGCCAACTCGGATGCAATACGGATCACGCGCCGCCTGACCGCCTTATCCCTGACTATCCTGGCGTATCCTTCGGCCCCCATGCTGCTGGGTGTATCGCCAATAAGCTTGGCGAGGTAGGCCGGCCCGCCCACGGTATCCAGGGTCCCGGCGGCATCCAGCGCATTCCCTACCATCACGAAGTCAGGTGTCATTCCGGTGGATTTCAGGCTGAGCAACGCATCCCAGATCATACCGTGACGCTGGATAAAGAACTCATCGGGCTGGATGTCTACCAGGTCCAGCACACGCGGATCAACCAGCGCGGCACCAACCAGCGATTCTTCTGCGTGAGGGCTATAGGGTAATCCTTCGTCGGTCATGCGTGCCAATCCTTCGGGGTTTCAACCGCGGTGGTTGGGGGTTTGATAGGTCTGCCATTACCGCCCTTGCGCTTACTCATGGCAGCAATAGCCGGATTAACAATACTTCTGAGATTGACTATGCTGTATTTTTTATCACGTAGTTCCTTGACCGCCGTTTCAACGTCAATCGGCAACACTCCTGCTTTTCCCAGTTCGCTGAGGGCATCGACCCACTTTTGAGGGCCTCCGGTTAGCTCTGGAATACCTGTCGCATTGCAGAATGCAGTTGAGAGGGGCGAGAGACAAGGATTCTCATTTTCATTTGGATCGTTAAGATCTTTAAAAGAGGTAGAGGTAGAGGTAGAGGTAGAGGGTAATACGACTACAGTAACGTTACCTGTAACATCATCTGTAACGGTAGGCATATTTTTATGGTTAGCTCTCCATTTAGCAACCCTCTCGGCACTTTCGCTACGCTCCTGCCGTTTTGCGAAGTGAACCAATACCCAACCGTCGGGAGTATTTTTGGTTATGTTCATCTCGGCAAACTCAGCTAACAATGTTTCGCATTCTTCTTGCGAGACGCGCAAGCGCCAGCAAATGTCCTGAACGCTACCAAGCATCCCATCCTTATCTAGTTCTTTAGCGAACAACAAGAACTCGATGAAACGCCTGAATTGGTGGTCTGTCATATGTGCGACTTTTAGATCATCTAAAATCTCACAATATAATTTCAGCCAAAAATGTCCGGTCATACCATTCCATGTTTGGCGGCATAATCCGCCTGAAGGTTTTGTAAGACGGTCTGAATAGGTTGGGGTTCGTGTGTTCGCAACCGCGAACGTGAGCTGAATAACTCATGGCATAACTTACACAGGCATGCCAGGTCTGACAACTTCTCACGTCCCAAACACTGATAATTGTTATGATGAACTTCCACCTTGAAACCACTCTTGCAGATGGAACAGCGCCCGCCCCAAAATTCCAGCGCCGCTTTACGGATCTTTTGCCAGTGTTCTGATTTGAGATATTCAGGGTAATCCATCTCATCACCTTAAACAAAAGCCCGCCGCCCTACGTTTTGCCGTACCCTGTCAGGAGTGGCGCTCTTCGTAGAGAGGCGGGCTTTTATGGCAAAAAAAAAGAGCTGCCGTTCCTGACGTAGTGATTCTACCACAATTCCGCATTGTGCGCCACTGCGCGTCACGTCGCGGCCTGCTCATGACGCACGGGGCATTGCGCCCGCCACTGCTCCAATGTCATCACGTTGGCCGGGTCGATCTGCGTCATGTCCTTTTCGTACAGCACGCCATTGCGAATGCACCATACCAGGATGTGGATGCGCGTCACAGGATGCGAGGGCGAGCGTCCGAGGTAGATGCCAGGCACGAGGTCGGCGCTGGTCATCCAGCGCTTATGCTTCCAGATAACCTTTGTACGGCCAGGGATGAGGTCAGTCATCACGGCCATTTACTTCTTCCCTCGTGCTATCTGCCGCCCGGTATACATCAGGGCGGCGAAGAACACAATGGTGAGTAACGCGAATGCTATTGGGTGGGCAATCATATCGTTCACTCCGTAATATATTCTAATAATTTCTTACTTTGCCACTGCTCTTCGGCGTCCCGTGCGGCGGCCAGTGCGGCGTATGCGGCGGCCCGTGCGGTGGCCTCTGCGGCGGCCAGTGCGGCGTCCCATGCGGCGTATGCGGCGTCCCGTGCGGCGTATGCGGCGGCCAGTGCGGCGTATGCGGCGGCCCGTGCGGTGGCCTCTGCGGCGGCCAGTGCGGCGACCCGTGCGGCGTATGCGGCGTCCCGTGCGGCGTATGCGGCGTCCCGTGCGGCGACCCGTGCGGCGTCCCATGCGGCGGCCTCTGCGGTGGCTAATTCATCCTGCTCAGCATCACCATTTGCAAAACGACGAGCAACATTGATGGTATCCGCAGGTTTCCATCCACCCTCGCTAGTATAAAACTGCTCCACGTGTTCGGCAACATCACACGCAAATAGTCGTTTTGTACGGTCATTCCACTTTGTGGTTGTCCACGGCCATACGGCAGGCAGATGTCCACCTGCAATGACTTCATGCGCAGCGTGCAAAATTAATGCATCGCGGGTTTTGAATTGCGCCATTACTGCGGTTTTCAACTCATCCGCAATGTGATCGGAAACGTTGCCAGGTACACGGATAGTTAATTCATCGGTAGTCCACTCCACCTCGTAACCATGGCCCGATACCTCATCGTGACAGTTTAGTGATGCGGCGAATATGTGTTTCAGTCCCTCGACACCTGATTCTATTTTCCATGATATAAAATTGCACATCGTTCATTCCTCCGTCAGTCCCAACTCTACTGCCCGGTGACTGGACTTAGCAAACTCCAGGATCGCCGCGCGCGCCGCCTGGTAATCGGGATCGTCACAGGCTACCGCGCAAAAATGCGCGGCCAACTGCGCCGCTATCCGGCGGTCGATTTTGACGCTCTTGCTGCCGCACCACAGTGGCCAACACGAAAAATCCAGGTTGGCCCCGCGCAGGTCGGCCCCGATCAGGTTGGCCACGCGCAGGTCGGCCCCGCTCAGGTCGGCCCCGCTCAGGTCGGCCCCGCGCAGGTTGGCCCCGCACAAGTTGGCCCTATGTAGGTCGGCCCCGCACAGGTCGGCCCCGCTCAGGTCGGCCCCGCTCAGGTCGGCCCCGCTCAGGTCGGCCCCGCGCAGGTTGGCCACGCGCAGGTCGGCCCCGCTCAGGTCGGCCCCGCGCAGGTTGGCCCCGCACAGGTCGGCTCGCCCGCCGCAGTCAGGCGAGGCAAGCCATTTTTTGTGGTTGTCCAAAATAGTTTTTAGCTCAGTTGCGTCCATTGTTCACTCCTCCGTGTACATACCCTGGCACTGATTGCCGTTTTCACGCACTGCGGCGACCGCGACTCGGCCTGTAGCTTCGAGTTGTGCTGACACTCCCACACCGTTGCGCCTGGTCGCTGGCTAATGTCAGTAGCCGTAGTGCGGACGATGACGGTTTGGAGGTCTTTGTCCAGGTCACAGCCTGGTGCATGGTCGCCAGGCTGCCTTCACGACACTGCCTAAGCCTGAGGGGTGTATGTCTCCCAGCGTCGTCGTGAAGATTGTAAGGTGCAACCTGCTTGCAGTCTGGCTGCAAGCCAGGGTCAACGGGCGGGTATTCGCCCGGTGTGACTAAAACGGGATCTCGATCTGTGATGCTGAACCCTCAATCGGCAGCGCCATCTGACCTTGCACCCGGATCGCTTCCAGGTATGCCGTCTGGGCTTCTTGCGCCGCCACAAGATCGGGATGGTACGCACCGCCGCTGTCCACCACCGGCTTCAGCCAGTCGTTCAATATCACCAGAATCAGGCTGCTGTTCAAATCCTTCAGACTGGACACGCCGAAGAGGTAATTCTGTAGCGCGTGCCTCCGCAACTCGCTCTCCGGCCCGGCGAAGATCTCAGAGAGGATCATCGCCACCAGGTTGCGTTGCTTCACCGTGGCCGTCTTCCCGTCATAGTTCACAGCCCTGGCCAGCAGCTTCGTCTTCAGCGTCTCCGGCAGGTACGGGCGCTGCGTCCCATTCGTCAGGCCGACCCCCACCTGGGCAGGGTGCGCAGCCTGTTGGATCAGATCGGTGACGTGCCCATCCTCGGGTTGCTCTTCTTGCTCAGCGTCATCGGGCTGGATCTCCTGGCCTTCGTCCTCCAAGATCGTCCCATCGCCCTCGCTCAGCTCCTCCGGCTCATAAACACGCTGCACCGCACCGGCGCTCAGCTGGGGCGCTGTCTGCACCGTTGATCCCGGAAGCATCGCATTCATGTAGGCAAACTGCGCCTCCATCCAGCGCGGGTCGATCTCGATATTCAACAGGTAACGCTCCTGCATCTGCTTGTGCCCGTTGAAGGACACCGAGATCGACTCCTTGCGCCGCGTGATCGTCATCGGTACCTGGGTGATACTCATGCCCACGCTCTTGGCGATCTCTGCCACACCGGCCAGCTGCTCGGACAGGTGGATGCAGTTGTAAAGGGAATTGGTGATGATCTGCACGTATGCTGCACGCTTCAGTTCCGGGATCAAGATGCGCAGCCGGCCAGTCGGGCGGGCAAACACTTTTACTTCCTCCCCCTTCTTGCTCATATAGCTGTACACCGCCACCTTGGCGCAGAATGGCAGGTACACCACTCCATCGTCATCTGTAAGCGTACCGTCCGCGTGCGTTGGAACGCCGTCCTTTACGAGCAGCTCGCCGGTCTTGTTGTGCCGCAGGTACAGCCAGCGCTTGCCGTCAGCCATCCCCAGCATGCCGAATTTGTTGTAACACTCGTACATCGCATCCCAGCAGCGTGATATCTCAGCAAACGGTAGCCGGAAGTGGATCGACGTGGGTTGCTGCCCGTACTCCGTAATAAATAATGCCAGGGCATCCAGGGCATCCGGGCGGAAATCAGCACGAAACCAGCCGATCTCTTTTGGCCCGCTTACCTGGGCTTCGCTCTTGGGGATCCCCAGACGAAGCCGCCCAATTTCTTTGAAACTGGGACTTCTGTCAGTCAATCCGACGATCGGGCTCATGTGTTCACTCCTTTTCTTTCATGGTTTTAGTTTGAGAAAAGCATTTCATTGAACTGTGGATGGAAGTATTGAATTAGAGCGATCTCTACTTTGCTCATCCATTCTTCCTCGTCAATATCATCTGGAGGTACATGGATATCCAGACGAAATCCGCAAGCGGAAACAAAGTTTTCTCGAATAAAATGGCCCAAGGGCTTCTTATCAATGCAGTGCTGATACATCCTCTGAGCAATATACCCAGATTTCCCAATATATAAACAGCCCCAGCTGGGATAACTTGCGATCACGTATACGCCTGGCCCGTCATAGTTTGGTATAGCAGGAGCAGAAAACTCACCCAATGTTGTGCGAATTATTTGCTTGGGCCAGGGCTGTTTAGTTGTCATTTCAAGCTCCTAACTCCCTCATCAACTGCTCCCGGCTCTTCCCCTTGTGGGGTGAAGGAAACAGGTCCACCAGCGTCACCCGCACTTCCAGCGCCTCCGCCAGGGCCCGCTGTCCGCGTCGTTCCGCTGTCCAGCGGCTTATGGTCCGCCCCCCCCACGCATCCCCGCAATTTGCACAATACGCTTCCCATGTGCGGCCAGGGGCTTCGCGCTTCTGTAGATCCTCGAAACATCTTGCGCATATTCTGTGTTTCAAAAACCGCCCGATCTCCGCATCCGTGTATGTGCTCATCGTTCACTCCTAAATAACAAACCGTCTCATGTAAGGCTTGCGGCTCGTAGCGGTGCCGGGAATGATAGGGCAAAGCCACAAACCTTACATCAAACGGTTTGCTTCATTCCCATTATTACGGCAGCCGCTACGCCACCTAAGTTGTGTAAGTGCATTGTACCACATTATTTTGGATACGCAACTTTTCCTCAGCCCTCAGCGCGATATTCCACCAAGTGGGTTGGAAACCTTCCGGCCAGGTAATATCGAACCAATCCTCCACCGCCTCGGTTCCCAATGCGGTGATCAACTCAGCCACCGCGCCTTGAGCGCGTTTCTTCCAGTACACAGAGTCGGGTTCAAAATCGTTGGGTTCAGCCTCGATCAGCGGGCGATAGGTATATCCACCGTTGGTATTGCGTCCTCTGTGGTTTGGGTTTATAATGGCCATGAGCGTTTCACTCCATTTTTGCAGCTGGGTCGCTATCGCAGGCCACCCGGCTGCATTTATTTAATAAGCAGGCCTGCGATCATCGTTAGCCCCCCGACCACAGCTCCTGTGATGGCCAACGTCCCAATAGTAGACCACAGGATGATTTGAAAGAGAGCCAGAAGCACTCCCAGGAGAACACCGAGAGCAGCTCCCAATCCCATAATCAGATAGGCCTCAAAACAAAAGATGACTATTTTCATGGCTTCTCCTTTATCATCACCAACGGCACTGACTCAATATCCGAGGGATCCCAGAGCTCAGTGATGGAAACAACGCGGTATTCCAGCCCACCAGTCCGCACGATCAGCCCGCGCACCTTCCGCAGATGCCGGGCGATAACTGTCCGGGCAGTTGTAAGCCGACAACCGGTCCGTGACTGCAACTCATCGACCACTGGCCGGAGTTTGATGTAATCCGTCTCGTATTCCAGGCCCATCTCCGCCAACACTTCGGCGGCAATGCCGTCCAATTCGATTGACCTTGCGTATGTGTTCATGGCTAAATATTAGCACAAATCAGGGGCGGAATAGTTGCAGGTTAGTTGCAGATTGAGTGGGAGGTTATTTCAATATATTATTGCCATCAATCTCATAGGGGCGATTGGGGCAATGTACACAGGCAGGTATTTATGGACGTCCAAACGTATACTTGTTTCGCCTGGTAACAAGTGCAAAATGCGCACTGAATTATCATTATTTGTGATTATTTCACAGGAATCGGTCTGGCAATACAAATCTCCGCCAGAATCCTGAATGTTTCCAGCCACGATGATATAGGCGCCTGGTACGACGTTTGGATTATCCTCGTTGACCTGCGCAATTTCAAGATTAATTTCAAATGCGCCCTCATCGTTTGTTCGCGCGCTTGGACTGCCAGGGATAGCCAGTACCCATAAGCACAGACTCTCCTGACAATATACCTGCGCTAACGTGACCGCTACTCCCGTTACTGGCTGATCCAGATAATATACTGTACCTGCAACAGATGCTCGCGCCGTCGTCATAATCATAGGAACGTAGACGACGCGATAAACAGGTGCAGCCCGCGCCGGGATGGGCAGGAGAAATAATATCGCCAGTAATACTAGCATGCAGTGTTTCATCCAACCTCCCGCGCGTGTGTGGGGTGAACGGGCAGTCCGTTGTGTATTATTAATCATGAGTCTGGTTTTGTAAGCTCTAAACATTCACACCTCAAACAAAAGCCCGTCATCTACGTTTGCCAATCCCTGTGACAGAAATAGCGATTCGTAGATAACGGGCTTTTGTTGGCAAAAATAATCGCCATATTCTGTCACGCGGTCATTATATCACATCTCACCCTACACGCGCGTTAGTTGATTTTATGCCAGATTGGCCATCGCCACAAATACCGGATCAGGTGTTGCTACAGTCACATTATTAATCGCGGCGTTCGAAACGGCATTAACAGTCACCGTATTTACCGTCTTGCCAATGATCATAAATGGCCCGGTCGTTGCAAAACCAGCCGATACCGTCACATAATCACCAACAATAAAATCAGATGTATCAGTCATACCAGTGATTGTTCCAGTTGCACCGTCCGTATCACCCGTGTTATCTGTGGCCGCTGAGAATGTACCTGAAGACGTACAAATCCAGCCTGGGGGATTGCCGGTGGTAGGAGCAGTATGCCAAATTTGCGCCCCAATTGTCCATGTTCCGGTCGCAGGTACGGCAGCGGCGATGCGGGCATGTTGTCCCGATTGACCGATGTTGTAGGTAATACCCGTACTGCCACCTGGCTGAAATTCCAAACCTCGTGGGTTAACCGTATTATTTATATAGGCAAATTCCAAGTTGCTGCTATGAATATTGAATGCGCTGGCGGTCTTTCCGGTTCTATCAACACTGTTATTGATCATGGTACAAAAACAGGTATTGTACATCAAGATTGATGTATCTGGACCATTCACCCCTATATCGTTGAATTGGTTCCCTATCATAACAATAGAATGGATATATCCCATATAAAAGCCAGGAACGACACCATTAATAAATATATCATGCGTCGTATTCACCACAGAACCACCGCACACTTGGAATGAGTTATAGCCGATCTCCACTTGATACACAGGTTTGTTAGGTGAAATATGAATTGCTGCATCATACGCAAACGCATCATCGCTCTGACAACACCCATAAAAGGTGTTGTGACTTATTTCAGCGCCATTCATCGCTCCAGCGACGTTAATGCCGTAAGATGCAATAGATTCAAACCCACAACGGCGGACGTAACCAGTAGACCAGTTGTCCCCATTGAACTTAATCCCCTCTGTACAATATACAAACTCACATCCCTCTATTTTGGAATAATCACCAGGCCAACCTCCAGCGGTACTTTCGTTATTCAGGTGGATGCCTGCGCCCGAAATATAAAATCCAACCGCCGTTCCTATCATGCAAACATTGTCCCACACGAAATAGCGGAAGTTAGCTTTCACCTGGAATAAATCAGACGTGTTTACTGTACCTTGTAAGTAGAAATCCTTGAATACGCAGTTTTCAAAACTGTCATCTTTGATACCAACCGTAATAGCAGGCTGTCCCGGTACTGTGGGATTATGTAGGATGCGAGAACCATACGTCGGATAAGTCCAGTCACCGTTGCCAATACCGAGGATATGAACATTTCCACCCGTAATATTGAATACTTTTGAAGCTCCTGTATAGGTAATGGTGCATCGCCGCAGATATAATGTCCGTTCGGCGGGGATAGTGATCGTTGCGGTGATTTTGTATGTGCCATCCGGGAATACTATTATATATCCTGCGGTAATTGCCGCTTGAATAGCTACAGTATCATCTGCTACTCCATTACCAATCGCACCGAATTGCTTGACATTAACCAAACCAGTAAATAGGTTTTGTATTGTGACCCCTTTGCTGACAGGTAACACTCCCAAAGGATCATCCACAACGTACATAAGATCATCATATGATGGTGACGCAAGTGCGGGAAGGGCAGTTAATTTTGCCATAGTATTATCCTATTCACAAAGTAAAATATCGCCATTTTCCAACAACAATTGAAAGCCATCCTCCAATTGCATGCTAATATCGACGCCAGTTCCACCTGGTTTTTCTTGTCTTTCTAACTCAATGATGCGGGATTCAGCCTGTTCTAGCCTGATTACCATTACTGCCAGCAAATCATCCAGATCGCGATCCGGCAACATTAACTCACCTCCCGCGTCACAATCGACACCTGGAACAGATCGTCTTTCTGTGATACTTTCCAGCTGATGATCACCTGTTCCACCTTGCGAATTTCCTCCACGCCGTAGACCGCAAGCACCAGGTCCCCGGCCCGGTAGGTTTTGCGCCCGGTGACTGCTATTGGCGAGTAAAACTGGTTAGAAGTCTGCAATACGTCGAAGGTAAGTTCCTCGCTCAAGCGCAAGTCTGCCAGCCGGGCCAGGCCACGGAATTCCCGACCGGTAGCCGTAGGTTCGTTGCGTGCATCCACGAACGTTTCCAGATCATATCCAGCGGCATAATCCGGTCCGTCCACGGCAGAAATCTGCCGGTCTACACCCTCCCCCTGCCCGCCGGCAATGGCGGTAGTCGCCTGAGCACCGCGCCGGCGCAAGCGTGGATTGCGCATGGTATCATTTTTCAGGCTAAACAGCACCCGATCGGCGCCGGTGGATTTATCTATGCCCAATTGTCCCGGGTGGAAATCGAACAGCCAATCATTGCTGCCCTGCCAGTTCAGTGAGAAATCCCCGCCAGCCTGATCGTTTAGCTTCTGCAGAACGCTCAATAGGTTCAAACCCATCACAGACGCGCTCAGGCTTTCGCCGCCTCCCACATCTGCAGCAACTACAAGATCGATGCCCATTCCGGTAGCAAGGTCGCCCTCACGCTGGCGCCCATTGGCAATTGATGCGTCCGCGGTGCAGTTATACTGTACCAGGATTTTCATGATCGTCTCTGCCGGCGCGACGTTGAACTCGCTGCGGTTGGAGATCCCGGCATACCACAGCACAGACCGCCAGCTCAGGATATGACATTCATGGGGTGCGTAGAACGTATAAAACGATACCCCATCATCATCCGTCTCTATGTCCCAATGGCGGAGGATGCCCACGAAGGCGCGTACGAAATTATCGCTGCTCTCTATGCCCAGATCGGTGTTGCGCAACCACGCTTCGATGATATCGAACTCCTCCATGTCCGCCACGACCGGATTATCTGCGTTGAGACCAAAGACCAACGGTTCGTCACCGGAAACGCTCTCAGTATAGCGCGCCCACAATGGCTCGATGAAGGCATTTTTCAGGATGCCGAGGCGATCGTAGTGACGGAGGTGAAATTCGTAAGACATGGATTATTCTGGCCCTTCCGCGTGCCAGGCAATATATACCGATGTATGGTTTGTACCGTCATTGTCA
>Ga0315289_10004635_pt1 | contig 20446 bp, 35 predicted proteins | sample YL17G11_40_MG_FD_203452 | JGI IMG/M metagenome (GOLD analysis project Ga0315289, IMG submission 203452) | Sediment microbial communities from Yellowstone Lake, YNP, Wyoming, USA - YL17G11_40 | ecosystem: Environmental > Aquatic > Freshwater > Lake > Sediment | place: USA: Wyoming | collected... | reverse complement strand
AGCTAATTTGCTGGGATTAAGAGACTTTATCTCCTAATCTCAAATAACTAGCTTGCCTTTTTTATTATATAAATGTCCATCAATAATCTTGTCCCCTGGGTCTAACTCAAATCCCCAATCACAGTGTTGGCATTGAGCCTGTCTTCCTGTTGTTCTGATAAAATAATGTTCTCCTCCCTTTCTAACTTCCTCAGGTATCAATCCTGTATGAATTTCCGCTTCCAACCAGAAATCACCATCACTTGACGCAGGCAGATCGTCCAGTTTTTTTGTGTTTGACGATTTTTGATCCATATTTCTTAGTCCACCTTTTAGCAATATTGGGGTGTTTAGCCCACATATATCGTCTTTGTTTTTCGCTTTTGAATGGCATTATTGATACCTCCCATATAATTTCTTTTTAACTTCAATCCCGTATCGTTTCATTAACTCTTTCGTTTTCTTACTGACTTTTCTTTCAGTCATCTTTGGGTGTTTCCGGTGTAATTCCTCATGGATAATCGTGTCTAAAACCTCACCCTTTTTCTTGTTCTTTTTTTTATTCTTATTAACTCTGATAATCTTATTGTCATAGTCAATATCACCATGCCAACGCATTTTGTTATCTTTTATTCTTTTCCATAATTTATTCTTTTTCATTTAACTGATGTTCCTTTGTCAAAACCATCACGAGTATCACAAATTCTCAAACGAGAATCGGCAGCCGCCACGGCTGTGCCAATACCATTATCCGCAAAAGTAATTGAACAATTAGGTCCAAAAACATATTCTAGACCTTGAAAAACCACTCTGACTGTTCCTACCTCACCAAAGGTAGAATCTGGTGATTTGGTATCTTTTTTACCCTTACCAGCCGCACCAGCAGCTTGAATGCAACCGATATTTTTAACTGTTAAGCTCATAATTTACCTCCTTTCTAACTTAAAGCCTCTCTTAGCTTGTCTTTAATTAAACCTTTCTCTTTTTTGGTTAAAGCTTCTGCTTCTTCAACCATCTTTTCCGTAAAAGCCAATATCTCCTCACCAGCTTGAGCAAAAGCCCACGCAGTTTTCATCGCATAAGCGTATTCCTTATCATCCTTGAAACTGCGGGGGTCCACCCACGAGTTGTGGATTTTGTCCTCCAACCATGGCTTGAGGACTTCCAACCATCCTTTGGTTTGGATTAGCTCCTTGATTAGGTATCCCTGCTCCTGGAGTTGGGATTCCTCCTTGGTTAACTTGACCTTGGCCATTTATACCTCCTTGACCTGAAATTACTGGTGCTTGAGGTATTTCCTCAAAATAGGCATCAGCGTCTTTAATAATTTTTGTAGATTCAAATAATTTAACTAAAATATCCTGAAACTTTGGTCTTTTACCTTCGGCAGCCAAACCTTGAAGAATAACTGGGTCTTTCAAAACCCCTAACACACCAGCCATCTTTGCTTCCACATCTTCATCAGATGGGGCTTTCATTGATTCAATATCAGGAATATAGTCATAACTACCCAATAAATCACCTTGTTCAATATAAAGATTACCTCCTTGACCTAATTGGTCGGGTTGAAATTTAGGCACAACCTTATTACCTTGTTGAACTCCAAAGACTGGTCCTGGTTGTATATCCTCTTGTTTTAACAAGCCATTAGCCACATCTTCGACATCTTTAGCCGTTGGTCGAATATCGCTTAAACCTTGATTGGTAAAGAAGTTAATAGCGTCCTTACCGACAATTCTGATAATCCTAACCTTTTCTGTCTTGCCGGAGAACATAAATTGTTGATTCATCGAATGCCAGAACATAATTTGCTTCTTTAAGGCTTCAGACAGGAAAATTTGGTTCATATTATCCCTGACATTCCTTGTAAAAGCGGTATCTCTAATCTCGGTGGCCGTAACTTTACCTTGCTGTTGAAAAGGATTAACCGCACTCATTTGTTGTGATTGCTCACCTAAAGCATTCATCAAACTACCGACCATTAAGGCGTAGGCGGATTGAAAATTATTAGTCGCAGCCGTTGAAGTTTCTAATCTCTTAACATCAACACCAGGGTTATTCATTAACCATTTGGCTTCAGGGGTGAACTCTAAAGTGTGCATTCTGACATTGACGGGATTAACCATTAAGGGTGGATATAAATCAACCGTAATGTTGTCAATATACTGACTAAAGAGACAATTAATGCCCTTAAACTGCTTGCTGACGGGTTCAAACTCCGAAACCCCATATAAATCATCAGGTAAAGGATAATATTTTAAATGAACGACTGGTATTTCGCCATGTTTATAAGGATTGGGTATATCCCGAATAATGACGCCATGTCTTGGACAGAAAGTAATCCATCTGTCGGGTCGATATTCCGTTACTATCTCAATAGGGGGATAAACAATATCTTCCCCCATAGTATCAGTTAAACCTCGAATTGATTTATTCTGATTAACATATTGAGTTGAACGCTTATCACCTTTGGCTTTGGCTTCTTCTTTCAAAGAAGTCCTTAATTGTTCCAAATTTTTATAGATAGGGGCTGATTTGGCGGTATCATTGACCTTTTCCAACTCATCCATCGTGGTATATTCCCGATATTGAAACCATTTGTTGATAAAAGTATAGGAAGGATTGGCTAAGACATTTCTTGGGTCGCAGACTTTAAAGTCATTGCCATCAAAATAGACCTGTTTTTTGCCATCTTTTATTCGTGTTTCATATCTCCATTTAGTAATCGCAAAGGAAGAACCATACTTTCTAGTATTCTGATCCATCATAATCCACTTAGAAATCATTGATTCCCCTAGTCTTGAGTTATCATCCCATTGGAAAGATAGAAGTTCGTTGTTAATGTAGGCTCCAAGGGTATCCCCACCCTCTCTGGCGACTAAGTGCCCCTTGGGTTTACTACCGATAAGTCTGGCAGACTTTTCGATAATGACGGTATAGGGGCGAGGGTCAAACATCATTGATTTGTAAGGCCAGTTCTTCTCGTCAATAAAAGAAGCATATAACTTATCCGCATCATCAAAGCCATTCTTCCGTTGAATTCTTTGTTGTAAATCCTGTTTGGACATAGAATAGTGAGAATTACACTCGGTGAAGCGTTTTTGTTCTTGAGGTGAGCCAGTGATGATTAAGTTATCTAAAGCCATAAAAAAAGCGAAGTCTTACGACTCCGCCTCGAATACAATTCTAGCGTTTAATGACCTATTATATTAAATTAAACCGAAATTGTCAATAACTATAAATTATTTATGTTTAACTATTATTAGACTTTCATTATATTTAGGTGTTTTTAATCTCGGAATATCTAAGGGAGATGAAAAGTCTAAAATAGTTTTTCTCTGTTTATAAGTAACATAAATCTTTGTTGGAACTTTTCCCGTTTTTTCCCAATATTCTTGTAATAAGTCGTTAAGACCCGTTTCACTCTTAATTATTTTGTCAGTTAAATCCAATTCGTTTATATTTAACCTCCTTTCTTAATAACTATCCTTTGTTTTAATATCTTCATCATTCTCTCTAACACTAACATTCATAATATTCTTCTGGACATGGACGATGACTTGACCTTTACCAGTGCCTAATAAGATGTTATTAACTCCCCTAATAACTTTCGGTAGGACACCGGCATTGACATTTGTTTCTTCTAAAAACTTCAAAACTTCATAAATATATTGGCAAGGAACATGAACATCAGGAAAGACCGCTGTAAACAACTCCTCTATCTTTTTGGCGTTGTTATCCCATTCAATATCATATTCGGCTCTAGAATCGACAATGGTTGGCAGTGATGACATTTATAGTTTCCACTTAGTCTTTAAATCTTTATTGATATTTTCGTAATTCTGACCAAACCTTGATTGGTCTATCTGCCAGCCCTCTGAACGCTTGTAAGAGACTGCAAAGTATCTTAGAGCGTCCATAGCATGGTCATTAGCCTTTTCTGGGACATCTGGCTCATTTAAGTCTTGCGCTTGGCTGACACTCTTTTCTTTCCAGCGGTAGGTTTCAAATTCATGAATGGTCGCATTGCACGAGCTGAAGATAAACAACGTTGGCATGTGTCCCAAGGTTCCTGATGTTTGTCCTCTATGTGGTAATGATACAAGATGCCCAGGTATGGCTTTAAGTTTTTCGCTAATCTTTTCAATTCCGAATCTGACCCATGAGTTGAAGTTTGTGCCGACTTCTTTATTGGCTGGGGTGATGTAGATACCTCTTTGGGCAAACTCTTGAATCCATTGCGCTCCGGAAGGGTCTCCATAGCTAGATACAATGCTTCGTTTTGTTTGAGAGTTGATACACCCAGCGTGGTAATCAATCGTTTGTCCCGTTTCGTAGTGTTCGAGATAAATAAACCAGTTTTCGTCATTGTCAACAGCAATCCAGAGACAAGCAGTTGGATTGGTCGATCCGAAGTCAATCGCTCGATAACATTGCCAAGATTCAGGTATATTAAATGGTTCAATAACATGGACTTCTTTTTGAAAGTCTTTATAAACAAGGCCATAATATTGTTTAAAGTCTGCCAAATATTCAGTGGCAAATGCTTCTGGTGTTCTTTCTTTTTTCTTTTTGTCAATCCATTCTTTGTCCAAATATGGGTTTTCATAACTTGTAAACCTCCAGCTTTTCCAAGTATCGTTTAATAATAATCCTTTATCATATATTCCCTTAAAATGGTTATACCCTACTGGCGTGCTGATAAATAATGCTTTTCCTTTTCTAAAAGCTAGTGTTGGTTCTAATATCTGCCCCCATGCGTATTCCCAATTACGCATAAAAGCAACTTCATCTATCACTAATAAATCAAATTGCTGACCTCTCGCTGTTTCAATATTCTCAAATCCCCTAAGAGTAATTCTCGATTCTCCTCCATCTTGTGTTTTAATATAAAGTTCAAGCCTTGACTCATTTGGTTGTCTAGAAAATGCCGACCTCGCAAAGTTTTTGAGCATATTCCAAGCGATATTCCTCGCTTGGTCAAAGGTTGTCGCAAAGTAAGCAATTTCCCTACCATTTTTGGCATAAGCACAGGCAACCATTTCAAGAACCGAGAGGGTTGTCTTTCCCCATTGTCTCCCGCAACAAACAACTCGGTAATCATGATTGTCATTGGCTACTATCTTTTGCGTCGGATGTAATTCCATATTTAACAATAAGTTCTGATGGTATAACTAATATTTTGGCTTCTTTAATATTTATATTTCCTTCCCCTTTATCTAAAAAGTCTGGATGGCGTTTCCTCAAGTAAAACTGAATGTCAGTTGATGAACCATCAGCTATTTTTTGGATTAAGGCATCTCTAACATCATCATGTAAATCCCATTCCGCATCTTGAATCTCTTGATTAAATTCTTTATCGTCTTTCAACCACTTATAAAATGTTTTTCTAGTAACCCCAACTGACCGGCACATATTACTTATGTGTCCCCTTGTGTCTGTCCAAAGTTCAACTAATTTAGCTTTCTGGAAGGCACTTTTTGTAGTAATTTGTTTACTGTCGTTTTTCTTCATTTAACTCCTTTAATATCTCCTCATAATCTATTTTAGTAGCTAATTCCATCCTTTTTAACATTAAATAATTTAAGTCTTTTTTTCTGTTCTTCCTCATCCAATCTTGAAACCAGAGAGGGTCGTTGTGAGCCGACTGATTACCGCCAGTATGATGTTGAAAGCATAATAGGCAGCCATTCCTTAAACCCCACCTTAAAGTTAGATTCTTTCTCCCGATAATATGATGAGGATTGTTAGCTGGCTTACCACACACCTCACATTTTCCTTTTGACCGAATAATCTCAGACCATAATTTATCGCATTTAGTTTTAAGAGTTGATTTCTTTGGTTTCACTCTATCACCAGTTGCCCAACCTTCTTAAAAAAGTCAAAGCATTTCTCACAAATAAAATAACCTCTATTCTTCACAAAAATAGTCCTGAACCTTTTAGGTTTTTGGTTTTGACAATATTTAAGACTACAAGATGTTTGTGAAATAGCTGTCATTTTTAAGGTTTCTTATAGGTAATTAAAACTCCTAAAACTTTTCTAATCTTTCTTCTGGCAGTATTAAAACCCTGCTTATAACCTAATCTATATTCTTTACTTTTGGCTAATTCCTTAATATCAGCCATCTTTACCTTATGGATAGTATTTAAGTTTTGTTTTTCTTTTTTAGTCATCTACTCTTTCTCCTTTAGAGATAATTTATTATTTTCATCTTCATAATATTGAATAGTTCCACCATCTCCCCAGAAGCCAAACAAACCTGTATTCCCCTTTATTGACCAAGGCTTGATATAACTGGATTCATAATTGTAATACATTTCTTTCATTTCCTTATAGCTTTTAAAATATCATCTAAACATCGGTCAAAACCTCTTAAAAAACTTGTTATTTCTTTATAGTATTTATAGGCCTCGTTTACTTTCATCCCTTTAACTATCCCCACAATTCTTGAGGTATGAGCTTTTAGGAGGGATTTGTTGGGTATCATATAATCAAACTCTCTATTAAACTCTTTTTCCCAATTCCCCTTTACTTCCTTTTGAGATAAAAGTTTTAAAAGTTCTTCAGTTGCTAAAGCAATAGCTTCTTCTCCCCTCATTGAGCGTTCTAAAATCTTTGTTATCTTTTCTTTTAATTCTTTCATTTATTTACCTTCCTTTAAATGTTTTAACTTACAATCTTCACTTAACTTTTTTTCTGTAAAACTATTTTTGAATTGGCAAGGTATCTTACAATCACACTCACCTCCATTGTTAATTTCGCAATCAGGGTAATGTTTTATTTCCTTTGGTTTTCTTTCCATATCTTCATCCCAACTAACATCTAAACAGGGTGGGTTTTCCCAAACAGCCCTAAATGCTTCTTTTAAAGAGTATCTTTTACCAGTTATTGGGCTGTGTCTATGCCACCACTCCCAAATTCTCTTTGGTTCGTTTCTTAAAGCCCAGTAATAGCTATAGAGATTTAACATAGATTAGTCCTCTTTTTCCTCTTCACCTTTAGAGGTGGGTTCTAAAAGACTTTTACCTTCAATAATTCTTTTAGTAGCTTTTACTAATTGCCAACCAAATTCTAATAGAAACTTACTTGACGGATATATCTTTAATTTTTCTTCTGCTTCTGTCCAAGCAAAGGCAGTAATCATCGCAATAAATATATCAAGTTCCTTTTTTGTTGCTAATTCTATATGTTTTATTTTATTTGTTGTCATCTTACTTTCCTTTCTCCACCCCCTAGATGAGAGGGGGATAATTCTTTATTCCATTTAACTCTAATCAAACCGAATGGATTTACTTTCCCCATTAACCTTAACATCCGCAACCCCCTCTGATGTTCCTTGCTATTCCAGAACTCTATTAGATACTTAGAATAGGCTTTTCTTATTTTCTTTTCTTTGATAGTAGAGAGATTATTTTTCATCTTCCGCCCTCTCCTTGGCTTTGCTCATCTTCCCATTGAGCCTGTCTTTCTTGTTGTTGTCGCCATTCATCTTCTGATTTCTCTCTTTCCATTGCCTCACCTTCTGCCTCGGCCTGAAATCTTGCCTGTTCTTCTTTAAGTGTTTCCTTTAATTTCCTCTTTTCTTTGATAGAGTTATTTTTCATTTTAGTTTTTTCTTTTAATATCCTAACTGAGTTGAGCAGACTTTTGGGGTGGTTCTTTAAGGGTTTCCATTCCCTTGTAATAATTAATTCTTGTTTTAAACCACAATGCTTACAAATTCTTTCTTCATTCTCTGTTTCCACCCAAATATTAGGCGTATTGTCAACCCAACAATGACCACCATATTTAGGGCAATCTTCAACACTCCAATCAGCTTTTTTACAAAAGAAATTATATCCAATTGTATAAGTTATTTCTCTCTCTTTAATTATCTTTTTCATTTTAGTAAATCCTTGTTGGCTGGATAAAATAATGGGCAAACCCCATCTTTAGGACATTGATAATTACAAATCTCATCTTTAGTTAATGGTTCTTCAATGCTATTCCCCCAAGAAACACAAACACATCTTTCTTCTACAAATTTGTTTCCTAATTCCTTATCTTCTTTCCACTCTGAAATATCTTTTTGATAAAATTCATTATCTTCCTCACACTTATCAAGACGCTGGATTAAATTCTCGGTAGCTTTCTGATAACCAGTTTTGTAGCCATTATCAAAGCTAAGTGAAGCTATAATAAATATGCCTCCAAAGATTAATATAAGTGAAAAAATTAAAATAGTTTCTTTTTTGGTAGTCATTTTAGTTTAAAATTTAAAATCTGCTCAATATAACTTTTAGTCTCTTTTTCTATCCTCTTCTTATTTTTTCCCAACCATTCTTTCTCTTGTCTTATTAATCTTTCCGATGGTGTTTCTGATAAATCATAGTTAGCTAATTTTGCGACAATTCTATCTATCAATGTCCAAGATTTACGAATGAAAAGATTATTCTTTATTTCTTCTATATGGTCATCCCTAAGTCTTTTAAACCTCATAAGAGTAAAGTTTTTATCTCTTATTATTCGTCCTATTTGCTCTTTTTTAACTTCGTCAAGTATTTTATCTTTTTTCATTTTAGATGCCATATTCTTTCCCGCAAGACCATCTTGAAAAATGGTAATTGTCATTTTTAAACATTCTCCAAGCATAATTTATATTTAATTTCCAATCCTTCATTTGTTCACAAGTATAGGGATGGTAGTAATCGCTAATCTGAAAAATTCCACAATCCCTTCCAACCCCACCCCAGTTATAATTATTGTTTACCGCATTTTTGTCCAACATTCTATTTTCGGCACAACTCTTGTTATCTTTCCCTAGTAATAACAAGAAGGCTTTTTCTGAATGTTCACCGAATACTCTTTGGATTTCGGCGATGATTTGGTCTTTTTCACTAAGTTTTGGGGTAGGTAAAACTTCTGTAATCTCTTGTGCCCCAATGATTGGCACCGGCGAAAGCATCTATCTTGGTTCAGTTCTCTTAATTTGTCCAACAGCATTAAGAACGAGAAAAATAAGTATAAAAATAATACCAAGCCGGCAAGTATAGTTATAATCTTCATAAAACCTCCTTTTAGTCATTTTTTAATCTTTTTTCTAACTCCGCCTTTAATTTTTTACCTGTCTTCTCCCAAAGCCCCATCATAACTTCATCACCTTTTTTCTTAGCTTTTAACCAACGTTGCCTCACTTGATCCAATTCTTTTAATAAATCAGGCATAAATCCTTTTAAGACCTAAGTCTTTAATTTTCTTTCTTAAAAAATTTCTACCCTTTATTGAATATCCTTTATTGTTATCCTTTATTGTGGGTTCATTTTCTGTACTAGTTACTAGTCTATTTTGCGCACTAGTCTGGTTCATTTCACGCACTAGTTTAAATTTCAATCTCCATTCAGTTGTCTTCCCTTTGTGGATAACTTTTTCAACAAAACCCTTTTTTACTAAACCATTAAGAGCTTTAATCAGGGTAGTGCGGTGTTTAATACCACACCCTAAGTCGCAATTTTTAACTCCTAAAGCAAATTGGCTAAGAGAAATTTTATCGGCTGTTTTTTTAAAACCCCAAGTATGGCGCAAGATATAATCAAGTGCTTTTTGTTCACTTCCTGAAAGAATATACCAATAGCCATTAAGAACTTTAGGATATGGCCAATAGTTTGTTTTCGGTTCTTCTGGAAATCCAGGAAATTTAACTTCAGGCATATTTTGCCTCCCAAACTTTTTTTAATCTCAACCGAACATCATTAGGAATAGAAAAATCTTCAAGTGGGGGGCTAGTCGCCAGGACAGGTGGAGAACTAGCCCCCGTTTTTGTCCATTTATCTAAAGAAATTACTGGCAAGTCTTTGGGTTCGTTCTTTAAAACGCCATGTTTAACAACCCAATTCTTTAAGGGTAAAACCCATTGTGAATGTGCGCCGAAGGAAACTAAAATCCCCTTCTTCTGAAATTTAGTCTTATTGGTAATAAAGTATTGTTGTTGATCTATTCTCTTATAGATAATCTTTGTGCCACGAGGTAGAGCGTCAAGTATTCTTTTAGCGATAGAGTATCCACCATAATTACGAAACCACTTTTGAGCAGTCATATTAGCGACAAAGCAAGGCTTATTGTCAATTAGGCAGTATTTACCCTGTTTTACGAATTTCTGATTTGGTATCCAAATCGTCAGGACAGCGTTTTTCATTTTTACCCTAAAGGGACAAGAGAGAAGGTGAAAACAATTCTGTGTTGTTGTATTTGCCAGATTGAGTTATCTCTCTTGTCTCTTTAAGATACAAACCTTAAAGTGTCCTTTAATCGGATTACAAAGAGCTATAAAATAAAACTTTTATTATTCAAAAAGTCAGCCATTTTCTTAGGTATTGTTTTGCGTCGTTCAATCTTCTGACACGAGATACATAATTCCTGTCCCCCAAAAGCTCCCCTTGAATATCTAGCGACTCCTTCAGTTAATAAATTTGGACATTTTTCACACTTTTTAGGTTTCATTTTTTTCCTAAGGGTATCCATTCAACCGAGCAATGAGAAACTTTATTTTGACAAAACCACCCAGCCCATCTTTTGCCTTTTGAAACTCCTTCAACTAATTTTCGTGTTCCACCGCATTGTTCACAGGGTTTGGTTTTAACTTCTACCTTAGGAGTGCTGGAGCTTTTGCCATTTGTATCGTCATTCCAACTAGGTTTAAAGCCATTTTTAATCATATTATCAATGGCAGTTATTATTTTTTCTAATTCAACAACACCCTTGGCGTTTCTTTTAGTAATTTGAACTGAGAAACCCTTATAATATCCCCTTACATTTATACTGACGGGGGCTTCGGGTAACCCACTTATTTCTGGCTCATTATTTCCAGGAGATTCTGGAACATTATTTTTAATCCAATCAGCATCGTCTTTGTCAAAATCGTTCATAAGCCTTTTAAACTTTTTTGAATAAACGAGAGTCAAAAACCTTTTTCTTTCTTTGGATATTAAATCCTAACAAGAAGAAATTAAATCCCCACCCATAGGTTTTTGTACACCCACACCTACAGGGTTTAAATCGAAAAAAACCAAATGCTTGTTGTTTATCCCAATTAGATGGATTTATAAAATATAGAATCATATTTACCACTGGTCAGGAGTATCTCTTGGGTCAATTTCCTGAACCAGCTCCTCATTTTTAACTATGTCTTTATCTTTTTTAATAATTTGATAAATTCGTTGTTTGGTAATCTTGAAAATTCTGGCAAGTGAAGTGTAAGAATAACTACCTGTTTTATAGAGGGAAATAACTCTTTCGTTTCTTTCTCTCTCTTCCCTTTTTTGGAAGGGAACCTCTAGGTTTGGAGTCTGGAGATGTAGCTTTTGCGACATTATGGTCAATATACTACTTCCCTAAACACTTGTCAAGGGGCAGTTTAGTTAGATAATAAGGCACTTTTAAAAATGGATTAAAATTAAACAAGTTTTAGACTTACTCGGTCAAAAAACTTCACTAAATCCCACCAAACATTATGGTTGTAATTATCTTCTTGGCCTTTCTCAATACAAAATTCTTTGACACCAATAATAATATGAAGCATTAATCTTTTCACACTCCCCCACCTCCTAACTAGGCAGTGTGGGCATGAGCATTAATCTAAGTATAATATTATAAGATAGGAAAAGTCAAATGAAGTTAGAAACTATAGGATTACTAAATAACTAATAAACAAAGTAATTTCTGGTTCTTCTTTTTCGCTTCTAAAAGATACCGGATGTCATCATCAATAAAAACATCCACTTTCAGTTCTTTCAGTTTCTTGGCCTTCCATTCGGAAATCTTTTTAAGGGTTTCTCCCAAATCCTTGCCGTATTCATAGGGATAGTTAATTAATTCTTGATATTGACATCCTTTAAGTTGAGTCTCTACTAACTTTTTTTCTGAAGGTGGACGGCCAGTAAGAATAATAGGTTTAATGTTAAAAGATTCAAGAAGGGGTTTTACTCGGTGAAAAACACCATCATAGTCAGTCGCTACTTTTACTTTCCTTATTTGAAGTTTTAACCAGACCAAATAAGCATAATTTGCTAGATCATATAATTCAAATTCCGCTTCCTCAAAGCAATCCTTCCTCAACCAATCATCACCATACTTTTGATTGCCAGACTTTAATCTCTCCACCATTACCTTAACAAACTTGTTAAGATATTTTTCTTTAATTGCTAAATCGTTCATTATTTCGAGCAATGGATGTCCCACCGGTCACCGAATAATTTAACCTTCACCACTCCTACTTCGGCTGGTGGATAACATTTCATTACTGCGTAAGAATGAGGTTCATCTCTTAAAAAAGAACCAGTTAGTATCCCGAATTTCTTTTTATCTATTAACCCCTTAGTGGTTGTTTTTTTGATTAAAGTATCGTGAGTATGTCCATACATAATGACATCGGCGTTAATATACCTCATTAAGTCATCTAGGGCTTTCATTTTCGTCCAAGCGAATCTTGCCCCAGTTGCCCCGTGAGTTCCATAAATAATATACTTTTGTTTCTTTGCCCAAATTCTTAAAAAGGTTTCAAAGCCACAATAGGGCGCACTTAATTTATCTGCCATAATTTGCGCAGGATTGAAGCCAGACTCTTTAAAAGTTCGATACTCATGGTTGCCGCAGATAACCGCTAATATCTGCTTTTTAATAGGAGAAAGCATCTCACAAACATCATACAACTGCTCCATTGGTGGAATGTATTGTTCGTAAACTCCAGCCCCGATAGAATATCTTGTCGCATTTTCTAACATATCTCCCATTAAGATGATGGCGGTATTAGTTTTTTTAATATAATCAATCGTTCCTTCAAAGTATTTAACATCCGAACCTAAAGTTTTGTAATGTAAATCACCAACACCCATAAGTTTCTTCTCATTAACATTAAATTTATATTCCCAAAATGGTCTTATTCTTCTATCCCCAATCTGGGATTGAATTTCTTGAAGTTCACCAACTTGGTTTTTAACTCTCTTTTTAATTTCTCTTCTAGCTATCTCTAAATTCCAAGTCTTAGACTCTTTAATATTTGGTTCTTTTTTAGGAGAGTATCTCCATCCTTGGTTTGAGACTTCGTGGATATTCTCACTTTCTTTAATTTCAAGACCTTTAGTAATAAGAAGTCTTGCTTCTGGTGTAAGAGTCTCTTTTTTTTCTTCAAATTCTTTTTTAACATTAGCAATAGAGTTTTCAATTTCTGGTTCTCTAAAGATAATGTATTCGGGGGTTCTATTGAGAATTTTCTCTTGTGGGGTAGAAATATGTCTTTCAGTCATTGTTATTTTTCCTTCCGAAACCAACTTTAGGTTTCTTCTCAATTTCCATACCTAATCGCTTGCCTCTTTCAAAGAAAGATAATTTAAAACCTAAATCCTCCAATTCAAACACTTTTTCTTTTAAACCATAGAATTCGGCCGACTTTACTTTTTCATCTAGGGTTTCCATTTGAAGGTCAACAATATTTTTGTTAGAGAAGTCTATTTGTTGTTCTAGTCGTAAAAAGAAGTCTTGACGAGAAAGCGTTATCTTCTCTTCTTTCTCTTTTTCTTTTTTAGAAGAAATTTCTAAATTCTTCGTCAAGAGCTTTAATAAATCTTTCCCTTCAGGAACGATTAGTTTTTTTTCAGACGTTGGTTCTTTTTCATTCATTTTTTGAATTCCCCTTTACCAGTCAAGTCTTTTATTAACTCTTTTCTTTTTTCTTGCCAAATTTTCTCTCTTACTTTTTCTATTTCCTCATCATCCTCTATTTTTTCATTGTCAATACTATTAAAGATTTCTACTTCTACTCGTTCACGAATAGAGTTAAGACCTTTCTGGCCTTGTTTTTGAAGTTCTTGTAATTGAAAGTCTTTGTTTTTTAAATCTTCTGTGGTCATTTTGAAAATCGTTTTGGCTGTTTGTAAAGTTATCCCTCGCTTACTAATCAACAAAGTCTCATCTCTTTTTTGATAAATGTTTTCATCATCGGTTTCTAAAAGTGGTATCCATTTTTCTTTCATTCTTAAATTTCTTCACTATTTGGTCTATAATTTTATCAGCGTAAATAAATAGATAACAAAAAACTACTACTACCATTAAGGCCATAAAAATTACCCCAAAAGCAATTAAAACAATTAGTCCATCCAATTTATCTCTCCTTGATGTCGGCTATTCCCTCAACTATCACGAATGATAAAAGAGAACCGATAATAGTTAGAATTTCCCCATCATTCAATTTAAAATCAAAAGCTTTATTTAGAAAGACAATTAATCCTGCGACAATAGCCAGTATGAATTTACGAGATAAAAACTTACTTCCACTTATTTTTTTCACTTTTTACCTCCTTTCCGTTTCTTATGTTTTTTCTTCTTGTTCTTCTTTTTTTGCTTGTTTTGCCAATAAGCCTTTTTGTCAAACTTTTCTTTTCCCATTCTGTCTCCTTAATCGTGATTTAATGAGTTTTCTTCTTTTTTTTCTCACCTTTTAAAAAAACGATAGAATAGTTCTTTAATAACTAGACCAGTATCAACTTTACTTAATGCCAAGGCTTGACTATCTTTTATCGCTTTATTTAAGTCATTTATTGACCCCTTCAGGGCATTATTCTCGGTTAAAGCACTATTTAGCTGGTTTTCTAAATCAAAGGCCTTTTTTTGCCACATTTCGGCTTCGACTCTAAATTGTTCTCTTTGACTCCGAGCTTCTTTGATTTGTTTTCCCAAGTCCGCATTATCTCGTTCTTGAGTTTCAAGCTCTGTTCGTAAATTATTGACTTCCAATGATTTTGTTGCCACCGCTTGATTAAGAGTTGCCACTTTAGTTTCCAAATCTGAAATCTTATCTTTAAGTTCTTGTTCATAATTAACCTCCTTTTTTATTTCAAACACGGCATAACCCAAAGGCGGATATTCAGAGGTGGAGCGAATATCACCCCACCAAGGGTCAATTATTTGTTGATTACCAATATATAATACCCAATGTTTAACTCCACCAATCTTTTTTCCATCTACCTCTACTAGACAAGCACCATAATCATCAATAGCTTTTTTAACAATATCGTTTGAATAAGAATAGGCTCTCTTAATAAAGTTTAAAGAAGGTAGAGCTTGGTTGACTTTAGCCCAAACAACTAGATTCCCTTGAGAATAACCACCAACCTCTAATAATTTCTGATTAACTATATCTGGGGTAGTATCGACCATTATGGCTAATCCAGCAATAACACAACCATAACCACCGATTGTAGTTGAAGAAGTCCCTAATTTAATATCTTTCCAGCGTGAATCTCGTTGAGATAATGGTATCATTTTTTTAAACCAACAAAAAAAGAGTCGGAAACCCCTTTGGGTTAACCGGCTCTCTCGAATCAACGATGAGTTCTAGGTTAAATTACATTATAACACATCTAATTGGGATTTACAAACTTTTTAAGAATCCACTGCCATAAACAAGTAAAAGCTAAACTAAAAATTCCAACAGCGAGAGTTATTTTGCCCATCAGATTAGACCGCCACATTTCCAGAGATGTAATTCGGATGCTGTTTGACTCAATAAATTCTCTAATGGTAGTCAAATCACCACGAATTTCTGATAATTGGGCGATAACATTTCCTTTGAATTCGGCTGTTGATAGTTTAAAATTATTATTATTATTCATTTTTTACCCCCCTTAAAACTAATTTTAGAAAACTTGGGCATCTTAAACTTAGATTTAGGTATCTTTAAACTAATGGGTTTCACCCCATATTTCTTGTATAAAGCGAGGATAGATGCTAATGATTTCTTTTTAGCCATTTTATTGACCTCCTTCCAGATATTGATTTAACTTATTAGCTTGGTCTGACATTTGTTTTATCTGTTGATCTATGATGGCTAAAACCTTTTTCCTCTGTTCTTCAGTTAATCTTTTATCCTCCATAGCTTTTTTTCTCGCTTCGGAAAGTTTCCCCATTCTTTTATCAAATTCCTTTAAAACTTCCCCTTGTTGAAAAATCTCTTTATTAGCTTTCATTAATTCTATTGCTTTTTTTGTTTGCCCATCATCTATTAATTCCTTTGCTTTTTTGTTTAATTTATCGAATTCCCGTCGTTTCATAATTAATTGATGTGTTCCAGTAGTAGGGGCTTGTTTAAAAAACAATGATTGTTTTTCTCCTAATGGAGTTCTTTCTTCCTTAAAGTATTTTTGGGCTTCTGGCAATGCGGTTTTACCAAAAGTTCCCGCCTGTAAAAGATTAGTAAGCTTTTTTTCTATTGGATATTGAACTAATCCTTTAGCACTCTCGGCATAACCCTTGCCATAAGCTCCTAAACCCCCAATTGTTCTCTTAATCTGCTGTCCGCCATAAGGAGGAAGAAGTTTATAAAGTGGATCAGTTATTCCCCTTGTAACTAAAATTCCACCACCAAACCTTGTCGGGTCTTCTCTACCAAAAAATTGTTTTCTTGTGGGGTATTGAGTTTCACCAATTTTAAAACCATATTCAGGGTACATTGCCCCAAAGGTTTGACCCACAGGGATATTTGAAAGAACCTCACCCACTAATCGCCCTCCGGCCATCAAAGCTCCTTTTCCTTTACTCTCTTCTTGCTGGAAAGTATTTATTGCTTCAAGTGTTGCTTGAATTGGATCAAAAGTTACTCTCGAACCCCTTATCCTTTCTGCCGCATTGTTAAAAAGATGATTAAAGACAAATAAGGTGGCAATTTTACCGAAAGCCCTTTCGTCAATAAAATCCTTCATTACCCACCAGAGATTAGTAACCTCAATTTGGAAAGGAGCAATCATCTGGAAAAGTCTTGATTTTTGGGCAAGTGGCACTTCACCTATCCCTCGACCAGCAACCATACTGCGAGCAATATCATCAGCATATTTAGTAGCATTGGTAATCCCCATATCCAAAGCTTTGTCATAAGACATATTCCAAATATATTTTGTTCCAACTTCATCCAGGGCGGTTATCATCCACTTGGTAAATCTATAAGGTTGATACAATAAGCCACGATTAAATTTATCAAAAGCCTTAAAATATCTTTCTTTAATAAAAACAGAATTTTCCATTGGTCTATTTTTAACAAACATTGAGGCAAGGGTTTTTCCTATTCCTTTAATCCAATACTTAGGATTTTGAACATTGGCCATTCCTTGAGGAACATTGAATATCTGGGCTAGTGAAGCAGAAGCATTACCTAACATCACATTAGCTTTCACTCGGCTGTTCATCCAGTTAATAACTCTAAAAGTCTTTCTCCCACCAGGAATCCATTTCTGTAAAGTTCTATCAAGGGGGTTGGTTTTACCCGCCAAATCATTAGAGAAGTCGTGTAAAAACTCAATAAAGTTATTAAGTTTTCCACGATAAAGAGTTCCTTCACTAGTAGCCTGTGCTAACTCATCTGCTAGGGCTCTAAACTTGGGTATATTGGGGTCAATATGCTTAGCATAAGAGGAAGCCTTAATATAATCCAAGAATCCACCCACTGCGTCTATATCTGTTCCTAAACCTAGTCTTCTTTGGGCAAATGATAACCATTTTGCTTTTGGTTTAGTAAATTCAGAAATACCAGAAAGAGGAGAAGCAATATTAGCTGGCACATCGAAAATATTAGCTAGACCTCGGAAACCTTGAGCTAACTCCCTAAAATGCCGATAGTAGTCTTGACGGCGAGGGATAATTTTAGTTGGGTCGTTGGGATAAATCTTGGCCCGAACCGCATTAACTTCATCAAGAAGTTGGTTATATGACTGCCTGAACCAATTGTCAGCCTCAATAATGTTTTTTGTCTTTTGGATACCAAACTTTCTTAGTAAATCGGCTTCTGATAAAGTTTTCTCGCCAAATTCCTGAACTGCCGCACTCTCAAGGCTTCCTTTTCTAATACCTAATTTTTTGCCTACATAGTTTTCCAAAGTGCCTGTCCATTGGTTAAGCTCATCTATAAACTCACCCTTAGATTTATCAAAGGGATCAAGAACTAATCTCTTAGCAACTCCAATCTTTTGACCGAAAACTGCCTTAAAGTTTCTGTAAATATCCCTCATTCCCCCTGAAAATCCACTTATGTCTTTTAGGTTCTCAACATCACTCGAAAGTGGAGAAATGGTTTTTTCTTTTATCCCTTTTATGGCTGTCTCAACTGCTCCTCTGGTGGTTCTTACACCTTCTTGCTTAAATAAACTAGATTGCCATTCTCGATAACTTTGTTTTGCTATTTGTTCGGCGGTCTGTGCTCGTTTTTGGGCTAGTTGGAATGGAATAACTTTGGCAGAAACAGCTTCAACTTTATTAAAAACATCCCTAATAGTCTTGTAAAATTGCGGATCTAACTTTTCATACAAATCTTTGGCTCTCTTGCTTATCCTTGGCAAAGAAATAACCCCCCTCGTTTCCCCTGCCATTGGTAAATTTTCTGTTAATTTAGCCATTAAGCCATTCTCGGTTATTCCCATAGAAGAAGCCAATTCATCACTTGATTCGCCAAAAACCCTTCTGGGAATATGCTCTCTAAAAAGTTCGCCTGTTTCCCTGCTTGTTTTCTCACCAGCAAAGCGTAGAAAATTACGCATTTTACCAAACAATTGTTGGTCAGGATTAGCCATTTCCATAGCTTTTAGCTCACTTCTTGCTTCTGCTAAAGCTCTGCTTTCATAATCGGCAATTTCACCTATTGTTGGTTTGATTTTGATTTTACCCTTTGGCAAAATTGCCTTTAATCTTCCCATTGGTAAAAATGGCAAAACATTCAAGGCGGTTTCCAGTGGGTGTTTTTGTGGTTCAGCTAGGGTTCTTCCATAACTCTTAATGCTTTCTGTAAGGAATCTCGGGGCTTGTTGAATTGGGCCAAGAATGGGAACTCTTGTTGGCCCCGCTTTAAGAGTTGGCCCAACTAACTCTGGAGCTTGGGGAATTTTCATCATTTGCCTGCCCACTTGAGGTAACATCCTTGCTCCACTTATTTGAGGCATTACCATTTTAATTATATTTCTTGGTGAGTATTGTTGTTGAAGAATTGGTTTTACATAATTACTAACTTGTTGAACTTTAGGTTGAATTATCTGTTGTCTATATTCCTGCCTTAATTGAGGTTGAGAAACGACTTGTTTCCAAGCACTCAAATTACGCCCAGATTGGGTTAAGTAATTTTTTAATTTGATGGTTAGGTCGTTGATATTCATTTAAATAGATTTTCGTAAAACTTTCTGATTTCTGGAATATTAAGGACTTGAGGCCCTAATCTTTGTGCTACAATGGCATAAAATTCTTCTGAGTTAGGTGGTGGATTCCCGTTTTTAAGATATGTTAATCCTATTTTATAAAGCATAGGATTGGTATTTGGCTTCACATTATTAAAAAAATTTATAAACTCATCTTTATATCTCATATTTCTAGGAGAAGCATGGATAAGTTCATGGACTAATACTGAATTAAATACTTGGTCATTTGGGATAGGTTTATTTTTAGAAATACCCATTCCTATTACTGGTTGATAGGGACCAGTAGCGGTTTCCCAACTGCCCCTACCAAACGATGCCCCTGGATAGTTTGCGGGGTTATCATAAGTTTGAAGAGGAGTTACATCTGCCATTCCTCCACCGGGAGCACCATAATCACCATATATGGGAACAGTAGATAAATACCTTTTCATTGCGGGCCTAAAGACCCCAGAATTAAGAATTTGTTGCTTTCTTTGTTCTAGTTGTTGGTTATAGGGAGTTTGTTGAGCCACAGGCCACGGATTTAATTGTGCGGACATAGATTTAGTTAGACCTTCCGAAAAATTGAGTTCTGGTTTATTTGGATTTAGAAAGGTTTGACTTTGCATTTGTTCAGCAGTAGGAATTATATCTTTAGGGGCAAACTTTTGAGAAGCCCTAGCCTGAAGATAAGAAAGATTAGCTGGAATATCGGTAAAAAATCCCTTAATAGGATTACTTAGGTTTTGTCCCGCAATTTGAATCGCCTGTTTTATAGGTTGAAGTTTTTTAAGAAGGTTTTTAGCGTTTTGAATTGGGTTAGACATTTCATTTTATTTTTAATTATTTTAGACCAGCTGCTCTTAATGCTGCTTCATAGGGGTCTTCTTCTTTTTTGGGACTAATTTTAGTCGTAATTTGACCTGTTGGAGAAATGGTATAAGCTGGTGATAATCCTTGACCTAATAATTGCTGACTTATCGCTGGTAGATTTTGAATAGCACTGGCAAAGATTGAATTGTAATCAGTCTTTGCCGCATTATTCAAAGCACTTGTATTTTGTGCCGCCCATGTTTGTAAAGATTGAGTAAAAGTCTGGGCATTAGCTTTAAGTTCGGCGTATGCTCGTTGAGCATTTAGTAATAAATCTTGTCTTCTATTAGCTTTATCAACAGCCGCCGAGGCTCTGGCTTGATTGATTTGATTCAATCCCGCCATTAATTGAGTTTGGATATTGGCCTTTTCAGAAGCAATCGTTCCTTCCATATCAACTAGCTTCTGTTTAG
>Ga0315289_10004634_pt1 | contig 20446 bp, 5 predicted proteins | sample YL17G11_40_MG_FD_203452 | JGI IMG/M metagenome (GOLD analysis project Ga0315289, IMG submission 203452) | Sediment microbial communities from Yellowstone Lake, YNP, Wyoming, USA - YL17G11_40 | ecosystem: Environmental > Aquatic > Freshwater > Lake > Sediment | place: USA: Wyoming | collected... | reverse complement strand
TAGATAAGTTCTCTCAGGTGCCTATCTACTATAGTATGGTGAAAGGAACTAACCTTGAGAAGCTATATGTTAAAATGAAAAACCAAAACATAGGTTATGCTATTGTTGAATCAGGTAGAAAGGTAGGGGCACAAGAGTTACATAGTCTTTATAATGGAGATGGTTCATTTAATGAATCAGCTTTCTCTGATGCATCTATTGTACAAGTTCCTTGGAAGTCTTATGGTATCCAAGTGGAGACAGCTACTAATGATAACAAATCACAAACTAGAGGTTCTCAGATTACTAAGATTGCAAGTATAGATTTATTTGACAATGGTATTCCAATAAGTCCTAGAGCTGCAGAAGAATACAAACGTAATACAGACATTCTTAATGCAATGCATCAGAATGCATACAATGAACTTCTTAGTAATTTAGGATTAGAAGATCTTGGTAATGGCTTTGTAATGAAGAATGGTAGAAATGTATCTGAAACATTGATGAGAGAGATGATGAGAAGAGAAGTTTCTAGTAATACAAAACAAACCATCAAGCTTAATAATGAAGATCAGTTCATGATTCCATTTGAAGCTTCGCCTTCATATGTACAGATCAGAAGTATTCTTTATTCAATGATCGATAAAGCAATTGTTTCTCCTAAGATGAATGGAGGAGCACATGTACAAATGCCTGCAACAATGCTTGAGTCTGCTACAAAAGGTAGAAAGATTGTTATGCAAAATAGTAAAGGTGTTTGGGAAGAGATATCTAAAGAGAAGTATGAAACATTAACTGATGCAGAAAAAGCTAGCGTAATGCTTACAGATGAAAGTCTTAAGTTTTATACTAAAGAAGAACCATGGTGTGAAATGTTACTTCCTCATTGGTTCAAAGATAAATTCAAAAACAAATTCAAAACAGATGAAGCGTTATTGAAATATCTAAATGGTACAGAAGAAGGAAGATCAATTCTTTCTGGTATTGGATTTAGAATTCCTACACAGGCTCTTTCTTCTGCTGAGGTATTTAAAGTGAAAGGATTTCTTCCACAATATATGGGAGCTACAGTGGTAGTACCTTCAGAGATTACTACTAAAGCTGGATCGGATTTTGATATCGATAAGTTAAACATGTACCTTAAGTCTGTATATGCAGATAGATCAGGTAACATTAAACTTGTTAGACTACAGGGTAATGAAGAGAACACAAAAGACTTTTATGGTAAAGTGTTCGATGATACTCTTGGTATTAAACAAATGAAGAAGGTTGATCTTTTAGAAGCATTAGATATAGTTGTTTACGGATTAGAAGATCCTAAAGGATTACTTAATGTATATGGAGATTATATTAAAGCTAAAGAAGAGCAATATGAAAATCCATATGAGTTCAGAGATTTAATTGAGAAAGATCTTAACAAGTTGACAGACACAAACTTACAAGCTGAGTTACGTTCTCAGCATGTAAAAGATATGTATAAGAAAGCTCTTGAGAATGAATACTATGATAGTCTTGAGAAACTTATCACACTTCCTGAAAACTTTGAAAGACTTGTAACTCCTGTAGATGATGCAGGATTAAAAGATATAGCTAAAGAACTTGATGGCTTAAGAGGAATAGATGAAAATAATATTCCAAATAGAATTCTTAATAGAAACTACATGACCAATTTAAGAAACTCATTCTTAATGGGTAAACGTTGGGTTGGTGTTGTAGCTGTTAATATTACAAATCTTTCATTAAGACAAAAGATACAATCATATATTGATCCTGCTAAGTTTGCTCTTCTATCTAAAGAAGACCAAGAACTAATAGGTGATGGAACTGTTGTATTAAAACATAACACTACAAATGTAAATGGTGTAGATAGAATATCTTTAGGTGGTACAAGAACTGCTGATGGATCTAATCAATTAATATCTAATAGACTTTCTGGATATGCAACTGCTGTAGTGGATGTATCTAAGGATGACTTTATTACACGAATCATTGAATCAAATCTTGTTATTGGAACATTCATGTTCTTAGAAAATATTGGTGCAGGACAACAATCTATATTCTTCTTAAACCAACCAATCATTTCAGAATACTTAAGAATTGTAAATGCTACAAACTCTTCTAATCTTTTCTATGAAGATAATATTAATTATGCTTATTCATTATTCCCTTCAACAAAAGAAGAGATGGATAATGCTGTTATAAATGTAGATGAATTAAAAGGTAATATATCTAAATATGCTACTAGTAAATTAACTACAAAAGAGAATGGTGAACAACATGCTATTCTTAATGAGTTCTTGAAGTATGCTAAGATGGCTGAATACAATTTTGATTTTACACAAGCTACAAACTATGATACAAGTAGATTTGGATCTGGAGATATGTTTGCAAGAAAACAATGGCAAACAGAAAAAGCTAATGATGTAAATATTATTTCTTCTGCAAAAGAAATTCTTGATAATACATTTCTTGGTGATCAAGCAAAACTTCTTTCTGCATCTATGCAAGCAATGGGAGCTATATTTAAATTAGAGCAAGACAACCTTAGAATCATTACAGAAGATATAGTTAAAACTTATGGTAAGAATAAATATCTTGGTGTAGATAATTTTAATAAGATATCTAATAAAGCTAAGATGGCATTCTTAGATTACATTATACAAACTAAAACAGGTATCAATGGTAGAACAGAAGAACTTCTTGTTAATGCAAAAACATCTGTTGCTAATAGATTGGAAGTAGCTAAACAAAAATATCCTGATTTACAAATATTAAAAGACTTACAAGTAGTACCTTCTATTAGAGAGAATGGAGCTAAGAGTGTTGAGCTTAGAGCTAACATAAAAGATGCATATGATGAAGATCTTTATGTAGACATGATGAGAGAACTTAGAGATTATAACGCTGAAACAAAAGTGTTATACAGATATTTAATTGCTCTATCTATTCTACAAGGAAGTTATCAATCAGCTATATCTATTAAGAACATTATTCCTATAGAAGATTATTCTACTATAGTGGCTCCTATTGTAAATTCTATTTCTTCTGATGAAACATTACAAGCATTTACTGAGGGAATGTTCCAAAGAAATAACTTTGATGATGTAAACATTATGCCTAGAGTTACACCGTTCTTTAAACCTAAAAAACAAGATTTTGTTGCTGACATGTTCGGACTTGCTAATATGTCTGGTTATTTCTCTCCTTCTTTTCCACAGATTGATGCATTAAGTCTTCAATCAATAGATAGACAAGTTTTGATTATTGGAGATAAGTATAATCAAAGAGCTATGAGTAGTGATTACATTGCTGTACCTAGAGTGGTGAAATTAAAAAGTGGTGTAAGAATTGATGTACTAACTGGTGATACAGTTATTGCTGCTAACTACGCTGCTAGAAAGAAAAAAGGAGACTACTCTTTAAATGATGTACTTGGATATAAGAGAGTGTTTGTAGCTCCAGGAGTACCATTAAGAATACCAGATTATAAAGGAGATCCACAATCTGTATACAAATTAGTAAATCTTTATGGAGATGGTAATAGAGCTACAGAAAACTACACAGACTTCAGACGTTCTGTAATTGATAATGGTACATTGAAGACTGTAAGAGAATTAAATGATGCAGATATTGTTAGTTATTATGGTGGTGCAATTCAAGAAGAAGTTGTATCTTTACCATCAGAAACAATTATAACTGGTGATACAATAACATTGAAAGATGGTAATCAATATAATAAGTCTGATGTTAATAGTGATATGTTAGAAGCATTAGGATATACACCAAATGAAATAGGTAAAATTTTAAAACAAATTTGTTAATATGGCAACTTGTCCAAATAAAAATACAGAAGCTTGGCAATTATTAGTATCATCTAGAGGAGAAGATGTAGCTCATTATCTATGGGATAAATACAATGGTCTTGTCCCTGAATCAGAAAGCAGAGAGTCAATTGTAAAGAGTGGATTAAAAGCTACAAACATTTTACAATCTGCTAAAGCTGATCAGTTCTTTAATGCTGTAGCTAAAAACAAGATCTCAGGTGATTTCTTCTGGAAGAAAATGCAAGCTGATCTTGGTATTCCTAAAGATCAATTAGAGATATTAAAATCATTTGATACACAAGATAAAGGAGAACTTATTGCTTCTCTTCTTGCTAATTATAGTTTTGCTATTGAGATTAACACTGCTAAAGAAAGAGATTTAGTAGAGGATAAAATGTATTCATATTCTGTTAATGAAGAATATGGTATGTATTTTAAAGAAGATAAAGTTAGTGGAACTGAAACAGAAATATCAAGAGAAGAATATTTATCAGGAATAAATCCAAAAAATACAAAGAATAGTAATTATTATTCTAATCTAACAGTTCCAGGAGGAACTAATTATACAGAGAATGAAATAGCTACACCAGCTATTACACCAAGTATAAAAGGACATGCTCAGTTTGCTACAGACCAAGGTATAGGTTGGTTTAGAAGTGATGATAAACTAGAAAATATTAGAGAAAGACAATTTGATCCTACTGAAGAATTTGAAGGCAATGTTACTGAAAATAATTTAACTACTGGAGATATAACTAAAACTCGTAGAATACTAGAAGTACAATCTGATTTATTTCAGAAGGGTAGAGATAATAATAATTTAATATTAGGTAATATTGATTCTTTTAAAGAAAAGGAATTTGAATATACCCATAAGTATATGTCTGGTTCAACAGAATTAGAAGAAACTTTTCAATACAAATCTGTAAATGAAAATAATAAATTGACTATTTATTATAATCAAAATTCTTTAAATCCTGGTAAACCTAAACAATGGCAAAAAATGTCTAATAATGATTTATCTAGAATATTAGGAGCTAATAGTAATAGGATTGAGAAATTTAAACAATATGTTAGAGAAGTTACAGAATCAATAGGTAAAAAAAATACTAAAAATGATTTTCTTCAATTATTAAACCAAGGATCTAACTGGGTAACATTCTTTGTTAAATCTATTATACAAGATAGTTCTAAGAAAGGATATGAGAAAGTGTTATTTCCTTCTGGTGATACAGCTAGTAAAGTGGAAGGACATACTACTTTAGAAGAGTTTAAAAAACAGAAGCAGGATAGAATTAAGCAACTTGAAAACTCAAAATTTGATGCAAGAACTTTAAAAAAAGATAATGGGTATATTGTTGAAGAATTTTATAAAGATAAATGGCAACCAATGCTTGATGGATTAGTTTATGATACTAAAGAACAAGCAGAAAATAGAGTAAATTATCTTTTAGATGTTTCTGATAATACTAAAGAAATAGAACAACTTAAACAAGAACTTGAAAGAGTAGAAGGACCAGAAGGATTTGGTGCTTTAAAACCTATCTATAACTTCTATGAAAACACTGTAAAGAATGTTCTTACTAAACAATATGGTAAAGAGAATGTAAAACAAGTTACTGATGAGTATGGTAATACATGGAATGAAATAAACATTGTTCCTGAGAGAGAACAACAACCTATAATGTTGCAAAAGAAAGAAGGACCTGCATCAACATCTGCTTCTCCACAAACTCTATCATTAATAAAAGACTTTCTTAAGAACATTGGTGTAGATGTGAAATCAATGGATAGTATTGTAGTGAATGGTATTAAGCAAGATGCTAATGCTGTTGCTCTACTTACACAAAAACTTATTCAAGTGATGAATGGTAAAGAAGCATCATCTCTTCCAGAAGAGGCTATGCACTTTGCTGTTGCTATTATCAAACAAACTAATCCAGCTTTATACAAGAAGTTGATGGGTGAGATTAATAGTTATGCTATAATGAATGAAGTGTTTGAATCATATGGTGACAATCCTGCTTATCAAATAGATGGTAAACCAAATGTAATCAAACTTAAAGAAGAAGCCATTGCTAAAGTGTTGGTTGAAACTATTATTAATAATAATGAGAACAATACAGAACAACCAGAACGCATTGCAAATGCTGAATCTTGGTGGGATCAGATTGTTAATTATTTAAAAAACTTATTCACTAAGAGTGGCTTTGATATGGCTGCTATGAAAATTATCAATGGTGAAGTAATTGGTACAGTTGAAGATATCAGAGAGAACGCAGGAGAGATGTTCTTCCAATTATCTAAACAAGAAAAGATTGTTAATGATATTAAAGATGTATCTAGCAGAATTGAAAAGAAAGCTGTTAAGAATGAACTTGGTGGTGAAGAAGAAAAGTATTTCATTGATGGTAAACAAATCAAAAACAGAGTTAGTAACATTATCAAAACTTGGTATGATGAAATACGTTCACAAGATGCATTAACTGATTCTGAATACAAGAAAGGAATCAATACATTAAAAGCTGATAAGGGTACTGCAGGTCACAAAGACTTTGAATATGCATTCACTCTATTTGTAGATGAGAATGGTAAGATGAAAAGTGCTGATGAAATAGATCGTGCTATATTAACTGACAATCATGTATCATTCATTGATCCAAACAATAACACTATCTACGAGATGCTAAGAGATAATCTTAGAGCACGTATGGAATCTTTTCCTGAAGGTACAGTGTTTATGTCTGAGGTGACAATCTTTGATCCTAAAAGAGATGTTGCTGGTACAGTAGATTTCTTAGCTATCACTCCTGAAGGAAAGGTGAATATCCTTGACTGGAAGTTTATTGGACTTGATACAATGAGATATCAAGATGTTCCTTGGTACAATGTTGCTTCTTGGGATAGACAAATGAAACAATATAAAACTATCATCAAAGATAACTATGGTGTAGATAATAAAGACTTTGAACAAACTAGAATGATTCCTATCAGAGCAGTTTATTCTGAAGCAAATCCACAAACAAAAGTACTTCCTAAACTATTACAAATAGAAATAGGAGATGTTAATATTAAAAATATTAAACAAGACTACTTAGTTCCTGTTGGTGTAGCTAATGAAAGAGTTATTATTGAAAATGACAAAGAAGCTACTAAGAAGATTAATTCTTTATTAGATAAGTTAAATGATGTATATACTAAGTTAGCTGAACAAAAAGTTTTACAATCAGAAAGATTAAATAAGAACGAACAATTAAATGCTCTTTATTCTGCAATAAGACAATTACAAATGAAACAAGATGTTGGTCCTTTAATCTATCAATCTAAAATATTAAATGTACAGATACAAAGTATAATTAATAATTATAATGAACAGTTTAAAGGTAGAACAGATCTTAATCAGAAAGAAATAGAAGAGTTTACTAAAACATTAAGACTTGCTGAAGATGCATTACAACATTATTTAACATTAGATCTTGATCTTGATTTCTTATTTGAAGGAAAAATTTCAGATGAGGACAAACAATTACAAGATGAGATTAGAGAGACAGCATATCAATCAAGAAAGATTAATTCAAATCTATCTGATATATTTACTGAGTTCACTGTTGACCAGATTGGTGGTACAGAAAATGGAGAGAAGGTTGTAAAAGGATTGTTCTCTAGACAATTAGGAACTACATCTACTATTCAGTTAAAAGGAATGGCTGCACTGTATCAAAAAGCTAATGCTGCTTTTGGACGTGCTGGTATGGACACACAAACTGAGGTGGCAAGATTAACTGCATTAAAAAATGCATATCAAACATGGGCATCAGCTAAAGGATTAGGTGCTAAGAACATGTTTAATATAATTAAGAAGAAAGACTCTAATGAATTAATTGATGAATTCAGACCTGAGTTCTATACTGAATTAAAAAAAGCTACAGATAAAAATGTTAAAGATGTTAAATGGATAAAAGATAACATTGATGTAGAAGCTTATAGACAATATCTTGATGAGAAAAGACAAGAAGAATATAAAAGAATAGATAATCTTCCTAGACTTGGCACACAAGAACAAAATGAAAATGATATAGCTGCTGAGAAAGCTAAAGCTTCTGCATTATATAATATTGTAGATGATAAATCTTTAGGTTGGTTATTGTATAAAGAAGCTAAACAGTTTCCAAAAGCTGATTGGCAATCTGAACAATGGAAAGAATTACATAAGAAAGATGCATCTGGTAATTATGTAAACAAACCTGCTCTTGATTTCTACAATTATATTATAGAAAGAAATGAAAAATATGCAGACATAGGATATATATCAAATGGTGCAGCTAGAACATTCCTTCCTTGGGTAAGAAAAGGATTAACTGAGAAACTTATATTCGGTGGAAAGGTTACTATTGGAGAACAATTTCTTAAGAACATTTCTGTTGATGAGGAAGAAGTTGGACTTGGAAGATTTGATCCTATATCAGGTAAGACTATTAATAAGATTCCTAAATACTTAACTAGAGAATTTGAACAAGATGCATCAGAAGATCTTTTCAAAACAATATCTATGTATAATGAGTTTGCTATTAAGTTCCAATATTTATCAGATATGGAAAACCAAGCATTAGCATTATTAAGACTTGAGAAAAACAAGAAAGCTATTGCTACATCTATGTTTGGTAAAACACAAAAGGATGCTAATGGTGATCTTGTATATATAAATGATAACACTGAAAACTCTAAGCTTATAGAGGATATGATTAAAGCAATCGTATACCAACAGAAGTATATAGAGAGTGAAGCATTTGATCAACTACTTGGTAAGTTTGGAAACTTTGGAAATACAATCAATACTAAACTTGGATTTAAGTTATTACCAGAAACATTAGATGGAAGACAGTTAAGTATTAACAAAGTGATTACACAGATGAATAATACATTCCAAGTGACAGCACTTGGTCTTAATATATTATCATCTGCTTCTAACTATTTTGGTGGTACAGCACAAGGATATATTAATGCTGGTAAGTATTTTACTAAACGTGAATATATATCTACAGAAAAATGGTTACTAAGTAATAAGATGGCTGGTGATATAGATAAAAAGACTGCACTAGCTGCACTAGAATATTTTGTCCCATTCACAGATAACTACAATAGATATGCTGCTACAAAACTTTCAATCAATAAACTAGATGATCAAGCTATTCAAGATTGGTTAATGATCTTGATGAGAAAAGGGGATGAAGCTGTTCAGACAGTTAACTTCTTTTCATTCTTAAAGAATGCAGTTGTTGTAGATGGTAAAGTTCTTAATGCTAGAGAGTATTTAAAAGCTACAGATGAGTTTAAAAACTTCTATCAAGGAACACAATCAGAAAGAGATGCTAGAGCTGCAAAGTTTGAGAAGGATGTTAAAGAACTTGTAAAAGAAAATGGTGTTCTTAATATTAGTAAAGTGGTAGATGGAGAACTTGTTATTCCTGGTGTAGAAAGAAAGTCTGATTCTGTAATAGAATTCAGAAGAAAGGTGCAAAGTTTTACAGCTGATGCATTAGGATCTATGACAGAAGAGAACAAACGTTTACTAAACTTAAATGTATATGGAAACTCTTTCATGGTGTTCAAGAACTGGATCCCTAGACTAGTTGATGTACGTATGGGTAATGTTAAATACAATGCTGCATCAGATGCTTACGAATGGGGAAGAACTAGAATGATTGCTAGAATTATATCAGATGATCTTAGAGGATCTTTAGGTAATCTTAAAAACTCATTAATGGGTAATGATAAAGGTATAGAATATATAAGACAGCTTTATGAAAAAAAGAGAGCTGACTATAAAGCTGATACTAATAAAGAACTTGAAATGACAGAAGATGAATTCATCGATCTTGTTAGACAAAACATCAAGAACCAATTAGTAGATGTATTATTCTATGCTGGATTATGGGCTATATTCTTAACACTTAAAGCAATGGCTCCAGATGATGATGAAGATCCTATAGTTAAGAACCAATGGAAGTTTGCTCTTAAAGCTACAGATAAGTTTAAAGATGAGCTTGGATACTTCTATAATCCTACAAGTTTAACAAACTTAGTTTCTCAAGGAGCATTTCCTGCAATGGGACTTATAACCAATTATGAAAAAGGAGTGGTAAACTTCATAAAAGAATCATATGGGTTAGCTACAGGAGATGAAGAACTTGTTGAAAAGAATAATGTTATCAAGTATTGGATGAAAACAAATCCTATAACTAACCAAGCTGCTGGTATGCTCCCAATGTTCTATCCTGATCTAGCTAAAGATCTTGGTATCAAAATGCAATCGCAATCAGGTATTAGGTAATAACGCTATATTATACCAGGTATTTACTGTCAACACTTTTAAAACATATAATTAATACTTAACTTTGCTCACATGAGAACAGCTGCAATTTGCCCAACATGTGCTGTGTATGAAAATGCTTTATGCATTATATACAATGGCCCTTATTTAACTAACATTAATGTTAATCCTTTAGAGGATCTTCAAACAATACTAGGTAAAATAAATACTAACTTAGTACCAAAAACTGGTATTATTGCTCCTAGCACATCTGCTACATATCTAGGACAAACTTATTTAAACACAGCTAAGTCTATGCTGTATTTTGCTAAAGCTGTAGGTACAGGAGCTGCTGATTGGAGTCTTGTATTAACATCTCCTTTAGTAACACCTGAGTATGCTAACAATGCTGCTGCTTTATTTGCTGGCTTAGTTGCTGGTCAGATCTACCGTACAGGAGATCTTCTTAAAATCGTTCACTAATAATACAACCCAATGAGTGTAATCTGTGCAGCTAATCCTTGCCCAATTCTACTAAGTGCATCCTGTGTATTCTACGAAGGACCTAACTTGGTATGTACTGGTATATATACTAATGAAACCGTTGAATCTGCATTACAAAAGATAAATGCTGCATTGTGTTCTGGTGCTGGTGCTGATGGAACTAGTGGTACTTCTGGTACCAGTGGAACGTCAGGCACAACAGGCACTAGTGGAACTTCTGCCACTTCAGGCACCTCTGGTACCACAGGTACTAGTGGATCTGCAGGTACATCTGGTTCTTCTGCTACAAGTGGAACAACAGGAACCAGTGGTAGTTCAGGGAGTAGTTCTACATCAGGAACCTCAGGAAGTTCTGCCACAAGTGGAACCTCTGGAAGTACAGGAACCTCAGGAACATCAGCTACAAGCGGAACAGCTGGTACTGCTGGAAGTTCTGGTACCACTGGATCTTCTGGTAGCTCAGGAACAAGTGGCACTTCAGGTACCTCAGGTACTACTGGGACCAGTGGTACATCTGCTACAGCAGGTACAAGCGGAACATCAGGAATACAAGGTGATAGATATAGAACAACTTCTACAGACTGTCTTATATTAGGTAATTCAGGAACATTCACTGTTGATACAGAATTGGCATACACCCCTGGACAATCTATTATTATTGCATATGATGCATTTAATTATCAAGAATGTATTGTTATTACATACGATCCTCTTACAGGAATATTAGTTTTCAGCAGCCCTACATTAGTAGTTGGTTCAGGAAACTATTGTATATGGGATATAAACTTAGATGGTAGTACAGGAGGAGATGGAAGTAATGGTACTTCTGGAACTTCTGGAACTACAGGAAGTTCTGGTACAACAGGAACTAGTGGAACAACTGGCACAAGTGGGACTAGTGGCACTTCAGGAAGCTCTGGATCAACAGGTACATCAGGTACAACAGGAACAAGTGGCTCTAGTGGATCTAGTGGCTCATCAGGTACTGATGGAACATCTGGTACAAGTGGGAGTACTGGAACAAGTGGTACATCAGCAACCTCAGGATCTAGTGGCTCAAGTGCTACATCAGGTACCTCTGGCACTAGTGGGACCACAGGAACATCTGGTACCTCAGCAACTTCTGGTACATCAGGCACAGCTGGTAGTAGCGGATCTGCAGGTACCACTGGTACATCAGGAACAACTGGTACAAGTGGAAGCTCAGGAACTAGTGCAATAAATGGTTCTTCGGGAGCTGCTATAGCTAACTGGTTTGCAAGTTATTCAGATAGTACAACACAAGTTGTTACAGCATCAAACACTCCTACAGTTATTACATACAACACAACAGAACTAGCAAATGGTATTGTCTTAGACTTTGGTCAACAGATTAGATATCCATATGCTGGTATATACGAAATAGGTTATTCATTACAAATAGAAAAGACAAGTGGTGGAACAGCCACTGATGTTGATATATTCTTAAGAAAGAATGGTACAGACATAGTTCGTACAGATTCTATATTATCTATGGGAAATAACAATGGTAAAAACTTACCATTTGTATCTATTATATTAGAACTACAAGCTAATGATTATTTAGAAATTCTATTTGCTTCTGTATCTGCAAATATACAAATTACAGCTGTCCCTGCACAAAATGTTCCTTATGCTCATCCTGCAGCACCTTCTATTATTGTTGTAACAAAACAAATAGGTGTTTCTGTAGGAAGTACATCTGGTTCAAGTGGAACTAGTGCTACGTCAGGAACCACTGGTACATCAGGAACTTCTGCAACCTCTGGTACATCTGCTACAAGTGGTAGTTCTGGAACTGCTGGAACTTCAGCAACAAGTGGATCTGCAGGTACATCTGGTACAGATGGAACAGGAGGAACCTCTGGTACTTCTGGAACCTCAGCTACTAGTGGTAGCTCTGGTACATCAGGAATTGATGGTACAAGTGGTAGTAATGGATCTGATGGGACTAGTGGAACTAGTGGTACATCAGCCACAAGTGGTACAAGTGGAAGTTCTGCAACTAGTGGAACCAGTGGGACAAGTGGAAGTACAGGTACTTCAGGTTCAGCTGGTAGTTCAGGAAGTTCAGGAAGCTCATCAACTAGTGGAACAAGTGGAACTAATGGTTCAGGAGGAACTTCTGGAACATCTTCTACAGGAGGTACATCAGGATCTTCAGCAACTAGTGGAACATCAGGCACCTCAGCAACAAGTGGATCATCTGGTACAAGTGCCACAAGTGGTACCTCTGCAACATCTGGTACAACAGGAACATCTGGTACATCAGGATATTCTGGAGATAAATATGCCACAACATCTACTACATGTTTTACGTTAGGTAATAGTGGTACAATCACTGTAGGCACTAACTTAGCATATACAGTAGCTCAATCTATTATAATAGCATTTGATGCTAATAATTACCAAGAGAGTGAAGTGATATCTTATAACCCTTCTACAGGAGTATTGGTATTTGCTGCTCCTACAAGAACTGTAGGATCTGGATTCTATTGTGCATGGTTTGTTAACCTTGATGGTGCAACAGGTGGTGATGGATCTAATGGTACATCAGGTACCAGTGGTTCTTCAGCTACTAGTGGATCTTCTGGATCTACAGGAACCTCAGGAACTACAGGCACATCTGGAACTACTGGTACATCTGGCACTTCAGGTACAACAGGTACATCAGGAACATCTGCTACTAGTGGAACTAGTGGTAGTACAGGTACAAGTGGTTCTTCTGGTACATCTGCAACAAGTGGAAGTAGTGGAACATCTGCTACTAATGGTACAGGTGGAACTAGTGGAACTAGTGGCTCTGCTGGAAGTTCAGGATCTGCTGGTACAAGTGGGTCTGCAGGCTCTTCAGGTTCTGCAGGAACTAGTGGTACAAATGGATCTGCTGGTACATCAGGTTCTAGTGGAAGTTCTGGTACTGCAGGAAGCTCAGGCACTGCTGGTACATCTGGAATAAATGGTTCAAATGGTACATCAGGTACTTCAGGAAGTAGTGGTACTTCTGGTACTTCAGGATCTACAGGAACAAGTGGAACAGCAGGTTCTAGTGGTTCAAGCGGTACATCTGGAACATCAGGTACCACAGGTACGTCAGGTACTAGTGCTACTAGTGGAACTGGAGGAACTTCAGGTACCACAGGTAAAGATGGTAATTATGGTGGTGATAGTTTACAATGGGCTTTAACAGCTTTAAGTACAGCTCCTACACTACCACCTACAGGTGGAATGTATTTCAATGGTGCAACCTTTGCTGCCACTACACAGATATCATTTAGTTTAACTGATGGTAACACTGGAAATGCAACAGCATGGTTAACAGCATTAGGAGCAAGTACAAACACAATCAAGGGAAGTATAAGAATTGCAAGAACTAATTTTGGAAATCTTTATGGAGATTATCAAATTACTGGTGTTACAATTGGAACATTTGCTACATTAAGTGTTACATATGTAGGAAGTAATGGATTAGCATCAAATGTAGTAGGTAGTCAGTTGATGGTAAGTTTTGCTAGAGCAGGAGATCAAGGATCATCAGGGACTACTGGAACTTCTGGATCCTCTGGTACAAAGGGAACATCAGGAACTAGTGGAACGTCTGGTACTACTGGAACTTCAGGAACTAGTGGATCTAGTGGTAACTATGGAGGAGACAGTTTGCAATGGACTTTAGCAGCAGTTAGCACAGCTCCTACATTACCAGCAGCTGGAGAAATGTATTTTAATGGAGCAACTTTTGGTAGCACAACACAAATATCTGTTAGCTTAACTGATAATCTTACAGGAAATGCAACTGGTTGGTTAACTGCACTTGGTACAAGTACTAATGCAATAAAAGGTAGCATAAGAATTATGAAGCCTTTTACAGCAGCATCACTTCCTTATGGAGATTATCAGATCACTAGTGTCACTATAGGAACATTTGCTACTATCAATGTTGTTGCAGTAGCACAGAATGGATCAGCAGCTTCATTAATTGGAACAACTGTAGTTATGACTTTTGCAAGAGCTGGGGATCAAGGAACTAATGGAACCTCAGGAACAAGTGGTCTTTTAGGTTCATTATCTGCAATAGGAATTGTTCCTAATGCTAATGGTGCTACATTAACAGGAAATGTATTAAATCTACAACCTGCTAATACTTCTTTTGGAGGTGTTGTAACAACAGGTGGTCAATCATTTTCAGGTCTAAAAAACTTTACAGATAATATTATAGTAAACACAATTACAGTATGGAGAGGTAATAACAATAGCTCCACTAATATAGGAATTGGTTTAGATACATTAACTGATAACACAGGAAATCAAAATACAGTAATAGGGTATCAAGCAGCATCTTCTTTGCTATCAACTAGTAGTTTTACTACAGCTGTTGGGTATCAAGCTTTATTTTTAGGGAAAGGAAATCAAAATACAGCTATTGGATGGAGATCATTATATGCAAATACAGGAAGTTTTAATACATCTGTTGGATATGAATCTTTATCTGCCAATTTAACAGGTAGTTCTAATACTGCAATTGGTACAAATGCTGGTCAATATATTGCAGATAAAATAACACTTGCTACTGTTCTAAGTAATAGTATAATGTTAGGTTTTAGAACTTCTCCATTAGCAAATAATCAAACAAATCAAATAGTTATAGGGTATGATGCAACAGGATTAGGTTCAAACACAACAGTATTAGGTAATTCATCTACAATAACAGCTGCTATTTATGGAAACTTATTATTAGGAACCACTGTTGTTTCAGGTTATAAATTAGATGTTAATGGTACAGCAAGAATACAAACAGTACCAACAATTACTACAGCAACTAAAGCATTAGTAAAAGACCCATCTACAGGACAAATTAGTGAACAAAGTATAAGTACATTAGGTACATCAGGTTCTAGTGGTACTAGTGGATCTTCAGGTGTAAACGGAACTAATGGTACATCAGGTATTAATGGATCTTCTGGTACAAGTGGAACCACAGGAACTAGTGGAACCACAGGAACTAGTGGTACAACAGGTACCAGTGGTACTAGTGGTACATCAGTAACTGTAAGTGGAACAACTAATTATGTTGCTAAGTTTACATCAGCAACTACTATTGGTAACACAGGTGCTATGATATTTGACAATGGTACTAATGTTGGTATTGGAACAAGTTCTCCTCAAAGTAAGTTGCACATTATAGGTGATGGAATCACTCTTGCAACAGCTGATATCACTTTTGGATTTGGATCTATAAAAACAGTTGTTCCTGATGCTATAAATTATCCATATGAAGGAGACATGTTGTTCTCTAGTTTTAGATTTAGTAGCTCATATAGTATAGTTGAAAACTTACGTATTGTTGCACGTACTGGTAACGTAGGGATTGGGACCTCAAGCCCAAGTTCACTACTTGAGGTTGCAGGTATAGGAAAATTTACAGGCACAGGAGGAAGAAGTGTTGTTTTAGAAGGTAATGGAGCAGGTAGAATAGATATTAATGGAGATGGTTCTGTATATGCTACGGGTATATTATTTAATAGCCAAGCAGGAGGAACAGCCTTAAGTGGAATATGGAATTACGGTAGTGGTACTTCTCAGCAATGGTTGGCTATTGGAGGAACTGCTTATAATAATGCAGCAATATATACTTTACCATCAGGTAACGTAGGAATTGATATTTCAAGTCCTTCACAGAAGCTGCACGTATCAGGAAGTGCTAGAATCACAGGAGCTTTATATGATTCGGCTAATTCACCAGGAACATCAGGACAAGTGTTATCATCTACAGTAACAGGAACTGCTTGGGTTACTGGTGGTGGAATTAGTGGTTCTGGAACAACAAACTACATACCTCAATTTACAGGAGCTACATCTATAGGTAACTCTACAATTTATGCTAGTGGTTCAAATATAGGTATAAACACTACCTCCCCAGGAGCTGTTCTTGATGTAGTAGGATCCTTCAATGCTACTACTGGCGGAGCTGCATTAAATGTAAGTGGAGGACTAGCATACGCAGGTTATCAAGGCGCTTATGATTATAGTTATGCTGGAGCAGCTGCTTCTACTATTAATGGCAATGATGGTCAAGCATTTATACAATCTTATTCAGCAGCTTATGCTAGATCACCAAAATTAGGTATACAAGCTTATAATAGTAATACAGCAGATCAAGATTTCTTAGTAGCAAAACATTTAATACAGAATTCATATACACCAACAGATCCTTACGTTCCTGCAAAATGGATTAGAATTTGGGATGAAGACACTGGAGCATTCTTTTTTATACCTATGTATCAATAACTAAACAAAAATAAAAATGAAATCGTTAATTACTTACAATTGGAATTGTAAAACGGTGGATGTATATCCAACAGAAGGAGAATACACAGACGTAGTGTACAACGTACACTGGATAGTAACTGGTACAGATGATTCTGTTCCACCAGTAGAAGGAAGATTATATGGTACACAAATTTTAAACACAAGTGACATTACAACGTTTATACCTTTTGATCAACTTACTAATGAAGAAATAGTAGCTTGGACACAATCAGCAATGGGTCCAGAAAGAGTAGCAGAAATAGAAGCAAATATTGTAAGTCAAATTGAACTTATAATAAATCCTACATCACTTACATTGACTATTGAAAATTAATTTGTATATTTGTAAAAAATATATAACTTATGAAAAACTCAGAAGCAATTAAAATTTTAATGCAAGTAGCTGTAGCTGCTCAAGCTAAAGGTGTCTTAAATTTAGATGAGGCTGTCCTTGTCAAAGAGTCTATTGATTCTTTAAAAGATCTTATTGAAAAATTAGAAAAAGAAGAAGCTCCTAATTAAGGAGCTTTTTTATTTCTTCTATCACCATATTTGGTGTTATACTCTTCTGACATTCAAACTGTCTATCTGTTCCTTTATGGACAGGACACCAGTTCCAATCTCCTTTATCAAATTTATATTGAGGATCATTCCAACATCCATGGCATACACTTGTGTTTACAGGTCTCAAACATTCAAACTCATGATTAGCTTCAGTGAAGTTAGAGATCATTATCACCTTTTTGTTAAGGGCCCATGCTAACCAGCTAAGCCCACTAGATAGTCCTATAAAGAAAGCACTTTGTTCTATTCGTTCTATTGTACTATTCATTGAGGTGTCAAGTAATCCTTGACAGCTGTCAAATGGATTATTCTCTAATGATGTATTTATCACTTCATATCCTTGATCATGTAGATAGTTAATCACTTCTTGCCAATGCTCTCTGGTCCAGAACTTACAACCAGATGTTGAGTTGGTTGCTATTGTTACTAATTTTTCATTAACAAATCCTGAATGCATTGATAGTATTTTAGGTTTGATTTCTATATAAGGAAGACCTAGAATGTTTGTAGCTGTCTGCTGTAAAGGAATAGTGTTAGGAAGAACTGGTTCTTTGTTCTCATTATAGAACCAACCAAGTTTATACATAGCATAGATGTTGTTAACAACAGTTCCTGGCTCAACAAACTCTAGCATTGGATATTCTTTTTCAAACAAGAAGTTCTTGAATGTACTAACAATCACCTCACAGTTATGTGCACATCTAAACTCTTCTACATATGGCATCCAAGCTATTGTATCTCCTAGAGAAGAGCTATCAAATGCTATGTACACTCTTCTATTCTCCAACTGTACGAATTTATCGTACACTTTCTCTCCATCTTTATACACAACGGTTCTCCAATTGGTATAATACTCTCTAGCAAGTTTTATCCAATGATTACACTTTAAATTATCATGATATACTAAAGTGGAGCCATCATAAAACTCTACAAGAAAGTTACTAGTAGATGTACCAGTTATCTCTAAGAATGGTTGGCCTATGAAGTTCTGTATGATATTATAATCTTTTACATCATTTTTGTGTGGAATAACAGACATTGCATGCTTATATAGGTTTAAGTTATTCTTAGCAAAAAATATAGATGGGTTATCAATTGGTATAGGATAATTTACAGGAGATGCTAATATACTTGTTATCTGTGGTACTATCATAATAGGATTTAAATTAGTTATATACTTAGTGAACATGTCTTTATATTGAGGAAGGTTTCTAGCTAGTATAGGTTTGCCATAACTGATAGCTTCTCTTAACACTAGCGGATTACATTCCCATGTAGAGTTAAACATAAACAAGTCTGCAGCTTTCATAAACAAATCAGTGTTTGTTTGCTCTCCCCATATCTTTACATTGTCTGGAACATCTTTCATCAATGGCTCCCAATAGTCTTTGAAGTTCCCAGCCTGGTTACCTACAAAGTGGAAGTGTACGTCTGGCATTTGTCTAGCTGCTTCCATTCCTTCTCCCTGGTTCTTTCCTCTAGTCCAAAGTCCTATGTTTACAACATGTTTCTTTGTTATATCCATTCCAAGATTTATTTGTGCAGCAGTTTGTTCAATGTCCTTTATAGGATTATAATCTATAGGATACTCAATCACTTGTTTATATCCATCAAGGCTAGCAAATGTATCTATATGATATGGACTACAGAATGCATAAGCATCTGGTATAAACATCTTAGTCTCTGGTACAAAAGATATATCATGACAAGTTTCAATGATACGATATGATCTGTTATGATCGTATAATGATACAATCATCTCTCTATCAAGTCTCTCAGACATCTCATCAATATGTATAACATCAGGTTTGAACTGTTGTATAATTTGAAACAGTTCATTCTTATCTTCATACAATGTATGTACAGGTACAATGTCCATAATCTTATCTCTCTGTACAACAAAGTCTAAACCATGGCATTGATATTCTACAACAAAGATATCTACTTCTGTATAAGCATGTAATGTCTCTATTCTTTTAAGAAGAAACTGAGGCATACCACCTGTTGACAAGTGAGGAGCAAGGAACATTATCTTTAAACGTTTAGACATCTTAGACATCATCTTAGACATTATAACAGGATGTTTCTCTCCATGTAAGAAGAATAGATCCTGCTCACAAGCTGGTAACTTAAACCATGATTCCATATACTTACCCCAATTATCTTCATTGTATATCTTATCTAATCTATCATAGCTAGCATTAGTATATATATAAGGAAGACCATCTAAGAACTTATGTTTCCAAAGTAACACGTTTACTATTGTCTCTTCGTGATAAGGAGCATAGTATTGAGGATTCTTTAACACCTCTGGGTGATTACACATCCAACTCCACTCATCTAAGAATGGTATAGTGTTCTGACCAGCTACAAAGTAACCTGTCTGTCTATACTTGTCTCTAATATTTTGATGTACACCAAACAACTGACATGCTGGATATTCTAATGTCTTAACTAGTTCAGTTCCTCCTCTTCCATTAATAAATAGATAGTCATATATACCCTCTGTGAAATACGGAAATTCCGAATTTGTAGGATAGTAGTTGAATATTCTATCTACATACTTAGTGGCCACACTGTCAGAATCTACATAACATATAGTGTTAGCAAATCTTTCAAGAGCATCTTTAACTATAAGGGGTCTTTGTATTAATAGTTTGTATACATCACTCTTGTTTCTATCTATGTAAGTTCCCTTAGGTAAGTCTTCTACATCACACTTCCACCATACAGTGTTAGCTCCTGGAACTTCTCTATAATCATCTAGCATATATACTAGCACAGGAATGTCACTCACTCTATTAAGACTCTCTACAGCCATACATACAACATCATAATAAGATGGAGTGGCATATAGCACGTACATTTTTTCTTCTTTTGTACGTACATATGTATAATATGCATAATACTCATTTCTATATATACAAGATAGATCAGGATA
>Ga0315289_10004632_pt1 | contig 20451 bp, 16 predicted proteins | sample YL17G11_40_MG_FD_203452 | JGI IMG/M metagenome (GOLD analysis project Ga0315289, IMG submission 203452) | Sediment microbial communities from Yellowstone Lake, YNP, Wyoming, USA - YL17G11_40 | ecosystem: Environmental > Aquatic > Freshwater > Lake > Sediment | place: USA: Wyoming | collected... | reverse complement strand
ACCAGACTGCGAGCGTTGCCTTCCACGGCGGCTTTCCAGACACACTCGCCGTTTTGGCGACTGAAGGCACAGACCTCATCTTGTCCTCCGGCCAGCACCAGGTTCTCGCACAGGATGAGCTCGGCATCATGTGGACACGTTACACGCCAGTTCACGGTTGGCTCAATCTTCTCGCGATTGTGCTGGGCCAGATCCTGGGTGGCGAGTTTGATGTCCTCCTGGACCTTCGGGCGCGCCGCGGCGGTTGCCGTGCTCAACTGGGTGCGCAGGGCCTTAATCTTGAATTCGAGCGAATTGCGGCGTTTGCTCGCCTCGGCGTACGCGGTCCGGTCCAGGGCCAGAATCTCCTTGGCCGTTGCCATGTAAGCCATGTCCCCGGAGACGGTTAGCCGCCGGCCGGGAAACCACGCGAAGCCGGTGCGGCCGGTCTGCTGATCGAGGGCCAGCAGGTGATCCTCGCTGCCCGTGTAGATTTGATTATCGACGAGCAGGGCGTAGGTTCCACCGATATTGCCACCCGATTCCTCGCTGCGCCAGGCGTATTTGCGGTTGAACGCGAGCTGACCGGTGGATTTCTCGAAGGCCACCGGCAGGGCTCGGCCCGAAGGCACGAACAAGCGCGTCGCCGCGGCCAGCATGTACCCCTGGGGCGAGAACTCATTCTGGTAGGCATCGGCCTCGCTGATCGAGTCGTCGCGCCAGACGACCCTGCCGTCCTCGGCGCGGACCGCGACGAGATAGACGTTCTCGTGCGGGAATACGCCCGCTCCGAAATAGGCCACCCCGTCGTCGACCAGCACGCCGGAGCGAATCGGCCAGCGCGAGATCATCCGCTCATTGCCCAGCAGCCGCTCCTCAGCCGGCCCGCCGCGCACCTTCCATACGAGTTCACCGGTATCCGCCTTGAGACAGTAGACGAAGCCATCATCCGAGCCGACGAAGAGCCGTCCGTCCCAGAGAGTCGGCGCCAGGCGAATCGGCCCGCCCGTGAAGAAGGACCATAGTTCTTCGCCGGTAGTCGCCGATAGGGTGTAGACCTTGTCGTCCGCCGAAGAGCCGAAATAGAGGCGGTCACCGGCGACGACGACATGGAAGGCATCGTCGAAGTCCACGCGGTTGTGCAGGAGAAAGCCCTCGCGGGGCCGCGTGCCGGGACCGGACCAAGCGGGTCGGGGCTCATGGGTCGAGGTGTAGACCCACCGGAGCACCAGGGGCGCGCCCAGGGACTCATTCGTGCAACCCGTACGCGCAAGGTCGTGGCGGTAGGTAGGCCAGTCCGACGCCATGACGCTCGTGACCGCTAGCAGCAGAACCAAGGCCGAAGTCAACGCGGGTTTCCCATTCCTTCCCATGTTCAGTTCTCTCCTGCACTCAAGCGCGACATGTCAGTGCGAAGTGGTAGGGTGCGTACCACGCACCGCTTCGTCGCGGCGGTGAGATGGTGCGTGATACGCACCCTACGGATAGTTTCAATTCCATAGTGCATTCAACTGCCTGACGGTCTCGTCCACCAGGACTTGCCCGCCCTTGGGACCGACGATGAATTTGTCGGCGCTGTATCCTCCGCCCTCGACGCCTTTCTGGGTCGGCAGGTAGCCGCAGTTCTGACAGGATAGTTGGACCAGAAAGGTCAACGTGGCCGGACTCCTTGCCTTGATCCGGATGCCGTAGTCGAGATAGAGCTCGAAGGGATTCGTGGCCATCGCGATGTCGCCCAAGCGGAGGACGTGAAACTCAATCGGGGCGCCGGAATCCGTCGTATAGAAGGGCGTGGCGGGCGGCTCCTGTGGCGGGAGATCGGCTTTCGCCACCGCATGTTTGAAGACGGTACTGGTCTGAATATCCTTCTTGGCCAGCGGCAGGCAGTTCTCGACCGCATCGACGATCCGCCGGGCGATTTCCTGGCGGCTGGACAAGCCGCGCCTCTGCCGCATGACCTCTTCCGCACGCGCGCGAAAGAGCAGGTGCGGCGAGTTGTCGCCCGCGGCGGCACACTGCGGGAGGATGAAGATGTTCCGGGAGAGCCGGCGCCGGATCTCCAGCCGCACATCATGCCAAAAATCGGCGGAGACCTCGCTCAATCCCTCGGTTTCCTGGGCCGTGCAGGCGATGTTGACGACGATTCCCGTCGGCGCCTTGTCCTGGTCCCAGAAGAAGAGCATCTCCACGCCGTGATCCTCCATGCCCTCCAGGTTGGCGAAGTCCGGCTGGTTCGTGTGGCCGTACATGACCGACGAGCCATTGAAGTAGTGGGCCCGGCGGTTCCAGCCGACGACGGCATGGCCGAGCGCCCAGCTCATGCCGCTCGGCTTGCGGCTCTGCCAGGCGTCGACAGCAATTTTGGCGACTCGCTCCACAAAAAAGTCTGCGTACTCCGTCGCTTTCATTACGCCCTCGTCCTTGCTGACATCATAGAGCGCCCCGAAATCCCGATCGGAAAATCCCGGGCCGGTGTGCGTGTGCGTGGCGTTCAGAAACAGCTTCTCGGCCTCGAAATCAGGCAGCCGGTCTTTGACCGTCTGCTTGAGCCGGTCCTGAACCGATTTGCGAATGAACAACAGATCGCAGGAGATGAGAATCGCCTGCTCCCGCTGTCCGTCTTCTCCTCGGGTCTCAATCGCCAAAGCGGTGGCGGTCAGGGGATCACGGACCTTCTGGGATATCCGCTTGTGCAACTGGCCGATCAGGGCGACGGGCCTTTCCGGCGTGATGTCCACGGCGGCCCAACCCACGTACAGAGGACCCGTTGCTGCTATCGCCTCTTGACACAAGACCAGGATCAGAACAAGGGCCATCGGTCTCATCGCAACTCTCCTCTACAAATGCCAGGGGCTCCGCATCGGCCGGCATAGCATCCGGCTGGCTTCGGGATCGTTCACGAAGTCTTCCCTTTGCGGGTCCCAGCGCAGCTTGCGGCCCAGGCGGGTACAGATGTTGGTCAGATGGCAGATCGTGTCCGTGCGGACGGCCACGTCGATGGGGCAGATCGTCTGGCTCCTCGTCTTGACGGCGTCGAGGAAGTTGCGCTGGTGGCCCTTGCTCTCGATCAGGTGAATCTCGTCCTGACCGATCGTGGACTTCAGCAAGGACGACGGCTCGGCCCAGATCCCTTCGCGTCCGACGTGTACCCAGCCTTCGCTCCCCTGGAAGTTGATGCCCATCTTGTTCTGCTTGTTGTCGGTGTAAACCATCGTCACGCCGTCGGCATACTTGTGCGAGACTTTCCAACTGACGGCGCAATCGGCCAAACCGTCCTCCGGGAAGACGGCGGTTCCCTCGATCTCCACCGGGCCGCTGTCATCCGTGCCGTGGCCCCATTGGGCGATGTCCACGTGGTGGACGCCCCAGTAGCCGCCGATGCCGCCCAGGCAATAGTCGGAGATGTGGTACCAATTCGAGTAGCTCTCTTCCTTGGTCCAGGGGCGACAGCGCTGGTAGGTGTACGGGGCCCACGGCGCTGGGCCGAGCCACAGGTCGTAATCGAGACCCGGCGGCACCGGCTGAACCGGCTGGTTGGGCACGGGGAAGTCGTGCGGCACGCCGACCAGGATCGTGTGCAGCTTGCCGATGCGGCCGTTGCGGACGAGTTCGCAGGCAAAGCGGAAATTCCGCTCGGACCGCTGCTGCGTGCCCCATTGGAAGACCGTGCCGTACTTGTGGCACGTCGCCTGGAGGGCCTTGTCCCAGGCCACGCCCAGGCCCAACGCCTTCTCGGTATACATGTCCTTGCCGTTGCGGGCCGCCTCCAAAGAGACGAGCACGTGCCAGTGGTCCGGCGTGGCGACGACGACCGCGTCGATATCTTTGCGCCCGCAAACCTCGCGGAAGTCGTTGTAGGTGGCGCAGTCCTTGTTGCCGTAGCGCTGGTCCACAATGCCCTTGGCTTTCTGTCGCTGGCTCTCAAGGACATCGCACACAGCGACGATCTGGACGTCCTTATGGCCCAGGAACGCCTGCATCAAGCCGGTTCCCTGGGTCCCCAAGCCGATGGAGGCCATCACGATTCGCTCACTGGGGGCGACCGTGCCGGTCTGGCCCAGCGCCGAGGACGCAATGACGTACGGGAATGTTGCGGCTCCCGCGGCCGCCGATCCTGTCCACTGGAGGAACTTGCGACGGTTCATCATGAGAGTCTCCCTCACTTCTTGGTTGGGGATACTTCGGTTTGCTTATAGGTATCAAAGATCGCCGGGATACCGGCTTTTTGCGTGTCACCACTGTGAACGACGACGCGATAACTCAGAGTCAGCTTCTCGCCCTTGGGAATATCCAGCTTGTCGCCTTCGAGCCAGTTCATCGGCGTTGGTGAGAAGAAGCCGTAGTCGCGTGTGAACCACTTGGCCGGATACCAGCGGTCACTCGGATGTTGGAGGATAGCGATGCCTTCGGTGACCCCGGCTCGCGTGCCGTAGTAGTCGCACCAGGGTGAGGCGACGTCGAACGTGCCCTTTTCCCCAGTCTTGCCCTCCGCATTGACGAGAGTTCCCCCGGCGGTGACACCTAGTTCCGGCACAACGCGCGCCGAGAACAGCGAGTGGTTCGTTTTGAGGATCCGGATGTCGGTTAGGGGCTCCAGGGTGATGGTGAAGTCAATGAAGCGCAGACTGTCGCTCGGGGCGGTAATGACGATCTGACGCTGGTCGCGAAGGATAGACGCTTTGTCGGGCTGCTTCCAGAGACCGACATCGGTGAAGACGACCCTGCTGCCGGAGGCCTCCACGATTTTGGGCCTCTGAGAGATGATCTGGCCGCGCTCGTTGCCCTCCTGCCAGTAGTTGCCGCCATTGACGCGGTCGCAGCCAAAGAAGAGCGAATGATGATGGGGGTAGGGCTCCGAGGTCTCGGTCGTGAGGGACTTGCCCGACGCCGGGCCGTTGACCGGCCAGAAATACGGGTACTTCTGCGAGGTGTCAAACTTGTAGCAGGTGAACACCTGGCCGCCAATGGTGACGACGACCTGGTTCTTCTCCATCTTTGCCTCGATCTTGCCCGCTGTTGCCTGGGCTGCAACCAGAGCTGATGTACCGAAGAGAATCAAGGTTGCAGTGGACAGGAACGCTCGGATATTCATTGATGCATCCTCCAAAGAGACAATAATTACAGATGCCAGGGACTGCGCATGGCGCGGCCCAGCAGACGGTTGGCGGCGTCGTCGCCGGGAAACTCCTCCGCGGCGGGGTCCCACTGCAACGATCGTTGCAGCTTGTAGGTGAGGATCGTCAGATGGCCCAGGGACGCGCCCCGGTGGCCGATCTCTGCGCCGCAACTGGTCGGGCGCCTCGTGCGAATGCACTCGAACCAGTTGGCATGGTGGTTGTTGTCCCCGATGTTCACCTCGCGGGTGGTCAGCTTCATGTCTGCGAAAAGCTCCTCCGGGCCGCCCTCGATCGGGCCGCCGGTGGACATCGAGGTGACCCAGCCGCGTTCACCGACGAAGATACCGCCGAAGTTGCCGGCCAGGCGAGCCGTTGGGGGCACGGCCTTGTAGACGTTCTTGACCATCTCCCAGTTGTCGACGAGGTGCAGGAGCGTCCCGTTGGCGTACCGACAGGTGAGTGTTGGATACGTGCCGCTCCTGGGATGGATAAACTCGACCGGCCCGCTGTTCTCCACGCCCAACGCGTATTGAATCACATCCGCTGCATGCGAGTGATACCACGTTACGGCGGCCGCGCCGAAGTCTTCGCAGAACGCCCACGGCACAACACCAGGCGAGGGGTTCCTGTGGTAGGCGTTGTTGTACGGCTGCCAGGGGGCCGGACCCACCCATAGATCCCAATCCAATCCGTCGGGGACCGGCTCGGCGGGCAAGGCAAAATGCAACGGCACGTATGAGTCGACGCCGAGGCGACCTCCCAATTTGCCCCAGAGGGTGAAGACCGATTTGACCTTGCCCAGACCTCCCGCACGGACGAATTCGCAGACCTTGCGGATCGTGGAAATGGAACGGTACTGAGTCCCTGTCTGGAAGATGCGACCGTAGCGGCGTACGGCCTCGACCAGCCGCCGGCCCTCCTGGATCGTCAGCGAGATCGGTTTTTCGCAATAGACATCCTTACCGGCTTCCACCGCGTGAATGGACTGCAACGTATGCCAATGGTCCGGCGTGGCAATCACGACGGCGTCGATATCGGCGCGGGCCAGCAACTCGCGATAGTCGTTGTACACCGTGCAGCCTTTGTACTGGCCGCCGGGCGCGCGGGTCGCGTAAGTGTCTTCCACCCGTTTCTTCGCCTCGTCACGCCGCACGCGATCCACATCACAAACGGCCAGCACCTGGACCTCTCGGTCGCCGACCAGCCGGTGCAAATGCCCCCGTCCCATCGCCCCGTGGCCGATCAGACCCACCGGGATCCGCTCGCTCGGCGGCGTGCCGGTCGCGGCCCCGCGTGCCCAAGCCGGGACGACCCACGGAAGAGCAACCGCCGCGGAAAGGTGGCCCGCGTGGCCCAGGAACTGACGGCGCGTGAGCTTCCGGGCGTTCTGTCTGTCCCTCACAATCAACCTCCATTCGCCAGTTGCACGGTGATCTTGTTGAAAAGCTCGATAGCAGAGACACACGATTTCGCGTCTGTATTTCCCCCGAGGTCAAGGTAGAAGGTAACGTGAGTGCGGGCGCGGCGGCGGATTTGCTCAAGCTGGCTCTTCATGGCTTTGTCGTCAGCCCGCGCGTCCAGCGCGACAGTCTGTGGCGTGCTTCTGATTCCCATCCTTCTGGTAAACTCATCCGCCTTCTCGAATGGCGGACCATCGCTGCGATACATCGTTAGGCGAACACCGGCAGCGTCCAGCTTCAGGCGGACCTGCCGCATCTCATCGTCACTGAGTTGGCTATCGAAGCTTTTCGGGATATTGGCGCTCACCTTCTGATCGTTACGGGCGCCCACGTACAACAGGCCCAGTTCTGCTGCCTTGTCAATGATGTCGAAGACGGTTGGCTCCGGGGAAGATGGTACGAGTCCCAGCCGCCAACCGAACTTCTCCTGGGCGCGAATCGCCGGGGTCAGCTTGGCGCTTGGAGTCGTTGGCGCATCTAAGTCGCCCAGGGCGAATTGCGTGGCGGCCAGGTAGAACTGGAGCATCTTCGGGTCCCAGAAGACGGACGGGTGGTGGGCGAAGCCGCAGTAGAAGACGCGGCCCCGGCCGTACTGGCGGACCCAGGCGAGAGCGTAGTCGTTGTCGGCCCGCTCGACCTTGCCCAAGGACGGGGTTTGCTTCATGTCGGTCTTAACCGTGTCGATGCTCAGGAGCACCCGCACGCGGTTGCGCGAGTACGGCTCGTGGACCCGGAAGAACTCATCGCGATAATCGAAGTCGCCGCCGAAGGGCTGAGTGATGGGATGGGTGGGATCCTCGACCTTGAGGAAGACGTGCTCGTTGTTGGCCTTGTGATTGGCGCCGCGCGCGCCGAGCATGATCCCGAACTCGGGCCAATCCTCGATCGCGCCGGGCCATTTCATGAAGGCCACGGAGGTGCCGTGGACGCCCATCAGGCCACCGCCGCCGTAGACGAACTCGATCAGGCTCTGCCGCAAGGCCGGGTCTTCGAAGAGATTGCCCACGGTGTTGTTGAAAAAGACCGCATCAAAGCGTTTGAGACTCTCCGGCGCAAAGACGGCCGGGTCTTTGCTGACTTCGGTCTCGAACGCGCCGGTCTTGGCGCCCATCAGAGTGAAGGCCTGATTCGCCGTGGGGATGGAGCCGTGGCCGCCGTAGTTGACATTCAGATCGAAGATCAGAAGCCGGCGCGGCTTGCGGGGTGCCGCGAAGGCTTTCGCCGGAAGCGCCGCTTCGATCTTCTGCTTCTGCTCGGCATCCGAGAGTCTCTGTGTCTGTGCGCCGGCACGTCGCAGATAGGACATTGCCAGCACTCCAGCCGCTCCCACCGTGCCACTTAGCAAACTACGCCGAGTTGTTTTCCTCATTGGAGTTCTCCATTGTCTTTGCCTGATTCAGTATCAGGTGGCATCGTCAAGTCCGTTCGTAGTGACGCCGTAAGGCGTTCTATGCTACAAACCCTGCTTCGGCTTCACTTCGCAGCGACGGTCTTGGATGTCGGTTGCTTCTCTGCCACCACGGGCGCACTTTGCTCGGGGGTCGTGATGCCGGGCGGCAGCTCGATGATCCGGAGGTTGCGGAAGTGGATCGGGGCGCCTTCCGACTCCAGGCAGATATAACCCTTCTTGACGCTGGCCTTGCTGATGCCGTTGACGAATTTGCCGTTCACCGAGAGCTTGATCGTGCCGTCGACGGCCACAATCGTGTAGGTGTTCCATTCCCCTTTGCCTTTGCAGCGATTCTCGGCGGATTTGCTGCGCGGGCCGCGGGGATTGTCCGGTACCGTCGTGACTCCGCCCGTGGGGAAGACCTCGCCGTGAACGTAGGCATCGGTCACCTTGTGTTGCACCGAGTAGTCCAACTCCAGGATCTGGATCTCCATGCCTTTGGGCAGTTGCTTGCCTGCGGGCACGGTGCCTTCGCCCCAGATGAAGACGCCGGAGTTGCCGCCCGCCGTCAGGTGCTTCCACTCTACTGACAGAATGAAATTCTCGTACTGGCGGTCGGTGCGCATGACGCCAATCGGTTTGCCCGTGCAGACGATCTCGCCGTCTTTCACGCTCCACGTGTCGGGGGCGCAATTCACGTTCACCCAACCTGACAGGTCCTTGCCATTGAACAGGTCACGGACCTGCAGAACATCCTGCGTCCACGCGGGGCCGGCGCACACCAGAACCGCGGCGGCGCACAGCATTGCCTTTGTCGAACCCTTCATGATTCTGCCTCCCTTAGTATGGTTTCGTCTTGCCCGGCGTCGCACAGGCATACATATGATCGGGACCCGGCGTGATCGGTGCCTCGGCGTCCCACGCATAGCGTTTCAGGCCGAGATCGGTCTCCGATTTCATCGCATCGTCCCACTTCACGACTTGTCCCGAATACGTGGCCATCCGGCCGAGAATCGCCGTCATCGTGCTGGAGATGCCGAAGTCGCCCTCGTTATATGTCCGGCCGGCATCCAGGGCGGCGAACAGGTCGTTGTGCTCCTGCTGGTGGCCGGCGATGCCGCGCTCGAATTTGACCGGCTCCTGCCCGCGCACGCTGAGCAGGCACTTGCCTAGATCGGCCTCGCCCTTGGGGCCATGGGCCACGCCGCCGCCGCTGGTCCAGCAATTCGGGATGTGCCGGCAGTACAGGAACATCTTGGCGCCATCGCCATAGGTGTACTCGACGGCGTGGTGGTCGTAGATCTCGCCGTACTCGGGCCCGACTCGCACCTGTCGGCCGCCCATGCCCTGGGCCTCGATGGGATGATCGCCCTTGGCCCAGTTGACCAGATCGATGGAGTGCACGGTTTGCTCGACGATCAGGTCGCCGCAGAGCCAGTTGAAGTAGTACCAGTTGCGCATTTGGTACTCCATTTCGCTCTGGCCGGGTTTGCGGGGACGGACCCATACGCCGGCGTTGTTGCCGTAGGCCCGCAGGAACATGACGTCGCCGATTGCGCCGTCATGGACGCGCTGGATGATCTTGCGGACACCGTCCTGGTGCCGGTTGTTCAAGCCGACCGCCACCATCAGGTTCTTCTGCTTGGCCTGCTCATTGGCAGCGATCATCCGTCGAATGCCGGGGACATCGGTGGCCACCGGCTTTTCCATGAACACCATCTTGTTCGCCTTGACCGCCGCTTCGTAGTGCAAGGGTCGAAAGCCCGGCGGGGTGCACAGGAGCACCATGTCCACATCAGCCCCAATCACCCCTGCATAGGCGTCCATACCGGCGAATCGCCGGCTGGGCGGCACATCCACGTGGTCCGGATGCTCCTTGGCGACCGCTTTGACGCTGCGATCGAGCTGGTCCTGGAAGGCATCCCCCATCGCGACAAGCTTGGCCCGTTTGCAGGCGTTGAGCGCCTGGGCGGCCGCGCCGGTGCCGCGCCCGCCGCAGCCGATCAGGCCGAGCCGGATCGTATTGCCGCCCGCCGCATAGGCCCTGGTTCGAATGCCGGCGGCCAGCGCCGCCAAGGAGGCGGCCGTCGCCGTGCTTCTGAGAAACTGTCTCCGGGTCGTTTTCATTTCCGTCCCTTTCTCCTTCGTTGGGCCCGTCAGCGGACCGTAAAGTTGCTCAATGGGTACCAGCCATCGGCTGTTCTACCTTTGATCGCCAGCCGGACTACCGGCTCCGTGGAATTCTCGCCGACGATCCCGATCGCGAGATCGTAATCGCCTTTCGGCATGTCACCCGGCAAAGTCACACGATCTGTGGCTTGGACAATTTCACCGGGCGGCAGGTCCGGCACTTCCCGAAGGAAGTCCTCCGTGAATGTCTTGACGGAGCCGGGCATCCATTTGTTTACGGTGACAATGCCGGGCAGGACTTTCGTGTACCCACGCTGGTTCGAGAGCCGGTAGGCGATTCGATAGGGCCGGTAGCAGGGAGCGGAGCCGACATTCTGCCACTTGGTCTCCATGGTCAGGGCGGTTCCCGCCGTGGCTTGCGTCGGCAGTTTTGCTTCCTTCAACACGAACCGGTAGCCGAGCCGGCGGAGGAATCGTTCGATCTCCGGCCGGACGTTCTCGCCCTCCGGCAGAGGGGCGGATTTGTTGTTGAGGTAGGAGCCGTGCAAGGCGAGGGCATAGTTGAAGATGTAGCGCAGCGACCAGCCCTCTTTCACCCAGCGGCGCATCTCCCAGCAGGTCTCCCACGCGACCGGAGCCACTTTCCAGGCGTCTTCGACTCCTGCTCCTTGCACCTCCTTCGGATAGGCATCGCGCATGTGATACCAGTTTTTCGAGAAGCCCCCCATGTCCCCGAGGCAGTCCGCCCGCCAGCCCGCGCCGCGTGCGGCGGCAGCCGTCAGACACTCGCCGCCCCCGATCAGCATCAGCAGGGGGGTCTTGCGGAACGCGTCCACATAGGCTTCGATGATTCGCTTACGGGTTTCCATCGTGGGCATTGGGCCGGTCTTGGAGCCGCTCATGTGCCACTCGCCCCACCAGCCGACCGAGCCGAGATCCACGTGGTCGAGGTCCGGATGCCCATCGTAGCGCGCGCCCAGCCGCTGAATCAGGTGCAGGTGCCGCGCCAGGGTGTCCACGTCATCGAGGTCGGGAATAAGGAACCCGTCCCGGCCCTCGTAATCGACGGTGAGCACCTTGCCGCCAACCTTTCCGAGCCAGTCCGGATGATAGGGCCGGCCCCGTGAAGTGGAGCAACACATCACGCGGAAGGCCAGTTTCTGTCCGGCGGCTCGTGACTCGGCCAGGATTTTGTCGAGAAACGCGTAATCGATCTCGCCCGGCCGAGGTTCGAGCACGCCCCAGCCCCACCTGTCATAATGGACGGTCGAAGGAATCCAGTCCGGCAGACTCCGGTCCTTGTCCCGGGTCCTGCCGAAGGTCTCCCAGCCGATGCCGGGATTAGCGAGTAGCTCATCCGTCTCCTCCGGCAGAATGGTCACGATCTCGCCGGAGGCGGGCCTATTCTGACCGGAGGTGACAAAGACAGGAATACAGGTGCAGGCGGCGAGGATTTGGAGAAAGGTCCCGAATCGATTCATAGCGGACTCCCCGATAAATCATCAGATTCTCCGAATACATGCCGCTATGATACCGATTCCGGCGGGGGGTTCAAGTGTGTAACTCATGTAGGGTAGGTTCTCAACCCGCGCGCGGTCCCAATCGACACGCCCTGAACGCTACTGAGGAAGTGCGGCGTTGTAGATTTGGCGGACGTGAGCAGGGGACAGGGCCGTGTCGTAGAGGCGTATGTCGTCGATGATGCCGTTGAAAGGTTGACTCGTCGCCGGGTCGTAGGGGGCCCCGATTCTGAGGTCCTCCATGACATTCGCTGTGAGCTCTTGTTCATCCAACTCGTAGACGGCCTGCGGCCGCCCATCGACGTAGAGCCGGATGTCGCTGACACGAGGACGGTTGGAAACCAGAGGATCGAGTGCGACGGCAAGATGATGCCACTGAGTGTCACCGACGGCCCGCGCGGCCACGGCGTAGCCGGCGCCACAAAAGAACCGGAGTCTGCGGTTCGCATCGACTTCGAGCCGCCAGTGTTCGGCAGGTGGCTGTTGGCCCCACACGAGAAGGGTTTGGACGGCCGTGGGGATGCTGTGGAGCTTGATCCAGGCGGCGATCGTGCGCGGATGGTCGGTGGGCATACCTGGGAGATGGCTGATCTCGACATAGTCATCGATCCCATCGAAGCGCAGGCCGCCGGCACTGGCGCCACCTGCCCACTGCGAGTCATCGCTGGGGAAATCACGAAGCACGCCGGAATGTTGTCCGCGTTCATCGAACGCCGTCATTCCTGTTGTCTCATCGAGCTTCCAGTGGGCTATGGGGGAAGGCAGGCCGGCTTCTTGTCGCCATTGGCACGCCAGGGCGGCGAAGTCCCGCAGATCGATGGTGTCGTCCTTCACGGAGGATATGTCGCAGGCCGCCTCCCAGCCCTTGTCGCCGGGGCGGCGGAGCCAGGACGAGGACAGGAGCGACAGGTCGGCGCCGTTGACCGTGTTGTCCCCGGTGCCATCCTGGGGGACAAAGCTATTGATGCGGAAGGTGTAAGTGCGACTGAAGCGGGCCTCTTCGCCCGGCGCCAGCGAGACTTGGAGGAACTGCTCCGGGGAGACCTGGTAATCCGTTGTCCAGATCCCGACGTAGGCGGCCGGAATAGAGGTCTCGATCACGAGGCGCTGCTGCGTCTCGGCGTGCTCCACGGCGCACAACTCGGGGCCGGCGTAGCCTTGCGGCTTGTAGATCCAAATCTTGGGAACGCCGGACGCTTTGTCCATAAACTCGATGCTGTTCGCAATTTGGACGTACGCCGCCGCCGCCGCGGCCATGATGCTTCGGATTCGCCCGGACGGCTGCCAGGGCGTGACGGCGGGATTGGTCGTGAAATCGTATGGGAAGGTCAATCGCACACTGGGTCCGACCGACCTGCCCGAGAAGCAGACAAAGTCGTGCAAGTACTGCTCGGTGGTGAAGGGCTTACTGCCGGTGTTTCGAAGCAGGTAATTCAGGATGAGGCGGTCGTTCTTGACGATGACGTCTTCTTCCAGGTAGCAGCAATAGCCGTTGGCGTTGCCGGTCAGGGTCTGGACGAAGTGGGCCCGGTCCGGTTGCCAGGTCGCGGTCGTGCGCGCCAACTCGACCACAGGATAGTTGGTGCTGAAATTGTAAGCGCCGCCGTCGCGGCGCAGAATCCCCACCCCGATCTTGAGGAACGAGTCGCCGCTCTTGCCTTCGTTGTAGCCGGGCGGGTCCGGCTGAAAGGCTTCCTGGCCAATGTCGAATTCCATCGGCAGGCCGCCGAGATAGCTCAAGGCCCCGCCACCGACCGGCGCATACAGGAACTCCTGGCCGCGCAGTTGAGCCTGCAGCACGTTCGCCACCGGCGAGAATCGCAGGCCCTTGTTCCAGCGGCATTCTGCCGATTCGGGATCGCCCATTTCGACGACGAGGCGGCCGCTCTGCAAGATCCGCGTCCCGGAGTGGACCGACAGCGGTTGGGCTTGTGCCCGGCCGATCCCCAAGGCCAACAGGAGAGATGTCGCGACGACCCAGATGGATGCTGCTCTCGACATAACATCCATTATAGCAGATGAGTGTCGAAGCGGGAAGCAGCAAACCCATGATCCAAATCCGAAATCCGAAATCCGAAATTCAAAACGCGCCGATGCCGGCGATAGCGTTTCGGTCATTCGTGCTTTGAATTTGGAGATTGTTTCGGATTTGGTGCTTTGAATTTCGGATTTCCGCGCCTCGCGGCTCAGTACAGCAATTCCAGAACGCTGTCCTTCATCACCTCATCCCGCTGCTGGAGGTCGCGGATGTAGCGGATGACGTCCTTGCGGCTGATGATCCCCACGAGTTTGCCGTGGTCGAGAATGGGGACCCGGCGGAAGTCGTTGGTGCTAAGACATTCGGCAATATCGACGAGGCTGTCCTGGGGGCCGAAGCAGATCACGTGGCGCGTCATGAACTGACCCACCCTGCCCACCACGCGGTCCATGTTGGCATCCTCCAGGCTGTTGTACAGCAACACGAGGATGTCTTTCTCTGTAATGATCCCCAGCAGGGTGCCGTCATCCTCGATCACCGGCAGGCCGGTGACGTTGTTGAGGGCCATCATGCGCATGGCCTCGTAGACGTCCTCGTCCGGGCTGATCGTGATGACGCCCGTATTCATAAGTTGTTTTGCTGTAACCATTTACCGCACCTCAGCCTTGGAAAAGCCGACGACTCGATCGAAGCCACGATTTCTTATTGTCGGCGATCGCGCGGGAGCAGTTGACCCAGCGCATTCTGGCCGTGGCCGTTGGGGGCGTCCGGAGCGGAGGGATTTTGGCGAAATTAGGATTGCATTTCCGCAACGGCGAAAGGTACAATAGACGCGTTACGGCGGTGGTTTCGTTCCGGCCTGGGACGGGATTATCGGCCGCACAGACCCGGGTGAGATATAGGAGGTAGCAGCATGAAGTCGCAGCGGCGTGGCTTTACCCTCATCGAACTGCTGGTCGTCATTTCCATTATCGCCATCCTGATGGCCGTCATGATGCCGGCGCTGCAGCGCGTCAAGGCCCAGGCGGCGGAGATGAGGTGCCGGGCGAACCTGAAGCAGTACGGCGTGGTCCAATCGATGTACCTGGGGGATTACGACGATCGCTATCCCAGCGCCTGGAACTCCCTGGTCAAGAACGAAGCGCCGGTCGGCGGCTATCAGCGCTACTGCCGGTGGCACGATCCGCGGTACCCGGCCGACGGTCCTCTCTGGGTTTACATGCCGGAATCGGGCGTCAACCTGTGCCCGGTGTTCGCCACGCTGGCCAGGACGATGGGAAACGTGCACCCCAGTCACGTGGCGTCGAATCCCATCGTCCCCTACTATAGTTACAGCATGAACGCGTTCCTCGGCAACGGCCAAGGTGGCGGGACCACTCCGGCCGGAATAAGGGATAGAAGGGCTTCGGACATTACCCGCTCCAAGGCCGAGGTCTTCTTCTTCGGCGAAGAGAACATGTGGGCGCGGCCCGGCAACTCGAACGTCCTCAACGACAACGCCCTGTGTCCCGATGGCCGCGACTGGTTCGGCACCTTCCACGGCGCCAAGAGCAGCAATTGGAACGGCGGCACGGTCAACCTCGTGTTCGTGGACGGCCACGTTGGGTCCACCAAGTCCGCCTTGCAGGTGGCGCCGGATGGTGTGACGCAGGATCGGAGCGAGGCCGAATACGGCCGCTTCGAGAAGTATGGCTGGCCCTTCAAGAAGACTCCGTAATCCAGGTTGTTCGATTCTCGGGTACTCCGTCCGGCCGAATCTATCCTCTGGGGCCGCGATCCCCATCGTCCGGTACTATAGCTACAGCATGAATTCCTACCTGGGCGCCAAGCAGGGCGACTGGAACGGCGGCACGTGCAATGCCGTGTTCGTGGATGCCCACGTCCAGTCGGTCAAATCCGGCCTGCAGGTGATGCCGGACGGTGTCACGGCGGATCGCAGCGCGGCCGACTTCGGCCGCTACGAGAAATTCGGCTGGCCCCACGCCGATCCGCCCAGGTAAGTCTCCCCAGCCCTACGACATCCATTTCTTTTCCTCCAGGATCGGATCCGTTGAACTGTCGGCCGGCGCGACAGTATCAATAGAGGTACTTGCTCAGTAATGCCGAGGGTGGATAGCTAAGGGGAGCTGTCATGACCAAATACGCTGTTGTCCGTATGGGTCTGATCGCCCTGGTAATCTTGGGAATGCCGCCGGCGTTCGTGGAGGGAATCTTGGCTGCGGGTGAGCCCATATCGTCAGATGTGTTGATGGTGGATTACCAGTCCGGGCCGACCATGGAGGGCCTGCCGGAGTTCCGGCCCGGCGAGATCATCGTCAAGTTCGATCCCAACACGCCGGACGCTGAACGCCTGCGCGTCATCCGCGTGCATCGATGCTGGATCGCCGGTTCGTGCGAGGGGGGGAACTTCCACCTCGTCGGTATCCCGGCGGACACCAGCCCGTTGCAGATGGTCGAGGCCTTCGCCCAACACGAGAGCGTCCAATACGCGGAACGGAACTACTACGTGCAAGCCACCTTCATCCCCGATGACAAGCTGTATTCCTATCAGTGGAACCTCAACAACGCCGTCCAGGCGGACATCCGAATCCAGGAGGCTTGGGACATCGAGGAAGGGGACCCGAACGTGATTGTCGCCGTCATCGACACGGGAGTGGCTTACGAGAACTTCGGCATCTACCGGCAGGCTCCCGACTTGGGCGACACACGGTTTGTGCCCGGCTATGACTTCGTCCACGACGACAACCATCCGAACGACGACCACGGACACGGGACCCACGTCACGGGCACGATCGCCCAGAGCACCAACAACCTCATCGGCGTGGCGGGGATCGCGTTCCGCTGCTCGATCATGCCGGTCAAGGCGCTCGACGAGCAGGGCGTCGGCGACGCGTTTGCGCTCTCTCGGGCGATTCTCTTCGCGGTCGAGCACGGGGCCCGCGTCATCAATCTGAGCGTGGGCAGCCCGGCGTCGTCGAGAACTCTGCACGACGCCGTGAAGACCGCCTACGAGAGAGGCGTCACGGTTGTCGCGGCGGCCGGCAATGACTATGCCAGAGGCAACCGGCCCTCCTATCCCGCGGCGGACACGGACTACTGTATCGGCGTCGGCGCCGTCCGCTTCGACCTCAAACGGGCGCCCTACTCGAATACCGGGTCCTACGTGTCCGTCGTCGCGCCGGGGGGCGATCTGAGTGTAGACCAGAACCAGGACAGCTATCCCGACGGCATCCTCCAGCAGACGTTCAAGACGGACCCGAATACCTTTGCCTATTGGTTCTTCCAGGGCACGTCCATGGCGGCGCCGCACGTCAGCGGGCTGGCGGCTCTCCTGGCGTCGCGTGGCGTGACCAGGCCCGACAAGATTCGAGAAGCCATCCAACTGACGGCGCGGGACCTCGGCCCGCACGGCTGGGACGCGGAATATGGCTGGGGAATGATCGAGGCCCACGCCGCCCTGGCTTACCACGTCCCGGGCGATCTTAACGGCGACAACGTGGTGGACGATAAGGACTTGGCCACTTCGTTCGTAGGGACGCCGTAAGGCGTTCTCTTTGGTAGATGGTGCGTCCTCGCACGACTTCGTAGCACGGGCATCCTGCCCGTGGTTCCAGATACATGGGCGGGACGCCCATGCTACTTTGGCGAGCGGGGACGCTCGCCCCACGAAGAGTGCCCCTGCCATACACTACGAACGCGAGGCCGATAATGTCCCCCGTGTGTCCCCGCACGACGTTTCCGCGCGACAGAGGCTGTTCGCCCTGCGTGGTTTGGGCCATTTCCGCTTGAATCGGGTGTCCCCGACCGGGTATAATAGATGCTGGGTGTGTGACTCATGACCAGGGAAGGGGCATTGAATCCCGTCGTGCCGGCTCGGTTTCTCGACCTCCATGCAGATCATAGCTGTGGCGAATCAGAAGGGCGGTTGTGGAAAGACGACCACCGCGATCAATCTGGCGGCGGCGTTGGCCAGTCTTGGGCAGAGGGTCCTGCTGGTCGATTTCGACCCGCAGGGGCACGCCACGCTGGGCTTGGGCTATGACCCCAACAGCTTCGAGAAGACCGCCTACCACGTGATGGTGGAGGGGTACTTGCCGGTCTCGGCTATCGCCGTCAAGACCCGCGTCCCCCGGCTGCACTTACTGCCCAGCAATATCCTGCTGGCCGGAGCGGAGTTCTCGCTGCGCGACGTGCGCGGCAAGGAATTGATCCTCGGCGAGCAGTTGCGGACCGTCTCCCGCCGGTACGACCTGTGCGTCATCGACTGCTCTCCTTCGCTCGGCATCCTCATGCTCAACGCGCTGGTGGCCGGCACGGAGGTCATCATTCCCGTCCAGGCCCACTTCTACGCTCTCGACGGTCTCAAGCGTCTGCTCGACACCATCCGGGTGATCCGCACCCGCTTCTATCCCTGCTTCGTGAGACCTCTCGGCCTGCTCCTGACCTTCATGGAGAACCGAACGGCCTTGAGCAAACGAATCGAGGAGGGCATGCGAAGGCTCTTCGGATCCCTCGTCTTCACCACGGTGATACACAAGACGGTGACCCTGGCGGAAGCGCCGAGCAAAGGCCAATGTATCCTGACGTACGCTCCCGACAGCAAGGGCGCAAAGGAATACACGGCCCTGGCTCAAGAAACCCTCGCGCGTCTTCCGGCCGCCCAGACGATTGCCGCCCACACGCAAAGACGCGCACTTCAGTAGAGCCCCCCATGTGTTGGCTCAGACCGCACCATTGAGGACCTGCTCGATCCTGCGTACGTAGGTCAGGGTGGCGGCCTTCTCGTGGCCTCTCGGTCCGCCATTGTGAATCCTTGCCATGTCGAGCAGAGTCCTGCCGCTGCCGTAGTGACGCAGATAGGCTCGCACAGCCTGTCGGGCCTTCCGCGGGTCTCGGGCGTCCCGGTACTCCCAGTCTACGCCGAGGATTCTCGTGGCGTCGGCCCAGTAGGAGCGATGAATCTGATACATCCCGGCGGCTCTACCCGTGTCGCCCACGGCGGCCGGATCATTGCGGCTCTCGACCTTGGCGATGGCGTCAAGCAACCTGTCCATCTGGTCGCCTTCGCCCGCACGTACGGCCTGGGACGTAACCAGGATGCAGAGGCCCACAGCCATTTCAGTATATAGCAACAGCCGTTTCATTTTTCGACCCCCGGATACCATACAAGTGCTTGCGCGATGCGTCACGATCCGTTGTCAAAGCACTCCACGCTAGGGCTCGTCATCGCTAATACGCTGGCTGTTGCTGCGGGTGCGTCCAATCCGTGCAAGGGCCCGATCTAACGAGGCTCCGTGTGAAAGCGGTTGACCCGAGGGGGGGCACTCTAAGGACGGGTGATGAACCCGGATAGCAGACGGTGCGTCCAATATCGCCGCCGGATTCATCTGCCACGAGTAAAGATCGGGCGGGCGACGAGTGCCGCCCGGCCGACGTGGCAACTCGTGCTACGTGTTATCCCCTCGAACAGAGGGAGTTGATTGGCGTCAAGCTTTTCCGAACGACGGCCGAACATATGCCGTTTGAACCACTCCGACTGGTTCTGCAAATCCACGATCTGGCGTGCTTTCTCATTCACATCGGACAACAACTGCTGTACCATGTGTTGGAGGGTGAAGATGTCGCTCGGAAGATCCAGTTTGTATTCAGGCCTATAGTGCCGAGTATTTCTACAGGAGAAACATCCTTCCTCAGTTTAATATCAATTGCCTTGTGTTCATTCTCTTTCAGTTCGAAGAAGGATAAGGTTGAAAGGATTTTGCTGTCATTTATCCTGTTCCCTGTTACCAGCATATAGTGCCCGGGAGCCAGGGCAAGTTCATCCTTGAAATCTACACGCTTTTGCACGGTCTTATACCGTCCCTTTTCAAAACGCGCAATCGTAAAATGGGTATTATATTTCGGGACCGGATTTGTCTCACCGGACGAAAATCTGATAAACCCTTGGCCGGGTAGAGGTTGATTCCTTCCTGTTCCTGCGAACCAAACATCATGCCATTCTTTTCTAAAATAAAACTGAGGGACGTTACTTCCAGGCTCAAGTCGTGAAGGTATTCCCAGACTCCGGCATAAGGCAACAAAGTAAACATCACGGTAATGCGAATCCGACACTTTCAGTTCATCCACCCCCTTTGGTGAATGATTAAAGTAAGTTTCGCTATCTTCAGGTGACGTACTTTCTTCAGGGGTTATAACAATATTACTATTGACGTACTCTATCAATATCGAGGGATCATCTATGGCATCCTGTCTGAAACCGGCAGGCATGCTTTCAAACAGGTGCTTGCGCCAGGCAACAATCCTCCAACCTCCCCGGCTCGGAATGCTCGGATTCAGCACATACTTTGAGTACAGTTCATAATCATAGGCACCATGCGTGTTCTCGAACCTGATAACGTTATTGAGATGATCGGCAAACACTTCCTCTGTGGTATCTCTCAGATCTTGAGAAGATACTTGTTTTAATAAATTGATTGCCAGTGGTCTATCTACATCTGGAGTATGAGTAAGAAATGAAGCTATGTTTTTGTAATTTCCCATACTCCTGCTGATAAGATCCTTTACAACCTCAGGATCGGCGCCAAGTGCTTTAGCCAGGTTTGCTGCCTCTTCCGGCTTCATCCAGGAATCGATATAAGCCTGGCGAATCATGTTCTCCTCATTGATCCGTTTAGTATTTGCTGCTCTTAATTCGGCTGGAGGATCCTTTAGTGGTGGGGGTACTATAGGGACGCCAAGATCCAGTTCCTGGAAACCATGATCGGCAGGCTTGAGGTTAAGGATCAGATCAAGTGTATCGATGTCACTTACGGAAACCTTTTTGAAATTAAAGTCATCTCCCTTTCGGGCCCAGATTAACAGATCACCAAGTCCGGTT